>Ga0097691_1001823_pt1 | contig 15062 bp, 19 predicted proteins | sample NGESurdeep072012_8_FD_72858 | JGI IMG/M metagenome (GOLD analysis project Ga0097691, IMG submission 72858) | Arctic peat soil microbial communities from Barrow, Alaska - NGEE Surface sample 210-1 deep-072012 | ecosystem: Environmental > Terrestrial > Soil > Wetlands > Peat ... | reverse complement strand
CACTTCTTTCAGAATCGCAGGCAGAGAGAGGGTGTTCCCGTAGTAGGCGTAGTCGAAGAGGAACCATGACCCGGCCGTACCCATGAGCAGGAGGAGCATTCGGCGGTTCCTGAGAAACTGCCCAAGCCCTAGCCGCTGGGTCGTCTGATCAGGACCGATGGGAGCCTCAACCACGCCATCGGAATACGAAGCGATATCCTCGCCCGCCTGGTCTGCCTTCCCTTGTACCTGGGACTTGAATCGGGGCGACTCGGGCATCTTGGCCCGCAGGTAGATGACCCCGGCAGCAGGGATCGCACCGAGGCCCAGCATGAGCCGCCAGGTCAACTCATGGTTGATTCCTGAAGACAGCAACACCAGCCCGACCAGCGGCCCCACGATCAGGCCGAGAGCTTGCATGGAAAAGACCATTCCAACCAAACGACCCCGGTCTTTCCGATTCGAGTATTCACTCATCAGGACTGCCGAGACCGGATAGTCGCCGCCGATACCGAGCCCCAGGACGAATCGTGCGATGACCAGCCAAATGAACCCGGGCGCGACAGCCGACGCCAGGGCACCCACGATCATGATTCCAGCCACGACGGTGTACACCTTCTTGCGGCCGAATACGTCGGCGAGTCGCCCAAAAATGAGCGCCCCGAAGAATGCACCCAGAATGGCGGAGCCCGTCACCCAGCTCGTCTGTAGGGTGCTCAGTCGCCACTCGGTTCCGATGAGTGCCGCGACCGTGCTGATGACGAACAGGTCATACGCGTCGGTGAAGAACCCGACCCCCGACACGAGAACCGTTCGCCGATGGAATTTGCTCCTGGGAGCCTCATTGAGGAGGTCGCTTACGGAAGGCGCCCCACTCGTGAATGCCGATTCACCGGTCACCGCCGAAGTCGATGTCACTGGCGTCCCTTCTTCGCTCCGGTTGGAGCGATCCCTCACCAGTTTGGCGCCCGAAGGTGGACGGCAGGGATTCAACAGGTAAACGTTACGTGAACTAAAGCCTAACTTTTGGTGACTTGGGTAAACATTTCGTGTCATGGTTAACCTCTGACCGCCATGGATTCCCCCGGAACTGGCATCGACACCATTGACCGAAAGGTCATTCAATTGTTCGCTCTGGTCTCAGAGGCTCTGACGCGTGCCACCCATGCCCTGCTGGGAGGTCAAACACTATTGGGTCAGGCGGTCGTCGACGGTGATCAGGACGTGGACAACCTGACCGCGGAAGTGGAGCTCCTTGTTTGGGAGGAGCTGAAGCAGCGACCCGTCCAAGGTGACGAGCTGCGCTACTTGGTAGCCATGCTCTTGATCATCCCGGAGTTGGAACGCAGCGCCGACCTGGCCGAGCACATCGCCCAGCGGGCCGTTGACCATTTGGGATCGCAGATGAGTGCACACAGCCGAGGCATCGTTCAGCTCATGACCGAGGTTGCGAACGAGATGTGGCAAGAGGCGGCCGACGCCTTCGGTGAACGGAGCCGAGTGAGTGACCGCCTGGTCAAGGCGGATGAGGAGATGGATATCCTCCATCAAAACCTGACCCGTGAGGTTGCCAACGAGGAAATGCCGACCGCGGTCGCAGCCCAGGTCACGCTGCTGGCACGGTTCTACGAGCGGCTCGGTGACCACGCCGTCAACCTCGCTCGTCGCATCGAGCTATTGGCCGATACTCACCCTTAGACGTGCGGGGGAAGGGGCAGGCACTCGTGCCCGCCAAACCCGAATCCCAAGTTGGAGCGGCCCGGTCGTTGCCGTGCGCACGCCCTTGCGAGAATTGGATTGGCGATGCTCACGTTGAAACCGTCCCCGAACAATGCCCGGGGGTATGCGCCGCGTCCCCCGGCCCGCACTTCTGGCAACGCTCGGGGGCGCAATGGAGCAGCTCTACGCAAGAAGCGGCGAGACGAATCCTTCCATCTCGGGAACGGCCTTTCGGATCGTTCCCTGACAGGGCACAGGGAAACCTCGAAACGGTCATAACAGATGCCGCAGAACTCGAAACAGCGCCGCACCGATGGTGAGAACGACCACGACACCACCGGCTCCGATGGCTACACCGATGCCGAGAACCACCGCGTCCTCCAGGATGATCGCCAGCGCCACGACGACTGCGCCGATCGATGGAAGGGTGTCGAGTCCCGAGAAAGGTGGAGCGAGGGCTGCGGTTACGGCAAGTCCGATGAGCACGAGGCCGAGCAGCCTGAGGAACCATCGCTGCTTGAAGAGTGGTGCCCATCTCGGCCGGGAGAAACGCTCGAACCAACGAATACGCTTCGCCATGAAGGGGATGGCCTTCTCTGTGGTTACCGCACCGAGCTCCCGGTTCCGCCACCGAGCAGGAAGCCAGAGGGTACGAACGCCGATCACCATCTCTGTGGCCAACACCACCGTGATCGCCTCGAACACGTGGGTGATCCCGCCGGTGGGGAGCGGTAGCGCTGGGATGAACATCAAGAACAGGATCGTGACTGCAAAGCTCTTCTCTGCGAACACGTTACCCAGGTCACCGATGGTCTTTGGTCCATCAGATCGAAGCCATTGCTCAAGTTGGTCACTGAACGGTTTGTCAGAAATCAGGTCCGCCTCTCGTGCGTGTAAGAACCTACCCTGAGGCTCAACAACCCATACACTGCCGTAAGACGACGGGTGCAGGACCAAGAAGCGAGCGGTGATTCGAGGCGCTCAGGTATCAAGATTCTGCCCTGCCGGTCGAAGGATTCAGACCCATCAAACTGCATCCCAGTGAGCGCCTGCTAGCGCCGACCCGGTCCTTCGCAGTCGCTCGTTGCGATCAGCGGTTCTTGTGTTTGGGACCGGAAACCCGGGCGACGGCACCCATCGCCGGTGCCACGGTCAGCCAGAGCCCGATACTGACCACCATCGATGACACGTACCCAAATGGGTGAACGCCAAGGTCCTTGTAGACGATCCCTGCGAAGATCATCAGCACCCAGGCACCCACGAAGAAGATCGGCCCAGTCTGTGGGTGCCGAGTATTCCATCCGACCAGCTCATGCCACGAGTCGGTATTCGTGAACGAGACCGCCGAGCTTGTCGCTCCGTCGTAGTTGGGCTGAATCCGGATCGCTGATCCGCAGTGGCTTCTTCCCCACGACGAGCGGCGCCTGCTGACCAAGTGAGCGGTGAAGGGCGATGTTCGTTGTAGTGATCAACGAATTCGCTGAGGACCATTTTGAGCTGCCGGCGATGGAACACAAGCATCCGGTCAAGGCACTCCCGTCGAACAGTTCCGACGAAGCGCTCGGCGAACCCGTTGGCCCGAGGGGATCGAATGGGCGTGCGGATGATCCGGACGCCATCGGCTCGGAACACTTCGTCGAAGCTGGCGGTGAACTTGGTATCGCGGTCCCGGATCAAGAAGTTGGTCGGGCGACCTTGTTCAGCCAGGGCCAAGCTCAGATTGCGAGCCTGCTGAGTGACCCACTCTCCCACCGGATTGGTGGTGATGCCGCTCACAGGGACCCACCGGGTGGCGAGCTCGATGAAGAAGAGCACATAGAGACGGCGAAGCAGCACCGTGTCGACGTGGAAGAAGTGCTCGTTTGTCCGTGCGCACCACGGCTGCGACTGTTCGGGTGCCAGATCGAGACGGTTCTAGTTTGGTCTGCTCGGTCCCACGTTCGTGCCCCAGACCGTCCCGGCCGCACCGAACCCGCGCACCGATCGTCGCCACCGGCCGACCTACAGGTCGCCACACATAATGACGCCCCGCACGTCCGCCTTTTCGGATGACGGGGAGTCCCGAGCCGGCGTTCGGTGCGGCAGCCACTACGGCCACGGATTCGCCCAGTTGGTACAGATCAGACGGATCTTGCCTCAGTCGATAGTGCCCGGTGGTACGACCCACTGGCAGACTTGACCGGTCACTCGGGCGATCTGGTCGAAGTCCGCGTCGTAGTGCAACAACGTCAATCCCGCGTCTTCAGCAGCCGCGGCGATCAGCAGATCAGGAACCTTGCGACCGCGTTGGCTGCGTGACGCAAGAAGCCGTTGTACCTGCCTGGCACGCCGAATGTGCTCCGCTGTCGTCTCGACTAGGCCGAAGACGGACAGATCGGCCATGTCCTGATCCCACTCACGGGCATTTCGGCTGCCGTAGCCGACCTCCAAGTCGGTGATGCCTGCCCGTCCAATGCGGCCGTGCTTGACAAGGGGCTCGATGACTTCCTTCACCGCGGGCGCCCCCAACCGTGACACGACGCTCGTGTCGAGGAGATGGGTCAGCGCCACGCTTGCTCACGCGGCGGAAGCTGACGTCGCCCGAGTCGGTCGAGCGCCTTCTCCACCCGAGCGTCCCGCTTTGCGCTCGCCCGCCGAAGGGCCTCATTCACGGTGTCCTTCATAGTGGGCGTGCCCAACTCGGCTTGCGCGGCAGCGAGGGCCGTCTCGTCGATATCTACAAGGTGCTTTGCCACGGTGACAAGTATATCCAATCTGCTCCTAATCTATACCATCAGGTGCCAGAACCTTCGGATCGCTTGGCGTGCGTGGGACCGTCCGCCCTATCGGGCTGCTCCCCATCATTGGACTTGGCGTTGTCCTGACGTGTTATCAACATGCCGGTCGGGGTGACCCCACGGCAGCCAGCCCCGCACAGATCGTGCGCACCGAATCCCGAGGCGCAGGGGCGCTCTCCGAAGACAGATCAGATCCCCGGACCCGCTGTGTCAGCGACAGGTCCACGGCGTGGACCCCCTGGTCAGACGGGTATTCTCGATGAAGACTGCGGACAGCCGTCGTTCGGTGCGGCAGCCACTACGGCCACGGATTCGCCCAGCTGGTACAGATAACGACGGATTGGGCGCCAGCCCCGGCGGATTGGCTCGATACAAACCGGGCAAACGTTGCCGGTCCCGGCACTAGATAGGTTCCACAATGCATTGACCGAGCTGCCATCGACGTGTAGTTCGCCGTTTCCCTCGGCCATCGGGCTAGAGAAGACTCCAAACCCAACGGTATTGACCTGCCCGGAGGGTAATCCAAGAACCGAGAACTCAAGCTCGGGCGTGCCATTTACGCATACCCCGGTCGCACTGTAGGAAGGACTTGTTTGTGCAGCTGACGCAGGCGACGTTGTTCCTGTCAGCATTGCAGTTCCAAATGCGATTAGCAGCAACGATGTGAGCCCCAACCGAAAATTGCGAGAACTACCCGACATCCTTTCCCCCCTTTGTACTCACACTCCCCGGCCTATTCGGGATACCCCCCGAGGCCAACCGGAGTCGGGTCATCTTGACGGCCCTAGCTCTTCGACGACCTCATCGAAGGAGTCGCCGACGCCCAGTGAGTGTGCTCTCATAGAGGAAAGCCCAGGACCAGCGGATCACCTTTATAACGCCGGCCGTGGGGCGGGTACCGAAAGGGGGAAGATTCACGGTCCTCGCGCTTATGATTGGATTTGTGCAGGTCCTTTGCGCTGGGTGCGGCTGTACCGTCGACTCCGGGGTGCGCGTTGCGGTGTGCGGCAACGAGAACTGTTGTTGTCGGGAGCTGCCGACGCGCGAGCCCGATCCTGAGGCCATCGCTGAGTCCGAGAATTGATTCGCGGCTGAGGTATCCCCGAAGTGGTGGATCAGATCAACCACCACCGGGGCGACTGGTCTCCGATCGCCGGGTAGGTGGGGCAGTTCGGCACTTCGGGGACGCGGGCGAGCGCCGCTGTCGAGCTTCAGGGGGCGGTCTTGTCGACATCCGCCTGCTCGTCGTCGAGCGCCAAGAGGAGGTCATTGAGTGTGCGGCAGGCGGCGTCGAAGTCGCCGGTGGGGAGGTGCTGGCGCCACCGCTGCTCGAGGTCGGCGACGATCCGTCCGGCGGTGTCGAGCACTTCGCGACCTTTCGGTGTCGGGAAGATCAACTTTGCGCGACCATCGCGAGGGTCAGGTCGTCGCTCGAGGTAGCCGCCTTCCTGCAGCTCGTTCACGAGCTCGGAGCACGCCGGCAGACCGAGGTTCGCCCGGTCTGCGAGCGCGGTGAGCCTGATGCCTTCGATGCCGACGTTCCCCCACACCTGCAGGTGGACGAAGCGCAGGTCCAAGAAGCGACCTTCGCTCTCCCCCGCAGCGAACAGGTCGGTGCGGAACCGGTGGAGCAGCCGAACCAAGATTTGTCCGATGGCCAACCGATCGGCGGGCAATGCCCTTGACAACTCCATACATCCCGATGATACTTCGGCTACCAAAACTTCGGCAGCCGAAGGAAGCGAGGGGATATGCCCGACATCGATATCGTGCGGCGGGCATACGAGGCCTTCGCTATCCAGGACCTCGACGGGCTGCTCGCGCTGAGCGACCCCGAGTGTGTCATCACGCAGGATCCGTCGCTTCCTTGGGGCGGTCGCCATGTTGGCCATGAGGGTGTAACAGCCTTCGCACTCTCGCTTGTCGGCACAATCGACGCCATCGTCAGCATCGAGTCGCTGTTCGATGCTGACGGCCAGGTCATTGAATGCGGACGGACCCAGGGCACCGTGCGCTCGAACGGCCAAGCATTCGACATCCCAGAAGTACACGTTTGGACGGTGGGCGACGGCAAGGTGATCGAAGCTCATTTCGCCATCGACACACCGACCATGCTGAGCGCGCTGGGTAGCCGGTAGCCACCATTCAGGCGGGGGCGATCGACGGCCTCGATGAACAACCGACGAGGAGGGAATCACGTGCAGAGCGGAACAAACGGGCGAGTGAGCATTCGCATCCGAGCGACCCCAAAAGTGCTCTACGACATGGTGTCTGATGTGCGGCGCATGGGCGAGTGGAGCCCGGAGTGCCGCCACTGCGAGTGGATCGAAGGAGCTACCGGGCCGGCCGTGGGAGCTCGGTTCAAGGGGAGCAATAAACGGGGCGCGGCCCGGTGGTCGACCAGGCCGCGGGTCGTGACCGCCGAGCCGGGTCAGGAGTTCGCGTTCGTGACCATTCATCTCCGTCGTGACATGACGAGGTGGGGTTACCGGTTCGACCGAGTCGCAGACGGCACAACGGTCACGGAGTCATTCGAGATGTTGAGGGACATGCCGTGGTACTTCCGCCTGAGCGACCGCTTGCTCATGGGCGTCAAGAACCGCAAGTCGGACCTCGAGGACAACATGGCGGAGACCTTGCAGCGATTGAGGTCGGCGGCGGAGAGCAGACACGCTCTCGAGCAGGTCACCCCAACCCAAACAAACTGACCGCCCCGTTGCGCACTGTCACCGAGCCCTTAATACACGTGTGATCCACAGTGCATCCCCGCGTCTTTCACACACAGCTGAGAGGGTGCCGGGATGACCACCTTCCCCTCCTTGTCCGTGCCGCGTCACCGAACGGTGAGGATCGCGACTTCTTCGGCCATCCGCTCGTCGATTGCTATCTGGAGTTCGTGGCGGGACGGGTGCGCCCGAACACCTTGCGGGCGGTCGCCTTCGACCTGAAGTCGTTCTTCACCGTGGCCGACATTGCAGACCCGACGGCCAGTGCCACAGCCGCGACGACCGATGCGATGGTCAGGTTGTGGGGGGTCGTGGCGTGCCCGTCGCTCACTCGTTCCTCTTGATCAAGTCCCGACGACGTTTGTACTCCTCTTCCTCGATCTCCCCCGTGCCAGGCGCTCATCCAGAATCAGCAGTGCATCTGGACTGGTCCCGCTGGGCGGCACGGGGCGAGGGTCGGAGTGACTTCCCCTCTGGCGGAGGAGGGTGACGATGATCCAGGCGAGCGCTCCCCAGAACACCAGCATGGCGATGATCACCAAGATCCACGCGCCCCAGTGCCCGCCGCCTCCGTTGTAGTACCCGTAGTGCATCATGGCGCGACCTCCCGGCGATCTGATTCTTCACTTCCAGTATCGGCCTTCCAGGAGATCTGCGGAAGAGGAGAAAGTCCCAGAATGCCGGCTTCAGTTCGCGCTATCCGCGGCCCAACCCCAGAAATCGCTTCCTATCGCGAACTCGACCGATCATTTGTTCGGGACGTGGCTCCAGCCACCCTCTGCGCTGGGGGACGAGGCGCCAGATCGATGGCCTGGCGCTCGGCCCCTCCGAGGTGAGACGTACAGAAGGATGGCCGCCATCTCGGATAGGTGGAAGCGGAAACCGGCGAACTACTCGCTGACCTGCTGGTTCCTCGGTTGGGGGCGAGGCGCAGAGGCCAATGCTGAACCATGGGTTTACTGAATGTCGAGCAAGACGGGCGTTGCCCTGCGCGCGTGGTGTCGTTGGCTGCGGGGTCTCGGAGTTCCGGTCCGGGTTCTGTTGAGCCATCCGGAACACCATGATCACCGACGAGAGGGCGCCGAGTATGTACCGCTCCGTTCCGTTGTCACCTCCGATTCATCTCGCTTCTGGCAAGCGATTTGTACGACAGAGAGGTCGATCCTGGAGGTCGCACCTCGCGATAGCAACGTCACCCGTGAAACAACACTTCGGGGACACGCCGGAGAGATACAGAAGCCCGCCCGATATCCGGCATTTGCGAGTGATCACCGTGGCATAGCGTGGCGACAGGTCGCCTCGTCAGCGAAGCGCCTGCATGGCGGCGACCAGAGCGTCTTCCTGGTACCAGTTCGTCTGGAAGTGGCGATTCGGATCGTTCATCTGGTCGTAGTACCACCAGAACAGGTAGATGCCGAACGAGAAGACCGTGGCCACGATACGGCCCGCGTAGTTGTTCTGGCCCTTCACCCGGGCCTGGTCTGGTGCGGGCACGGCCTGCCCGAAGCTCCCGAAGATGAGCGACAGCTCGTACTCGACGCCGACTTCGGAATAATCGTGCTGAACGAGGTCTTGGTCCAAGAGCACGAAGGCAACGATTTCGATGATGCCGCGAGCGACGATCGCGAGCACCAGCCAAATGCCGGGGTCGCGAAAGTCCCCCATCATGCGTCGAAGCGTCACCATGTGGGCCTCCGCCCGCTGGAACGACGGCGTCAGCTCTTCCTGCAGTCCGCGACGTCCGGCCTCCTCCCAGGCGAAGGCCAGCGTCGCGGTGAAAAGCTCGACACGGCGCGCGTTGTGGTCACGCATGCGACGGACCAACTGGTAGAAGACGTAGTAGCCGTAGATCCCGAGGGTGAGGACAGTCCAGCCCAGTGCTGTCCAGTAGTCGAAGACGTAGTCAGTCTCGACGCGGTGCCGCCAGGCGGCCTGCACGCGGTCGATGGCCGGCATCGGCGGTGGCCCGGGCAGGGGGGCAACGCCGGGTGCTGTGGGAACCGGAGCGTACTGGGGAGGAGGGCCGGCGGGCGGCCCACCGGCGGGCGGCCCAGAGGCGGGCGGCCCAGAGGCGGGCGGCCCAGAGGCGGGCGGCCCAGAGGCGGGCGGCCCAGAGGCGGGCGGCCCAGAGGTCGGTATCTGATTCTCCTGCTCGCCGTCGGCCATGCCGTCCCTTCGAATCCGAGTCCGAGATCGATCCTACGGGAAAACAGATCGCCTGGCCTGACCGGCTCTCATGACGGCGGGCGCCGTCGATGGCGCACGGCTCTCAGTCCCCACATCGGAACGCCGCCTCGCTTCGCTTGACTGGACGGCTCGTGCCGGCCCGACGGAGGGCGCGTCGGGCGCAATGTGCTGGGTGTCACCTCTGCCCTGGAACTCCGCCGCCGGGGACACGCACGAGTGGAGGACCGGGTCAGAACCTGGAAGGACTGCGATCTTTCCCAACCTCCTTTTCAAGGCCTACTGGTGCCGTCATTCTGTACTTCCATGGGCTCTACTTTGCACCGAAACGAGGGCGATTCCATCCGGCGGCGTCGGCGCTTCGCCCGTTCGAACTCCGTCAGGCCTGCTCGGTGTTGGAATTGCACCACCCTCCCTGTTGACAGGCGAATTCTGATGTCCGATCGACGGGATAAGTCTTCTGCCTTGTTCAAACCCAAGGCTGGTCGTGATGAAGCCTGGGGCGTGACCGGGTCACTGTTGGTATTGGCCTCTGTGTCACCCAGTGCAGGCGATTGGGACCAGAACGGGGTGACGCAAGGTACCCGACGCCCGGTGCGGGCTGCGCACTTTCTGCGGCTGCGTACCATGACCAGCAGCCAGGTCGGCACCGAGCGATCCGACGTCTGGTTCGCCGACGGGACAGGTCGCCCGCTGGATGACCCACGGACCATTGTGGTGCGGACCGACACCGCCTTTAGCAGACCCACCTACGCTGAGACGGGCAACTGGATGCTGCGCTCGCTGACCCCGGCGCGCTCACCCGGCAGCTCAGACGGTGGGCACCTGGTTGGCCAGGGCCCGCCCCATCTCTTCGGGCCCGATCTCGGTCCGGGTGCCCCGCACCAGGTAGGTGGCGCGGTGCTCAGGGCGGACCTCTCCCGCGTCGTCGAGCAGCCAGACCATGGCCATCCGTCGGGGCACCGTTACCTGGGCCGGGTTGTCGTAGGTCCCGAAGACCTTGTCCCATAAGGGGGTTGTGACACCGTGGTTGCGGAGTGGGGCCCCGAAGTGGTGGTGGAAGTGGCTGCGACGCGTCCAACGGCCATAGGTGGTCCGCGGCTCCCAGAGGTGGTTGGCAGCGTGGATCCACTCATAGACGAAGTACGCCACCACCCAGCCGACGCCGAGCACCACGGCCTCGGCGCCCGGCAGCACGGTCCAGGCGACGAGCGGGATGCCGACGAGCCCGACGAGCAGCACACCCGCCCAGGCCAGCCAGTTCATCGCCGTAACCAGGTAGAGGCGACGTGCATGGTGGGCCAGGTGCTCCCTGCTGGCCGGGTTCGATCCCCGTGCGGTGTGGAACCAGCGGTGCAGCAGGTACTCAGAGAACGTCCAGAGGAACGCGCCGCCAGAGAAGGCGAGAAGCAGGGACGCAACGGTCGTCATCGGTCACTTCCATCCAGGAGGGCTGCCATACGGCTGCGGGGCACGGCTGCGTCCGCCGCGGCCAGTGCCCCAGGTTCGGCGCCCCAGCCGCGGAGCAGGTTGAGGTGGAGCATGTCGGCCAGGGAGGCCGGGTCGAACCCGTCGACTCCGGGCCACTGGACGGAGGCCAGGGTGAGCACGCCGTTGATCCCGGCCACCCAGGCGATGGTCCGGTCGAAGGCGTCGCCATCGTCGATCACGCCGAGAGCGGCCGCTTCGCGCAGGAGGCGCTCGGGTCGGGCCAGCACCGCAAAGGCGACGGGCGCGACCAGCGCCAGGTCGTCGTCGTCGTAGCCGGTCTGGGCACTGAGGAGCCGCTGCTGCAGCCGGTACTCCTCCGGGAGCACCTGCCCGACCGCGATGATGGAGCGCCCGAACGCCACCAGCCTGGCCAGCGCGGCGGTGTCGACGTCGATGGCCAGCGTGGCCAGATCGTCCTCCAACCGGTCGGCGGCCCGGGAGTACGCCGCCCCGAGCCGGGTGATGGCCTCGGCCTGCAACGCGGCGACCAGGGCGCCCTTCGACGAGAAGTACGTGTAGAGAGTGCCGACGGCGCAGTCGACCCGCTCGGCCACGGCCTTGATGGTCAGCGCCTCGATGCCGTGCTCCTCGATCAGCTCCCGGGTGGCGTCGAGGAAGGCATCCCGCCGGGCGGCCCGCGACCGTTCCCGGCGCTCTGAGGTCTGAATCATGTTCATAGTATGAATATGGTTCAGTCCCGTTGTCAACCGCCCGCCTCCAGGCCGACGAGCCTTCCGATCGAGCCACCTCTCCACGGTTCCAGTTCGAGGCGTCGATGTTGGGTACACGCTGGGCGTCGAGTGATGTCACGTCCGTCGACTGTCGAATCGACAGGCCACTATGAGCTCGGCGGGCGTGTCGTCATCGACGTTGACATGGCGAGCCCCCGGTATCTTCGGGCCCTGTGTCCCGGAAATGATCTGGGGGCCGGCCGCTGCGTTGGCTACATGTCGCCTACGCAGGCCACCTGGTCACGGCTCACTCTTGCCATCGGACTGGAGATAACGGCACTTTGTGGATAGTGCGAGTCGCCACATTCCCAGCCCGGTAGCTGGCAGTTCCTGGCATCGGATCAACTGCGCAGGTGGGCCGCGGACCGGATCTCCTTGCGGATCTCCCCGACGAGGGTGTCGGTATCGGGAGACGTTGACGCGAAACAGCCCCGAGATGCCTGCGCGGGCGATAGCGTTGCCCAGGCTGGCGACCAGGGAAAGAGGATCTGACATGAAGTCCGAGGAAACTTGGAAGTTCATCCACGACGAACGGAACCAGATGGCGGAGACCTTGATCTCCCTGTCCGCCGACCAGTGGGCCGCCCCCTCCTGGTGCGAGGGCTGGTCAGTACAAGACACTGCCGGCCACATCTTGGCCGCCGCCGAGCAGACTCCTGCAAACTTCTACAAGGAAATGATCTCGGCTGGCTTCAGATTCAACGTCTTCGCAGACCGGGCTGCCAAGCGCCTCGCTTCAATCGGCCCGGATGAACTGGTTCGCCGCCTCCAGGCCCGAACCTCGACCACCAACCACCCACCCGCTCCCGTCATGGCCATGCTGGGTGAGATCGTCGTACACGGCGAGGACATCCGCCGACCTCTGGGCCTGGAGCACCGGTCGCCGGAGGCGGCCCTTGTTGCCGTCGCCGACAGCTACAAGAAGTCGAACCTCCTAATCGGCGCGAAACGGCGGATCGCCGGTCTACGTCTCCGGGCCACCGATATCGACTGGGCCTACGGCGAGGGTCTTGAAGTCTCCGGCCCGTTGACCTCGCTGATCCTGGCCATGGCGGGACGCAAAGGTGTTCACCCTGACCTCACCGGCGAGGGTCTCGCCACCCTCGGCAACCGGGCCTGAACCGACTCCTCGGCCGGTGAGGTCGAGTAGACCGAAGCGACCCGGACTCAACCGAAGTCGTGTGCCCCCGATAACGCCGAATCGGGGCGCACTATCTGCTGCTGGACTGGGTGTGCCGCTCATCCCTCTGGCCGCAGCTGGTCGTCGAGGGCCTGAGCCTCGATGTCCAGCCGGCGCAGGAGCCCGGGCACGATCCGTCGCTCAGCCATGCGACCTATGCCCGGCACCGCCACAACCAGCTCGCCGTCGAGGCGCCGAACAGTGCCGCCTCCGGCTGCGGTGAGGATGAAGTCAGCTGCACCGTGCAGTCGCCTCGGGTCTTTCTCAGCCTCGAAGCGGAGAGCGCCGGAGCCCGCCGACCGATCGACCCGCACCTCCTGGATCCATGCCAGGTGGCTGGAGCCGAGCAGGCGGTGCGCGATCGGATCGAGGCTCCCTACGAACTCGTACCGGAGCCGCAGCATGGCGTTGTCACCGTTCTCGCGTTTTTCGAGCACTTCGGGCTGGCCCAGGTCGGGAAGGGCGAGGCCGAGGTAGAAGGCAGGATCGGCCAGGAGCGCCGCGACGGCTTGCTCCGACCCATTGAAGCGGTGTTCAGCGTGGAAGCGCACCGCCAGATATTGTCACGGTCGGGCACGCCGTCGAGATCTCAGCCCACCGATCACATGACCCGATCCCCTTCGCTGCGGTGGTCAGCCGTATGGGCCAGCTATCTGGCTTGCCGGTATCGTGAACGTTGCCGACCACCACGACCGTTTGGGGACGCCGCACAGGTCGCACGTTCTGGCGCGACTGGACGCCCATACCGCATTGCCTGCGGCTACGGACAGCCTGCCGTGGCAGCCGGTCCTGTCCCGAAAGTGGCGATGGTTGGCGTTGCGGACGGCTCGAGCGAGTGTCCCGGGATCGCCCACTGTCGGCTCGGTCAGCGCGTCCCCGATGTGCAGGCGCTGATCGTACGTCGGGGTACGAGCAAAGTGCCGATACCGTGGGGTCGAGGGTGTCCCCGAATACCGACCGATCAGCTACGAGCCAGAGTGCCCCGTAATGGCGGGTCGGTGTGACGCTTCACCAACAATCAGTGTCTCGAAGTCGAGTTCGACCCGCAGTTGCCAACTCAACAGGACAACCTAACGATCACGTGATTCGGCCATCGGGAATGGGATGGCGGGAAGCCCAGGAATGGGATTGTCCCACCACAGCGTGTGCTCGACTCTTCTGGCTATCCGCCACCCATCGGTGGTGTTGACGAGTCGATCGTGGTACCGACCACCAACTGTGAACAGCGAAGGCTTGCCTTCAAGTTCCAAACGGTTGATGTTCAGGAAGCACGATCTCGCGTGTACTCCATCGTTGTTACGGTCGAACTCGCGATTGAGAACGAGGTGTTGCGTCACATCAAACAGGGGCAGGACTTCAGCGAGCCATCGGCGAACCTCAGGATAACTACCTTCAATGCCGCCCGACGAACGGTAATCAATACGCGCATCGTTGGTGAAGACGGCATCGAGCAACTCCCAATCGAGACTGTCGATAGCTGTGGCGTAGCGGGTAAGGAGATCATCCATGCCAATCCGATCCGCCACGGTGAAGTCACTCACATCCATGAGGGCGAGGCTACTTCCGTCTCCTTCGGAGGTCACGTGAGCCGACACTGGCCTAGCGACCGGACCCAATGAATGGCCCACCTGTGTGAGATTCTGGCCGTGATCCGCCGGAGGTGGGCATGGCATTCAGGTATCCGACGTCGTTCCGTGAAGCGGCGTGCGAGCGAATACTCTTCGGCGTGCTTCCTGTAAATCTCGCCGTCACCGGCTTCCACACCCATGCAATCCCGCGACCCTGCTGGACGGGTGGGACAAAAGCCAAAATTCCTACGTCATATGCGATTGAAGCATTGAGCCTCTGAGGACACGACAGTCGAGAGTGTCCCGGTACGCGGGGTAGTGGCGCTCTGGGTTGATCCACAACCCGTGGGTGCCGAGAACCCGTGCGCCCAGCAGCTCGGACGCCATGACTGCAAAGGAGCGATCATGACGTAACCGAGTGACAAGCTCACGACGACCAGCCGGCGCAAGTCCGATCCGGTGAGACGCCAAGGTCCCCGGTAGTGAAGCCCCCGGTGTCGACCGAAATGTCGGCGTCGAAGCGGGGTGGAACAACTTGGCGGTCCGCAACATGAAGTGAAACTTGCAGCGTCGTTACATGAGACCTGTGAAAGCAGGTCCAAGGGAGTGCCGATCCTGTGGGTGCCGAGGTACCCCATCCAAGACCTCCAGCTGGGCTTTTGCCGAGGGCCACCCGAGGGGGAAGATGGGCCATGGCATCGTCCTTC
>Ga0097691_1001821_pt1 | contig 15076 bp, 13 predicted proteins | sample NGESurdeep072012_8_FD_72858 | JGI IMG/M metagenome (GOLD analysis project Ga0097691, IMG submission 72858) | Arctic peat soil microbial communities from Barrow, Alaska - NGEE Surface sample 210-1 deep-072012 | ecosystem: Environmental > Terrestrial > Soil > Wetlands > Peat ... | reverse complement strand
TGGTGCAGTTGCAATACTGCACAGACCTGCAGTCCGTGTCTGTTTGCAATCCAAGACCCAAGTGTCTGATCTAACAGAACCTGAAACCTTGCGCGCGCGAATTCCGAGTCAGCGCGCTGGCACTGAAGCATGTCGCGCAAGTGCGGTCGTGCGCGCCGCGCTTACTTGATCAGAGTCACCGGGACCTCGACCAGATGGATAACCTTGGTGGCGACCGAACCGATCATCAAGTTGGCTACCGGACCCAGGCCACGGGTTCCCATGATGATTGCGTCGCACTGCGTTTCGTGGACATGCCGCGCAATTTCGTTGGCCGGTGAGCCGACGCGGGAGCGTACCTGGTATTGAACTTCTGCGGCGTCGAGAATCTGCCTGGCCGGTTGCAGAATGAGGTCGGCCTCGCCGGCTTGCCAGTGCGCGATTTCCTGCTCGGACAAGGCGGCGTGCACCTTCTGCGGCAAAGGATCCTGCACATTCAGCAATTCCAAGTGCACATCGGAGAGATCTTTCGCCAGAGATGCTGCATATCGCACCGCCCGTAATGCGTTGTCCGAACCGTCGCAGGGGATCAGGATTGTTCGCATGCCGGTTTCCTTCAGAAAGTGTTGATCGGCGGCACTCGATATAGCGGTTGAACCCGCGCCGCATGGCATCCGCCAAGGTTACCGCTGCGCCCGCAATATTCATTTGATCCAGCTCAAATCGGGCCGAGTTCCAGTCGGTCCCTGCTGGAACAGGCTGTTGTAGCCCCTTGGGCGGTATCGATTAGAGTGCTGCAATCCGTTCACCTCCGAGCAGACCGGGATCTGACCTGGGGCCGGGAACCGGCCTTGGGCCTGTGCGACTGCCTTGTTCAATCCGGCGGACACGCGCGCTTGCCCGCCAGGGCGTCAAGTACCCTTGCCGCGCGGCCCGAGAAAGAACCATAGCGCGAGTCCAAGCAAGGGCAGGACGAGGATGACCAGCGTCCATGCCACCTTGGTGCCGTTGGACTCGCCGCTCTGGAAGACGTTGAGGATGGCCCAGATATCGGCCGCCAGGATCAGCAGGCCTAAAATTCCGCCGTATTCGAATCTCATGTTCTGCTTCCTTCAGTAAGAATCGCCGTTGAACAGGGCTCAGTCTACCTTGGCGCCGGAGTGGGTGTAATCTACGGAGATAAATGGGGTCTGACCCCATTTATCTCGCGACACGGTCGAGATGAACCTCAACAAGGTGGAGAGTCTGCGTGTTAACCAGGGCCTGATGGGCCGCATCCTCAACTACGGCGACGTCATGGTCGTCGGCGCGGGCGCTTCCCTGGAGCCGCTACGCGAGATCGCCAGGCCGCTCGAGTTGCGCAAGAAGCTCGGCGGGGTCGTGGAGGTTGTCGTCCCGAAGAGCAATCCGTGATGCGCGCTGCCGCCGTAATTTCTCAGGGATAAAACCCTGCCTTTTTTTGTCAGTTGGCGCTGGCGCGCACCGCTCCGCGGCTTTTGAGGAACGCGATGGCCTGCGCCAGCTCATAATCGCTCTTGGCGACGACTTCGCCGGGCTCGGGTTTCAGGTCTTTTTCACCCACGCCCTGCGGACGCGCCGCCGGGGTGAAATTAAACGTATTGCCGGTCGGGACGGCGACTACGGGCGCTTGGTCCTGATTGCGATTATTGATCAGGTGCTTGCTGAGGTCTGCTTCGCGCACCTTCAGATCGGTATCGCTGCGCGAGCCGTCGTCGAGCGCGATGTCCGGCACTATGCCTTTGGCCTGTATCGAGCGGCCATTGGGCGTGTAGTAGCGCGCGGTGGTCAGCTTGATCGCGGTGCCGTCGCCGAGCGGCAGGATCGTCTGCACCGAGGCCTTGCCGAACGTTTGCGTGCCCATGATCACCGCGCGCTGGTGGTCCTGCAATGCGCCGGCGACGATTTCAGAGGCTGACGCCGAGCCGCCGTTGACGAGCACCACCATCGGCACGTCCTTGATCGCCGGCGGCAGTGTGGACAGATAGTCTTGCGCACCGGTGGACAGATAATTCTCAGGGCTTGCCGTCAGGCGCATGTTCGCGTCTTCGGTGCGGCCGTCGGTGTAGACCACCAGCGCATTCTTCGGCAGAAATGCCGCCGATACTGCAACAGCACCGGTGAGCAATCCGCCCGGGTCGTTGCGCAAATCGAGCACGAGGCCCTTCATCGGGCCCTGGTTCTGCTTGAACACGGTCTGGATGGCGTTGGCGAGCGTTTCTCCGGTGGGGCCCTGGAACTGCGTGACACGGAAATAGGCATACCCCGGCTCAAGCAGTTTCGATTTCACGCTTTGAATTTTGATCACGGCACGCTTGAGCGTAAAAGCCAGTGGCTTGTCTTCGCCCTTGCGCGCGATCGTAAGCGTTATCGGCGTGTCGGGCCTGCCGCGCATCTGCTTGACCGCATCGTTCAAAGTCATGCCTTTGACGAAGACGTCGCCGACCTTGACGATCAGATCACCCGACTTGATGCCGGCGCGCGATGCCGGCGAATCGTCGATGGGCGACACCACCTTGACGAACCCGTCTTCCATGCCGACTTCTATACCGAGGCCGCCGAACTCGCCGCGCGTGCCGACCTGCATTTCACGAAACTCTTCCTTGTCGAGATAGCCCGAATGCGGGTCGAGCCCCGCGAGCATGCCGGCAATGGCCTGGGTGATGAGCTTCTTGTCGTCGACGGATTCGACGTAGTCGCTCTTGATGCGTCCAAACACTTCGGTGAACGCGCGCAGCTCTGCAATCGGCAGCGGTCCCAAAGCTCCGGTTTGCGCAACCGCGGGGAAATTGAGCGAAATCATTACGCCCACGAATATGCCGAGCGCTAGAAGTCCCAGTTGCCGCATTCTTCCACGCATTGCTAGCCCCTAACATTATGTTGCTGACACTTGTACAAAATGAAAACTGACGGTACGCCGCCCCTGATTACTGTGAACTGCTGCGGCGGCTGTAGTTGCGGTTGGCGTTATCACCTGCGGCATTGGCATCAGCGGAACGGGCCGGCTGCGCGTTGCTATAGCTATCACGGCCCGAACCATCACGTCCAGAGTCAGCCGCGCGCTCATCGAGGATGGCGCCGACGCCGACTTTGATCGTGCTGCCCGGGTCGTAGGGCAGCGCGACATTCGCGTCGCGGCCGTTATAACGGTAGACGACGTCGTAACCGTTGACAACTTCACGCATGGATTCGACGGTCCGACAGCGCTGCGCTGGTTGCGCGCCGACGCGGTTGCCTATCATCGTGCCAGCGACCGCGCCGCCTGCAGCGCCAACGATCGTGCCGGCCGTCTGGCCGCGCCCGCGGCCGACCTGGTGGCCGAGCAAGCCGCCGACGATGCCGCCGATGATCGGGGCCAATATGTTGCTGTCCTTTTGTGGTGCGGGCGCGGCGTCGCATTCCTGACGCGGTTCCGACACGCGTTCGATAATCGGAGTCGCCGAAACTACCTGCGCGGTATCGACGAAATCGCTGGCTCCGTATGCGCTGCCGCCGCTCAGGGCCACTGCCAGTGCGGTTATCAATTTATGTCTCATAATCGACTCCTTGAGTGAATATGGAGTTCATTAAACACCTGCCAAAGCAACGTTGACAGTGGCCTTACAAACTATTACATGTCCGCTGCAGGCACGGGAACTCTGACCGCGCGCAAGGTTGGTGAAAGAAATGTAAATCTGTGTAATCCGTAACCCTATGCGAGATGCATCGCGGTCGCGGCAATTTCGAGGGCAGAGGACGCGGATCCTCGCAGAACGGTCAGCAGGATCGCTTTGCGACCAACCACAATAACTTCGCGACGGGGGGATGGCGACCACTGGCAGTGTCGGGAACTGCGCATGAGGCGTCGAATAGGCTATTTCTGACCCGTCTGGTTCACGGACGTCACCGGCCAATTCTCGACCTGCTGCCAAGTCTGCTGTACCGCGGGCGGCAGCTTGTCCATGTGCTTCAGGAAAAGCGCAAGCGTCCAGATCTGCCGGTCGCTGAGGGAGTACCCGAACGAAGGCATGCCCGTCAGACGAATACCGTGCTTGATCTTCCAGAACGAAACACCTTCCGGGTCGTCCTCAACCCCATCGGTCGCCAATTGCGGTGGCTTTTGATAAAGGCCTTTCGCTATTGGTGATGACGACGCAGCCCCCTTCGCGGAACCATGGCAAACCGCGCAGTTCTGCGCGAAAAGATGAATTCCATTGAGGAGATTCTGCTCGGTCAGCTCCACCGGATTTTGGCCCTTTGGGGCGTCGCGACGCAGTGTCGCATCTAGCGAAGTACGGGCCATCCAGGTTTCCAGCCGACCGGGTTCTGCATCGGCATTGGCCGGAATAAGGCCGCTTCGCACCAGAGAGTAAGCGCCGATCAGGGCAACGGCAAGCGTTAATGCGACTCCCGAAACCATACCTTTCAACATCACACCTCCTCATTCAGCGGCAGAAACTCCCCAACATAAGACGCGACAGCGTCATCGCAGTAAATTGCTGCACGGACTCCCGGTTCCGTGCGATCGCCAAAGCATCACTCAAAGCGGGGGTGGGGATATGCCGTCGCAGGTGCGCGTAGCTGACGGCGGTCGCCCCGCGCACGAATCTGGCATTAATTCTGCACTTCGCAAGGTCCATGTTCTGTTCGTCAGCGCACAAATCCAGAAATTCTTATGCTGGTAGTCGCAGCGGGATCGGTCCGTCGTGCGGGGCTCGGCGGTGGGACGCCTGGGTGTCCATTACACCGAGCCAGGCGACTCTTCGCACGCCCGTCCCCGCCCATGATTCATTTCCGATGAAGCTGAGGCGCCGGGAAGAAGTGTTGTAGTGCATTGCTCGATGCCCGTTGTCAATCCGGCTTCGCCACCAGCTGCAAGCCCAGTGGTGGCTCTTGGCCGGATTGCGACGTGGCGCAACGCGACCCAAACCTGACACTCAGGGAACAGCCTTGGGGTAGCCGACGGTCTGTGACAGCAATACCTGTTGATCATGCGTCAGCCCGAGCGCGTCGGCTATCGCCGCGCGGTCGATCCACGCACGGATAACCGTAGCCAGGCCATTGCTGGCAGCGAACAGGTACACGTTCTGTGCGATAGCGCCAGCCGCGGCCGACGCATAGGACTCGCGCTGCCCTACCGGCACCAGGCCCATCCGCGCGTGGTCGGCCACATACACCAGATCCATCGGCGCCTCGTCCACGAAGTCCTGATACCCAGTCACGCGCCTCAAGTCGCTCGCCGCCACCAAGCGCAATTCGTGTGTCGCCGCGTCGTAACGGTAAGCCCCCGAAGGCAGCGCCACGAACACGTCGATCTCCTGCGCGTTCAACGCTGAGGGGGCAGTGCGCCCGCCATCGGTCCGGTTCACTCCATAGGCCGCCCAGAGCAGGTCGGAAAGCAGCGGCAAAGGCAGTGCGTCGCGCGCAAAGTCGCGAGACGAATGACGTCCGGCCAGCGCTGCCATCAATGGAAGACCGCCATGTTTCTCGGGTGGAGGCAGTGACATCGAAGTTGCCGAGTCCCCCTTGGCGGGCCTGGGACGCAACTGCCCCATCACGCCGAGTGCAAGCTTGGTCAAGGTACTCATTGCAGTCGCTCCGTTCATTCTTGATGTATGCAGACACGTGCCAAGGCTACCAGACGACATAGGTACAAGGAGATTCACGATCGCTCCAAGGGAATTGCCGCGGTAGGACAACCTACCGCCCCTAATAGCTTGAACCTACACCGTGACAGCCCTGGTCAAATTGACAAAGCGCATAGAAGTGGGCGGTAGCCCGCTGTTGTATCGAGTTCCCTCAACCGGCCCGCAGTGCGCGCAGCGCGGGGCGCAGCCCCAGCGTCAGCGGCAGCACCAGCAGCACGACCGCCGCGATGACACCGAAGGTGCGCGGCACGCCGATCGCGTCGCCAAGCAGGCCGTAGAGCACGGGTGACACGGCGCCGGCGCCGATCGTGAGCGTGTAGAAGACGCCGAAAGCGCGCGCCCGTCGCGCACCCGGCACGAGTTCCGCCACCGTCCCGTAGAGCACCGACGACGTGCCGTTCAGCGCGATGCCGATCGCCGGCAGCAGCAGCATCGAACCCTGCAGCGACAGCGGCAGCAGCGCGAGGATGCCGGCGGCGGTGGCAAGCTCGGTCAGGATCGTCGTGCGCAGCACACCGGCGCGCGCTGCGATCAGGCCGCAAAAGAATTTTCCCGCCGCGCCGCCCGCAAATGTAAGGCTCAGCGCGAAGCCGACCTGCGTCACCGAGGCGCCTTTCGCGATCAGCACGAACGGCAACAGCGTCAGAAAACCCATTCGCGTAGCGCTATCGATGACACCAATCGCCGACAGCGAGATGAAGCCCTGGTTCGCCAGCGCGCCCGGCGCGCTCGTTGGCGAGCCCGGCGCGGCCCCTGCGGCGGCCGGCGCATCCGGCACATCCGCCGCGGAGACCGCCTGGTGCAGCGTGCGCGGCACGGCAAACCAGATCGCAAGCGCCGCGCCAAGGCCGAGCGCGCCCATCAGCGAGGTCACCGCATGCCAGTCGAGCACGGCGAGCAGCGCCGCGCAAAGCGCTGGCAGCAGCACCTTGCCGACGTCGCCGGAAAAATTGTAGGTACTCAACGCGGCCCGCAGCTGTGCGCCTTCGAACGCGCGCGAAGTCAGCGCGGAGCCGAGCGGATGCTGCACGCTCGCCCCGGCCCCGCTCAGCATCAGGCACAGCGCAAGGCCGAGAAATCCCGCGGTCCAGCCCGACACGATGAACCCGGCCGCTGCGACGAGCGTGCCGAGCGCAAGCAGCACGCGCTCCCCGACGCGCTCGGCGAGCAGGCTCGCCGGCATCTGCAACGCCGCCATCGAACCGGAATACAGCGTCTTCAGCAGGCCGACCTGCGCGAACGACAGTCCGAACGCCGCCTGCCAGACTGGGAACAGGACGTACAGCAGATCGGAGAATCCGTCATGCAGCACGTGCGCGCCGCAGCATGCGGCGAGCGTGCGCCGGCTGCGCAGATGCGCGCTCGGAACTGAGGCGGCCAGCGTATCGGTGCTCATGCAATGGATCCAGTTCGGCGACGCCTGCGGCTGAGACAACTTACGACGGGGCGCGAATCTACATTCTGGCATACGCCTCGCGCGCGGCGCCTCGCCGTATGCTACAGGATGTCAAGCTGCAGCGTCGACATGGGGGAGGCGGCTTAGCGGGTGCGACGGTTGTCCGTTACACCGCAACGCATCAAGCGAAACCGGACACTCGCGGGCCCGGTGCCCGTGTACGTGCAGTGACAGGCTGGGCTACGCTCAAATGGGTTTATCTATTTGGCGACTTACGGCGCTTTGCGCCCTGCCGCGAAAGTATCCCACCCGATACCATCATCAATGCGTTTCCCCAGAATACGGGGAACAAGCCGAAGGCCGCGCCGATCGATCCGAACAAAAGCGGGCCGACCACTCGCGCAAGATGATTGGCACTCAGGCGCAATCCCAAGGCTTCCCCGGAGCGGCCCTTCGGTGACTGGGTGTAGGTGAGCATCATCGTTATCGGCGGTCCACAACCCAGACCCAGTCCAAATAGAAAGGCGATCAAGGAGAGGGCGATGGCGCTTTTGAACAGCGGTATGAAGACGAAACTGGCTGCTCCAATGTAAAACGCGTAGGAGAGCACTGTTTCTTCGTTGGACCGAGCGATGAGTCGCGGCATGATCAGGCGCACCACAAACGATGCTGCAGCAAACATCGCAAGAATGACACCGATTTCCGATGCGGAAAGTTTGATCGCATAGCCGTAAATCGGCAAATAGAATTGAAACAGGTCGATGCCCAGCTGGACCAGGCTGCTGGTAATAAGTACCCGGCGCACATTGGGGGCCGCCAGCATGCCACTGACAGCCTCGGCGGGGCCTGCGCGGGGCTTGCCCCGGGGCAGGATACCGCCCCGAGCCGCGAGCAGTGGGACGGGCGTAAGAGCTATCAGGGCGAGAATCAGGCACGCGGTCCCAAACCCCAGGTGATCGATGGAAAAACCGGAAATCATCGGTCCGACGAAGCTGGCAACGGCTGCGACCATGCTGAAGTTGCTGAATTGCTTTGCGTGTTCCTCCGGTTTTCCAAGGATCCCCACCAGATTTTGCACCGACACGGTGTAGAACGAAAACCCCAGACCCAGCATAGCCGCAGCCGCATACAGGGCAGGCAACGTGGGCACCAGAAAAGGCACCAGCAGGCCGCAGCTGCTGGCGACCGCGCCAGACATGAGCAACCAGCGCGAGCCAAAGCGATCGTCCAGTCTGCCCGCTATCCACGCGAACATCATCGGAAATGCCGAGAAGGTCGCGGCAAGAGCGCCGACGGCGAAGGGGTTCGCGCCAAGCCGGAGCGCGTCCAGGGCGAGCAGCACGCGGCCAGCCAGCGCGCCGACAAAGTTAATGAACGCCAGAACGAACGCGAAATGGATCGGGGTTATTTTCATGTCAAAAATGAACCGCGCGGCATGGTTGATGCGCGCGCTCTTGCACGACACGGATATTAGTGAAGCTCAGGTCGGGGTCGATTCTGTCGAAAACATTGCATTCAGCTGACAAGGAGAGGAATGTAACCTTTTTAGGACGCGCGCGTAACCACCGCGTTAAGCCGCGGCTCTTCCGATCTGCCCTTTCGCGAATGTCCGTCCTTGGCCGCAGGCGGTCAGTCAAGGCCCCGGTTCAAGCACGCCGCCTACGTCCGATGTTGGCGGTCATGAGTAACTATCGACGGCCCGCTTTTGGCCGGGAAGCGACTGTCCGCCGATAGTCGGTTCACGACCCACAGGAGTCCCTCGATTGCGAAAGGAGACCAGCCTTAATGGTGCCGAATTAGAAGTGGATCCTAAATTAGGCGTGGTGACGGTGGTAGGTTAAGTGAGCCTCCACCCATCAAGCCGCTCTCTACCGATCCGAATAAATTCCACGAACTTCTAGGACACGAAAAGGCTTGCGTATTGTTTTGGCGCAGGAGGAGAGAACTCCTGTTAGCCCGGAATCATCGCGGGGCATTAGCGGACGTCGCTTTTGATGAGCTCAATGTAGAAGCGGGTCGCCCGCACTAAGTTCTCGAGCGACAGGCGCTCGTTAGTGCCATGAAAGCCCGCAAGATCCTGTGCGGAGATCATCATCGGATTGAAGCGGTATGCGTTGTCCGCTACGGTTTCATAATACCTGCTATCGGTGCCCGCGATCGTGATGCCAGGCGCTACCACTGCGTCGCCATACACCTGCCGCACTGCATTTGCCATGGCACGGAAGGCCGGCGAATCGACGGCGGCGACGCGGGAGGCCCCGTACCCGACGAGCATCCTGATGCTGACGCGATCGTCGGCGATAGTATTCTTCACGTAATCGATGACCCGCTCCGGGGTATCGCGCGGATGGAGGCGGAAATTCACTGTGGCGGTGGCCTCGATCGGGAGCACATTCTCCTTCACGCTGCCCGACAGCATCGTCGGCGCGGTGGTGGTGCGAAGCATCGCATTCGAGGCCGGCGACTTAGCCAACTCGCGTTCGATCAGCGCGCCGAACAGCCACTGGTTGGCGAACAGCACTCTCTTGCCGAACGACATGTGACGGGCAAGCCCGCTAAACATCTCGCCGCTGACACCGTCCAGTCCGCCGGGCAACGGCGCTTGCTCTAGCGCAACAATCGCCCGGGCCAGAATGCCCACCGCGGTTTCGCGTGGTGGCATCGATGAGTGGCCGCCCGCGGCGTGCGCGGTGAGATTGAGCGTCAGATAGCCTTTCTCGGTAACGTTGATGCTGGCCACGGGCTGGGCCAGACCGGGCACGATTCCGTCGAGGACGAACGAGCCTTCGTCGAGCGACCAGGCAAGGCGGATGTTTTGCGCCTTAAGATGGGCCACGACTGCTGCGGCACCCGTGTCGTCAACGAGTTCCTCCTTGTGGTCAAAGCTGAGATAAATCGTCTGCTGCGGTTTGTAGCCTTGTTTGAGCAGGTAGGTAACCGCTTCGAGGATGGTGATCACCGCACCCTTGTCATCCAGCGTGCCACGACCCCAAACGTAGCCTTCGGCAATGTCGCCGGCGAAAGGCGGATGCTTCCAGGCCCCTTCCGTGCCGGGAATGACCGGCACAACGTCATAGTGGGCGGCCAACATGGCGGGTTTGGCTGCGGAATCTTTGCCGGCCCATTTGTAGAGAACGGTACGGTTACCCAAGATTTCCCGCGACAGCCCTTGATGCACCTCAGGATAGGTCGCCGCGAGCCACGCGACAAAACCGTCGAAAGGCGCCGGATCGATGGGCGCTGGTGGTTGATTCGAAATGGTGGCAAATCGCACCGCTTGGGATAGATGGACAGCAACTGCCTGAGCATCGATAACGTGGGCGACCGGTTCGACCTTCGCTTGCTCTGGCGGTAGAAAAACTGCGGCGCGATAAACGACGACGCCTGTTAGCACAAGCACCACGGCCCCTAGCCCTAGCAGCGGTTTCTTCAACACAGTTCTGTCTCCCTGACGCCGGGATACGCGGCGATGTCCGGCATATTACCTTGCCGCGCGTCCTTTTTTTGGCTGTTCGTTGTTATCCGGTCAGCCAAGCGACCGGATGTCGCGGCGCGCCAGCGGCTGTTTCCGGGCGAGAGCGGTCTCTCCCGTGTTAAAGTCGGATTGACACAATTATCGGGGGACAGCTCAACCAAGTAAAATAATCGGGCCCGGCAAAAGACAAACAGATAAGTCCGGCCCCACACGCGCGGTGCGACCAGGGGGATAACTGCGTCATGAATCAGATCGGGAAATTCCAGCTCAGAAAGGTGCTCGGTAAGGGCGCATCAGGGACGGTCTATCTCGCCCTCGACACGTTCTCGGGAAGCGAGGTTGCACTGAAAGTGCTGCATCCCGAAGTCGTGCAGAGTCCGGATTTCGACCGGACAACGACCATACAATTCATGACCGAGGCGTCGCTAGCCGGCAAGCTCTCGCATCCGCATATTGTGTCGATCCTCGAAGCCTCCGTGAGCGAGGACTCCGGCTACATCGCGCTCGAGTACGTCCCCGGGGGCGACCTGTTCCAATACACCACGCCCGGGAAGCTTCTCTCGCCGGAAGACGCCATACAGATCGCCTTCAAGTGCTGTGGCGCCCTCGATTACGCGTTCCGGCAGGGTATCGTCCACCGTGACATCAAACCGGCAAACATCATGGTTGTAAGCGGCACCAACATCAAGGTCGGGGATTTCGGCGCCGCGTACCTGCGGACAGCCGCGGGTACGCAACTCGCGGACGTCGGCTCGCCCTCGTACATGTCGCCCGAGCAGGTAAAGGGCGAGCCGCTCGACTATTGCAGCGACATGTTCACGCTCGGAGTGGTGTTGTATCAGCTGTTTACGGGACAGCGGCCCTTCGGGGCGGCCACACTCGAGGAGCTTTTCGCAAAAATTCTCGGCGAGGTAGCTGCGGCGCCGAGCTCGCTGCGGCCCGAGCTCAGCAAGGAAATCGACGAGATTCTCCTGCGGATGATGGCGAAGAACCCGGCGGAACGTTATCCGTCCTGGGGCGACCTGGCACTGGATATCGCGAAAGTCGGGCGCCTCAGTGTCTACCAGAGCGCGATTCCGGACAGCGAGAAATTTCTCGCCCTGAAGAAGGTGCGGCTACTCAGCCAACTCGACGATGCCGAGTTGTGGGAGCTTGTGCACACGGGCAAGTGGTCGCGGGTGCCGCCGCGCGCTGCCCTCGTGCGCGAGGGCGAGACCGGGAAAAGCCTCTTCTTTCTTGGCAGCGGGCAGGCCAAGGTCACCAGGCAAGGCCGGCTGCTTAACGTGCTCGACGCGGGCGAATGCGTCGGCGAGCTGGCTTACATAAAAGAGGGCGGAATCGTCCGGCAGGCAACGGTGGAGACCATGGCGGACGTCCTGCTCGTGGAGTTCGAGCGAGAGATGCTCGACAAGGTTAGCCTGAAGTGTCGCTATCAGCTTTCCCTGGCATTGATGCACTCGCTGGTCGACCGTCTCTCACTCGCCGATGAGCGGCTCGTACGGGCGGGGTGATCCTCCTGCAGGTCACAAACCGGCCGGAGAACCAGCAGGGACGCCGGCTTCCGGCTTGCTGCCGCAGTCGGGTAAGTGAACGCTGACGCCACCGCTTACGCTGCGGCGGAAACGGCGTAGACTTGCGAACGCTGTAGGGAGCACCCGAAGAATCGGCCGCTCGAGCCGGTCCGCACGTTCACCTTTCGGCCCGCAGGCCCGCCCTTTCGGTACAGGTCTGTACCGCTCTGGAATGAAGCGGGGGAGCAAATCAAGTAGCTGAGGGCAAAAATTGATTCCAGGAGGTAACATGATCAAAAACGTGATCGCAGTGGCCGGCGCAATCGTCATCGCCGCGCTTGCCGCGGTGCCCGCCGCGGCGCAGTACCCGTCCAAGCCCATCCGCATCGTCCTCCAGTTTCCTGCGGGCGGCGCGACCGATGCGGCAGCGCGCATTCTGGGACAGGCGCTGACCCAGTCGATGGGGCAGCCGGTGCTCGTGGAAAACCGGCCCGGTGCCGACGGCGCCATCGCGGCGGACGTGGTCGCGAAGGCGGCGCCGGACGGCTACACGGTGTTCCTCGCTTCCAACACGCCGATGATGCAAGTGCCGCTGCTGCGGAAGAATCCGCCCTACGACCCGGTGGCCGACTTCACGCCGATCACGGATATCGGGCGCTACATCTTCGTCCTGGTAGTCAATCCCTCCCTGCCGGTGAAGTCGGTGGCGGAGCTGGTCGCGTACGCGCGGGCGAACCCCGGCAAGCTGAACTTCGGCAGCTTCAGCAGCGTCGGCCAGCTCGTGTTCGCGCAGATGCGCGCATCGACCAATACCGACATGGTACTCATCCCCTACAAGGGCGAAGCCCCGACGATCGTCGACGTGCTGGCCGGCCGCACGCACTTCACGTTCGCGACGCCCGCCTCCACGCTCGCGCACATCAAGGAAGGAAAGCTTCGCCCGCTTGCCATCCTGCTGGCCACACGCAGCGGGCTCCTGCCGGAGGTTCCCACCACCGTGGAAGCCGGTATGGCGCCGTTCAGCGTCGCGACCTTCGTCTCGCTGTTCGGTCCGGCCCGCATGCCGCCCGACATCGTTGCGCGGCTGAACAAGGAGTTCAATGCGGCCATGCAGCTTCCGGGGATGCGCGAGCAGATTGAACGCCAGGGCGTGCAGCTCACGGGCTCCACCCCCGAGGAACTCGGGAGCTTCATCCGGCAGCAACTCGATGCCTGGGGACGCGCGTTTCGCGAAGCCGGGATGAAACCGGAGTAGCGTCATCTGCTGAGCCAGCCCGTCTCTGCCGCTGCAAATCGGCCCAAAACGCAATAGGGACGCGGGTTTTCAGCTGGTTTGCCGCGATCGGGTACCAGCTTTCCCTGCGGCTCCAGCAGGGTGCAGCCGCGCACGGCCTTGACAACATCCAACCTGGTACAAAAAAAGCCAGTCGATTCACAACGCGTTGATCATTGTCAAGCCGCTGCGGCGCGGCGTTGCAATAATGAGCAAATGAGTACTCCTGCCACGGCGTCGAACGCACTCGAGAAACGCGCCCGCGCGGTGGTCGCGTCGGCGGCCGCGCCCGATGCGCGCGTGGCGGCGCAGGAATTCGTAGCCCAGGTAAGCCGCGACGCAGCGTTTCAGCTCGAGGCCTGCGTGCGCTGCGGCCAGTGCGCCGATGCCTGTCACTTCTATCTCGTCACGCGCGATCCGCGCTATACGCCAGTCTACAAGCTGCGCCCGATGCTTCGGGCCTACCAACGCGAACGCGCTCCGTTCGCCACGGTGAAGAGGCGGCTGGGTCTGGCGCCACCAGAGGTCACAGCGGCGGAACTCGCCGAGTGGTCAGAGCTTATCTATGACGCCTGCAACTTGTGCGGGCGGTGCACCCTGGCCTGCCCCATGGGCATCGACATCGCGGGACTCGTGCGCTGCGCGCGCGAGGGCATGTCGGCGGCCGGCTTCGCGCCGGCGGACCTCTACAAGGCGGCAGAGCGGGCGCTCGACAGCGGCAGTCCGATCGGCGTCGGCTGGCCGACGCTCAAGCCGCAGATCAAGGAGCAGGAAAAGGAAACCGGGCTTAAGATTCCGGTGGATGTCGAAGGCGCGGACTACCTCGTCATTCTCTCGTCGATCGAGATCGTCGGCTTTGCTGAATCCATCGGCGCGCTGGCGCGCATCTTCCACCAGGCGAAAGTGTCCTGGACCATTCCCAGCGTCGGCTTCGAAGCCACCAATGTCGGCGTGCAGATCGGCTCGCGCGACGTGGCGGCGGCGCTCTTATCGCGGATCGTCGAGGCCGCGGAGCGTCTGAAAGTGAAGTACGTGATCAGTCCGGAATGCGGCCACGCTTACTCGGCGCTGCGCTGGGAAGGGCCGAACCTGCTCGGCCGACCCTATCCGTTCAAGGTAGTGCACATCGTGGAGCTGCTCGATCAGCTCGGGCGCGAGGGCCGGCTGCGCACGCGCGGCAAGGACGGCCGCCGCCTCGCCTTCCACGATCCTTGCCAGCTCGTGCGCCGCGGCGGCATCACCGAGGCACCGCGCCGGGTAATGCGCGGCGTGAGCGAACGCGTCGTGGAGATGCCATCCTCGGGCGAAGCAAACTTCTGCTGCGGCGGGGGCGGCGGCGTGAGCGCCATTCACCGCGCCGAGAAACTGCGTTTCGCCGCGTTCGAATGCAAGAAGCAGCAGGTCGAGACCGCCGGCGCCGAGGCGCTCGTCACGGCATGCGCCAACTGCCGCAACGTCCTCGAGGAAGCGATCGAGGATTACCACATGACGCTCCCCGTGCTTGGATTGACCGAACTGGTCGCCCAGTACCTCGAACCCGACCCGGCCGCGGCCTCACGGTGACGCACATGGATCTGCTCGAGTTCGCGCGCGGCCCGGCGCTCTGGTTCTCCCTGTTCGTGCTCGTCACCGGCAGTGCATGGCGCCTCATCGCAATTTTTCGGCTCGGGACCAAGGCCGACCTTTCCGAGCCGCGCACCACGCGGCGGTTCGCCGGCGCGCTGCGCGGCATCTTCGTGCGCATGATTCCGAGAAAGGAGTTCCGGCGCGGCGGCAAGTTGGGCGTTTTCGCCGGCT
>Ga0097691_1001820_pt1 | contig 15082 bp, 19 predicted proteins | sample NGESurdeep072012_8_FD_72858 | JGI IMG/M metagenome (GOLD analysis project Ga0097691, IMG submission 72858) | Arctic peat soil microbial communities from Barrow, Alaska - NGEE Surface sample 210-1 deep-072012 | ecosystem: Environmental > Terrestrial > Soil > Wetlands > Peat ... | reverse complement strand
GGCGCGTCGCGAATGGACAGCGCGCCCTTCCATTTAACGAACGGAAGCGGTCGAGAGTTCGCGAGCGCGAACGCCCAATGCGAGCACGCGTACCATTTGCTCGGATGAGGCTTCACGCAGTCAACGATTTCGGGGACGCCGACAACGCCGCCCAGGGGCAGGATAGACGGCGGCCGCACGCCGAACCGCCTTTCGATATCATCGCCGGTCACGTCATCGGCGCGCTGCGAGGCGTGAATGAGAACGGGGCCGCGATAGCGTGTCGGCCACGTTCGGTTCTCAACGTCTTTGAGCCCGCCGACGACCAGCGAGGCCCACGGTTGTTTGATGCTGATGATCTTGATCGGCTGCACTGCGATCCCTTTAGATGGTTATTGATTTCGATTTCAGCGACGACGCAACGCAACATATGCACACAGACTAGCGGAATGCCTGGTATTGCCAATCCATCAAAAACCCAGCAAAACCGGGCATAAGGAGAATTTATTCTCCGAAAAAGGGGTGCGCTGACTGTCGCCGTCACTGGACAAGGGCAGCCAACTTGACGCACTCGCGAACAATGGCCAACGGACGACAGCGTCGCTAAACTGATTGAATGGACTGGATCGCATGGATCAGAGGTTCGCTGTCTGCCGCCCTGCAATGGTTTGAAGCGCATCCCGGGACGGCGGGTTGGCTGGAAGCTGTAGGCAGCATTTCCGCGATCGTTTTCGTTTATCTGTTCGCCCTCTTGCAAAATCGGCGCATTAAATCCCACGAGAACACCGATCGCATTAGGAGAGCGCAGGGGATAGCGCTGGTTCTCATTCCCGTGCTCACCGCTTTTAGGCCGAAAATCGAAGCGGCTATTATTCAAGAGAGCCAACCTTCGCCGCCCGACGAAATCATGCACCTCCTGGATCAGCTATACATTCTGGGCGTAGCCGGCGGATTGATCCTACAGATGGTCGCAACGCTACAGGCTAACCAGCGCTCCGAACCGCCAGCCAACGCGAACGAAACCGTCCGGTCGTCGTACAATTCCATCGCAAGGCAGCGCTTGAGCGATGCGCTTTACTATTGCGACGGTGCCGTCCAAACCTTGATGAAATTGACGCGAACTCGAACAGTCTAGGGTCTAGGCGCCATTTGCCGACCGATGTGGCGGAGGCGGTTCCAGAATTAACCCGCAGCGCGGACATCAAGCTTAATGAGCGAGTTTCGTTGCGGGGCGCGCTCAAAATTCTATCGGGCACCTCGAACAATGACGTTTTATGTGGGTCGCGAACCGGCGTTGCGGGATGAGCACCGTTTTGAAGCCTGATGTGCCGCCGACGCGGCTTGGTTTTGTCCGCCCTCATGCGATGGCGGTCCGCTCCAGGATCACGAGCCGACGCACATTGTAGACGAGGTTCTGCAAACCGATCTTGGCTCTCGCCCGCACCGCGCCGATGGTGCGAATGATCCGCCCGCCCGGCGCATTCTCCTGCGCACCGAACACGTGCTCGATCCGGACGCGGACTTTGCTCTTCTTTCGGTTAGCTTCGACTTGTGCGTCCGACAGCGGGTGGTTCCGGGATGCGCGGCTATGGATGCGGCTTTTGAAGCCGCGCTCATCGAGCTTGGCTTCTGTCTCAGCCGAGCGGTAGGCGCTGTCAGCGTACACATTCCGCGACGTGTTGGTGGTGTTCAACAGCCCATCCAGCTTCTGGCTGTCGTGCACTGAAGCTTCGGTCACATCATAGCCGCGGATCAGCTTGTGCCGGGCGTCGGCATTGACGTGGTTCTTATAGCCGAAGAAGCTTTTACCGTGCTTCTTGGTCCAGCGCGCATCCTTGTCCTTCTGCCTATTTTTCGCGGGCTTCTGCTCCCAGTCCTCGGGTGTTTGGCCGGCCTTGACCGCCTCGTTCTCCTCGCGCGTGTTGCGCTGCTTGGGCACCGGCACGATCGTCGCGTCGACTATCTGCCCCCCGCGCGCGATATAACCCTTGGCCTCCAGATGCCGACCGAATTGCTCGAACAACTTCTCGATCAGCCCGGCTTTCGCCAACTTCTCACGGAACAGCCACAGCGTCGTGCCGTCGGGAATGCGGTCCTCGATGCCAAGCTTGAGGAAGCGCGTGAACGAGAAACGGTCGCGCACCTGATACTCCACCTGATCGTCAGAGAGATTGTAAAGCGACTGCAGGATGAGCATGCGGAACATCACGATCGCGTCGATCGGTTTGCGACCGGCGTTGCTCTTTTTCGCCGCTGCCGGCGTCAGAACTACGGCCTCGATTGTCTCGCGGAAGCTCTCCCACGGCACAAGTGCGTCGATCGCCTCCAGCGGATCGCCCTTCGCCGACAGCGCCTCAAGCCGATTGTTCGTATCGAAGAACCCGAACTGCCCCATCGATCGCCCCCGCTGTCAGATCCCGTGCGCTCCTTGAATCTGATTTGCAGCCCGACGGCCAGGGGATGCAATTAATCGAGGCGCCCAGAAGTAAATGACAAGAAAGGCCCGGCTCATTGCCGGGCCTTTCTCTATCAAGGTTCGCCGTTCTTTCAGAGCACGATCCGCTCAAAGTCGTAGAGGTGATTAAGAAGCTCGCGGAGCTTAGGCGGAAGCATCCGACGGCGCGCACGGTCTCTATCCGCATGGACCACCGGACCGATATTGACTTCGTCGAGGCGGTCCATGGATTTGCGCGCTGGTTTGCCGCCGGGCCGGGTGAGCCGCGCACCGCACACCTCGTAGACGAATTGCAGGTGCTAGCCTCATTCTATGCGGACTGTTTCAAGACGAAGCTGAGCTTCCGCGAGTTGTGGAAATTGGCACATCCTCCCCGACTTAGATCGATGGCATCGGGTAGTTCGAACCTTTCTCCTTATCGGTGCAAGACCAGTTGGAAGTCCAAATGCGGTGCGGAGGCTGGAGAGCGCTTCAACGCCGAAGCGGAGCGTCATGTCGCGACCATCGATCGCCTTTATCGCGGCTTGCTCGGGCAGATCGCGGACGGCTTGGTCGGCGCTTTGTCGGACGCGCTTGGCGATGTCATTAACGCCTATACGCGGCGTAAGCGCGAAGCAGCTGCACTCGATTTCGACGATCTTCTCTTACGCGCGCGCATGAACTTGTAGCCAAGCACGAGGCCGTTCGCGTCGCGCTTGGAGAACGATACCAGTATATATTTGTCGACGAGTTTCAGGACACCGATCGTGTTCAGGCGGCGATTATTTTTCTTATCGCGGCGGAAACGCAGCCTGCGCGGTGGAACGATGCGCGGCTGCGGCCAGGCGCTTTGTTTCTTGTGGGCGATCCGAAACAAGCCATCTACCGTTTTAGAGGCGCTGACATCGACGCCTATAACGAAGCGCGCGCGTCGATCGCGTCGCAGGCTCGTGACAGCGTGGTCGGTTTTATATCTTTCATGCAAGCAGGCATAGTTGAGACGCTGAACAACCGAAGGACATTCAATGAATATTTGATAGAAAGGGTGCGTCTGAGCTTCTTCGCTCATCAAGTGTCGCGGATTCGCGGAATGTTCTTCTTCAGTTCACGAAGTGAGGCCGAGGCAAGAATTGGCGACCCGGCATGGCCACCGTATTTTGAGATTAAGAATCTGCTCGAATTAGACCTATACCACAATGAACCTTTTACAGATTTAGATGCCAATTGGATTACGTTCGCACCTCTTGCCGAAGATGGTCGCATAACGATGGGAAATCTGCAGTGGGTCTGGCGCTATTGGGCGGGCGAGAAATATAGCGATCATCCGGTGTAGGAGCGAATTGCGAAAGGCGTTGCTCTGGTTCTCGATGAGCAGGTTCGACGTCAATGTTACCAATACGTAAGGGAGATTTTTCCGGCCTCGCACATTCCGATCTTAATGGCGCGCTTGGCGTCGGAGGCCGGAACACGTGGAGGACTTACTGCGCCGTTCTTGCTGCGCGAAGATGAGAAGCGCGTCCAATTAGGTTATTTGTGGAGTGATGCAGAATTTCATGATCCGGCAATTATCGATGCAATCGCACAACACCCGGATTCCGGCGCTCTTGGTCGAATGATGGCTGAAAACGAGACGTGGAAGATCCCGGACTTCCGCCCGTGGGGCAGGACTTTCGAGCTGGGCGAGCAGAATCTGCCGGAACTAACGGCGTTTCAAGTGCCATCCTTACACCACCCGAAATGATTGTTTAAGTTCCGCTTTGTGTCAAAAGCGGAACAGACAATCTATCGGCGTGGATGTCTGTTCACGAGCCAAAAACGGACATCTCTGCGCGCACCTCACGCGACTCAGAGCTTTGCCTGCGCACGGCAGACCGCCGCCCTCCAAAGGTGAACCAGAGCGATTTTGCTTTGGCTAAAACTACTTGATTTTCAGCATCTCTCGAGCAGGAGTGTCAGGCACCTCGGTGCCCGATGTTGGATCGGCACGTCCGCGCCACAGTCCGACCGCGTCAGCGATACTTGCCCTTCCATCCCTGGGTTTTCCCAAGAAGGTTTTGAACGTCGTCGAAAATCACCGAGCTTGAACTCCACTTTCCATTTGCTGGTCCGACGGACTGAATTGGGCTGTGGTCGTCACCATAGAATGTGCCAAAAACGAATTCCTGGCCTGTCTCATCTTGGAAAAACACTCGATAATCTGGAATCAAGCCGCGCGTCGCTGTTCCAATACGAACCAGAGCGCTCCCATGTTTGGTTTTGCACTCGTTGAGATGCCCAAAAATGCCCCTGATGTATGCCTCGGGACTCTTTAGCGTTGGCAGCACATCCTCAAGGGTCGCAGTTTTGTTGTCTTCTGGGTTCGGCATCACGCTTTCCGGTGAAACGGCTAAGCTAACCCTGGACGATTAAGCTAACAAGAGATCCTTAAACTCAGCAGGCGCGAAAACTTTGCCGTCACCATTGGTAATGGTCACTTGCCATCCTTCACTTACCCACACTCGCGCCTTCGCAACCACGATCAGTGAGCTGATCCTTTCGCATTTCACCGTCTCATTTTCGCGTTTTGCGATCATTTTATAGGCCAACAATTTAGCTCCCTAATGAGACCAGCTTGGCGCTCATTTGATCCGCCGCTTTGACTGCAATTCGCCGACACGGTGACCATTTGGCGGCGATGGCCTGATTGCGCACTTAGTGGCGAAAATCAGAGATGGCTCGATTTCGATTATCACGTCGATGTCGACCGGCACTATTACAGCGTGCCCTACCGCTTCGCGAAGGATCAGGTCGAGGTCCGGCTCACCGCGCGAACCGTCGAGGTGTTCGCCAAGGGCGAGCGCATCGCCGCGCATCTGCGCTCCAGCGGCAACGGCAAGCACACGACCGTGCAAGAGCACATGCCTTCCAGCCATCGGCGCTACGCCGACTGGACGATCGAGCGCATCCGGCGCGACGCCGCCGCGATCGGGCCGTCGGCCGCGGCGCTGTGCGATCTGATCCTGGAAGAACGATCCCATCCCGAACAAGGCTTCCGCGCCTGTCTCGGCATCGTGCGGCTGGTCAAGGCGTTCGGCGCCGACCGGGTCGAGGCGGCCGCGGCGCGGGCGCTCGATATCGGCGCCCGGACCTACGGCTCGGTCAAGTCCATCCTCGACAACAACCTCGATCGCCACGCCGCCCAACAGCGCGGTCCGGACGCCGTGACGATCCTGCATCGCAACATCCGTGGCTCGCGCTACTACCATTGAGGAGACGACATGCTCACCCATCCCACACTCGACCAGCTCAACCAACTCGGGCTGTTCGGCATGGCCAAGGCCTTCGGCGAAGCCGAGATCTCCGCCGAGGCGGCGGCACTCACCCATCCGGAATGGCTGGCCCTCCTGCTCGACCGGGAGATGACCTACCGCCACGACAAGAAACTCGCCGCAAGGCTTCGCTATGCCAGGCTCCGCCAGCAGGCGCTCGTCGAGGACGTCGACTATCGAGCCGCGCGCGGCCTGGATCGGCTGCTCTTCCAGAAGCTCGTCATCGGCGAATGGATCGAGGCCCATGACAATCTCATCATCTGCGGCCCGACCGGCGTCGGCAAAAGCTGGCTGGCTTGCGCTCTCGGCCACAAGGCCTGTCGTGACAATCGCTCCGTCCTCGATCAACGCGTCCCCAAGCTGTTCGGCGAGCTGGCGCTCGCGCGCGGCGATGGCCGATATGCCCGCATCGTACGCGCGCTGGGCGGCGTCCAGCTCCTCGTTCTCGACGATTGGGGGCTCGAACCGCTCGACGCCCAGGGCCGCCACGATCTCCTGGAAATCCTTGAGGAGCGTTACGGTCGGCGATCGACCATCATCACCAGCCAACTCCCCGTCGAGGATTGGCACGCGGTGATAGGCGATCCGACATATGCCGACGCCATCCTCGATCGTCTCGTCCACAACGCCCACCGCTTCAACCTGTCCGGCGACAGTCTCCGCCGAACACGCGCGAAACCAGCCGAAAGAGGTTGACCGAACGGACCATTCAGTGCCACGAATTATCCGCCAGCGAGGCTCCGCGCCATGGGCGACTTCACGTCGGAATCCCGGGCGGCATCAAATCGGAATCCCTGGGCGACTTCGTCGGAATCGGCACCGTAATTCTAAAGCGCCTTCTCACCACGTAATCCCATGCCGATGGCCTTGTAATCATAGGTCGGGTAGAACTCCGTTCGATAGCTGCCCCATGCGGTGGTCTCAAGAACGCGGTTGACTTCACGGAGTCGAGTGGCTGGAAGCCGAAGCGTGATGATTTGACCGATGCCCATTGCGACGTACCAGCTTACAATTTCGACACCGGCTGGTGGAAACTCTTTGTAGAAGCCCTGCTTCATGAGTTGCGCGTTCAATTCGCCAAGGGGGCGCGATTGATCGTGTTTTAAAAACACCGTCAGAAGCACCGCATTCTCCGGAGTGGCGGATGAGGTGTCGGCCTGCGGTGGCGCGACCGTCTGGGCAGATACATTGCCGGAGACTGCGCCAAAGCCCATCAGCACGGCGAACAAGCCCAAACACAAATTCGTGCGCATCGCCTTCATATTAATTCTCCCTATTTCAGTAGAACTAACTAACATAGTACGACGCTTACGGTCTATTGCTATGGCGAACAGGTCGTTCAAGATGCGCAAACGCGGCGGGCGAAAACTAATCCTCGCGCCGGATGGCACAAATACCTGGGGTCCGCCCCGCCGCCGCATCGACAACGCCATGGTCAAGGCGATCGCCGAGCGTTCCGGTGGCGCAAGCTGCTGGAGACCGGGGTCTACGCCACCGTCGAGGAGATTGCCGCGGCGGAGAAGATCAATTCATCCTACGTCAGTCGCGTGCTCCGTCTCACGCTGCTCGCCCCGACCATCGTTGAGGCGGTTCTGGATGGGCGGCAGCCGGCGGAGATGACGCTGGCAGAGTTGATGCGGCCGTTTCAGACCGTGTGGCTGGAGCAGGCGCGCATTCTCCGAAGCTGAGAGCGCTAGACTAAACAGGCTGTAGGCAGCATCGTCGAGTGATCGATCACGATTAAGTCTGAGAGCCGATGGCCAAGCAGCCTATTCCCCCGACCGCTACCGAAGAAGAGGTCCGCGCCCTACTTGAACGCTACCGCTGCCCCGTTCCTTTCCACGAGGTACGCACGCGGTTTCTCGGCAACATCGCCTCGCCAGGCATTGGGGTATCGCCGATCAAGATGGTGGAGGGCCTGTGGGGTGGCGAGTTACCGGAATTCGGTTCGACCAACACGGCGAAAGAGCTGATCGGCGCGCTCATTATGGGTTTGTGGAACCGGCTGACACGGCACCAGGAACGGAGCGCACCCTTTCGCTTGTCCCGTCCCGATGTCGCCGCCACGCGTGAAGGCCTCGCCACTCTCGCGTTGATCCGACGTCAGGAGCTCGATGGATTCGTCGAAGGGCTGTTTGGCGCGGAGGAAACTATGGACCTTCCCGAGCGGGCCCATCGTAGTCTCGGCACCCTCAGTGAGATGCGAGCGCTGATCGCAGGAGTGCTCGATGTCGCCACGAACGGGAACAAGGCGGCGACTGTCGGTGATATTGAAGGCACGCTCCGGCACATGCGGGAGATGACACGGATCGCGGAGCACGAAATGCACGCAGTGGTCCTGTCCTGCAAGCGTGCGCGGCGCGATATGCTGGCCTCGCTGCCGGCAAGAAAGCCGACCCTGCACTGAGCCGCCGCCGCGCCGTCCCCTGTGTGGGATTCTGCGATTGCGCATTATCGATGATCTCGAGCTAATCCCCCACGCCTTCGCAAATCTTTTGATTTCAAGCCTCATACTTGATCCACTAGACATCGATTAGGAATTGACGATCGAATGCTGGCGGTTTGCTTCCCCCTGCGGCAGTGCCTGTCATTGCGATCATAGCCGGGACAGACGTATGGGGAGGATGATCCTCACGGCGGGTAGCGGATGACGAGAGGTCAATGGGTCTACGTGGGAGCACGTGGAGGCGGCAAGCTGTCTGTGGCGGAGAATCTGGCCATCACGGCGAAATGCGAGAAGCTGATCGCGTCAGTCCTGATGCCGCGATTTCTGCCCGAAATTCGTCCGACCGAATTCAATTACCCGATTGCGATCTACGGCAAGTGGCATGGCAACAAATACCGGTTCATCACGCGGTTCCGATCCGACCATCCGACATCGATCAGACCCGAGTTCGAGGCACCGTTCGCGCGCTTGGAGTAGGCGAAAATATATCGAAAACCACTTGGGATCGACAGCGATAGAGACCCTGCCCTCGGAAGGCAAAGGTCACACGTTCGAATCGTGTCGGGTGCGCCAGTATTTGTAGTCATTTCGTGAATTTCAGCCGGTAGGCTCCAGAGGTCGGGTAAGCACCGTGTAAGCGCGCAGCGGCTCATGGCTTGCGCGCTGGTTGGGGTGGATGTGGGGGCCCGCGGTGCTCTCACGCCGCGACTTCCGCGGGCTCGGCAAGGGCTAAGCCCCGCAGGTAGTCCGCAGCCTTGGATGCGTGGCTGCACGCGGTAAAGAATGCCCGCTTGTCAGCCTTCAAAAGTTCAATCCAGGTGCCGATATAGCCCGCGCTCCGGACGTCCCCGTCAAAGCCAAATTCCGCACACAGGAACGCGCCGCCCAGTTCGGCAATCAGTTCCTCGGCCGCGTAATTGCGTGAGCCGAACCGGTTCTTCAAATCTCGATCGAGGCGCGATTTATGGCCCGACCAATGCGCTTTATGCCGATGTCGGCATAAGACGCATTGGACGAACCCGCTCCGCGGGAGGGTATCCGCGTTGAGCGCGGCGTACCCCCCTTGAAGCCAGCCAGTGTCTCTGACCCCGTCACCACCCGCGCAGCGACGTATCCATCCCATTTCAGAAGAGCTTGCCCCTGGCAAGATGGTGTTGCTGCCCGCGCGCAGCGTCCCTCTTGCCAAGGAGTTCGCTATGACCTCGCTTCGGTTACGCATGATGGAAGACATGCAGGTCCGCAACCTGTCGCAACACACGCAGGATGCTTATTTGCTGCAGGTTTCGCAGTTTGCCCGGCATTTTGCTAAATCGCCGGCTTTGCTCGGCCCGGAGGATATCCGCGCCTACCAGGTCTATTTGACGAACGAGAAGAAGCTGGCGCCACGTTCGGTGCACGTGACCGTCGCAGCGCTTCGATTTCTCTACCGCGTCACGCTCGGCCTCGATTGGGATTTCGACCAGATCATTCCGTGCCCAAAGGCGCCAAAGACACTGGCCGTCATTCTCAGCCCCGAGGAGGTGCTGCACTTCCTTGGCTGCATCAAGAGCTTCAAACACCAGGCGATCCTGACGACATGCTATGCCGCCGGCCTGCGTATTTCTGAGGCGACCCGCCTGAAGCCTGAGGCAATCGATCGCCAGCGCATGGTGCTGCGCGTCGAGCAGGGCAAGGGACAGAAAGACCGCTACGTCATGCTGTCGGCCAGGTTGCTGGAGGTGCTGACGGACTATTGGCGCGCCGTGCGACCCACCGGGGCATGGATGTTCCCCGGCGCCGTTGCTGGAGAACCGATATCGACAAGCGCCGTAGATGCCACCTGCCGCCAGGCACATCGGATGTCGAAACTCTCCAAGCCGGTGACGCCTCATTCGCTGCGGCACGCATTTGCGGTGCACCTGCTCGAAGCTGGAACCGATCTCCGCACCATCCAGCTGCTGCTCGGCCATCGCAGCTTGTCAACGACCGCTCAATATCTACGGATCGCTACCAACAAGGTCTGCGCGGCGACGAGCCCGCTTGAACTGCTGCCGCGTCCGATCCCCAAGGCCTCCTCGCCGCCAGCGCCCGAACAGTTCTGACGGCCAGCCTCATGGGCCGCTCAGGTCCAGAGGTGGCGGATATATTCCGTCGCTACGGTGCTGCCTGGCGAGACCAGCACTGGGCCTCGCTATCGACCGAACGACGCGCAGCAATGATTGCCATCGAGCGCTGCCGAACGTCGGCGCTCGGAGGCCATGTCGAACAGTGCGATCGCTGTGGCGAACGACGGATCGCTTACAACAGCTGCCGTACCCGCAGTTGCCCCAAATGCCAGTGGCTCGCCCGAGCGGAATGGATCGAGGCTCGGCGGGAGGAGCTTCTCGATACGCAGTATTTCCATGTCGTCTTCACCGTTCCCGACAAGATCGCCGCGATTGCCTTCCAGAATGCCAGCACGGTCTACAAGATCCTGTTCCACGCGGCCGCCGAGACGTTGCGGACCATCGCTGCCGATCGGCGGCATCTCGGCGCGGAGATCGGGTTTTTCGCGGTGCTTCACACCTGGGGTCAGAATCTCAGCTATCATCCCCATCTCCACTGCGTCGTGCCCGGCGGCGGGCTGTCGCCGGACGGGAGCCGCTGGATCGCGAGCCGTCCCGGCTTCTTCCTACCTGTCGCCGTGCTCTCCCGACTATTCCGGCGACTGTTTCTCGAAGGCTTGCAAAAGGCATTCGAGGCCGGCGAGTTGCGATTCTTTTCGTCATTGGAACGGCTGCACGATCCCGTCGCATTCCGGCGCTATCTGGATCCTGCCCGCCAGGTCAACTGGGTGGTTTATGCCAAGCCACCCTTCGCTGGCGCTGAACGGGTTCTGGAATATGTCGGACGCTACACACACCGGGTGGCAATCGCCAACAACCGCATCGTCGATATCGAGGATGGCAAGGTACGCTTCCGGTGGAAGGACTATCGCGACGCGAACCGGCAAAAGGTAATGACGCTCGACGCCGGGGAGTTCATCCGGCGTTTCCTCGTCCATGTCTTGCCCGAGGGATTTCAGCGCATCCGCTATTACGGCTTCCTGGGCAACCGGTACCGCAAGCAAAAGCTCGCCCGCTGCCGCGAACTGCTCGGAATGCAGCAGCCCGATGCTCCGGTGAAACCGAAGGAAGGGCGCGATTATCGCGACAAGGTTGAGGAGTTGACCGGCGTTTCCCTGCGGGAATGTCCCTCTTGCCATCAGGGGCGGATGATGTGCATCGAGGTGCTCGCGCCCGTTGCGTCGCAAGACCCACTTCGTCAGGACACATCATGACGGTCGGGCTGTTCCAGTCATCGATCATCGTCCTTCCGGTCTGCCAAAGCAGGCAGCAGGTATCCTATTGTCACCCTCCCGAAATCGAACCGTCCAGGCATCGGCTTTCCCGGTCTTTCCCTCGACGACGACAAATTCTGAACCGCATCTTTCGCCATGAAGACCGCATCAGCCGTGCCCAGAAGCCTCATCGGCGGCATCATCCGCAGGGGTGCAGCATTCAATTTCCATAGCGGCAACGTCGCGCCCGGCGGCTTCGTCCAACACGTTTTTAGCTTACCGGCGCAATCACGGCGGTGCACTGTGTGGCGTTGGTCACCGCGCCGCCAATCTAAAAACGCTCTCTATTATGCCGATCTCCGGATTATGCCGCGCCGATGTGTGTTCCTGAGGATAGGTGCGCAGTTTCGGCGCGGCATGTCGGCATAATCAGAGCGCCTCCAGAAAGGCGAGCAGCTTGTCGCCGGGGCTCCTAAATTTGCTCGCGTGCTCACTATCAAGACAACTGAGCTTGGAACCTGAAAGAACCAGGTTTTTTGAAAGCATGGTGACTTGGATATCGCGCTCAAGCCTTGCGCCAACCTCGATAAAATATGCCAGTGCGATGCCGATAAATGCCCATGACGCCAACGTCCGCCAAGCATATTGAGGCCTAAGCCGATACAGCGCCCAGCCAAGGACGGGCAACAGTCCCGCTCCAACGAATAACAGCAGAGCGCCTCCGATTGCCTCTCCAAGCGTTGGCGCATCCAGTCGGACAAAGAACGGATTGCTGAACACCCGGAAAAGGGTGAACGCCAAAGCGGAGAGAAAGTAGATTCCGAGCAAAATACCAATCGACTTCCGGGATATCTTTCGACCTCGCGCCGTTATCCAGCAGCTTGACCGGTTTGAGTGGGAGGCAAACAATATGCCAAACATCGCTCCTATGTCGCGAATTGTTTCCTATTAACCCCCTGTCCGGTAATCGCTTGTGAACTGCCTCACATTTTCCGTTTGAATTCCTCCTGAAGCGGCAAGCGGCTACCGACAATTCAATTTGGCGATTAATCTCAAGATAGCCTAAATACTCAACGTCGTGCCGCCAACACTGCTGGCCTGCGCGACGAGGAGATCGATTGAGGCGACGCGATGTTCGAGTTTGGCACGTCCGAGAAGTGCGGCGCGTTGCTTTCTATGGCCGCTTGCGGGCCCGCAATTGGACATGGGCCGTGTGCCTTTTAAATTTACGTTCGGTGGCTGCTACGTCGAAAGTTCATTTGCACGCCGGGGACACCCGGCGCGCGAATGAACCATCGATCACGTATTCCCAGAAGCCAATTAGAGGAAACCGACCCGCCACAGTCCCGGCACGCTCGGCGCATGCTTTTCTGGCGCACCCGACACGATTCGAACGCGTGACCATTGCCTTTCGGGCCTCGCTCCCCGCCTCACCCACCCCTGGCTAGGCCGTTGCCGAGGCCCCATTGAAGTCCCTGTGGCCGATTGTCGGATTTGTCGAATAGCCGAGGCGCTGGGGATGACTAAGCGTCAGACCGTCTTTGCGTAGCAGGTCGATCAGTCGAGATATCCAAAGGAACCTTTTGATTTACTTCGAGTTATTGGGCTATGTCCAAACCTCCCGCGATACCGTTCGTCGACGTCGTCGCCGAAGCCGGTGACCACGTTGAGCCACCCCGCCCGAAATTCTTGAAACCGATCCGGATATGTCTCCAGAGGAGGCTGAGCAGACCCGCAACGATTATCTACTCACGCGCTTCTGGATCAGTGCCAAGGGATTTTGGGGAACAAGCGGCGACAGGCTGGCGTGGATATTTTCCATCGGCCTTGTAGTCCTGATCGTCACCAATGTCGGCTTCCAATACGGCATCAATGTCTGGAATCGCGCGATCTTCGACGCGATTGAGAAGCGCGATTCCACCACAGTATTTTATCTGACCGCGGTGTTTTTCCCGTTGGCGATCGGCAGTGTCGTGCTCGGCGTCGCGCAAATATTCACGCGTATGGGTATCCAGCGCCGCTGGCGCGCCTGGCTGACCAATTCCGTGGTGTCGCGCTGGCTGGCCAACGGCCGCTACTACCAGCTCAATCTCGTCAGCGGAGACCACCAGAATCCGGAGTATCGTATCGCCGAGGATTTGCGGGTTGCCACCGATGCGCCGGTAGATTTCGCCGCCGGCGTTACCTCTGCATTCCTGTCCGCAACGACGTTCATCGTGGTGCTCTGGACAATCGGCGGCGCGCTCACGGTAACTGTTGCGGGATCCACGATCACCATCCCCGGCTTCCTCGTGATAGCAGCGGTGCTTTATGCCGCGATCGCCTCAGGTTCGATTATGACGATCGGACGCGGCTTTGTGCAAGTCTCAGAAGCCAAGAATCAAGCCGAGGCCGAGTATCGCTACACGCTTACCCGTGTGCGCGAGAATGGCGAAAGCATCGCACTCTTGGGAGGCGAGCAAGAAGAGCGCGACGGTATCGACAAAACCTTCACCAAGGTTCTGCGGCAATGGGCGCGGCTCGCAGCCCAGCACATGCGCACAACGCTGGTGTCACAAGGATCGAGCCTGATCGCACCGGTGGTGCCGGTGTTGCTGTGCGCACCGAAATTCCTCGACGGGAGCATGACGCTGGGACAGGTGATGCAGGCGGCATCCGCCTTCACCATCGTGCAAAGCGCGTTTGGCTGGCTGGTCGACAACTATCCGCGACTCGCCGACTGGAACGCCTGCGCGCGCCGTATCGCCTCACTGATGATGTCGCTTGACGGGCTTGAGCGTGCCGAGCGCGGCGACGGCATCGGCCGTATCCAGCGCGGCGAGACTGAAGGCGACGCTATACTCAGCCTGCACAATCTGTCCGTGACGCTCGACGATGGCACCGCCGTGGTCGGCGACGCGGATGTGGTGATCGAAGCTGGCGAACGGCTGCTGGTGGCCGGCGAATCCGGCACTGGCAAAAGCACATTAGTGCGTGCAATCGCGGGGTTATGGCCGTGGGGCGGCGGCAGCGTAAATTTCCATCCAAATCGGCGGCTGTTCATGCTGCCGCAAAAGCCTTACGTGCCGTTGGGCACGCTGCGCCGCGCCACAGCCTATCCGGCCGCAGCCGAGGACTGGACGGTTGAGCAGCTCGGCGAAGCACTCGACAAGGTCGGCCTCGGTCACCTCAAGGACAAGATCGAGGAAGATGCGCCGTGGGATCAGACGCTGTCCGGCGGAGAGAAGCAGCGGCTCGCCTTCGCACGACTGTTTCTTCACAACCCAGACATAATCGTGCTGGATGAGGCGACCTCCGCGCTCGATGAGAAAAGCCAGGACAAGATGATGGCGCTGATGAACAAAGACCTGCCGAAAGCTACCGTAATCAGCGTCGGGCATCGTGCCGAACTTGAAGCCTTCCACAGCCGCAAAATTGTGCTGGAACGCCACAAGGGCGGCGCGAAGCTCGTGAGCGACATCGATCTCATTCCGCGCAAGGGCAAGCGTAGGCTGCTGGGCCGCTTCCTGCGCCATCGCAAGGCGCCGCCGATCAAAGAGAATACAGCGTGAGAGAATTCCAAACTATAACCAAAACACGTTAATTCCTGTTGGCACCCGGGCTTACCTAACGCCAAG
>Ga0097691_1001819_pt1 | contig 15089 bp, 11 predicted proteins | sample NGESurdeep072012_8_FD_72858 | JGI IMG/M metagenome (GOLD analysis project Ga0097691, IMG submission 72858) | Arctic peat soil microbial communities from Barrow, Alaska - NGEE Surface sample 210-1 deep-072012 | ecosystem: Environmental > Terrestrial > Soil > Wetlands > Peat ... | reverse complement strand
GCAGCCTCGTGGTGCTCGACGAGATCGGCCGCGGCACGGCGACTTTCGACGGTTTGAGCATCGCGTGGGCGGTCGCCGAGCATCTCGCCACGAACCCGAAGATGCGTCCGAAGACGCTTTTTGCCACGCACTATCACGAGCTGACCGACCTGGCGGATGCCACGCCCGGCGTCGTCAACTTTCACGTCTCCGCGCGCGAGTGGAAAGACGACATCATCTTCCTGCGCAAAATCGTGCCCGGACGATCCGATCGCAGCTACGGCATCCAGGTGGCGCGTCTGGCAGGATTGCCGCTGCCCGTGATCGAGCGCGCGCGCGCGATTCTCGCCGCCCTCGAACGCGACGAGCTGACGCGCGGCGGCCGCCCGTCGGTGAGCGGTACGCCGGTCGAGCCGCAGCAGCAAATGGGTCTCTTCCAGGCGCCCCCTGGTGAAGATGTCGAGAAGGCCGGCCGCCTGCGTGAGAGGATCGCCGGCATCGACATCGATCGCCTGACGCCAATGGACGCGCTGACGCTGCTCGCGGAGCTCAAGAAGGAGCTGTGAAGCCTGCCATCCGCAAGCGCGACGTGATCGCGTCGCTGCGCCAGCCGAAGGTGGCGGTGATGCTCGCGCTGGGCTTCTCGTCCGGCCTGCCGTTTTTTCTGAGCGGCAACACGCTCGGCTACTGGCTGCGCGACGCCGGCACCACGCTGACGGCGATCGGCTTCCTGTCGTGGGTCGGGCTCGCGTATTCGGTGAAGTTCCTCTGGGCGCCCATCATCGATCGCGTCGACGCGCCGGTGTTCGGCCGGTTCGGCCGCCGACGCGGCTGGTTGATCGTCAGTCAGATTCTCGTGGCCCTCGGGCTGGCAGGCCTCTCCGCGGTTGGCCTGAAGGCCGGCCTCACGGCCGTCGGCGTCCTCGCGCTCGTCGTGGCGTTTTCCTCGTCGACGCAGGACATCGTGGTGGACGCGTGGCGGATCGAGGCGGCGAGCGACTCCGACGAGCTCGGGCTGCTCTCGTCCGCCTACCAGCTCGGATATCGATTCGCGATCATCGTGACCGACGCGCTGATCCTGATCATGGCGAATCATTTCGGCTGGCGCCTGTCGTACGCGGCGATGGCGGCGCTGATGGTGGTCGGACTGTGCGCCAGCCTGGTGGCCGCCGAGCCGGCGCGCGCGGCACGCGTGTTCGAATCACAAGCCGAAACGCCGCTCTGGAGCGGCCGCGGCTTTGTCGACGCGGTGATCGGCCCCTTCACGGAATTCTTCCGCGTGTACGGCTGGCTCGCGCTGCTGATGCTCGCGATGATCAGCTTCTACCAACTGCCCGAGTTCGTGATGGGTCCGATGGCGAATCCGTTCTACCACGACCTCGGCCTGTCGAAGGACGCCGTCGGCGCGGTGCGCGGGTCGATCGGCCTCGTGGCGTCGCTCCTCGGCATCGCCGCGGGCGGCTTCAGCACGCTGCGCTTCGGCTACGCGAGGACGCTGATCGCGGGCGTGATCGTGAAGATGCTGGTGATCGCCAGTTTCGCGACGCTCGCCTGGTCCGGTCCCGACCTGCGCGTCTTCGGCGCGGTGATGTTTGCCGACAACTTCGGGATCGGCCTGGCGGGTGTCGCGCTCGTGACCTACATGTCGAGCTTGACGAGCCTTGGCTACACGGCGACGCAGTATGCGCTTCTGAGCTCCGCGTACACCTACGTCGGCAAGTTCGCGAAAGGATTCTCGGGCGTGTTGGTCGATCGGCTCGCCGTCGGCCGCGGACTGATCGACGCGTACGCACTCTTCTTCATTGGCGCCGGCCTCCTTGGCACTCCCGCACTCATTCTCTGCATCGTCCTCGCGCGCGCCACTCGAGAATCGAAGCACGCGCACGCCGCGGAGCCGCGATAATCACAACGCTATGAGACGCGCGCTGACAGCGGCCCTGGCCCTCCTGATGATCGCCGGCGTCGGCTCGCGCACGGCGCGCGCGGCGTCGCTGTTCGATCCGTTGTACAAGTTCCGCCGCCTGCCGACAGAGCACTTCCTCATCTACTTCCATCAGGGCGAGGACCGCATGGCCGGGCGGCTCGCGATCATCGCCGAGGAGGCGTGGCGCAAGCTCGAGCGCCCGCTCGGCACCAAACCGCCGCCGCTGACGCACGTGGTGCTCGTCGATCAGACTGAGTTGTCGAACGGCTACACGTACGTGCTGCCGCGCGACACGGTTGTCATCGACGCGGTCTGGCCCGCCGGCTCCGAATTCATCGGCAGCCTCGACGACTGGCTGACGCTCGTCTTCACCCACGAGTTCACACACGTGGTCCATCTCGATCGCTCGGAGGGTTGGGCGCGCATCGCCCGCAATGTCTTCGGACGCGTGCCGTACGCGTTCCCGAATCTGTTCCTGCCGGGCTGGCAGATAGAAGGACTCGCGACGTACGAGGAAACGGCGATCACCGGTGACGGTCGCCTGCACACGGGAGACTTCGCGGCGATCGTCAACGAAGCGGCGCGGGCGCGCGCGTTGGAGCCGCTCGATCGCGTCAACGGCGGGCTGACCGACTGGCCCGACGGCCTCGCGCAGTACGCCTACGGGGTCGGCTTTCACGCCTATCTCGCGGAGCACTACGGCGAACAGAAGTTCGGCGAGCTCGCGGAGGCGACCGCACGGCGCATCCCTTACACGGCGTCGCGCGTCTTCAGCAAGGTCTACGGACGCTCGCTCGGCGATCTGTGGCGCGACTACCAACAGAGCACCATCGCCGCGACTCCGCCCACGTCCGTGGACGATGGGGAACGGCGGCTGACGCACCAGGGCTTCACCGTCGTCGGCCCGCGCTTTCTGTCCTCCACGTGCGCCACCTGCCCTCCCGAAGTGATCTACTCGCTGCGAACGCCGCACGACTTCGCGTCGCTCAACCAGATCACGCTCGACGGCTCGGCGCCCCGGCACGTCGCGAGGCGCTCCCTGGGTTCGACGACGGCGATCGGACGCCAGACGATTTATTTCGATCAAGACGAGCTGCGGCGAAACACGGGCTTCTACGCGGATCTCTACGCGCTCGATCGCGCGAGCGGGCGTGTCCGCCGCGTCACATCCGGCGCGCGCCTGCTCGATCCGGATCTCTCGCCTGACGAACACACGATCGCCGCGGTCCAGAACAGGCCGGGTCGGCGCGATCTGGTGTTGGTCGGGCTGAAGCCGGCCACGATAGCGGCTCCAGGGGGGCCACCGGAAATCATCACCCTCATCTCGGAGCCGGAAACACAATTCAACGCGCCGCGCTGGTCGCCCGACGGTCGAACGATCGCCGTGCAGCGCCATCGGCTCGGCGCACAAACCGAGATCGTCGTCGTGGATGTCGCCACGCGTACGGCCCGAGTGATCGCGTCAGACCCGAAGGCGCGGTGGGTGACGCCGGCGTGGCGGCCCGATGGCCGCGCAATCGTCGCCGCGGCGGATCTGAATGAAGGGCCGTTCAATTTGTACGAATTGCACGTGGACGCTCCGGCCGGCCGGCGGCAGCTCACGCACACGACCGGCGGCGCCACGTGGCCCGACGTGTCGCCGGACGGACGCTCGATCGTCTACGTCGGCTACACGGTCGACGGCTTCGATCTGTTTACCCTGCCGTACGCGACGGCAGGTCTGGCGACGGCGGGTACGGCGAGTGTCGGGGCGGAGCTTGCTGTGCCCGATTCCGCGACAGGTGGGGCCGAGCAAGCTCGGCCCCTACAATCCGCGGACCGGTACACGCCCTGGCCGACACTGAAGCCGACCTGGTGGTCGCCCGTCGTCGAAGGCGACCGCAACTCCATCCGCGCCGGCGCGGCGACCGGCGGCGCCGACGTCCTCGGCTATCACGGCTACAGCGTGTCGGCGACCTGGCTCGTCTCGACCCCCGAGAACGCGCCGGCCGTCGACTCCGCGACGCCCAACTGGCAGCTGTCCTACGTCTACGATCGGTGGGTGCCGACGCTCTGGGCATCGGTCTCGCGCGACACGTCGTTTTTCGCCGGGCCGCCGAGCGACGCCGGCGTCCCGGCGACCGCCACGCTGCGCGAGCGGCAGATTCAGGCCGGCGTCATCTTTCCGATTCGCCACGTCGCCGCGGCGCAGACGATGGTCGCGTCGGTCGTCCGCGCGATCGACGACTTCACGTTTCCCGACCACGCGCTCTCGCGCAATCGCACGGCGGCGCGCGCCGGGTGGGCGGCGACCAACGCGATCACGTACGGGTACTCGATCAGCCCCGAGCGCGGCGTGGCGTTCGGCGCCACGGCGGAGCTCGTGCCGACCGCGCTCGGATCGTCGGCCGGCGCCAACGCCGTCGCGGCCGACGCGCGCCTGTATCTGCCGGGCTTCGCGGCCCATCATGTGCTGGCCGTGCGTCTGGCCGGTGGGAGCTCGAACGGCGACCGCGATCTGCAGCGCGCATTCGATCTCGGCGGAGGCCAGGGGAATCTCGACACGCTCGACTTCGGCCGCGAGGCGATCAGCCTGCTGCGCGGCTTTCCGGCCGACACCTTCGCCGGCACGCGCGTCGCCTTGATGAACGCCGATTACCGCTGGCCGATCGCGCGGCCGCAGCGCGGCGTCGGCCCGTGGCCCGTCTTCGTGCACACGATTCACGCCGCCGTCTTCGCCGACGCCGGCCACGCGTGGACCCGCACTTTCAGCGCGCGCGATCTCAAGACGTCGGCCGGCGCGGAGCTCTCGATCGACATCGTCGCCGGCTATACGCTGCCCTTCACCGCGTCCGCGGGCGCCGCGTGGGGGCACGACGGCAGCCACACGGTCGGCGACCGCGCGACGGTGTACGTCCGCCTCGGCCACGCATTCTAGCCGACAGCCACCCGCCTTCGCTCGTTCGATCAGCAGACGAGCTACGGCGCGGCACGCCAAAGCGCCAAAGGCGCGACGGCGGCCAGCCCCGGGCCCCGAGTTCCGAGCCCCGATAGGTATAATGTCCCGCGCATGACGAAGAAATCACGCTTCCTGCAAACGCCGGTCGAGCCATTCGCCGTCGAAGCAGGGCTGACCGCCGACGAGATCCTGACCCGGATGGAGCGCATCTCCTTCCAGGGACGCAACCTCGCGACGGCTCATCGCGTCTGGCTCAAGATGCTCGACGATGACGTGACGATTTTCCTGGGGATGGCGGGGGCGCTCAGCGCCGGCGGCCTGCGCCTGATCGTCGCGCACCTCATCTCGAACCGGTACGTCGACTGCCTGGTCTCGACCGGCGCGAACCTCTATCACGATCTGCACGAGACGCGCGGCCAGCGCCACTACATCGGCTCGCCGCACAGCGACGACACGGCCCTCGCCGAGGACCGCATCGACCGCGTGTACGACACGTACGCCGACGAGGAAGAATTCATCGGCAACGACAACTGGATCGCCGACTTCGCCGCCTCGCTCGAGCCGCGCGCGTACACGACGCGCGAGTTCCTGCATCTGCTGGGCGGCCATCTCTGGGACACGACCGGGCGCGACGGCATCCTGACGGCCGCCTACCGGGCGAAGGTGCCGATCTTCTGCCCCGCGATCGCCGACTCGTCGATCGGCATGGGGCTGTCGCAGGCGCGCCAGAAGCGGACCGGCGCCGGCGCCATCGACATCATCGGCGACATCGTCGAATCGGCGAACCTGATCATCCGGCGTCCGCGGACGGCGTCGGTCGTGCTCGGCGGCGGGACGCCGAAGAACTTCATCAACCAGGCGAGCGTGCAGGCCGAGTTCTACAGCCCGGAGGTCACCGGCCACCTCTATGCGGTCCAGATTGTGACCGACGTGCCGCATTTCGGCGGCGCCTCCGGCGCCAGCCTCGAGGAAGCGGAGAGCTGGGGCAAGCTGGCCGCCGATTCGGCGCGCGCGTCGGTTCAGGTCGACGCGACGATCGCCCTGCCGATCCTGGCAACCGCGCTGGCGAGCTCCGCTCCGCCGATTCTCGCCCGGCGCCGGGTGCCGGCGTTCACCCTGGCGTCGCGCGTCATGACGATCGACGGCCAGACCGTACCCTCCGACCGCTTCGAGGACGTGAATGAGCCTGCCGTTTGAATACGATTCAGTAACGCCGGGAGAGTTCGGCGGCACCAAAGCGACCACGACCGACTTCGAGAACGCCCGGGTCGTCATCCTGCCCATTCCGCTCGATCGCACGACGACGTACGTGCCCGGTACGCGTCTGGGGCCGCACGAAATCCTCGTCGCGTCGTCGCACATGGAGTTGTGGGACGAGGAGACGGAAACCGACGTGCACAGCATCGGCATCTACACGCTGCCGGAGCTCGAGCTGCCGTATGCGGGGATGGACGAGGTGATTCAGGAGATCCGGCGCGTCGCCTCGGAGCTCGTCAACCGCGGGAAGTTTCCCGTCGTGCTCGGCGGCGAACACTCGATCACCGCGCCGATCGTCGCGGCCCTTGCGGCCAAGCACGCCGGGCTCTCGGTCCTGCAGATCGATGCGCACGCGGACCTGCGCGATTCCTTCATGGGCACGCCGCACAATCATGCGTGCGCCATGCGGCGCGTGCTCGAGTACGCGCGCTGCACGCAGGTCGGCGTCCGCAGCCTGTCGCCCGAGGAGGCGGCCGTCGCGCCCAGCCTGCCGACCGAGATCTTCTACGACTTCAACATGCGGCGGCACGACGACTGGATCGACCGCGTCGTCGACTCCCTGAGCGAGACGGTGTACATCACCATCGATTGCGACGGGTTCGATCCGGCCATCATGCCGGCTGTGGGGACGCCCGAGCCTGGCGGGTTGACGTGGTACGAGATGCTGGCGCTCCTGCGCCGCGTGATCGACGCGCGGCGCGTCGTCGGGTGCGACATCGTCGAGCTCTGCCCGATGCCGGGCAACGTCGCGCCCAACTTCCTCTGCGCGAAGCTGATCTACAAGATTCTGTCGTACCGCTTCGGGAACGAAGTCGGAAGCGCCGCCCGCTAGGTCTTCTTCAGCGTATCGAGCTGCTGCCGCGCTTCGGCGGTGTACGGCGAGTTCGGGTACTCCTCGACCAGACGGTTGAACGTCTGCTGCGCGTCGGCTTTCTTGCCCGCCTCGAGATAGGTCTGCCCCAGATGCATCAGGATGCCGTCGATCGGCAACGGGCCGTCCTTCCGCTGCGCCAGCTCTTTGAATCCGTTGATCGCCTGATCGAACTGGCCGCTGCGCGCGTGCGCTTCCGCGAGCCCGAGGCGCGAGACCTGACCGTAGAATCCGTCGCCCGCTCGTTTGATCACGTCATCGTATAAAGACGCCGCTTCCGCGGCGCGGCCGATCGACACCAGCATCGCCGCCTGCTGATAGCGCGCGAAGAGCCCGGCGTCGGTCGACGGATACGCGTCGGCGACCGCCTTGAGCTTCACGATCGCAGCTTCCGCCCGCGCCTGCTCGCTCGCATAGCTGCCCGGCACGACCACTGCGGTGCCGCCGGGCGCGATGGGCGGCGCCACGCGGGCGTTCTCGACGGCGATCGCCTGCGCGAGCAAGTCGTGCGCGCGCCCCTGGATGTGCTGCTGCCAGGCGTAGTAGCCGAGCGCGCCCGCACCGATGACGACGACCGCCACGATCGCGGCGGTCACTTCGAGGGGACGGGTCTCGACCAGGTCGCGCGCCTGCCGCGTGAGCGACTCGATCTCGTTGGTCTTCAGATGATGCCGTTCGGTTCTCTTCATAAGGTTTGATGACTCAAGAATACTCGCTGGCGCGCCCGGCAGGACTCGAACCTGCGACCCCCGGTTTAGGAAACCGATGCTCTATCCACCTGAGCTACGGGCGCGTACCTGGTCGAAGCCCGGCGTCCAAGCATCTCATGGACAGAGGGCGGTGGCCAACCCCTGAGCCCGCGGGCGAGAGATGTGGCCGCACCGCTGTACTAAGGATGGCTCGACAGGGCCTGCAGTGCTTTTGCGACGTGAACGTACTCCGTGTAGCGGCGTTGATAAAGATCCAGCTTCTCGCGCTCGACCGCGTCCACACGTGCCCGCATCACCTGCGAGCCGCCTGACGCGGCGAGCTCCTGTTCCGCCACCGCGGCCTTCAACTTGAATTCGCCGTCGTGGGTCCGCTCCCACGCCAGCCACTCGGTGGTCCATCGCGCATGCGCCGCCTGAATCCGCTCCTCGGTGAACGGAAACGTCCCGCCGGCGGCGCGATCGAGCGCGGCGCACTCATCCGGAAACAGCGTCCTCGCGGTGCGCGCCAGCGGCTGCCAGACGAGCAGCGCCCGCGGATCGGCATTCGATGCGGCGATGGCCGGCGCGAACGCCTCGAGAAGCTGCAGCGCGCGGCTACGCGCGGCGGCGTCACTGGCCGCGCGGATCTCGCGCGCAATCGCGCCCGCACCCCACAGGACGGCGCCGGCGACAACCACAGCGACGGCAAGGGCGGCGGCAATCGTGATCAATATTTCAGGACGGTGTGAATCTGCTGGCCGCCGAGCCGCTCGCGCCCGTTGAGCCCCACGAGCTCGATCAGGAACGCCAGCCCATGCACGTGGCCGCCGAGCTCCTGCACCAGATCCAGCGTCGCGCGCGCCGTCCCGCCGGTCGCCAGGAGATCATCCACGATCAGCACGCGCTGGCCGTTCCGGATGGCGTCGGCGTGCATCTCGAGCGAGTCGGTGCCGTATTCGAGGGCGTAGGTCTGGCGGATGGTCCTCGACGGCAGCTTGCCCGGCTTTCTGACCGGAATGAATCCCGCATCGATCCGATCAGCGACGGCGGCGCCGAAAATGAACCCGCGGCTCTCGATGCCGACGACGACCTCGATGCCCTGATTCACGAACGGGAGCGCCATGCTGTCGATCGCGGCGCGGAACCCGACCGGCTCCTGCAGGAGCGTCGTGATGTCGTAGAAGAGGATGCCCGCCTTCGGAAAATCGGGCACGTGTCGGATTTTGATTTTGAGCTGATCCATGTTCATCGAATGCTGAAACCCGTGTTGCGTCCGCTGGGCGTGCTGTCGGCCGTCTCGACGCGCTCGACGCGCGCGCCCGGCGGGCCATGCCTCACGCGACGCTCGAACCGCTCGAGCGCCTCCGCGTCGCCTTCCGCGGCGATTTCCACGCGGCCGTCCGGCAGATTCCGGACAAAGCCGTGCAGCCCCTCGACTGCGGCCGCCTCCCCGGCGAAGAACCGGAAGCCGACGCCTTGAACACGTCCGCTGAGCAGGTAAAGTCTGGCGCGGCGCATACTCGCTGCCGAATCGATGCGGCCGGTTATGATACCATCCCAGCCTTTGCGGTAACCGACAGGTGCTGTGGCTGAAGAATCCTCCTTTCCCTCGCTAAAACGCCTTCTCGTCGGCAAACCCATTCCGTCATCGCTCGCGCACCACGAGCGGCTGTCACGCGTCACCGGGCTGGCCGTGCTGTCGTCGGATGCGCTGTCGTCGGTCGCGTACGCGACGGACTTCATCGTCGTCACCCTCGTCGTCGCGGGCGCGGCGGCGCTCGGCTACGCCATCCCCATCGGCATCGTCATCGCGTCGCTCCTGGCGATTGTCGCCTTCTCGTATCGCCAGACGATTCACGCCTACCCAACCGGCGGCGGCGCGTACATCGTGGCGAAAGAGAACATCAGCGCGACGGCGGGACTCGTCGCGGCGGCCTCGCTGCTGGTCGACTACACGCTCACGGTGTCGGTCAGCATTTCAGCCGGCGTATTGGCGATCACCTCCGCGGCGCCGACGCTCCACGTCTACCGCGTCGAGATGTGCCTCGTCTTCCTCGCGCTGCTGATGCTCGGCAATCTGCGCGGCATTCGCGAGTCGGGCCGCATCTTCGCCGTGCCCACGTACTTTTTCGTCGTCAGCATTCTCGGGTTGATTGGCATCGGGCTCTACCACTACCTGACGCACACGATCGTGCCGATCGACGCGCCTCTGCCGTTGACCGCCGGTCGCGCGCCGCTCACGATTTTCCTGCTCCTCACCGCCTTCGCCAACGGCTGCACCGCGATGACCGGCGTCGAGGCCGTCTCGAACGGCGTGCCGGCGTTCCGCCCGCCGGAAGCGAAGAACGCGGCGGCGACGCTCGTCACGATGGCGGCGCTCGCGATCACGATGTTTCTCGGCATCACGTTTCTGGCCCACGTCTACAAAGTGATGCCGACGGCGGCCGAATCGGGCGTCTCGCAGCTCGCCCGCGCGATCTTCGGCGGCCACACGTTCCTGTATTACCTCGTGCAGGCCGCGACCACCTTGATTCTCGTGCTCGCCGCCAACACCGCGTACGCCGACTTCCCGCGTCTGGCGTCGATCGTCTCGCGCGACCGCTACCTGCCGCGCCAGTTCATGAACCAGGGTGACCGCCTCGCGTTCTCGAACGGCATCATCGTGCTGTCGGTCTTCGCCGCCGTCCTCATCATCGTCTTTCGCGGCGACACGCAGTCGCTCCTGCCGCTCTACATGATCGGCGTGTTCGTGTCGTTCACGCTGTCGCAGGCCGGCATGGTGATCCACTGGCGCCAATCGAGGGAGGCCGGGTGGAAGACGAGCGCCTTCATCAACGGCTTCGGCGCGCTCGTCACCGGCGTTGTCCTGATTATCGTCACCGTCACCAAGACGCTCGAAGGCGCCTGGATCGTGCTGCTCCTCATCCCGGCGATCGTCATGATCTTCCAGGCGACGCGGCGGCACTACGACAAGGTCGCCTCGCAGCTCACCTTGCGCGGCTACACCACGCAGCGCCGCATCCACAACACGGTGCTCATGCCGATCGGCGGCATTCAGCGCGCCGTCGTCGAGGCGCTCCGCTACGCCGAAACACTCTCAGACGACGTGCGGGCGGTCTATGTGGATGTGGATCCGGCGTCCACCGAGCAGCTGCGCCGCGATTGGGACGTGTGGGGCGGCAAGGTCAATCTCATCGTGCTCACCTCGCCGTACCGGTCGATGATGGAGCCGCTGCTCGAATACATCGAGCAGGTCGAGAACGAGCGGCCAGACGATTACGTGACGGTGATCCTGCCGGAATTCGTCCCCGCGCGCTGGTGGCAGCATCTGCTCCACAACCAGCGCGCGCTCCTCATCAAGGGCGCGCTGCTCTTCCGGCCGAACACGGTCGTGACAAGCGTGCCGTTCCATTTGGCGAAGTAGCGGGCAGGAAGGGCTTCTGCACATCGGCGTCGCTGACGTCGGCGATCAGCGTCGGCTCGCGTCTAATGGCGAACGGCTGAATCGCGGTCTGTCCGTCGGCGGTCACCTACGGCGCTCTGGTGACGATCACGAACTCGGTGGCCGGCACGTGGCGGCGCCAGAGCACGCGGCCCGAGGTGGCCGACATCCCCTCGCGGGCGTACACCACGCGCAGCGGCACGCCTTGCGCGACGAACTCGTCGTACGCGCGGGCGAGCATCGCGCAGTAGAACGGGCCGGGGCGCGCGAAAAACTCCCGCGCCTCCTCCGGCGACTCGAGCAACACCGTGTGTCGATCGACGTAGAACCTGAAGGCGGTGTTCCATCGATTCAGCCGGTACGTCGCGACACGATCGGTCGTCGACGCGCGCGCGACCACCCAGCGTGCCAGATCCGGGACGACCTTCCGCTGCTCGAGTGCGGGCATCACCCACAGCACGATGCCCGCATACGTGACCGTGATCGCCGCCAGCGTCATCCACGGGATCCTCGGAGGCCCGTTGAACCAAAGATTCTGCCGGACGGTGATCCACGCGCCAGACAGAATGAGCGCGAGCGGCACCACGATCGCCGCGAACGGCAGCTCGAGCCGGACAATCAGGAAGTACCCGCCGCCAGCGCCGACCGCCACGAGCAGTGGGCCAAGCAGATGCAGCCCGACCCGCGCACCGGCGTTCAACGGATCGAGGGGCCGCGCGCGCACGTCGGCCCAGGCCCGTGCGCACAACAGACACAGCGGCGGCGCGGCCGGAAACACATAGTGGTCCAGCTTGAACTTCGAGAGCGTGAAGAAACCGACGACGGCGATGGTCCACGCGAGGAGCAGGACCTCGAAGGTGTCCGGCGGATTGCGGCGGATCGTCCGGCGAACGTCGTCGTAGACGCGCCCGACGAGCAGCGCCGTCCACGGCAGCAGGCCGGCGGCGAGAATCTGGAAGTAGAACCAGAAGCCCGGTTGGCGCGCGTACATCGACGTGCCAAAGAGGCGCAGGTTCTCGTTGAGCACGTAGCCTTCGACAAACGCGCGATCCCACCGGTGCCACATCGACAGGAACCATGGCGCCGCGATCGCGACGACGAGGAGCAGACCGGCGATCCAGTGGAGGCGCAGCAAACGCCGGCGCGCGTCTCCGGACATCGCGATGGCGAGCAGAAAGGCCAGCCCGCAGAGCGCGATCGCCAGCGGACCCTTCGTCAACACCGCAAGGGCAATCGCCACGTAGCCCGCCCACTGCAGGCGCCGCCGATCGGCCAACGCGGACACCGTGACGAGCGACGCGCCGCCGAAGAGGAATGCCGTGAAGACGGTATCGAGAATCGCGTACCGCGCGAGCGCGAAGAGGCCCGGACTGACCGCGAGCAGCAGCGCGGCCACCACCCCCACGTCGGCCCCGGCCAGCGTCGCGCCGAGCCAGGCCGTGATCCCGACAAGCGCCAGCGCGGCCAGTGCGGGCACCAGACGCGCCGCCAGCTCGGTTGAGCCGAGCGACGCCATCGGGACCGCCTGGAGGACGTGAAAGAGGATCGGCTTGTCGAAAAACGGTTGCTCGTTATAGTACGGAGTCGCCCAATCGCCCGTGCGGATCAGCTCGCGGGTGGTTTCCGCGTAATGGGCCTCGTCGGGATCCCAGAACGTGGGAACGCCGAGACGCCAGAAGAGCACAATAAACAACAGTAGCGCCCAACCGACATACGGCCGAGCCTTTCGGATGGGAAAAACCAATGGATTGGAGAATTATACGCGGCCAAGGCTGAGCCCTATCGAATTAATTTGAACAGCGCTGATTCGTGACGGTTCTCGGTGCGCTACTGCACCGTGATCGTTCCGACCATGTTGGGGTGAATCGTGCAGTGATACGGGAACGTCCCGGCGGTCGTGAACGTGAAATTGAAGCGACTGTTCGGCGCGACGTTCGGCGAGGCGAAGAGGCCGTTGTTCGCGGCCGAGGTGTGCGTGATGCTGTCGTTGTTCAGCCAGCTCACGGTCGTGCCCACCGACACGGTGATGGGGTTCGGGTTGTAGGCGGTGCCGGTCAACCCCGACGCCCCGCTCACAATCGTGATGCTGGTGCTGCCGGCTGGCGCGGCCTCCGGGGTAGACGAGGGCGACATGCTGCTGCCGCACGCGGAAACGCACATCACGGAAAAAAGAATCGCACAGACACGGAAAGACATAGTGGTCGGCTCCTTGGTTTCACCTCAACGCAAGGACGCTGCCCGGCCCGAAAGCCGTTTTTCCTCAGGTTCTCCGTAAGAAAACGATCAAGAGGTTTCGAGATCTCAAATCGCTTTCGTCGATCGTAACCCACCGGTGTCGTCAGCCTCGGCTGGCTACCTCTGCCGCAGAAGCTTGACGCGGCGGGCCCGGAGGTTGATACCATTTTCTTGCCCACCTGACGATGTCCCCCTTACGCCACATTCAACGGCTCGCCGTTCTCCTCGCCAAAGCTCTCGTATACGGCACGGCCGCCATCCTCATCGTCGTCGGCATCGCCATCGGGGTGATCGAAACGGGCTGGGCCAAGAACCGCATCCGCAATTTCATCGTCCGTCAGGCGAACCAGTACCTGACGGCGACGCTCGAAATCGGCCGTCTGGAAGGGTCGTTGTTTCGGGGCATCACCCTTGGCGACATCCGTTTGTCGAGAAACGGCCGCACGCTCGTCGCCATCGACGACGTGTCGCTCAGCTACAGCCTGCGCGAGCTGTTTCAGCCAGGCGTCGTGATCCGCGAGATGCGGCTCGCCCGGCCGCGCGTCGCGATCGCGCGGACGCCCGAGGGCAAGTGGGACATCACGGAGCTGGTGAAACACGACGCGCACGAACAGACGCGATCCGGGCCGGGACGGCCGATCGAAATCGACAAGATTGCGGTGTTCGACGGCGACGTGGAATTGCACGATCCGCTCGACTTCGGCGCCGTCCACGCGCCCACGATCTACCGCAAGCTGAACTTCACCGGCGCCTTCGTTTACGCGCCGGTCAAGTGGCAGCTGACGTTCGCGACGATGTCGTGGATCGGCAGCGCGCCCGATCTCACCGTCAACTCGATCACGGGCGGCCTCGACAACGGTCCGGGCGGCACGGTGTTTCACGACTTCGCCGTGCAGACACCGAAGAGCACCTTCACGCTCACCGGTGACGTCGTCCGCGGCGACGCGCCGACGACGGTCGATCTGCACGTCCACGCCGCGCGGTTCGCCTTTCAGGAATGGGCGGGCGTCCTGCACGGCCTGAAGAACATCGCCGTCGACGCGGCCTTCGACACGACGCTGAGAGGTCCGCTCGCGCGGCTGGACACCACGCTCGCTCTGAAATCGACCGGCGGATCGGTGGGCGGCACGCTCGTGCTCGACACGACGGTGCCCGGCTGGCACGGCGCGGGGACGGTCGACGTCGGCCGGCTGAATCTCGCGCGATGGCTGAACCGCGAGGACTGGCCGTCGGATATTTCCGGCCGCGTCACGTTCGATCTCGCGCTCGATCTCGGCGGGCGCTTCCCCCGCGGGTCGTATCGCTTCAACGGCCCACACGCCGACTACATGGATTACGCCGGCGACGATGTGCGCGCGAGCGGCGTGATCACGGCGCGCGAGGTGCTCGTCACGAGCGCGACCGCCCGCGCATACGGGGCCGACGTCACACTGACCGCCGGATCCATCGGCATCGACGAACCGTTTCCGTTTCACTTTCAGGGGACGACGAGCGATCTCGATCTCCGCCGTGTCCCCGAGACGGTGCCCGTGCCGCGCGTGGAAAGCGTGCTGACGCTCGACTACGACGTCACAGGCCAGTTCTCCAATGCCTTCATCAAGGGCCACGCGCTGTTCGGGCGCTCGCAGTTCCTGGGCGCCCTCGTCGACGCCGGAACGGTCGGCACGATCGACACGAGCGCGAAGCCGCTGCGGTTCACCGGCGACGGTACGGTCCGCGACCTCGACCTGCCTCGGCTTGGCGCGGGCCTCGAC
>Ga0097691_1001818_pt1 | contig 15096 bp, 15 predicted proteins | sample NGESurdeep072012_8_FD_72858 | JGI IMG/M metagenome (GOLD analysis project Ga0097691, IMG submission 72858) | Arctic peat soil microbial communities from Barrow, Alaska - NGEE Surface sample 210-1 deep-072012 | ecosystem: Environmental > Terrestrial > Soil > Wetlands > Peat ... | reverse complement strand
AAGCCTGACTAGTCCACATCAACTGAGTTGCCGCTCATCGTCTACTGCGCGATTGATGCCAACACTACGGTATCCAGCATGCCCCTCCTCCCGTCAATATGTCTGGCGGTACAGCGATCCTCGTGCCCTGTTGTTGGATCACGGAGTCGGGCGATGGCGATGCATTTTGATTCGAGATTGTCCAAAATTGCACAGCCTCTACACCCAGCCACGATCACAATACCTGAATGCTGTATGGTGATTTCATTGAAACCCAAGCCCTGACAGTGCGCTGTCCAACATGTGGGGTTGATCCCCATATGCGGTGCGAGAGTGTGATGGGCGGCGTCCGTCCGCAATCGCACTTGGAGCGTCGGCTAATCGCATCGGACAAGGTCGTGAAGATCAGACATGCGGGGCGGGTGAAATCGTAATCTGCTCGGCTTCCGCCGACCTTGCTCAATCGCCTGACATTCGCGCCCATCCAAAGCCAGCGTCAAGTACCCTGTAAGTTATGGTTTCATCGGGCTGATCATCGGTGAAGACTTGGGCAGTGCCTTAGGAGGCATGATTCAGATGCCATCGTTCTTTACAACGCTGAGCAGTGAATTGCGGACACGTAAGCCATCCCTGCCTCCGTAGTTTATGAAGCCGAGCTTCCTGAAGCGGTTCATAAAGAAGCTGACCCGCGAACGGGTCGTTCCCACCATTTCTGCTAGAGTCTCCTGACTCAAACTGGGTACTGGGAGGTCGAACACTCCTTCCTTGTCGAAATGCGCCATCGACAAGAGCACTCGCGCCAGCCGCTGTTCGCTGGAGTTGAAAAGCTGATCGACCAGATCATCCTGATAGCGGATGATTCGCTTCAGTAAATACTTGACAAAGGTGACCGCCAATTTTGGCTCCCGACTCATGGCCACCATCATCGCCTCCTTCTCGATGTGCAGAAGGACGCAGTCGGTAACGGCAGTTGCTGATGACATGCGTACAGGCTGACCAGCAAGGCCACCCTCTCCAAAGAAATCGTCTTTACTCAGAATGGCAAGAGTTGCCTTCTTTCCATCTTCCGATTCAAAGCTCAGCCGAACATTCCCTTGTTGGACAAAAAACAGTCCGTCCGAAGCATCTCTTTGAGCGAAGATTGTTCGTTTTTTGGGGAAGGACAATAGATGCCCGTCCTTGCCAATGGTTGAGAGGAAGGGATCGGAATTGGCACCACGGATTTTCTTCACGACCCTCATCTGTTACACCGTGGGGTCTTCGAAGCACGTCGAGACGTTGTCGGTTTCAATTATGGGGAAGGTGCCGAATCTCCGCTGGTCAATATTGCTCACGGGATCAGAGGGGAAATGGCACAGCCGCCCCAGAACTGGCGCGGAGTTTTCCTAAGGCGAACAGCGTGGTGTCCATCATGCCCCCTCCTCCCATCAATATTTCTGGCCGAGAGCCCTCGTCATAAACGCGACCAGCGGAGACATTCTGCGACAGGCAGCAGCGAAATCCCGCAGGAATTCCTGACCGCACACCTCCTCTTCGCTGAACGCAATTGAGGTCACATAATCCTTCATCTTCAGGTCTTCGATGAAGCGATGGTCTGGATCAAAGCCGCGAGGCGGTCTCGCCAGACTGTCGTGTCAATTCCTTGAGCGACGTGAAGTCTGACGACACCGAGTGACACGTAGCGATACGCAGAGGCAATGTTCATGCGGCTATAGCCGCTATCCGCAGCCTGTTGCTTGTTACTGAGCGACACTCACCGGCACGAGCGAAGTTGTGCAGGGATGGCAGGGTTACGACACAGGACGCGACACAAAGTCAGCGCAAGTCGGCCGCCTCTGTTCTTGTAGCCTTGGGTTCTCCACAATATGGAGGTTGGTGAACTTCTATTTTGCGGAAACAAGAATCTGGCTGCCCATTTGGTCAACTTTGAGAACCCGCCAGAGAATTTGCGTCCCCCTACCCGCAAGCCACGCTCGACGACTAGAAATCCGGCCCGGTTCTCGCTTGCCCGATGTCGTGACCTCATTGCTGAACATCCGCCTGACAACAGCATCGAGGATATTTGGCGTCTCACCTGCTAAAATCGCCTGTCCCACCCAAACAACGCAGTTTTCACAGCCTGCCAGGCTTAGGGGGCTGTAAGGTTCCGAAATCCTGAACGTGCACTATGACCCAAGTCGTCATCGAGAACCCGATCATCAACTCGCCATTCGACGAGCCAACCCGCCACTTCAGGTTCACCGACGAAGGCATTACCAATGAGGAAGTGGATGGCCGCCGCACCAGCTCCTACTTCGTCCCCATTGCGAAGCCGAAGAAGAAGGGCAAGCAGCTCCAATTCGATACCGAGTGGACGCAAGACCGCATCGAGGAAAACAAGCTAGTCAATGACATCCGTCGCCGAGTGGGGGCTTGGCGCGAGGGCGGTTACGTCGGCGTGACACCAACCACGGCCCGCCTGATTGCGTACTGGACGGACCCAACCCGCGAGAAAAAGCTGTTTTTCTGCCAGAACGAAGCCTTGCAGACGGCTATCTACATTGCCGAAGTATCAAAGAAATACGGCGACGCCTGGATCGACAACGCGCTGCGCGACGCCAACGACACATCCAATCCCGGCCTGCCGCGCACCGCTTTCAAGATGGCGACGGGCACCGGCAAGACCGTGGTTATGGCCACCCGCGATGACTTCCATCGACTGCACGGCGTCGAGCGGAATCTGGTTGGAGAACACTTTGCTCGGCTGATCGGTGATGGGCTGGCCGTCGAGCGAGAAAGAATTCTCCGCATGATCGCCCATGCCATGGAAGAGGCCATTGGAATCGGCTGCGACTCCCGGCGTGGAGAGAGTGACCAGCGAGCTTAGCTCGGACGAACTGCTCTCAAGAGGGAGTTTGTCGAACAAGCTGCGATCAACGTCAGTGTGAAAGGTCGGGTCGTTCTCCACCAAGTCGCTCGCGTCGCCCACCACGGTGATGTTTTCCCCCGATACTCCGATCTGCAGGCTGACACTCAACGAGATAGGGACGGAGGAGCGGACGTCGACCTCTTGAGTATAATTTGCGAAGTCCTTGGCGTTGACAGTTACGTGGTAGGGATTGAGTGGAACATTCGGGAAGCTGAACTTACCGGCATTATCAGTCGTGGCGGACCGGCTGTACTGGCTGACCGGGTTCTGAATGGTGACGGTTGCATTCGGTACCACTGCACCGGTTGAATCGGTGACGGTGCCAGTGACGCTGCCAGCGTTGCCGGTGGACTGCGAAGAACCTACTGCACTGAGTAGCAGCAGTACCATCCCCATGGTGGAGAGGCATTGCAACCAGCCGGTAGTGCGAAGCTTTACCTGCTCGGCTGAGCCTGCAAAACCTTCCCCAAAAAATGCCTTCGCGGTGTCGTGCAATGGAAAACTTCCAGACATCTCGACCTCCAAGAGCTGTTGTCGTCTTCCGTCGCATCGCAAATACGAAGCGTCGCCGGAAGAAGGCGTTCCGATAAACGACTGACCATCTGGCTAGCCAAACTGCGCGAGCCGATCGTCAAGGGGAATTCAGCGTCGATTAGACGTCTTGCGGGGGAGGACGAATATACGACGAGGCTACTTGGAGTCTGGACTGGAGTTGCGGTTCCAACACCGCGAGTTGGGTTGAGTTGAATACCGGTGCTGGTGCGCCGCTGGCTGAGGTGATTAACGCAGCACTATGCGCGACGACGCATAAGGAGCAGTGCGAAGCCGGCGCAGATTGACCCGCCAGGGCGTCGTGCACGTGTACCGCCTGCACGAAGCCAAATCCCGCTATCACCAGCACGAAGAGCAGCGCCGTCCATTTCCGGAGCAGCGGTCGGCCGAACTGGGGGTCTTGCTTCATGGCGAGGGCAGGGCCTACCTGTACTATACAGCACCTGTTAGACGTCAAAGTTGCGGCCTGGGGAGCAAGAATTTCAGCGACTGACCCGACCAAGCAAGGTTCAGCTCGCGCCACGATTTCCTGTCGAGTAACCGACAGGCACTGGAGGAGGTTAAGTACTGACACAAGGCCGAGGCGGCCTTATCATAAATCGATTCACGTCAGCAACTTAGGCCCGCCTGAAGATGAACTCCACACATAGCTATCGACATCAGGCCTTCTCGTACGTTATCCCGACCGGAGGGCGCTCAGAGCGGATTACCCACGAGTTGGCGATCGTACGTAAGTTAGGGACGTATTTACTGTAGGGCACCCGAAAGCCAGTGCAAGATGTTCAATACGTATTGACGATCATCGTTTCCGGGGACTTCCCAACCCATTGCTCCGGCGATCTTCTCGCTTCCGTCCTTCTGTTTTTCCTCGAATACCTGGGCCGTCATCATTCCAGCCTCCCCACTGATGACAACACGGCCTTTGCCCGACTGGAACGCAACAGCCATGGCTTGTGCTCCGGCTGGCGTTCTCTTGAGCGCTGCTTCGCGACTGGCCTTCGCTTCGGCTGCATCCTTGTCAAACATGGGCTGTAGGTCGCTCCCGGTCGAGACGACTCCCGCAGTCGGGGACAGAATTGGAAGCGCCGTCGCCCCTTTGGGGATCGGGACCGATTCCCCAGTGAAGGCAACTAGACGGTGAAGACCTTCTGATTCGTTCTGCCCTTGCGTAATTGGGGATTTTCCAAGGAGCTGGTTTCGTTCGGAAAACACAAGTACGCTACCGGGAAACAGCAGCGTCACGGCTGCCAGGCCGCTCATGACGGTGCCGAACAGGAAGAAGAAGCTGAGGGCGGTAATGCCGGGCGAACGGCTTGGTTGAGTCATTTGGTTTGGGAATTCACTCGCGGATTAGGCCGATCATAAGATTGAGTGCCTAGTAATCATTGCCTAAAATTTCTTCCGAAGAAATTCAAAGAGGATGTAGCCGATGATCGCGGCTATCGTGGCAATTTCAAAATTGGCAGCGGTAAAGACATCTCCGATTGCCCAAGCTACACCCCTCTTTTGTCCCATGCCCGATCGCTCAAATTCTCCCATCAAGAGATTGGAATAAAACAGGAAAACAATAAAACCCACCTCGATGACCGCTCTCCAAACACTTTTCTTCATGGGAAGTACCGGATCCTCCGTTGCTACGATTGATTCTCCGCAGTTTGTGAGCTTCGGATCATTGCCTATCGTAGACGCTTCGCCCGCGTCGCGAACAGCGATTTCGCTCCCGAGCGCCATGGTCCCAAGCCCCAAGGCCAATCTTTATGAAACCTTTATGAACTCCTTAGGTGCGATTTATGGGCAGAGTGATCGAATGAAGTGGACAGAGAGATCCGCAGGGTGCGGAACTCGATGAGGTCGGTAAATGAACATCCTGTTTCTTTTGGTGTGCGGCATGAGCCTGGTGTTCTTCGGGGTTTTCTTTGTGGCGTGCCATAGAGATGGCTCCCGGAAGAGACCTCGCACGTCTTCAGTAGTCAAGATATCGCCTGAAATTGACGCCGTCGGCTCGAACGCAGGACGACAGTCTCTTGTTGATCTTGAGAAACAGATGGCGGATTTTCTTGGCTCGCATCAGCGCGCGACTTCGCCGAACAGCTCAGCAGTTGTACAGCAGGCCGCCTCCCTTACGGAGGTTTGGCGGACAGAATGACAACTATGTGTCTTAAGAACTTTGCTGCTGTCGCTCTCTGCGTTGGACTGGCGTGCGCCAGTTTTGCACAGGACGCGCCGGCTCCAAAGCCGGCCGACCAACCACAGGCAACGACTCCCGCCGCCACGCCAGCGGCACCGGCCGCTCCTGCAGCGCCAGCCGATGCCCCAACTGCTCTCCCTACACCTTCGATCACCGGTCCGTTGGCAGGTTCGCCGCCGATCATCTTGGAAGCCGGCCCCCTGGGCAAGCTCAGCTTGAACGGCATTGTCAGCGGCTTTGGTGTGTTCCAGAGCAATGCTGTTCCGGGGAACAGCGGAGCCGAAGGTAACCTGTCGAATGGACAGGTCTGGATCCAGAAGACCTCCGGCTGGTGGCAGTTCTATGTGCAGGCTGGCGCTTACGACATTACCGCGTTGGGATCGCCTTACATCTCCACCGAGACGGCGATGACCGACCTCTACGGGCCCGTACCGACGGCTTACTTGAAGCTGGTGCCGGGAAAGAACACCAACATCATGATCGGCATCCTGCCGACGTTGATGGGTGCCGAGTACACCTTCAGCTTCCAGAACATGAACATCGAACGCGGCCTTTTGTGGGGACAGGAAAACGCGATCACGCGCGGCGTGCAGATCAATCAGACGATGGGAAAATTCACCGCATCGTTTAGCTGGAACGACGGCTACTATTCCAATCGCTATTCCGGGCTGAGCGGCTCGCTGACTTACACCAAAGGAGCGCACAGCCTGGCGTTCATCGGTATGGGATACCTTGGGACAACGGATTGGACGAGCCTGGCTACCCCCTTACAAAACAACGGCACGATGTACGTCGCTGAATATACGTACACGAAAGGGCCCTGGATCATCCAGCCTTACATTCAGTACAACAACATTCCCACCAATCCCAAGATCGGTGTCACCCAGGGCGCGGCGGCCTGGGGCGGAGCGATTCTAGCAAGTAGGACCCTCAAGAAGGGATGGTCGATGGCAGGGCGCTTTGAGTACATCTCGAGTGCGGGCGGAGTTGCGTCCAATTCCGTCAACATGCTGTACGGGCCCGGTAGCGCGGCTTGGTCGCTCACCGCGACTCCGACGTACCAGTACCAGAAGTTCTTCACCCGCGGCGATCTTTCGTTTGTAAAAGCTACCAGCATGACGCCGGGGTTTGGTTTCGGTTCCCTCGGAACTATCAGCAGCCAGACGCGCGGCGTGGTCGAAATCGGCTTCCTGTTTTGAGGGGCAAAATCGTAGGATGAAGTTTGTCGAGAACTGTGTTTTTGGAGGCATCTGATGCAAGATCTTGTTTTTGTAGTCATCACCATTGCTTTCTTCGCGCTGTCGCTGGGGTACGTTCACTTCTGCGACCGCGTGAAGTAGGGGGAACCATGCACACAGAATCAGCCATCATGATCGTAATTTGCGCCTTCATGATGATCTATCTCTTCTACGCGTTGTTGCGTCCGGAGAAATTCTGATATGACCGTTAACGGTTGGGTACAGATCGTCGTTTTTCTGCTGCTCGTGCTTGCGGTCACCAAGCCCGTGGGTGTGTTTATTACCCGCGTCTTCAGTCGCGAGCGCACCTTCATGGACCCGGTGTTGCGGCCCGTCGAGCGCCTCATCTACAAGCTGTGTTTCGTGGATGAGAACCACGAGATGCGCTGGACCGAGTACGCCTTCGCCATGCTGCTGTTCAGCGTGGTTTCCATGCTGCTGCTGTATCTGATGCAGCGGGTGCAGGGATACTTGCCGCTGAATCCGCAGAAATTTGCGGCGGTCCCACAAGCGCTGGCTTTCAACACGGCGGCTTCCTTTACCACGAACACTAACTGGCAAAACTATGCGGGCGAAACCACCATGAGCTATCTGACGCAGATGGCTGGTCTCGCCTACCACAACTTCACCTCCGCGGCCGTGGGCATCGCGCTGGCGATCGCTTTTATTCGCGGCATTGCACGCCGCCAGATGCAAACCATCGGAAACTTCTGGGTTGACATGGTGCGCGCGAGCTTGTGGGTACTGCTGCCAGTCTGCATCGTCGGAGCATTAGTCCTGGTCTCACAGGGAGTCGTCCAGAACCTGAAGCCCTACGACACCGTCAAGCTGCTCGAGCCCCAGCAGGTGCAGCGAGTTGGCCAAGACGGCAAGCCCGTCGTCGATGGGCAAGGCAAGCCAGTGATGGATACCGTCACCACGCAGACTATCGCGCAAGGACCGGTAGCCTCGCAGGAGATCATCAAGGAACTGGGCACTAATGGCGGTGGCTTCTTCAACGCCAACAGCGCTCATCCCTTCGAGAATCCCACACCGCTTTCCAACCTGATCGAAATGTTTTGCATTTTCTCCATCGGTGCGGGGCTCACGTACACACTAGGTCGCATGACAGGATCGCAGCGCCATGGATGGGCGGTCTGGGCGGCCATGGCGATCTTGTTTTTCGTTGGCGTGACGGTTGCCTACTGGGCCGAGGCGCGGGGGAATCCCCTGTTGCACGGTGTCGATCAGCGGGCCAGCACCTCTCAGCCGGGCGGCAACATGGAGGGCAAGGAAGTTCGCTTCGGAATCACCAACTCGGCACTGTTCGCCACGGTCACCACGGATGCAAGTTGCGGCGCCATCAACGGCTGGCACGATTCGTTTATGCCGCTGGGCGGGATGGTTCCGCTGGTCAACATCATGCTGAGCGAAGTCATCTTCGGAGGCGTTGGCGCGGGCATGTACGGCATTCTGATCTACATCATCATCGCGGTGTTTATCGCCGGACTGATGGTCGGTCGAACACCGGAATATCTTGGCAAGAAGATTGAAGCCTTCGACGTGAAGATGGCCATGCTGGTGGCGCTGGTGTTCCCCTTGGTCATCTTGGGGTTCTCCGGAATTTCGTCGGTCCACGGATTCGGTACTTCCAGCATCCTCAACCCCGGTCCCCATGGGTTGAGCGAGATTCTCTACCTCTTCACCTCCTCGGCGGGAAATAACGGTTCAGCCTTTGGCGGAATCAACGGAAACACCCTCTGGTACAACACGACCGGCGGTTTCACCATGCTGATAGGCCGTTTCCTGATGATCATCCCGATGCTGGCCATTGCGGGAAACCTGGCGCAGAAGAAGTATGTTCCACCTTCGCTGGGGACGTTTCCCGTGACCACGCCGCTCTTCACTGGCTTGTTGATCGGCGTGATTCTCATCGTCGGCGCGTTGACATTTTTCCCGGCACTCAGCCTGGGACCAATTCTTGAGCATCTGCTGATGGCAGCAGGTAAGACGTTCTAAGGGGAGTCGCAATGGCAGGTAAGAGCTCCAAGAAAGCAATCTGGGATGTAAAGATCATTCGTCGGGCGATCGTGGATGCCATCGTGAAATTGGATCCCCGCCACATGATGGGTAACCCCGTCATGTTCGTGGTGGAAGTCGGAAGCGTGATTACCACGGTGCTGCTGTTCCGTGCTGGCGCGGCTTTCAAGTTCAATCTTCAAATTACGCTGTGGCTGTGGTTCACCGTGCTGTTTGCCAACTTCGCTGAAGCCATGGCGGAAGGCCGTGGCAAGGCCCAGGCCGACACCCTGCGGAAAGCCCGCTCCGAAACGGTCGCCAACCGGTTTTTGGAAGGCGGCAAGATCGAGCACGTGCCCAGTTCGAAGCTTCGAGCTGGTGACATGGTCGTGGTAGCCGCTGGTGAGATGGTCCCTTCCGATGGAGAGATTATCGAAGGGGTTGCCTCCGTGGACGAGTCGGCGATCACCGGCGAATCCGCGCCCGTTATTCGTGAGGCAGGGGGCGACCGCTCTGCGGTCACCGGCGGGACACGTGTCCTCTCCGACCAGATCAAGGTAAAAGTGACATCGAACCCCGGCGAGACTTTCCTTGATCGCATGATCGCCCTGGTGGAAGGCGCAGAACGCCAGAAGACTCCCAACGAAATTGCATTGAACATTCTGTTGGCAGGTCTGACCATCATTTTCCTGCTGGCTGTAGTTACCTTGCAGCCATTCGCGATCTACTCGGGTGCACCCCAAACGGTGTTCGTGCTGGTTTCGCTGCTGGTGTGCCTGATCCCGACAACTATTGGTGGCTTGCTCTCCGCCATCGGCATCGCCGGCATGGACCGGCTGATTCAGCACAACGTGCTGGCCATGTCGGGACGAGCGGTTGAGGCCGCCGGAGACGTGGACACGCTACTGCTCGACAAGACTGGCACGATCACACTTGGCAATCGGCAGGCGTCGGAGTTCATTCCGGCTGCAGGAGTGAGCGAAACGGAACTGGCCGATGCCGCACAGCTTTCCTCGCTCGCCGATGAAACTCCCGAGGGACGCTCCATCGTAGTCCTGGCGAAAGAAAAGTATGGGCTGCGCGGGCGTGACTTGTCTTCGCATGAGATGGAGTTCGTGCCTTTCACGGCTCAAACTCGCATGTCGGGCGTGAACATGAATGGCAATCAGATCCGCAAAGGCGCGGTCGATGCCATCACGAAGTATCTCGCTCTCAACAATTGCGTCATGCCGCCAGAGGTGCAAGCAAACGTCGAGCAAATTGCGCGCTCCGGCGGAACGCCCCTGGTAGTTGCGGAAAAGCATCGAGCCCTCGGTGTGATTCACCTTAAAGACATAGTCAAAGGCGGTATGAAGGAACGCTTCAACCAATTACGCGCCATGGGTATCAAGACCGTGATGATCACCGGCGACAATCCGCTCACGGCCGCAGCGATCGCTCGCGAGGCTGGTGTGGATGACTTCCTCGCCGAAGCCACACCCAAGGAGAAGATGGACCTGATCCGCCGCGAGCAGGCGCAAGGCAAACTGGTTGCGATGACCGGCGACGGCACCAACGATGCTCCGGCGCTGGCGCAGGCAGATGTCGGAGTTGCCATGAACACCGGAACACAGGCTGCGAAGGAAGCCGGCAACATGGTCGATCTGGACTCCAACCCAACCAAGCTAATCGAGGTAGTGGCAATCGGTAAGCAGTTGCTGATGACTCGCGGCTCGCTCACCACATTTTCTATCGCGAATGATGTGGCGAAGTATTTCGCCATCATCCCGGCGATGTTCGCGGGTACATTCCCGGTGCTGAATGCCCTGAACATCATGCAATTGAAGACTCTGCAATCGGCCATCCTCTCGGCGGTGATCTTCAACGCGGTGATCATTATTGCGTTGATTCCGCTGGCGCTGCGTGGGGTCAAGTATCGCCCCATGGGAGCTGCCGCGCTGTTGCGACGCAATCTTTGGGTCTACGGTGTCGGTGGCATCATCGTGCCCTTTATTGGGATCAAGGCAATTGACATGATCATCACTCGGGTCGGACTGGCGTAAGGAAGGGTAATATGAGGCAAAATCTCAAGATCGCGATCCTCTTCACCATTGTCACCACGGTACTGTTGGGCATCATCTATCCCTTGATCGTCACCGGACTGTCGCAAGTTTTGTTTCACGACAAGGCTAATGGACAACTAATCTCGCGCAACGGGGAAGTCATTGGCTCCCGCATCATCGGCCAAACCTTCGCGGCTCCTGGCTACCTTCACTCGCGTCCTTCCGCGGCGGGCAACGGCTACGACGCCGCCAACTCCGGGGGCACAAACTATGGGCCCACCAACCAGAAACTAATCGACCGCGTGAAGGCCGATACTGAACGCCTGAGGGGAGAGAATCCGGGCGCTCCCATCCCGATCGAACTGGTCACCACCTCTGCGTCTGGACTCGACCCTGACCTTTCGCCGGCAGGCGCGGACTTTCAGGTACCGCGCATCGCTCATGAGCGTGGCCTGTCCGAAGAGCAGGTGCGCGCGATTATCGCCAAGTATTCCTGTCCTCGGCAGCTGGGGTATCTAGGAGAAGCGCGAGTGAATGTCCTCGAAGTAAATTTGGCGCTGGATGAGGCCAAACCGATGTCCAAATAGCGGGAACTGTAGTTAATGGAGTCGCCAATGCCGGAAATGCGACTAAAGACCCCGCCGTTATTCAGCGCCTCTTAGTATCAGTTGTTCCGCCGGCGAAAATGCATGCGACCGGATCATCATTGTGCTGAGCAGGGAAGTCAGCCCCGACGACGCCAGGATCATCGCGATGACCACAAACTGGTAGATCGCCGCGTACATGGGATTCGTGCCCGACAGCAACATTCCAGTCATCAACCCAGGAATCCATACGATCCCCAGCGACCGCAGGTTGTCGATGGCGGGAATGAGCGACGAGTGAATGCTTGATTCGGCGTAACGCCCCACTGTCACGCCAGGCGCGGCGCCCAAGGCGAGGGCGGTCTCGATCTCGCCAGCATGGGCCAGGACCTCTGAGCGAAAGCGATTCAAAGCCAGCCCATTGGTATTCATTGCGTTCGCGATAATCATGCTGCCAACTGGTATCAGTGAAGTGATTGCCGTGTCGATCACGCCGGCCCATGTCATGATTGCGGTCACCAGGCCGGCGCCCGCAGCAATGGAGTACGTCGAGACCTTGGCGGCCCCTGGAATGTTTTTCGCCCGCTTCGCCGAGATCGATCCCGCCGCTAACACCATGCCAATTAGCAGAAACACACTCGTCCAACGAGGCGCCTTCAGCAGCAATGCCAGGAGCGAGCCCACGGCAACAATCTGCACAATTCCGCGGAGCAACGCTATGGCCGCATCGCTCTCCAGGTGAACGTGCCGCCGTCGCGCCAGCAATACGACTGCCAGCGCCATTACTGCTGCAATCGCCGCTTGTGCCAAGCCCAGGGCGATTTGGGAGGGAAAAAGCGATTTAAGCACCTAGCACCTCCATTGCTGTTCCGCTTTGCGTCAAGTGTCCAACTTCGAGCAGAATCGCACGGTTACACATACGTCGCGCCTGGTCGCGATCATGCGTCACCATGACGCAGGTCAATCCTTGATCTCGAACCAGGCCCGCGATTAGTTCTTCGATACCGAGCTTCGAATCCTCATCGAGGGCTGAAGTCGGTTCGTCGAGTAGCAGCACCTCGGGACGATTTGCCAGCGCGCGTGCCAGTGAAACCCTCTGCTGCTCACCTCCGGACAGGACTGAGACTTCGCGTCCGGCGAATCCCGCAAGTCCAACGCGCTCGACAAGCCGAGCAATCTCTTCTGCCGGCACGGCCTCACCCCTTTGCGCGGGCCCGAACCGCAGATTCGACGCTACGTCACCCGGAAAAAGAAATGGGCGCTGCGTGACCATGCCGACGCGCCGCCGGAGTTCACGGGGGGGCATCTGACGATAATCCTGGTGAGCGAGGTAAACGGTGCCGCTCGTGGGTTCGTCCAGACGATTCAGCAGGCGCAGCAGCGAACTCTTGCCGGAGCCGCTGGCTCCCACAATGCCCAGAAGATCGCCGGTCGCCACATCGAACGATATGTCGCTTAGGATCGCCTTGTCGCAGACTATGCGACCCAACTTCTCCGCGCGTAACAAGACATCATCAACTCGAGACTGCTGGTTAGTGACGTTCATGAGGTCAAGTGCCCGAAATAGATGTTCGTAGCGTATTCGACGATCACTTGACCATCGGTAGCGTGTGTCGAGAAAAGCTCGGGGAGTTTTTGCAGCACCGCTTCGGCCGCCGCTCCCTCTTTAGGGACGTAAGACGATGACAGGAGCCTTCCTCGCAAACCGTCAAAATCGAAGTGTTGCCGTGTTTGCTGGGAGACGAGTTGCACCTGGTTCGGATAGAAGAACTGCGTGATGGCTTCAAGGCTCGCGACGGTCTTGTGGTTGACCTGCAGGTAATCGACGGAATACGTCTTCAAAAAATCGTCATAGGCCCTTAGAAACGGCGTCGACTGCGTGTCCCGATCATGCCAAATCAGCACCGTCCAACCGCCTGGTTTAAGGATGCGAACAAACTCCATTCGAGCTTGCGCCGGGCGAAACCAGTGAAATGCCTGTCCCGCCACAATGAAGTCCACCGATCGGTCAGCGAGTGCCGTATTTTCCGCGCTGCCGTCTATCATCCTGAAGTTCGGGAACCGTGCCAGGTATTGCTTCCCGGCCTCCCGCATTTCGGGGTTCGGCTCGACGCCAATAACCTGATTGCCATTTTTCAGGAATATGTCGGCCGATAGCCCCGGACCACAACCAACATCCGCGACGATCTGTTCGGGACGCAGTCCACAACCCTGCTGAAGCGCCTGTACCACCTCAGGGGAATAGTGGGGGCGATATTTGACGTAATCTTGCGCGCGATTGGAGAAACGTGCCACCGTGTCTCGTGCCGACTCGGACATGGGTGTATCTTATCGTGAGCGATGAAGCGTCCGCCTACTCCCAAGCTGCCCATTGCTGCAGCCGTTGCCGCAGTGATTCGCAAGATTCCTCGCGGGCGGGTTAGCACCTACGGTGCCGTCGCCGAGGCCGCCGGCTACCCACGATGTGCCCGTCACGTCTCGAAGGTGCTGAACCATGTGCCCGGTTTGCCCTGGCAGCGTGTCCTGGGCGCTGGAGGCCGCATCTCTTTGCCGGGCGAATTTGGCTTTGAGCAGCGATTCCTTCTGGAATCTGAGGGGGTGCGCTTCAAGGGGCTCCGCGTCGATATGGCGAGCTACGAACATCACTTTACGAGGACTCCCCGCAAGGTTTCTTCCAGAAAGAAGTGATGGCCAGAATCCCTCGAAAGTGGCATAGGAAGTATCCGACGAGCCCCTTCCCATCTATACGTCGATTGTCCTAGAATCGACTGGGGTCGTTTAGCACTTAACACTTTATGTCGCAATCGCACGCTACGATTTGTCAAATCGCTCTGGCTTTGGTGTTTTTAACCACAGGTGTTTCGGCCCAACGCTACACTGGGCACGATCACGCTGTGTTTCATCGCCAACCCCAGACCCCGCCCTCAGCCACACGGCATCAATCTCCTTCTTCCGCTGGAAACGCAGTTACAACTCACCAAAAGACAACAGCGTCTGCGTCCCCGCCCTCTCAGCAGCCCACGTCGCGCAGCGGCGGTTCGCAGGGCAAACTCGAAGTTGACGGGAACCACAACACCGCGCCTGCCAAAACCGAGCCTGTTCTCGAAAACGCTCCGCACCTGTAGCGGACAGCGGTAACCGAAAATTCACACTCCCGTAGCACTACCGGCTATAAGATACAGGTCTATGCAAGAAAAGCCCTTGGAGATTGAACTCGTCGATGATGCTGGTGGTGCGAGCGTCATCCTTCGCCTGCACGGTCCGTTGCTGCTGGGTAACTTTTTCGGCTTTCAGTCAATGGTACGAAGCGACCAGTCCAGCCTGCTCATCGTGGATGTGGCGGACGTTCCGTATATCGATTCGGCCGGCATCGGTTGCCTGGTGGGCGCGCACGTTTCGCGGGAGAACGCGGGCCGTAAACTGGTTATCGTCGGCGCGACGGAGCGTTTGCTCAACTCGCTGAAGGCTACGAAGGTAGATACCTTGTTTACGTTTGCGAGCACCGTCGACGACGCCCGATCCAAGAATCCAGTCTCGTAGCCTCAATAGCGCGTAAGTTGACAGTCTCCCAACCCTCCCGGTGCTCCACCCGAGCACTGGACTCCGG
>Ga0097691_1001816_pt1:7500-15106 | contig 15106 bp, 9 predicted proteins | sample NGESurdeep072012_8_FD_72858 | JGI IMG/M metagenome (GOLD analysis project Ga0097691, IMG submission 72858) | Arctic peat soil microbial communities from Barrow, Alaska - NGEE Surface sample 210-1 deep-072012 | ecosystem: Environmental > Terrestrial > Soil > Wetlands > Peat ... | reverse complement strand
GCCGTAAAAGGAATGGCAGATATTTCCTATGATCTTTTACAAAGAAATAAATTAACAGGAGATGATATTGCATGGCTGGTTCCTCACCAGGCAAATAAAAGAATTATAGATGCCACTGCAAACCGCATGGGGTTAAGTATGGACAAAGTGATGCTGAACATTCAACGATATGGAAATACCACATCGGCAACCATTCCTTTATGTTTATGGGAATGGGAAAAACAATTAAAGAAAGGAGATAATATTGTGCTGTCTGCATTTGGCGGTGGTTTTACCTGGGGGGCTACGCTGGTAAAATGGGCTTATGATACCCCAAACCCCTAAAGGGCTTACAAAAAATATATTCTTCGGAAACCAAAAACTCTTCAAATCAAAAATCTTTTCTTATCTCCCCTTTAGGGGTTTAGGGGTTCTACTAAAAACAATAAAATCTGTAGCAGGAATTTTATCTATTCCTAATTGACGAAACATAGTAACTATCTGTCCTCTGTGATAGGCTTGATGATTAAATAAATGCAAAAGCATTTCATAAACAGGCTGTTTAAAATGTTCCTTCTTTGAATTTTGATAAGCAAAAACATGCAAAAGGTTTACATCATTAGCAGACTCTATCCATTCAAACCATTGCCTCGATAATTGCAATAATTTAGTTGAAAGCTCATCAAAGTTGCCGGTAAATTTTTCACCCGGAAATTCAACATGTTCAGCCAATTTTAATCGTTGCCACCATATGCTTTCTACATCCATCATGTGCAAAAAAGTTTTATAAATAGAAGAAAAGCTGCTCACAATTTCTTTATTTACCTGTTCTTCGGATAATTGATTTGTTCTTTCAATTAATTTTTTATTAGCCCAGATGTTGTAAGCAGCATATTGTTGTAAAAGTTGCTTCATGTTTTTATTACTTTTGCTTCAAACTTAATTATTCGCTTTACATTTCTCATCATTAATTATCAACATGTCAAATAAATTCCCGCTTACAGGTTTTAGCTCAATAGCAATTCATAGCGGACACGAGCAGGATGCCAACTATTCTCACCTCACTCCTATTTACGCCAGCAGTACTTATGTATTTGATAATGCGGAGCAAGGCATGCGCCGTTTTAACGGAGAAGAAAAAGGTTATATCTACAGCCGCTGGGGAAATCCTACAATGACGGAGGCTGAAGAAAAAATATCGGCGCTGGAAAGCTTTGAGGTTAAAGATAAAAATGGCGAACCAATAAAATTAAAAACAATTCTTCATGCAAGCGGTATGGCGGCTTTATCTACATTAATGTTAGGAAATTTAAAAGCCGGCGATAAAATCCTTACACATTTTTCTTTATATGGAGGCTCACAGGAATTAATGGAAAAAGTTTTGCCTCAATTAGGTATTGAAGCAATTATTGTTGACCTGAGAGATCTAAATAAAGCAGAAGAAGCATTAAAAAATGACAGCAAAATAAAATTGCTGTATCTGGAAACGCCTGCAAATCCAACTATTCAATGTGTGGACATAGAAAAGCTTACCAAACTTGGAAGACAACATAATTTAATTGTAGCGGTTGATAATACTTTTGCAACGCCTTACTTGCAGCAACCTTTTAAATATGGGGTTGATTATGTTTTTCATTCCACCACAAAATTTTTAAATGGACATGGAACCGCTATTGGTGGGGCTTTGGTGGGCAGAGATATTGAACACATGGAAGGAAGAATGACAAAAGTTCATCGCTTACTTGGCGGCAACAGCAATCCATTCGATGCATTTTTATTGGTACAGGGAATGAAAACTTTGGAAGTAAGGATGGAACGCCATTGCCACAATGCCATGGAAGTTGCAGGGTTTTTAGAGCAGCATCCTTCTGTTAGCAAAGTAAATTATCTGGGTTTGACTTCTCATCCTGATCATTACACTGCAACAAAACAAATGATACACCCCGGCGCTATGTTGAGCTTTGAAATGAAAGATGGTCTGGATGCCGGCAAAAAATTTATAAACAAATTACAAATGTGTGTACGGGCTGTTTCCCTGGGCACTTGCGATACACTTTTATCTCATCCTGCATCAATGACTCATTACGGTGTACCCAAGGAAAAAAGAGAACAATACGGAATTACAGATGGCTTAATTCGCATGAGTGTGGGCATTGAAAATATTGCTGACATTTTAAATGATTTAAACAGAAGCCTCCCCTAACCCCGTCCGACCGAGTCATCCGGGCGGGCCTCCGAAGGAGGAAGTTATAAAATCTTCAATATTTTGAAGGATTATAAAAATTATAGTTTAACTCAATGAAAATAGAAAAGAAAATTAAAGAATCTGAATCTTCAAAAGTCTCTCCGCCAACTGGCGGAGGAGATTTAGAGGGGGCTGTTATCAGGCGGGCAGTTAAAAAAGATTGTAAAAGATTACTTGAGTTAATTCATCAATTGGCTGTTTATGAAAAAGCACCTGATGAAGTAATTGTTACATTAGAACATTTTGAGGAAAGCGGTTTTGGTGAAAACCCTGTGTGGTGGGCATTTGTAGCTGAAGTAAGTGGAATAGTTCAGGGCTTTGCATTATACTATGTGAGGTATTCAACATGGAAGGGACAACGCATGTACCTGGAAGATTTTTTAGTGAATGAAGAACAGCGAAGCAAAGGAATTGGTAAGGTATTATTTGATAAATTGATAGAAGAAGCCAAAGAAAAAAAGTTTAATGGAATTGTTTGGCAGGTATTGGATTGGAATGAGCCTGCAATTAATTTCTACAAAAAATATGATGGAGTAGCCATTGACAATGGATGGCTGAATTACTCAATAAATTTTTAAATTCAAAAAGAAATATGGCTGAAAAAATAACAATGGGTACAGATGGAAAATTAATTGTACCCGATAATCCTACTATACCTTTTATTGAAGGAGATGGAATTGGTCCGGATATCTGGAGAGCTAGTGTTCGTGTTTTTGATGCAGCAATAAAAAAGGCCTACGATGGAAAAAAGAAAATACAATGGCTTGAAGTACTGGCAGGGGAAAAAGCATTTAACCAAACAGGTAGCTGGATGCCACAGGCAACCATAGATGCTTTCAGAGAATATCTTTTATCAATTAAGGGACCGCTTACAACACCTGTTGGCGGCGGCATTCGCAGTCTGAACGTGGCTTTGCGGCAGGAACTTGATCTGTATGTTTGCCTTCGTCCGGTAAAATATTTTGAAGGCGTACCTTCTCCTATGTGGCAACCGGAAAAAGTAAATATGGTAATCTTCAGAGAGAACACTGAAGATATTTATGCAGGAATTGAATACATGACAGGAACCCCTGAAGCAAAAAAACTTTTAGATTTTTTACAAAATGAATTGCATGTAAAAAATATTCGCTTTCCTGAAACAACATCTTTTGGAATCAAACCTGTAAGTAAAGAAGGTTCTGAAAGACTGATCCGCTCTGCAATACAATATGCAATTGCCAACAAAATGCCTTCCGTAACAATTGTGCACAAAGGCAACATTATGAAGTTTACAGAAGGTGCTTTTAAAAACTGGGGTTATGAGCTTGCAGAAAAAGAATTTGCAGGAGATGTTTACACCTGGAACCAATGGGAAGCAACAAAAAAGGAAAGTGGCGAAGCAGTGGCAAATGAAGAAATGCGGATTGCGGGCATTGGTGGAAAAATAATTATTAAAGATGCTATTGCGGATAATTTTTTACAACAAGCCTTGCTTGCTCCGCAGAATTATTCTGTGATCGCAACATTAAATTTAAATGGAGATTACATAAGCGATGCACTGGCTGCAGAAGTAGGCGGCATCGGTATTGCACCCGGAGCCAATATTAATTATTTAACAGGGCATGCGGCGTTTGAAGCAACACACGGCACAGCACCAAGATTTGCCAATACCAATACTATGAATCCTTCCTCGGTGATCTTAAGTGGTGTAATGATGCTGGAATACATGGGATGGAAAGATGCAGCAGAACTAATTACTAATGCTCTTGGTAAAACAATAAGAAATAAAAAAGTGACAATAGATTTTTATAACCTGATGAAAGAAGCTACCCTTTTAAAAACAAGTGAATTTGCAAACGAGGTAATAAAAAATTTGTAATTAGTATTTAAACAGGTAGCGTTTAGGCAGCACTGTTATATCAAATGTTTTCCCGCTGATAAGTTCACCATCAATTTGTGCAAGAGTATTTTTCTCACACACAATTTTTACATTGCTGACCTTCTTGTGCAGAATAAATTTTTCGTACAAGTGTTTTCCTTTTTCAATTACAGGAAGATATTTTAATCTTTTTAAAACTGGTAAAGGCTTACATAATATCATGTTGAGTTTTCCATCATCGATCTCGGCTTCAGGTGAAACCATAAATCCTCCGCCTGCTCTGGTAGAATTGGTTATCATAACCAACAGAAATTTTCCTGAAAGATTATTATCATCATATTGTATTTGATAAAGTCTTTCTTTAAAAGAAAATATTTTTTTCAACACAACCCATAGGTAACCTACTTGCCCGCCCAATAAACGAATTGTTTTTATTGATTTCAACACTTCTCCATCAAATCCAATTCCAACACCATTAATAAATTTTCTCTCGTTACATTTAGCAGCATCAACACTTCGTGGTTCAGCATCAAGCACTTTATTAATTTGTTCATTAACACTCATATTGCCATAAAGTCTGTCGGCAAAATCATTTCCTGTACCACCTTTAAAAATTACGATTGGTATCTCAATGTTTTTATAAAAGTTCAAAAAATAATTGAGTGTGCCATCGCCACCTATAATCCATACTTCTTTGTAAAAGTTTATTTCTTCAGGCCATGATTCTGTGAAAGATGTAAAATGAATTTTTCTTTCAGATAAAGCTGCAGATATGTGAACAAAAATTTTTGCAATTCTTTTTTTATTTGCTAAAGGATTAATGAGTAAAAGAATTGTTTGCTTTAATTGCATTTCATCTGAAAGATATAAATAAAAAAGCCTCTCAGTAAAAACTGAAAGGCTTAAAATAGATATGGCAGCTACCTACTCTCCCACATTGTTGTGTAGTACCATCGGCCATGAGGGGCTTAACTGCTCTGTTCGGTATGGGAAGAGGTGAACACCCTCGGCAAAACCACCATAAAGATTTGTGATTTACAATTTGTTGATTTCTGATTTATGCACTACTAAACTTCGTACATCATATATCTTACATCGTACATCAAAAAATTACATATTGGGAAAGTTATAATACCAGTAAGGAAAGACTGTAATAAAAAAAAATAAAGCTTACGGGCAATTAGTACTACTCGGCTTTGATGTTACCACCTTTATACCTGTAGCCTATCAACGTTATAGTCTTTAACGACCCTTAAAAGAAAACTCATCTTGTGGTAGGTTTCACGCTTAGATGCTTTCAGCGTTTATCCTGTCCGTGCGTAGCTACTCTGCACTGCACCTGGCGGCACAACAGATACACCAGCGGCACGTACGACCCGGTCCTCTCGTACTAAGGTCATGTCCACTCAATTTTCTTACGCCCATCACAGATAGGGACCGAACTGTCTTGCGACGTTCTGAACCCAGTTCACGTGCCACTTTAATCGGCGAACAGCCGAACCCTTGGGACCTTCTCCAGCCCCAGGATGTGACGAACCGACATCGAGGTGCCAAACCTCCCCGTCGATATGAGCTCTTGGGGGAGATCAGCCTGTTATCCCCAGAGTACCTTTTATCCTTTGAGCGATGGCCCTTCCATACAGAACCACCGGATCACTTTAGCCGTCTTTCGACCCTGCTCGGCTTGTTTGCCTCACAGTCAAGCACCCTTATACTAATGCGCTCTTCGTACGATTACCAACCGTACTGAGGGTACCTTTGCAAGCCTCCGTTACATTTTAGGAGGCGACCACCCCAGTCAAACTACCCACCATGCACTGTTTCCCGTTAGGGATTAGATTCTAAACGTTTAAAGGTTGGTATTTCAACGACCGCTCCACCCTGCCTGGCGACAGAGCTTCAAAGCGTCCCAACTATCCTACACATCAAAAGTTCAAAATCAATGCAAAGTTGTAGTGAAGGTTCATGGGGTCTTTCCGTCCCGTGACGGGTAACCGGCATCTTCACCGATACTACAATTTCACCGGGCTCGTGGAGGAGACAGTGTTCAACTCATTAGACCATTCGTGCAGGTCGGAACTTACCCGACAAGGAATTTCGCTACCTTAGGACCGTTATAGTTACGGCCGCCGTTTACTGGGGCTTCAGTCAGAAGCTTTGGCTTGCGCCGAACATCCTTCCTTAACCTTCCAGCACCGGGCAGGTATCAGGCTCTATACGTCATCTTTCGATTTTGCAGGGCCCTGTGTTTTTGCTAAACAGTTGGTTGAACCATTTTACTGTGACCTTCCGAAGAAGGTACGCTTTATCCCGAAGTTACAGCGTTAATTTGCCTAGTTCCTTCTCCACGGCTCACCCGAGCGCCTTAGAATATTCATCTCGTCCACCTGTGTCGGATTACGGTACGGGCCGCTTTAGCCTAGCCTTAGAGGTTTTTCTTGGCAGCTTTTAGGTCCACTCACCACTGCCGAAGCTTTGGTGTACTATCGTATTTTGCCAGATCGAACGGATTTGCCAATTCAACCTATAGCTACATACTTCATCGCGGTATTCCGTAACCGCGAGGGACTTTCAATACTGCGTCACCCCATCGAAACTAAAGCAGGTGTTGGAATATTAACCAACTTGCCATCAGCTACCCCTTTCGGGTTTGCCTAAGGACCCGACTAACCCTGATCTGATTAACATTGATCAGGAAACCTTGGACTTACGGCGATAATGTTTTTCACATTATTTATCGTTACTTATGCCTACATTTTCTTTTCTAACCGCTCCAGCATGCATCGCCACACACCTTCAACGCAGATTAGAATGCTCCCCTACCGAATATCCAATTTAATGGACAATCTTACAGCTTCGGTTGATAGTTTGATGCCCGATTATTTTCCGTGCAGAGTCTCTCGACCAGTGAGCTGTTACGCACTCTTTAAATGAATGGCTGCTTCCAAGCCAACATCCTGGCTGTTATAGAAACTCCACCTCGTTTGATCAACTTAACTATCTATTAGGGACCTTAGCTGGTAATCTGGGTTATTCCCCTCTCGGCCATGGACCTTAGCGCCCACAGCCTCACTGCCGCAGATATTTATTAGCATTCGGAGTTTGTCAGGGTTTGGTAGGCGGTGAAGCCCCCTAGCCCAATCAGTAGCTCTACCTCTAATAAACTTCTATATGCGACGCTGTTCCTAAAAACATTTCGGGGAGAACGAGCTATCTCTCAGTTTGATTGGCCCTTCACCCCTATCCACAGGTCATCCCAGAGCTTTTCAACGCTCATGAGTTCGGTCCTCCAGTGTGTGTTACCACACCTTCAACCTGCCCATGGATAGATCACAAAGTTTCGCGTCTACCCCCACTGACTGAACGCCCTATTTGGACTCGCTTTCGCTACGGCTCCGTTACTAAAGAACTTAACCTTGCCAGTGAGGAGCAACTCGTAGGTTCATTATGCAAAAGGCACGCCGTCATCCGTACATTGCTGTAGGACTCCGACCGCTTGTAGGCGTACGGTTTCAGGTACTATT
>Ga0097691_1001816_pt1:0-2500 | contig 15106 bp, 9 predicted proteins | sample NGESurdeep072012_8_FD_72858 | JGI IMG/M metagenome (GOLD analysis project Ga0097691, IMG submission 72858) | Arctic peat soil microbial communities from Barrow, Alaska - NGEE Surface sample 210-1 deep-072012 | ecosystem: Environmental > Terrestrial > Soil > Wetlands > Peat ... | reverse complement strand
AGGCTATAGTGTTGGCTGTGTCTTTTTGATTTTGGTCATTAGATTTTTTAGTGAAAATTTCCTTTGCCACATCTTTTCGTAAAATAGTTGAGTCGTGAACAGCATTTGCAAGCATGGTTGAAAACGAATCGGTTTCTTTTTCATAAGTAATGGCTTGCTTTGTAATAACATCACCCGGAATAATAACATTCATCGTTTGGAGATTTAGAAGCTGCCACTGTTTTTCTCCGACATTTTTAATTATAAAACCAACATCTTTGTTCTTTATAGAACAGTTAAATTCCTGTTCGTAGTTACTTTCCGGAAATCCAATTACCAGGCTATAAAGTCCATCATCTAACTTTGGAATAATTAAATATCCTAAGGGATAGGAATTTAAAACCTTATTATCAAGTTTTACAAAAAATGGTTGCTTGTTTTCTGTTTGTAAATAAATAAAACGATTTTGCTGCGCAAAACTAAGAGTACAAAAGAGTAAAAGAAATAAAAGAGAAAGGGTAAAAAACTTCATCCGGACTATTACTTTATACAAAACTATCAAATAAAATATACTTTTTGCCTTCCATCTAAAAAATGAATTGTTTTAACATTAGCCCGATTACTTTTGCAATACTTAAAAATTTAATATGAAGAAATTATTTTTCTTACTCCTTATAATTATTCCTTTTTTTACAAAGGCGCAAAATGAAGATCAGCTTAAAGATACTTCCTGGAAAAAAATTTATCGTGCAACTGCTACGAAAATAAATGACCTTGTTCACACCAAATTAGATGTAAAGTTTGATTATAACAAAGCATGGATGTATGGTAAGGCATGGATCACGCTACATCCACATTTTTATCCAACAGACTCTTTATCACTTGATGCAAAAGGAATGGATCTTAAAGGAATTTCAATAATTAAAGGTGCTTCCAAAACTCCTTTAAAATATCAATACGATGGGATGATATTAAGAATCACACTTGATAAAATGTATAAAGGTGGCGAAAATTATACAATTTATATTGACTACATATCAAAGCCAAACGAAATAAAAACAAAAGGCAGCGCCGTAATTACTGATGCAAAGGGATTGTATTTTATTAATCCTAAAGGTGAAGACAAAAACAAACCCACGCAAATTTGGACACAGGGAGAAACGGAAGCTAACAGTGTTTGGTTCCCCACAATTGATAAGCCCAATCAAAAAACAACCGAAGAAATTTACATGACGGTTCCTTCAAAATATGTAACGCTCAGCAATGGATTACTCATAAGCCAGAAAAATAATGCAGATGGCACACGAACTGATTACTGGAAGATGGATCTTCCTCATTCACCTTATTTATTTTTTATGGGTGTAGGAGATTATGCAATTATAAAAGACAGCCATAATGGTAAAGAAGTAAGTTATTATGTAGAAAAAGAATATGCTCCTGTTGCAAGAAAAATTTTTGGCGAAACACCTGCTATGATTGGTTTTTATGAAAAGATAACAGGTGTACCTTATCCATGGCCAAAATATTCGCAGATAACAGGAAGAGATTATGTAAGCGGTGCAATGGAGAATACTTCAGCTACACTGCATACTGATGCTTTGCAGCAAAACGCACGGCAATTAGTTGATGGAAATAAATTTGAAGAGTATGTTAGTCATGAATTATTTCACCAGTGGTTTGGTGATCTGGTTACAACCGAAAGCTGGAGTAATATAACTGTAAATGAATCGATGGCGGATTACAGTGAAACATTATGGAATGAATTCCGGCATGGTAAAGATGCAGGCGATGAGCATATCCAGGAAAACAGACAAACATATTTAGCAGATCCCGGGAATTACACAAAAAATCTTGTGCGTTTTTATTATGCTGATAAAGAAGAAGTATTTGATAACATCAGCTATCCTAAAGGAGGAGCAATTTTGCACATGTTGAGAAACTATGTTGGAGACAGTGCATTTTTTAAATCGCTGAATAAATATCTTACAGATAATAAATTTAAAAGTGCCGAAGCGCAACAACTGCGTTTAGCTTTTGAAGATATTACCGGCCAGGATTTAAATTGGTTTTGGAACGAATGGTACTACGGCAGCGGACATCCGAAACTAAATATCAATTATAATTATACCAATGGCAATGCACAGGTAATTGTAGAACAAACTCAAAATACAGGAAAGATATTTAAGCTTCCGGTTGCTATTGATGTATATAATGGTGCCAGAAAAATAAGATATAATGTCTGGATACAAAACCAAAGAGATACTTTCAATTTTAATACAACTGCTAAACCAACATTAATAAATGTGGATGCAGACAAAGCTTTGCTGGTAGAAAAAACGGATAATAAAACTGCCGAAAATTTTATTGAGCAATGGAAAAATGGAGCGAATTATTTAGACAGAAAAGAGGCGCTTGATTATTTTTCTAAAAATAAAATGAAAGAATTAGCAGAAGGCTTAAATGACAGGTATCATGGATTACGGCTTTATACACTTAATAAAATAGATCAGTCAAAAAATAT
>Ga0097691_1001815_pt1 | contig 15115 bp, 12 predicted proteins | sample NGESurdeep072012_8_FD_72858 | JGI IMG/M metagenome (GOLD analysis project Ga0097691, IMG submission 72858) | Arctic peat soil microbial communities from Barrow, Alaska - NGEE Surface sample 210-1 deep-072012 | ecosystem: Environmental > Terrestrial > Soil > Wetlands > Peat ... | reverse complement strand
GGCCCCTACGCCGTCCGCGCGCACCAGGCCAGCGCCCGTCTCTCGAAACCTTGAATTCTGGCCGTAGCACTGGCGTCCCGCCGGTCACGTTACGTTCCGCTCGCTCTTCGTAGCGCTGGCTTCCAGCCGGCAGTTGCGTGGGCATCCTGCCCGCGCTCACTTAACTTCGGTGGTGACGTCTCCGCCAAAGGGCTCGGAACGCTTGACAGAAAACAGTTGTCAGTTGCCAGTTGCCGGAGGAAAAACGAAAGAAAAACGGTCGACGATCGGGTGGGCCTGCCGCCGAAGGCCCCACCCCGAGCAAAAGCCGCCAGGGTGGGCCCCCGGCGACGGTCAATCCGCCTGCTTGTAAATTCTATCCTTGACCTCTAAGCGACGATTCAGATGCGGCTCATGGCGAAGCAGGCCAGTGGTGGTCCTGCACCGTTTTCCGGGCATCGCGCCACAAGTCGGGCAAGGCACCTCTGGGGCCAGTTTCTTTTTGCCGATTTTCATGGCGCTATTAAGGCAGGTCAATCGGGGAAAAGCTGTGCAATTTTGCCCATCCACGAGCGGCCATATCCCACCATCTCCCGCGACCTGCCGCCCTGTCCCGCCACTCGGCCAAGTATGTTTACGGCGGAATTTTGGTCGCTACGCGATCTGGTGCAGGGGGCGTTTATTTCGAGGGGGTAGTTGCTAGTTGTCAGTTATCAGTTAGAAACCAGACCGGCGCTCGCGCGCCGGTTTTCAGTTTCAAAACTAGCAACTCGAAACTGGCAACTGACAACTAATCCTGAACCGACACCACTTGCAGCACTTCCTCGACGCTGGTATCGCCGTTGAGGAGGAGCAGGGCGGCGTACTTCTTGAGATCGAGCATGCCGATACGAAGTGCGGCGTTGTGGATGTCTTCGGTTAACGCGGCTTTGGCGACCATGGAACGAAGTTCGGCGTTCATCTTCATGACTTCGTAAATTCCGATACGTCCCTTCACGCCCTTGCCGTTGCAGGTCTCGCAGCCTTTGCCGCGGAAGAGCTTGGACTTGGGCGGAAGTCCCATGAACTCGCAGGTCGCATCTTCCGCCTCGTACTCTTCCTTGCAGTTTTTGCACAGGCGGCGCGCGAGCCGTTGCGCCATGACGCCGATGGTGGACGAAGAAACCAGGAACGGTTCGATGCCCATTTCGCCCAGGCGGGTGAAGGAGCCGGCGGCGGAATTGGTGTGCAGCGTGGTGAAGACCAGGTGACCGGTGAGTGCGGCTTCGACGGCGATGTGCGCGGTTTCCTTGTCGCGGGTCTCGCCGACGAGGATGACGTCAGGGTCCTGGCGGAGGAAGGCGCGGAGAATGCGGGCGAAGTCGAGGCCGATGTCCTTGTTAGCCTGGATCTGGTTGACGCCCTGGAGGTCGTATTCGATGGGGTCTTCGGCGGTGGAGATGTTGATGCCGGGCTCGTTGATCTCGGCCAGCGCGGAATACAGCGTGGTGGTTTTGCCGGAGCCGGTCGGACCGGTGACGTACATGATTCCGTAGGGCTGGGCGATCAACTCGCGGACGAGCATGAGCGTGGGCTCGTAGGAGATGACCTTGTCGAGGCCGAGCGTGGTGTTGGACTTATCGAGAATACGCATGCAGATCTTCTCGCCCCACTTGGCGGGAACGGTGGAGACGCGGAAGTCGATGGGCTTGCCTTCCATGTTGACGCTGATGCGGCCGTCCTGGGGGAGGCGCTTCTCGGAGATGTCGAGCTTGGAGATGATCTTCATGCGCGAGATGAGGCCGAGCTGGACTTTCTTGGGCAGGTTCTGGATGGTCTGGAGCACGCCGTCAATGCGGTAGCGGATGACAACGTCCTTCTCCATGGGCTCGACGTGGATGTCGCTGGCGCCCTTCTTGATGGCCAATCCGAGCAGAGAGTTGGCGAGGCGGATGATAGGCGCGTCTTCGGAGGCCGACATCAGGTCCTGCTTGGTGTCGGAGGAGGTCATGTCCTCGGTGATCTGGAGCTTCTCGATGGCGTCGGACTGGAGGTCATGCATGAGCTCGTCGGCGGATGCGTGACGCATCGGGTCGGCTACCGCCTGCATCCTGCCGGTCCAGGAAGCGGTGGACGGCGCAGGCTCGTCCTTCTTCATGAGCGTGCGGTAAATCGTGCCCATGAACTTGCGGAAGTCGTCCTCGGTGCAGACGACGGGCTCGATCATCACGCCCTTGATGATGCGGCGGATGTCGTCGAGCGCGATGATGTTGTTGGGGTTCGTCATGGCCAGGGTGAGCCGGTTGTTCATGAAGGCCACCGGAATCACCTTGTGCTGGAGCATCATCGGCTCGGGCAGAAGGGCGAGGACGCGCGCGTCCACCTGCACCTTGGCGAGATTGATGAACTCGATGCCAACTTGCTGGCTGGCGGCTTCCAGACGCTCGGCGAGAATGCGCGTCAGGGCCAGGCCGATCTTGGGATAGCGAAGCAGCAGATCGCGGAATTCGAGCTCTTCGAGCACAGCGCAGGTGGTGGCCTGCGTGCTGGTGACGGAGGCGGTGCGGGGCTTGCCGGTGAGCAGCGCCATTTCGCCGAAGTTCTGGCCCGTACCCATTTCGGTGAGCAGGAAGTCGATGCCGGTGTTGGGGTCTTTTTTGCGGATTTCGACCGTACCGGAGGTGATAAAGAACATGGAGTTGCCGGGCGCACCTTCACGGACGATCACCTGGTTGGGCGGGAAGTCGCGGCGCTTCATGCGCTTGACGACCTGCTGGCAGTCCTCGATGGAGAGAGCGCTGAACAGCTTGATGCGCTGGAGGAAGTGCTGCGGCTGCTGGTCGGCGGCGCCAGTGGAAGCAGGTGCGGGCGCAACCGCGGCGGCAGATCCGGTCGCCGGCACTTCATTAACGGGGACGGTCGACATCAGGCCCTCCTAAATGGGCACCCATGACGGCACGAAAGCGCGCGCCGGGTATCCCCAAACATACGGGGCAAACCGCAGCGACGCGGTACGTGGTAGGCAGTACCGCCGGGGGAGAGGTGCTGGATTATATAACAGGTTTGAAAAACAGGCGTAAGGCGCAAGACTTCAGGCTTCCGGCAACGGAATTCAGCTTGGCGCCGGAGTACGCCGCCAAATTGGCCAGGCAAGGTGAAATTCCCGGGGACCTGAGATATAGTCTCTGCGCACCAGAGCGCAAGTAGCGCCCGGCGGGGCGAATCCGGCGAGCGGAGGGGTTTTTCTGTATTTATGACCACCCGGGCCACCGGCGAAAAACCATCGGTCTCGACTGCACTCCGCACCATGCCCGCGGTGATTGCGATCGAGGGCGACGACGTCGCGTTCCGCGCGCTGAAGGGAATCCAGCGTTACGCGCGGTTGAAGCTCGCCGACCTGGAAGGCCGGGAGGCGGAAACGATCGTGCTGGTCTCGTCGGAGCGGCTGCTGAGCCAGTTGCAAACGTCGCTGCGCGCGCCCAATGTGCGCGTGATTGCGCTTTCGGACAAAAGATTTTCCGATCCCCGCATGGACGGCGCGGTATACGGCTACCTGCCTCCGACCACGCCGCCGAACCTGGTGGAGCGCATGCTGGACAACGCGCTCGACCACATCCACCTGCTGCAGACACGGCGTGAAATCAACGAGCGGCTGGCGGGTGCGACCAAGGAAATCAGCGAACTGAACGCGATCGGCGCGGCGCTCTCGGCCGAACACGATACCGAGAAGCTGCTGGAGCTGATCCTGACCAAGTCGCGCGAAATCACCCGCAGCGACGCGGGTTCGCTGTACCTGGTGGAAGAGACAACGAAGGAGCCGGAGGCTCCTGTACTGGACCCCGCGCTACCCGAACCGGGCGGGACCGCGGAGGAGCCGGCGGTGCAGCCGGAGCCGGCGCTGGAGTTCGGCGGGGCGAAGCTGGTGGTCAGCCGGGAAGCGAACGCGAAGAAGCTGATGCGCTTCAAGCTGGCGCAGAACGATACGGTGACGATCCCGTTCCGCGAACGGGTGATGGAGATCAGCGATCAGTCCATTTCCGGATACGTGGTGAAGACGGGCGAGATCGTCAACCTGGAAGACGCGTATCACCTGCCGGACCTGGTGCCGTACTCGTTCAACCGCAAGATAGACGAGAGTTCGGGGTACCGGACGAAGTCGATGCTGACCGTGCCGATGCGGAACCAGAAGGGCGATATCGTCGGCGTGGTGCAGTTGATCAACGCCAAGCGGCGCTGGGACTCAAAGCTGAATTCGCTGTCGCAGGTGGTGAACGAGGTGGTGGCGTTCAATATCCGGCAGCAGGAGATGGTGACGTCGCTGGCCAGTCAGGCGGCGGTGGCGCTGGAAAACAGCCGGCTGTATGAAGCGATCCAGCGGCTGTTCGAGGGGTTCGTGAAGGCCTCGGTCACGGCGATCGAATCGCGAGATCCGACCACGTCGGGCCATTCCTTCCGCGTGGCCAACCTGACGGTGGCGCTGGCGGAGACGGTGGACCGCGCGACCGACGGCATGTACCAGGGCATCCGCTTCACGCGCGACCAGATGAAAGAGATCCGTTACGCCAGCCTGCTGCACGATTTCGGCAAGGTCGGCGTGCGCGAAGAAGTGCTGGTCAAGGCAAAGAAGCTCTACCCGGCGCAACTGGAGCTGATCAAGCAGCGCTTCCATTTCGTCAAGCGCAGCATGCAGGTGGAGTCGCTGCAAAACAAGCTCGACTACGTGCTGGAGAAGGGCCGGGAAGAGTACCTGGCGCGGGTGGGCGAATTCGACGACGGCATTGCCGACCAGTTGAGGGAAGTGGACGCCTATTTCGCGACCGTGCTGCAATCGAACGAGCCGACGGTGCTGCCGGAAGGGAACTTCGAGAGGCTGACGGACATTTCGGCGCGGCATTTCCTGGATTTTGACGGCGCGGACGAGGCGCTGCTGAATCCGGACGAGGTGCGGCTGCTGTCGATCCGCAAGGGATCGCTGGACGAAAGCGAGCGGTTGCAGATCGAGTCGCACGTGGTGCACACCTTCAACTTCCTGAACCAGATTCCGTGGACGAAGGAAATCCGCAACATTCCCGAGATCGCGCGCAGCCATCACGAGAAGCTGACCGGCAAGGGGTATCCGAGCAAGCTGAACGGGCCCGACATCCCGCTGCAAACGCGGATGATGACCATCAGCGACATCTTCGACGCACTGGCGGCGAGCGACCGTCCGTATAAGAGGGCGGTGCCGGTAGAGAAGGCGGTCCAGATCCTCGAGATGGAGGTGAAGGACGGAAACCTCGACGAGAATCTGTTCCGACTTTTTGTGGATGCGAAGATGTGGGACCGGTGGAAGGTGGAGCCGTTCCCGTACTAGTTGTCAGTTGCCAGTTGTCAGTTGCGGCGCCCGCGGGCGCCGTTTTGGTTTGCGAGCCATAATGCATCATCGGTCTTGTGCGACTATTCGAGAGGCTATGGGTTGGAGAAATACGTGCGCTTATTGAGAATCTTGATGTGCGTGGTGTTGTGCTGCTGCGGAGCGCAGGCGCAACAGGCGGAGACGACGATCCGGTCACGCGCGGAACTGGTGCTGGTGCCGACGGTCATTCATGATCACGCGGGCGCACACATCCCGAACCTGAAGAAAGAAGACTTCAGCATCCAGGAAAACGGCGTCGAGCAGAAGATCGCCGTCTGGGAAGAGGTGCGGACGAGCAACGCCGTGGCGCAGCGCGTGGCGTCGCGGCCGAACACCTTCACGAACGCGTTGGCACAGAGCACAACGCCGCACCGTCTGACGGTGGTCGCGCTGGATTTCATCAACACACCGATCCTGGATCAGGGGCGTGCTCGCGACGAGATGTTGAAGTTCCTGGAGAGCTGGGCATCGGAGGGCGAGCCGCTGATGTTGGTGGTATTGACGCGGTCGGGAGTCCGCGTGATCCAGGACTACACGACCGATCCCAAGGTCCTGGCCGTCGCCCTGTATAACGCGCGCATCCGGCATGAGCAGGTGCCGGGCGCGGCCAGCCTCGAGCAGCAGCGCTCGGAGACGGAATCCGACCCGACGATGAAGGCGTTGCTGCAGGCGGCGGAGGAGGCGGACAAGACGTCCGATGCCTGGCAGCAGGTGGTCGCGATCCGGCAGACCTTGGAGGCAATGCAGCAGATCGCGCGCGCCCTGGCTGGAGTTCCTGGGCGAAAGTCGCTGATCTGGGCAAGCGCAGGGTTCCCGTTCAGCGTGACGGATACGTTCATGTCTCTGGACCCGAATATCGTCGGTCGGTCCAGCATCTTTGACGTGGAGGAGCTCTACCACCGCACGTGGCAGGTCCTCAATGACGCTCAGATTTCGGTATATCCGGTCGATGTCGGCGGCCTGACGAACACATTGGGCATGCCGGCGAGCATGAGCGCCCCGACCGGAGGACGCAATCCGGCAGCGTTTCATCAGCAGGCGATCTGGAACCAGAACGACCGCTTCTCGACGTTCCAGGTGGTAGCGCAGGCGACGGGAGGGCGCGCCTTCCTCAACACCAACGACCTGGCCGGAGCGTTTCGCAAGGCGGCGGAAGATTCGTCGAGTTATTACATGCTCGGGTACTACCGCAGCGCGCGGGACACCAAGCCGGGCTGGCGGCGGTTAAAGGTCACGGTGCGGCATCCGGGGGCGGAAGTAAGGGCACGCAACGGTTTCTTCGTCGAGAAGGCCAACGTGACGGAGAAAGAGAGCAAGCGCGAAATCTCGATGGCGATGACGTCGCCGCTGGACGCGACGTCGCTGGTGTTCCAGGTTCGGTGGATGCCTGTAAAGGGTGGCGGCAAGAAGAAACAGGTTCCATACGAATTGAACATCCCGTTCGGGATGCTGACGGTGGATGAGGCGGACGACAATCACGTTCTGTTCGACCTGGAAGTCCTGGCCAAGACGACAGCGGGCGTGGCGGCGCAAACCGGAGGGCAAACGATGGACGCGCACTTGAAGCCGGAGAGCCTGGCGAAGTTGCGCGAGGGCGGGCTGCATTACGAGCAGTCGATTGACTTGCCGCCGGGCGAGTACACGGTGCGCTTCCTGGTGCGCGACGGACTCAGCGGACGCATGGGAACGGTGACGGCGCCGATCAAGGTGGAGTAAGACAACCCGAACTCAGGGCAGGGCGGGCCACGCGGACTTCGTTGTACGATGGACGCGATTCGCATGAACCCATTCACTGCCCCCATCACTCTCAGCGGACGGCACGCGGCGCTGGAACCGCTTTCCGCCGCGCACCATGACGGCCTGGTAGAAGCCACGCGCGACGGCGAACTCTGGAAACTGTGGTACACGGCGGTCCCTTCGCCGGAGGGAATGCGCGCGGAGATCGAGCGCCGGCTCGCGCTGCAGCAAGCCGGCTCGATGCTGCCGTGGACGGTACGCAGCCTGCCCGCGGACAAGATCGTCGGCATGACGACGTACATGAATATCGATGCCAGGTACCGGCGGGTCGAAATCGGGTCGACCTGGTACGCAAAATCGGTACAGCGCACGGCACTCAATACTGAATGCAAGCTGATGCTGCTTACCCATGCGTTTGAAAGCCTGGCGTGTATTGCGGTGGAATTCCGGACGGGTTTCTTCAATCATGCCAGCCGGCGCGCGATCGAGCGCCTGGGGGCGAAGCAGGACGGCATCCTGCGCAGCCACCAGCTCTATGCCGACGGCAGCTTGCGGGATACCGTCGTTTTCTCGATTGTCGCGGGCGAATGGCCGGCGGTGAAACAGCATCTGCAATTCAAGCTGGCAAAGGAACCAAGCAGCCGCGTCCCCGTCTCCCCCCAGCGCAGCGAGTGAATATTCAGATCGGCCAGGTGGGTTCGGGGAGGATTACGGGTGCGGCAGCAAAGCCAAGCAGGGATTCGGCGGCCGCATTCGTGTCGCACACGCAGCGGTTTCGGCCGGCGCGCTTCGCCCGATAGAGGACGGCGTCGGCAATACGAATCGCATTTTCGGGTTGGAGCAGGGAATCGGGAGTTGCGATGGCGCCGCCGATGCTGACGGTGACTTCGATCCGTGCGCCGACGGTGATAACGGGCTGGTCGGCAATGCGCGCGCGAATACGTTCCGCGACGGTCGCCAGCAAGTCCGCCGGGCAATCCGGCAGGACAATCAGGAACTCGTCGCCACCATAGCGGCCAGTGTGGTCATAAGGACGGACGACGCTGACCATGCGATCGGCTACCTGGGCGAGGACGCAATCGCCGGCAAGATGGCCGTGAGTGTCGTTGATGGTTTTGAAATTATCCAAATCGAGCATGAGCAAGCCGAGGGGCACTCCCGTTCTTTTGCTGCGCGCGGCCTCATCGCTGAGAGACTGGAAGATGCTGCGGCGGCTGCACAGTCCGGTGAGACTGTCGAGCATGGCCTGGCTGCGCAACTGCTCACGCGAGCGCAGGACTTCATCCTGCAATTGGAGGATGCGGCGGCCCACCTGCATGCGAGCGCGTAATTCGTGGGCGTCGAAGGGCTTGGTGATGTAGTCGTCGGCGCCGGCATCGAGCGCAAAGATGGCGTCGCGCTTGTCGTGCTTCGAGGTGAGCACCAGGATATAGGTGTACAACTCGTGCTGCTGGGCACGGACGCGACGGCAAATCTCAACCCCGTCGATGCCGGGCATCATCCAGTCCAAGAGCAAAAGCCTGGGGCCGTGTTCGCCCTGAATTTCGCGCCACGCCGCGAAGCCGTCTTCCACGAGCGTCGCTTTGTATCCCCAGCGCGGCAGCGACGATTGCAGTAGGGTGCGAAATACAAGATCGTCATCGGCGACTAGGACGGTGTCCGGGTTGGTGGCATTCAAATCAATTCCGCCGAACATTCATCCCTCCCGTCACTCGGGGCGGCATTCCCTTCTCCAGTGCCACTTCTACGTAATTGCAACTGAGCGACCACTCGCCCGGTTGAAATCAAAGCGTTTGCGGGCGAAATTCGCGCCCTGCATTGGGGAGCTGTCTGGAATTTGAAAAGTTGTCCAGTTCCTGGACAGTGGTTGAAGTGTGGCAGGCGGGGACGCCAAGCGCGGATGCTAGCTTTCCCGCCGTTTTGTGAACCGCCCGGAACTCATGCATAATCGCGCGGCGGTAGCCCATCTTTCCAAGAGCAGTCAGGGTGGGGCGCGCTGGACGAGTTGATCGCCGAATACGTACCCGCCGAGCGCGCGCAAGCCATCTCCGCAGCGAGCTGACCCAACAATGCCGGACACTGACAAGATCAACGCTGAGCTTCCCGGGGTCGAGCGCGAATCCGTGCCCTCGATGCGAGCGGTGCTGGGCAGCCTGGCCGCCGCCGTCCTCGCGCTGCTGCTGTTTTCCTGGCTCGCCCACGAGGTATTCGAAGGCGACCTGGGGCGCTTTGACGATTCCGTGCGCGCCTGGATCCATCAATTCGCCTCCCCAGCGCTCACCCGTGCGATGCACGTGATTTCATCGCTGGGCTCGGGCGTTCCTATGGTGGTATTCGTCATCGCCCTGGTGGCGTTCATTCGGAGCAGGTGGCGGCGCGCCGCAATCTGGCTGCTGGTGACCATCGCCGGCGGGCTGGTGCTGGAGTGGACCCTCAAGTACAGCTTTCAGCGGGCGCGGCCGATGCCGTTCTTCAGCGCCGTTCCCGACAGCTACAGTTTTCCCAGCGGGCACGCGCTGATGTCCTTCTGCATTTACGGGGTGCTCGCCGGACTGTTGTCGGCCCGCATCCACTCCGCCGCCATCCGTGTCCTGGTGTGGTTCGCGGCTGCCTTTTTGGTGGCGGCAATTGGCCTGTCCCGCATTTACCTCGGGGTACATTATCCGAGCGATGTCCTGGCCGGATATCTGGCGGCCGGGGTTTGGGTGAGCGCCCTGGTCGCGGCCGACCGCATGCGCCAGCGGAAGCGGCTGCGTGCCATGAACTGATCCTCCGACCGGCGAGCCACCAATCCCATCTTTCCAAATTGGGATTCACCCCTTCAGATAAGTTCAGATAAGTAATGTTCGCCGCTTCCCGTGCATCACTTCGCAGTAACATTTGTGTTATGAAACCGAAGCGAAGTACGGCGCTTATCCTTCTAGTTCTGCTGACGGCTTGCGGTGCGTCGGCGCCGCAGATTCCCGTAGTGCACCTGACCAGCCTAAATGTCGCGTACCAGGTCTTCCCCAGCGAAACTATGCAGGTGGTGCGCGATCAGCAGTCGTGGCAGACGTTGTGGGCGCAGATGACGGCGAACCAGATTCCCGCTCCACAATTGCCGGCCGTGGATTTCACGAAAGACATGGTGCTGGTCGCGGCCGCGGGCACGCGCCCGACCACCGGTTATTCGATCTCAATCACGGACGCGACCGAATCCTATGCCGGAGTGACGGTCAATGTAACAATTACCAGCCCGGGGTCCAATTGCGCTGTGGGCAACCTGGTGACGTCGCCGGTGGATGTCGCGACCATCGAGCGCCAGGATGGGGCGGTTAGGTTCGTGGTCACGAGAACAACGCACTGTTAACAACCAATGAGCAGGGTGTCCGGCGAGACGCCGGCGCAGCGAGTCGATCGTGGCCTGGTGCGACGATACGCTGAAGGAATTGAAGAAGGTCGCGAGTCGGCGGTAGCCGGCCGCGAACTCGTAGGTGGTAGTTCGTAGGCGGTAGGTGGGAAGCGAAGGCATAGAGGGCGCTTAAGGTCGTACAGCAGTAGAATGCGAGTCGTTACGGAGGCCCATCATGAAGCGGGTGCTGCTATTCCTCATCGTTCTTGTCGTATTCATCTTCATCCTGGGCGTGTTGATGGCGTGCGCGGCGGCACAAGAAACGGCGGCGAAGCCAAAGGAGGCGCCTGCGGCGCAAGCGCCCAAGCCGGTGGTGGCGCCGACGGCGCGGCTACAGGCGGCGAAGACGGCGTACGTGAAAAACGTGGACGGCGGCTCGATCGGATTCGACACGGTAACGACGACGCTGGAAGGGTGGGGACGCTACCAGCTGGTGAACTCGCCGGAGAAGGCGGACCTGCTGATCGAGGTGTCGTCGCCCGACGATTCCGATGGGGGAGTCGCCATTTCCAGTTCGACGGCAACGACGGCGAGCGGGAAGTACGAGCCGTCGACCAAGACGACGCGGGATCTCTCGTCGGGCGGTGGACCCATGCGCCTGATGGTGCGCGACGCGAAGACCAACACCACGCTGTGGTCGGCGTCGGAACAGGTGAAGGGCGCGTTGAAGAAGAACGCGCGCGAAAACAACCTGGTGGAAGCCGCGCAGAAGCTGATGGCGAAATTCCACGACCGGGTGGAGCCGGCGAAGAGTAACGAGTAACGGGCGCAAGGCTGAAGGCGCAAGGCATCAGGCGCCAGTTGCAGGTCATCGGCGTACGGCTTTCGGCTTCCGGAAATCGGAGGCCGTTGTTTATGAGTACAGTTCCGTCAGCAGGGCGTAGGCGCGGCGGAGGTGGGGAATGACGATGGAGCCGCCCACGACGAGGGCGACATTGAGCGCCTCTTCCTGTTCCGTGCGCGAACATCCAAGGCGATAGGACTGGATGATGTGGTAGTGGATGCAGTCGTCGCAGCGGAGTCCGGCGGAGACGACCAGGCCCATCAGCTCTTTATATTTCGCGGGAATGGCGCCTTCGAGGTAAGTGTTGTGGTCGATATTGTAAAAACGCTTGAGGAGCTGGTTGTCGGCGGCGTTGACGTTGGCGTTGAGGCGGGCGCGCGTCTCGAGAAACTGGCGGGCGATGGAGCTGCGGTCGGCGACCTGGGCTTCGGTGAAGAGGTATTTAGGCTCACGAAGTTCCATACGGGGATTTCACCACAGAGGACTCAGGGGGCACAGAGGAATTTTCAATGCTCAATTTTGACGGCGATGCGACGGCCCGCATAAACTGTGCGGCCATGCGAAGCAAAGCGCGTTTTTCTCTCCTCATTACCTATGCCTGCGTGGGCGCGATCGCGCTGGGGATTTTTGCCAGCGGCGGACGACATGCACAGTGGATGCCGCAACTATCGGCGGAGCCGCAAGCCAAGCCCAGTGACGATCCCAGGCTGCAGAAGGCGTGGCGGTTCAATCGCGACGGATGGGTGTATCTGCACCTCGAGGGAGCGCCGGCGGAGATTGGGTATCAGCACGGCTACCTGCTGGCGAGTGAGATTGAAGATGCGTTCAACGCCATCCGCTTCATGGACACGCACCGGACGAAGCGCGACTGGAAGTTCTTCCACGACACGGCGAAGAACGTCCTGTGGCCGCATATCGACGTGCAATACCAGCAGGAGTTACTGGGCATTGCCGACGGGGTGAAGGCGAAGGGCGGCAAGATGGACGTGTACGACGTCGTCGCGCTCAACGCGTTCGAGGAAGTGCCGGACTACTACATCCCGTGGCTGGAGGCGAAGCAGAAGAAGAGCGGTATGGCGCTGCCGAATCACGATCTGCTGACCGCGCCGGGAAACTGCTCGGCATTCGTGGCGACCGGGTCGTACACGAAAGATGGCAAGCCGGTGATCGCGCACAACAACTGGACGAGCGTCCATGCGGGTGCGCGCTGGCGGATCGTGTTCGACATCGTGCCGGTGAAGGGCTACCGCATGATCATGGATGGGTTTCCGGGCGTGATCGTCAGCGACGATGATTTCACCATCAACTCGGCGGGGCTGGCGGTGACGGAGACGACCATTACCGGGTTCCACGGATTCGATCCCAACGGCACGCCGGAGTTCGTGCGCGCGCGTAAGGCGACACAGTACGCCGGGTCAATCGACGAGTACGTGCAGATCATGAATGACGGCAACAACGGCGGCTACGCCAACGACTGGCTGCTGGCCGACATCAAGACCGGCGAGGTGGCGCGCTTCGAGCAGGGGCTGAAGCATCAGCGGCTGTGGCGGACGAAAGACGGGTACTTCGAGGGGTCGAACTTCGCCAGCGATCCGCAGTTGATCAAGGACGAAACGGATTTCGATACCGAGAAGCCGGGGACGTCACCGAACGCGCGCCGCGAGCGCTGGCGCCAGTTGATGGCGCAAAACAAAGGCAAGATCGACGCGGCGCTGGCGCAGAAGTTCGAGGGCGACCACTACGACACGTTCCAGAAGAAGGAAGAGGCGAACGAGCGGAGCTTGTGCGGGCACGTGGAGACGTCGCCGCGTGGTATCCCGGAGTGGGGATGGGGACCGTATCATCCGGGTGGCACGGTGCAGGCCAAGGCCGCCGACGCGACCATGATCAAGAACATGACGCTCACGGCAAGGGCGGGACACGCCTGCGGAACCGACTTCAACGCCGTGGAATTCCTGGCCAAGCATCCGGAATATGGGTGGCAGAAGCCGGCGCTGACCGACATGAAGAGCGGACCGTGGGCGACGTTTCGGACCGGGGAGAAGAAATAAGACATTTTTGATTTTTGCCGGTTGATTTCTGATTGCCCGCTCCGGAAGAGCGGGCTTTTGGTTTCAGCCTGGGAATGAGCCTGGCCGAATTCGCCGGAGTGAGCGGAAAGAAGCTGTCGCTATGTGGGACGGCAGGCGTATGCTTCGCGGGTCAGGGAGGCGCATATGGCAAGCGTCGCGGAACAGATTCGCAACAAAAACGCGGAATTCATCGAGGCATTCAAGCGCAAGGACGGAGTAGCGGTGGCGGCGATGTACTCCACCTCGGCCAAGGTGATGCCGCCCGGGGCTGAGACGGTGGAAGGGAAGAGCAAGATCCAGGCGTTTTGGGAGAGCGTGTTCCGCGCCGGGATCACGGACGCGAAGCTGGACACGATTGAAGTGGACCTGATCGGCGGATACACGGCCATCGAGACGGGGAAGTTCGTTATGTATGCGAATAAAGACGTGGCGGACCGGGGAAAGTACCTGGTGGTCTGGCGCAACGAAGACGGGCAGTGGAAGTTGCATCGCGACGTATGGAACAGCAGCATGGCGAAGATGGCGACGGTAGGGGCATAGGCATTTTTGATTGAGTGATTTGCGATTTCTGATTGCGGAAGAAGGCTCCGGGACACTCCGGGGCTTTCGCTGTTTGGGGCGCGTGAGTGAGACGAAGGATCAGCGCAGAGGTCGGAGAGGGGCGGAGATTTACGAATTCGTGGTATGAGAGGCGGCCGATTCGGGTGGTTTTTCGGATTTATCGTCGGAGTTCGATTCCTTGATCCACTTTTCGATATCGGCGCGGCGGTAGTGGGTGGGGTCGAAACGCACGCCAATCTGCTCGCCCTTCTTGTAGGTCACGACGGCGGGGATTTCTACGGGAAGTTCTGCGGACAGGGTGAACCTCAGGCGGATGGGCTGGGAGATCGAGACGGGCGCGTGCCCCTGCAACAGCATGCCGCCCTGGCTGATGTTCTTGCTCGCGGCGAGGTGCTTCTCATCGTTGGTTTGGATGTCCACCGGAACGGAGATATCGAGGCGCGGATGCAGGCGCTGCTGCTTGCCGCTGTTGGGACGCGAAGAGAGCAGCATGTACACAAGTACCGCGACCGCGATGGTGGCGCACAAAACTACGAGAAACATTGCGCGCATTGTACCCCAGAACTCCATCGGGGCCGGTATTTACGCGATTACGTGCGTTTCGCCAAGAGCGCCATGTCAGCATCGGTGCCAGGAAGGAAGTACCCGAGGGGCATGGAGCGGATGCGGACCTGTTCGTCGAGGGTGGAATTCAGGGATCTTCCCGGCTGTTCAAACTCAAAGCGGCGGAACTTCGGCTTGCTTGCCCTGGAGTTCGCGTTTGACGGTGTCGCTGACCTGTTTGCCGTCGACGCGGGCGCCCGCGAAACGGGCCATCACGTTCTTCATCACGGTGCCCATGTCTTTCAAGGTGGGCGAACCCATTTCGGCGATGGTGGCCTTTACGGCTGCGGTGATTTCGGCTTCGCCGGCGGCTTGGGGCAGGTAGGCTTCGATGATGACGATTTCAGCCTGTTCCTTGTCGGCAAGCTCCTGGCGGCCGCCCTTCACGAAGGCGTCGATGGACTCCTTGCGTTGCTTGATGAGCGTTTGCAGGATTTGCTGGGACTCGCGGTCGTCGAGCGGAGCGCGCTTGTCGATCTCTTTATTCTTGAGGGCGGAGCGCATCATGCGCAGGGTGGAAAGGCGGCGCTCGTCGCGGGCCTTCATCGCCGCGGTCATGTCTTTTTGAACCTGTTCGCTGAGGGTCATAATCGTAGGCCGTAGGTCGTATGTCG
>Ga0097691_1001814_pt1 | contig 15122 bp, 11 predicted proteins | sample NGESurdeep072012_8_FD_72858 | JGI IMG/M metagenome (GOLD analysis project Ga0097691, IMG submission 72858) | Arctic peat soil microbial communities from Barrow, Alaska - NGEE Surface sample 210-1 deep-072012 | ecosystem: Environmental > Terrestrial > Soil > Wetlands > Peat ... | reverse complement strand
AATCGAACACCATCGTCTATGCCAAGGGCCTCGCCACCGTCGGCATCGGCGCCGGGCAGATGAGCCGGGTCGATGCCGCCCGCATCGCCGCCCGCAAGGCGGAGGACGCCGCCAAGGAGTTAAAGCTGCCGGCGCCTTTGACCAAGGGCTCGGTGGTCGCCTCCGACGCGTTCTTTCCGTTCGCCGATGGGTTATTGGTCGCGATCGCAGCCGGCGCCACCGCGGTAATCCAGCCCGGCGGCTCGATGCGCGACGACGAGGTGATCAAGGCAGCCGACGAACACAACGTCGCGATGGTGTTCACTGGGGTGAGGCATTTCCGGCATTAGCCCGCTTTACCCTCCCCCTTGTGGGGAGGGGAGTTGAGCATGCGGCGCGCCCAGTGAAGAAGAGCGCTACTGACGCGCCAAATCCCCCAGCAAACTCGCCGCCACCGACAGCTTCGACAGCGTCAGGCCGGAGCCGGCGATCTCGTGGATCGCGAAGCGAATCCGCTCGACCTCGGCCTGTCGCGGCTTGACCCATTCCGCCACCGCGCCGGCGCCGGCAAGCCCGTTAGAATTTTGGCCATTGCCGACCATGGCGGCGGTGAGCCGCCGCTCGGCATCGCCGATCGAATCGAGCGCGCGGTCGAGCGCCAGCCGGTCGAAATAATCCGACACCACGATGCCCGGCACCGCGCCAATGACGCGGTCGAGCTGGAAGAAGGCCTCGGTCGCGAAATAGGTCGCGGTCACCTCGCCCACCGGCTTCTTGCTCTGGTCCGCCACCAGCACGATGTCAGGCGCGGCCTTCAGCACGGGAAGGCTGGCGATGCGGCGCGCCAGCGCCTCCGGCACGCCGGCTTTGCTGAGTTCCGCCACCCGCGCGTCGCGCGCGGCCAGCGCGGGCTTCGACAACGCGCCGTCGAGCGCGGCTGCCACCTGCACGATGCCGTCGCGGTAGTGCCCGATAATCTTCTCCAGCCCCTGCTTGAGATCGGCATTGCGCAGGAACCAGACCAGCCGGTCGAGCAACAAATCTTGTACGGCGGCATAAAGATCGAGTTGCGCCTTGCCGGAAATCTTGTTGTCGAGCCCGTCGATTTCGCCGTTGAGAGCGATCAGGTCGTAGCTGTTGCGCACGGCGGCGAAGGCGGCGGCGATCGCCGCCGGCGCGGCGCCGGTCTGGTCGGAAATACGCACGATCAGCGTGGCGCCGCCGCGGTTGATCATCGAGTTCGTGAGTTGCGTCGCGATGATCTCGCGCCGCAGCCGATGCGCGTGCAGCGCGTCGTCATAGTGCTCCGACATTTCCTTGGGGAAATAGCGCTCGAGCTCGCGCCCGAGATAGGGATCGTCCGGCACCGCGCTTTCGAGCAAATTGCTAAAGAGCGTGAGCTTGGCATAGGCCAGCAGCACCGCCAGCTCCGGCCGTGTCAGCGCCAGGTTGCGCTTGCGGCGGTCGAGGATTGCCATCTCGTCGGGCAGAAATTCCACCGCGCGGTCGAGTGCCCCGTGCATTTCCAGCGTCTGCATGAGCCTTTGTTGGAAGCCGAGGTCCTCCAGTCCGCGCCGCTGCGCCAAGGATAATGCCAGCGTCTGCTGATAGTTGTTGCGCAGCACCAGGCGCGCGACCTCGTCGGTCATCTCGGCCAGCAGCGCGTTGCGTGCCTCCAGCGTGAGCGCGCCGGAGCGCAGCGGCCGGCTCAAGGCGATCTTGATGTTGACCTCGACGTCGGAGGTGTTGACGCCGGCGGAATTGTCGATGGCGTCGGTGTTGAGCCGGATGCCGGCAAGCGCCGCCTCGATGCGGCCGCGCTGGGTCATGCCTAAGTTGGCGCCCTCGCCGATCACCTTGCAGCGCAATTCGCCACCGCTGACGCGGATGGCGTCGTTGGCGCGGTCGCCGGCGGCTTCCTCGCTCTCGCTCGATGCCCGCACGTAAGTGCCGATGCCGCCGAAGAACAAAAGATCGACTTGTGCCTTCAGGATCGCCTTCATCAGCGCCTGCGGCGTCACACTTTCGCCCACGCCGAACAGCTTCTGCGCCTCGCCACTGAGCCGGATTTCCTTCGATGCGCGCGGATAGACGCCGCCGCCTTTGGAGATCAGCTTCTTGTCGTAGTCCTGCCAGCTCGAGCGCGGCAGCGCGAACAGCCGTTTGCGCTCGGCGAAGCTCTTCGCCGGATCGGGATCGGGATCGATGAAAATGTCGCGGTGATCGAACGCCGCCAGCAGCCGGGTGGTGTGCTCGCGCAGCAGGCCGTTGCCAAACACGTCGCCCGACATGTCGCCGACGCCGACGGCGGAAAATGGCGTCTTGCCGATATCGACGTCCAGCTCGCGGAAATGCCGCTTCACCGCCTCCCAGGCGCCGCGCGCGGTGATGCCCATGGCCTTATGGTCATAGCCGGCCGAGCCGCCGGAGGCGAAAGCATCGCCCAGCCAATAGTCGTGCTCGATCGAAATCGCGTTGGCGATATCGGAGAAAGTCGCGGTGCCCTTGTCGGCGGCCACCACCAGATAAGGATCGTCGCCTTCGTGGCGCACCACACCGTCGGGCGGAATGATGGTGCCGTCGTGGTGGATGTTGTCGGTGATGTCGAGCAGCGTCGAGATGAACAATTTGTAGGTCGCAATGCCTTCCGCCTGCACCACCTCGCGGGCGGCGCCCTTCGGCATCAGCTTGGGCACAAAGCCGCCCTTGGAGCCGACCGGAACGATCACCGCGTTCTTCACCTGCTGCGCCTTCACCAGCCCGAGAATCTCGGTGCGGAAATCCTGCGGCCGGTCGGACCAGCGGATGCCACCGCGCGCCACCTTGCCGAAGCGCATGTGCACGCCTTCCACGCGCGGCGAATAGACGAAAATCTCGTAGAGCGGGCGCGGCAGCGGCAGGTCGGTGATCTTGCCGCTCGCGAACTTGACCGCGATCAGCGCCTTGAGGTTGCCGTCCTTGTCGGTCTGGAAGAAATTGGTGCGGATCGCCGATTGCACGGCGTTGACGAAGCGGCGCAGGATGCGGTCCTCATCCAGGCTCTCGACCTTCTGCAATTCCTCTTCGATGCGCGCGGCGATTTCATTCTGCTTGGCGTCGCGCTCTTGCGCGGCGTCCGGTTGCGGATCGAAGCGGGCGTGAAACAGCTCGACGATATTGCCGGCGATGCCAGCGTGCTTGACCAGCGTCGCCCACATGTAATCCTGCGAATAGGGCACGCGCACCTGGCGCAGGAAGCGCGACAGCGTGCGGATCAGCGCCACGTCGCGCCAGGCCAGGTTGCCCGCCAGCGTGAGCGCGTTGTAGCCGTCGCTCTCGGCGCCGCCGCGCATCACCATCAGGAAGGCGGCCTCCAGACGCGCCTTGCCGGCATCGAGATCGATCATGCCGCCGTCGCGGCGCTCCAGCAGCATGTCGTGGAACCAGGCGTCGCGCGCGCCGTCGCCCTTCGATTCGCTCTTCGATTCGCTCTTGGGCTCGATGTGGTAGGTGCGCTCGTCCACCACCCGGAAACCCATGTTTTCCAGCACCGGAACGCGCTCCGACAGCGGCAGCGGGCGCGCCAGGCTCCAGACTTTGAGGCCGACCGCGCGCTGCTCCTCCTCCAGCCGGTGATGGAAATCCACCCCAAGAGGCCGCTGCTCGCTCAAGGTTTCGACCACGCGGATATCGCCCGCCGCCACCGCCGGCGCATAGGCTTCCTGGAAGCCGACGGAGAACGCGTCGCGGTAGCGGGCGAACAACGCGCGCGCCTTGTCCGGCGGATTGACCAGCGCCAGCGCGTCGCTCAGCCCGTCGGTCCACGAGCGCACGATGGCCGCGACTTCGCGCTCCAGCGTGGCACTATCGATCGCCGGCACGTGGCCGCCGGAGCGGCCGATGATGAAGTGCACGCGCACCAGCGGGCCTTCCGGGAAGAACGGATAGAACGCCGAGACGCGCCCGATGAAGGCGCTGGCGAGGTAGTCGCCGATCCGCGCGCGGATGTCGCTGTCGTAGCGTTCGCGCGGTACGAACACCAGCACCGACACGAAGCGGTCGAAGCGGTCGCGCCGCGCCAGCACGCGCACGCGCGGCCGTTCGTCGAGCTGCAGGATGGCGAGGGAGAAATGATAGAGCGAGTCTTCTTCGACTTGAAACAATTCGTCGCGCGGATAGTGCTCCAGCACGTTGGACAATGCTTTGCCGGAATGACTGCTTGGGTCGAAGCCGGCGCGCGCTTCGACGCCCGCGATCTTGCGGCGCAAATAGGGAATGCTGTGCGCGGCGCGGGTATAGGCGGTGGAAGTGAACAGCCCGACGATGCGCTGTTCGCCCACCAGATTGCCGGAAGCGTCGAAGCGCTTGATGCCGACATAGTCGAGATAGACGCGCCGGTGCACGTGCGCGTGGATATTGGCCTTGGCGATGATCAGCAGCCGCGGTTCCTTGAGGAACGCCATGATCTCCGGGGTGAATTCGAGCAGCTCGTTGCCTTGCTTGAGCACGCGCAATTCGCGCAAGCGCATGATGCCGAGCGCGCTGTCAAAATCGGGTTTCAGCGTATTGCCGTCGAAGGTATAATTGCGCACGCCGAGGAAAGTGAAATTGTCGGCCAGCAGCCATTGCAGAAACTGGATCGCCTCGGCGATCTCATCCACCGGCAGCGGCGGCGGGTTGGTCTTGAGATCGGCGACGATGCCGTTGGCGCGCTCGAGCATGGCGCGCCAGTCCTGCACCGCCAGTCGCACTTCGCCGAGCACGCCCGCGAGCGCGCGCACGATGTCGGCGCGCGCCGCCTCGTCCGCGATCGGCTCGAGATGGATATGGATGAAGCTCTCGCGCGCACTGCCGGCGTCATCGACGGCGCCGAGCGCGACAAGTTTTGCGCCGTCGCGCCGCACGCCGAACACCGGATGCGCCACCAGCTGCACATTGAGCCGGCGCTCGGCGATCTCGCCCATCACCGAGTCGACCAGGAACGGCATGTCGTCGTTGACGATCTCGATCACCGAGACCGTCTTGCGCTCGCCCGATTCTTTCAGCGCCACGGTCTCGCAACGGATCTTCGGCGCGTCCGGCGGCCGGTCTTTGACAAAATCGAATGCCCGTGCGGCCAGTTCGGCGAGATCGGCGGCCGCATAGCACAGCACGTCGTCCGCCACCGCGCGGGCGTAGAGCTGCGCGACGAACGCCGGCGGGATGTCGCTGCGGCGCGTTCCAAGCGCGGCGGCGGCCTGCTCGATGACGGCGCGGGCGGCGTTTTCATGCTCGCTGGCGGGAAATTCAACGGCCATGGAAGCGCGCGCGGGTGGCGAGAATCGGTCGAGCATAAATTGGAGTTTTCACCTTCTGCGGCGAGCCGTCGAGAGCACCACACCATTTGGTGACGCGACCGTGACGGCTCTGCAAAACGCCGTTCGATGCCGGCTTAAGGTGCTGACATAAAAGGCAAAAGCACGGCCTCGGGGTCGTATCGCGGACGTTCAGAACCTTGTAGTCTTGGACCTGGGCGAGGACAGCAAGGGGCGCGGGCAATGAACAAGGCCAACAAGTCAGTCAAAACCGCCGATAAGGCGGCCAGCGCGAAGCCCGGCGAGGCCAAGCCGTCGCTGCACGCCATCAAGGGCGGCAAGCCCGCGCTGGTAAAATCGCCACCCAAGCTTGCTGTTTCGAAGCCCGCCGCCAAGCCGGCCGCGGCAAAACCGATCCCGCTCAAGGCGGCGCCGCCGGCCGCCGACGACGCGCCGGTGATCGCGCTCAATCTGCCAATGGCGAAGCTCACGCCCGCCATGGCCTCCTATTTCAAGAAATGCCAGGACAGACTCGGCTTCGTGCCCAACGTGCTGGTCGCCTACGCCTTCGACATGACCAAGCTCGAAACCTTCGTCGCCATGTACAACGATCTGATGCTGGGCGAGAGCGGGCTCTCCAAGCTCGAGCGCGAGATGATCGCGGTGGCGGTGTCGTCGCAGAACCGCTGCTATTACTGCCTCACCGCCCACGGCGCCGCGGTGCGGCAATATTCCCGCGATCCGCTGCTCGGCGAGCACATGGTGATGAATTACCGCGTCGCGCGTCTGAACAAGCGCCAGCGCGCCATGCTCGACTTCGCGGTCAAGCTCACCGCTTCGCCGTGGAGCGTGGAGGAGGCCGACCGCGAGCGGCTGCGCCGCGGCGGATTTTCCGACCGCGACATCTGGGACATCTCAGTGGTGGCCGGCTTCTTCAACATGTCGAACCGCGTCGCCAGCGCCACCGACATGCGGCCGAACACGGTCTATCACGGCCAGGCGCGCTAGCTTTTTTCCTCTCCCCGCTTGCGGGGAGAGGCTGGCGAGCGAAGCGAGCCGGGTAAGGGGCATCGCCGTCCGTGTATAATCTCCATGCCCCCTCACCCGACTTCCTCGCTTCGCTCGGAAGTCGTCCTCTCCCCACGCGCGGGGAGAGGTGAAGAAGAGAAACATGCGCCGGTTTTTTATCTTCATCACTCTTGCATTCGTTGCGTTTGGTGCGGCCTACGGCCAAGTGGCGCCGGTTTCGCACGCGCCGCCAATTCCGCCGGCGCAGGCGATCCTCGCCCACAACGGCATGGTGGTGGCGCAGGAGAGCCGCGCCGCCCGCATCGGCGTGGAAATCCTCGACCGCGGCGGCAACGCGGTGGATGCCGCCGTCGCGGTCGGCTTCGCGCTGGCGGTTACCTATCCGCGCGCCGGCAATATCGGCGGCGGCGGCTTCATGGTGATCCACTTGGCCAAAGACAATCGCGACGTGGCCATCGATTATCGCGAGACCGCGCCGGCGGCAGCGACAACGACCATGTTTCTCGATGCCAAGGGCGAGCCCGATCCGAAAAAGTCGCGCGATAGCGCGCTATCCATCGGCGTGCCCGGCACCGTGGCGGGGCTTGCGCTCGCGCACCGCAAATACGGCTCCGGCAAGCTGTCGCTCGCCGACCTGATCGCGCCGGCCATTCGGCTGGCGCAGCAGGGCTTTCCGGTCGAAGACGACACGGCTGACTCGCTCCCCAAGGCGCACGAGCGGCTGGCGCGCTGGCCGTCGTCGGCGGGGATTTTCCTCAACGGCGGTCAGCCGCTACAGACCGGCGACCGGCTGTTGCAGTTCGATCTCGCCGATACCTTAAAGGCCATCGCGCAAGATGGCCCGCGCGCGTTCTACCAGGGCCGCATCGCCGTGCAGATTGCGGCCTCGGTGCGCGGCGCCGGCGGCATCATGACGGTGGACGATCTGAAAAATTATCGCGCGGTGGAGCGCGCACCCGTGCGCGGGACTTATCGCGGCTACGACATCGTCTCCATGCCGCCGCCTTCCTCCGGCGGCGTGCATCTGATCGAGATGCTCAACATCCTGGAAGGCTACGATCTCGGCAAGCTCGGCCGCGGCGAGCAATCGCTGCACACCATGATCGAGGCGATGAAGCGCGCCTATGCCGACCGCGCCGTGTTCATGGGCGATCCCGACGCGGTGAAAATGCCGGTCGCCGGCCTGATCTCGAAAAAATACGCCGAACGCTTGCGCGCCGGCATCGGCGACAAGGCGACACCGGCCGCCGGCATCCGGCCCGGCAAGCCCGCCGAATACGAGGGCAACAACACCACGCATTTCTCCGTCATCGACCGCGACGGCAACGCGGTGTCGAACACCTACACGCTGAATTTCTCTTATGGTCTTGGATTAGTCGCCGACGGCACCGGCGTGCTGCTCAACAACGAGCTCGACGATTTCACCGCCAAGCCGGGCGCGGCCAACGCCTACGACCTGGTGGGCTTCAACGCCAACCTGCCGGGGCCGGGCAAGCGCCCGCTGTCGTCGATGACGCCGACCATCGTCTTGAAAGACGGCAAGCCGGCACTCGTCACCGGTTCGCCCGGCGGCAGCCGCATCATTTCGGCGGTGCTGCAAGTCATTACCAATGTGATCGACTTCCACATGCCAATCGACAAGGCAGTGACCGCGCCGCGCCTGCATCATCAATGGCAGCCGGACGAGGTGTACGCCGAGCCGGGCTTTGCGCCCGATCTGCTCGATGCGCTCGAGGCGCGCGGCCACACCATCGTGGCGACGGAGCCGCATACCTCGGCGAATTCGATTCAAGTGACGCCCAACGGCACTGTCGGCGCCGCCGACACCCGCACCCGCGGCGCCCTGGCGGCGGGGTACTAACCCTCGTCATTCCGGGCTCGCGAGCTGAGCTCGCGCCCCGGAATGACAAATTCGGAGAAAAATTGGAGCGGGCGAAGGGATTCGAACCCTCGACCCCGACCTTGGCAAGGTCGTGCTCTACCCCTGAGCTACACCCGCATCCGTTAGATATATGGCCGATCTGGCACTACCGGCCGCCAAGCCCGAACCTATAGCCAAAAGGTTGACCACAATGCAACCACGGCCCGTTCAGGCCGTTAATCCCGATTAATGCGGCGCTTGCGGTGCCGCTTGGGATGCTCGGTGCCCTGCTGCTGCCAGCCCGGCCCGGCCGGATTGTGGTTGCAAAAGCCACGATTGCCGGCGATCACGTTCGGCCGGCACTCCTCGACCGAGCGATAATGGCAATCCCATATGACGTCGCCCCAACCGACATCCACCACCGCGCACCAGGGGGCGCTCCCATAGGCCTGCACCGGCCTTAGGTCGAAAGCCATGACGGCGATGAAAACGGCGGCGGCCAGCACATAACGCATCGACTTCGACCTCGTCAGTTCCCGCGTGATACTAACACCAGTCCCGGCCAAATTGTTGCAATCATGGCGACGACTCCCGAACAGCTATTCGCCGCTCTCGATGCGCTTGGCATCCCGCACCAGACCGTGAAACACCCGCCGCTGTTCACGGTCGAGCAGTCGCGTGCCTTGCGCGGGCAGATCCCCGGCGGCCACACCAAGAACCTGTTCCTGCGCGACAAGAAATACGAGCTTTATCTGGTGGTGGCGCTGGAAGATGCCGAGATCGACCTGAAAGGCCTCCATCGCCAGCTCGGCGCCACCGGGCGCTTCTCGTTCGGCGCGTCCGACCTGCTGCGCGAGGTATGTGGGGTCGAGCCCGGCGCGGTAACGCCGTTCGGCGCCATCAACGACACCGAGGGCCGCGTCACCGTGGTGCTCGATGCCGCCATGATGGAACACGAGACGCTCAACTATCATCCGCTGGTCAACACCATGACCACCTCGATTGCGCGCGACGATCTGGTGAAGTTCCTGGAATCGACCGGCCATATACCCCGCATCGAGCACGTTTCCGGACGCGCGCCGGACGCCCCCTGACCCGATTGCAATCACCGGCCGGATAACCCATTTAATCGAGCATGGAACCGGGCCACAGGCCCGCGAATAGCGGAATACGCGAGGAACAATGCTGCAAAACGGCGGGGCAATGACGGCGGTGACCGACAGCGCGGTCGTTGAGACGACCACGCAAGGCTTCCTCAAGGACGTGATCGAGGAATCCAAGCGCCAGCCGGTGCTGGTCGATTTCTGGGCGCCCTGGTGCGGGCCCTGCAAGCAGCTCACCCCGATCCTGGAAAAGGCGGTGAAGGCGGCCAAGGGCAAGGTCAAGCTCGCCAAGATGGATATCGACAAGCATCCGGAAATTCCCGGCCAGATGGGCATCCAGTCGATCCCGGCGGTGATCGCCTTTGCCAACGGCCAGCCGGTCGACGGCTTCATGGGCGCGCTGCCCGAAGCCCAAGTGATCGCGTTCCTCGAGCGGGTGACCAAGGGCAAGATCGGCGCCGAGGAAAAGGATCTGCTGAAAGAAGCCGATGCCGCGTTCGCCGCCGGCAACGCGGCCGAGGCCGCCAATCTTTACGGGCAACTTCTGACTCAAGATGGCGGCAATGTCGCGGCGCTCGCCGGTCTCGCGCGCTGCTATGTGCAGACCGGCGCGCTCGAGCAGGCCAAGCAGACGCTCGCCATGGTGCCGGAGGCCAAGCGCAACGAAGCGCCGGTCGCCGCCGCGCGCGCCGCGCTCGACATCGCCGAGCAGGCCAAATCGGTCGGACCGATCGATGAGTTGGAGAGACAAGTCGCCGCCGATCCGCTCGACCATCAGGCGCGCTTCGACCTCGCCGCCGCGCTCAACGCCAAGGGCAAGCGCGCGGAAGCCGCCGAACATCTGATCGCGATCGTCAAGCGCGACCGCAAATGGAACGAGGACGGCGCGCGCAAACAACTCGTGCAGTTTTTCGAGGCCTGGGGCCCGACCGACCCGGCCACCGTGGAAGGCCGCAAGCGGCTGTCGTCGATTTTGTTTTCGTAGCGCATGAGCCCGAAAAGCATGTCCTCGACCAGATCGGGGATGGGAACCGGTTTTCGGAAAAGATCATGCGCAGCTAAAATGCTTTCGCGCCGGAACGGCACCGGCGCGCGGAGTAACGTGCAATGCCGATGAACGCCCAATACCGCAGGCCGATCGATCTGCCTGAAGTCATTCCGGTGTTCCCGCTGCCGGGCGCGCTGCTGCTGCCGCGCGGGCAGATGCCGCTCAATATTTTCGAGCCGCGCTATCTCGCCATGGTCGACGACTCTTTGCGCGACGGCCACCGCCTGATCGGCATGATCCAGCCCGACGCGTCGCATGCCGGCGACGCCGACAATCCGCCGCTGTTCAAGGTCGGCTGCGTCGGCCGCATTACCCAGCTCGCCGAGAGCGGCGACGGCCGCTATCTGCTCGAGCTCACCGGCGTGGCGCGCTTCCGCATCGTGCAGGAATTGCCGGTCAAGACCGACTATCGGCAATGCCGCGTCAGCTATGCGCCGTTCACCGACGATTTCATCGCGCGCAAGGGCGAGGACGACGTCGACCGCGAGGCGGTGCTCAAAGCGTTACGCGCGTTCATGAAGGCCAACGATCTGAAGGCGGATTGGGAAGGCATCGACCAGGCGCCGAACGAGGCGCTGGTCAATGCGCTGTCGATGATGTCGCCCTACGGCCCGCCGGAGAAGCAGGCGCTGCTGGAGGCGCCCGACCTGAAAACCCGCGCCGAACTGCTGGTCGCCATCACCGAGATCGAGCTCGCCAAAAAGAACACCGAAGGCGAGCCGCAGCTGCAGTAGTCCGCCACGCCGTGCTATAAAGCCGGCGAACTCGCAGGGAGAGTATTCATGCCCACCATCCCCACCACCGAACACCCTGTCGGCAGCGTCGATCCCAAGCTGCTGGAAATCCTGGTCTGTCCGCTGACCAAGACGACGCTGGAATACGACGCCGCCAAGCAGGAACTGATCTCGCGCAAGGCCAAGCTCGCCTATCCGATCCGCGACGGCATTCCGATCATGCTGCCGGAAGAGGCGCGCAGGTTGGAGTAGACTCGTGTCCCGGATGCGGTGCAGCGCGAAGCGGTGCACCGCTAATCCGGGACCTTTTCAAATTATTTCGCTTGTAACGGTCCCGGGTCTGCAGCGCACCACTTCGTGCTGCGCTGCGCCCGGGACACGATGCAGAAAATGGGAAGGAACTTGCAATGATCAAAATCTGGGGCCGCAACACTTCGTCCAACGTGCAGAAGGCGATGTGGGCGGTCGGCGAGCTCGGGCTTGAACACACCCGCATCGACGTCGGCGGTGCTTTCGGCAAGAACAAGGAGCCGCCTTATCTCGCGATGAACCCGAACGGCCTGGTGCCGACGCTGGAGGAAGCAGACGGCTTCCTGCTGTGGGAATCCAATTCGATTGTGCGCTATCTCGCCGGCAAGCACGACAAGAACGGCGTGCTGGAACCGAAGGATGCCAAGCAGCGCGCGCTCGCCAGCCAGTGGATGGATTGGCAGCTCTCCGTGGTGGGCCCCGCGATCACGCCCGCGTTCTGGGGCCTGATCCGCACGCCTGCGGAAAAGCGCGACGCGGCCGCGATCAAGGCTTCGCAGGACAAGACCGCCGCCGCGATGAAAATACTCGACGCGCAACTGGGCAAGACGCCATTCGTCGCCGGACCGGCATTTTCCTACGGCGACATCCCGGTCGGCGTGATGTGCTACCGCTACCGGCAACTGGTGCCCGGCCGGCCGCCGACGCCCAATCTCGACCGCTGGTACGACGCCATCGCCAAGCGCAAGGCGTTCCAGGATCACGTCGGCAGCATTCCGCTGAGCTAAAGTGCCTCGCCGCGCAGCAGCTTCGGCACGTCGCCGGTAAACCCCGCCGCCTCGCGGATGAACACGCGCTTGAGCGCCGGGATGCGCTCGACCACGCCAAGACCGACGTCGCGCATCAGGCGCAATACGTCGGAGCTGTTGGAGAACAGCCGGTTCAAGCCGTCGGTGGCGACGCCCATGGTCATGGTGTCGAAGCGGCGCCAGCGCTGATAACGCTCCAGCACTTGCGTCTCGCCGATATCGAGCCCGAGCCGCGCGGCGTCGGCAATTGCTTCGGCGAGTGCGGCCACGTCGCGCAGGCCCATGTTGAGCCCCTGCCCGGCGATCGGATGAATGATATGCGCAGCATCGCCGACCAGCGCCAGCCGCTCGGCGATGAACGTGCGAGCGGTGAACAGCCCGAGCGGAAATGCGCGGCGCGGCCCGACCACCGCGATGTCGCCGAGCTGCAGGCCAAAGCGTTTCTCCAGCTCGGCGTGGAATTCATCGTCGGGCAGCGCGATGATGCGTTCCGCCTCGCGCGCGGTCTCGGTCCACACGATGGACGAGCGTTTTCCCGTGAGCGGCAGGATCGCGAACGGCCCGGCCGGAAGGAAATGTTCCTCGGCGCGACCGTTGTGCTCGCGTTCGTGCGCCACCGTGGTGACGATCGCCGACTGATCGTAATTCCATCCATGCGTCGCGATGCCGGCCTGTTCGCGGATTTTCGAGCGGGCGCCGTCGGCGCCGACCAAAAGCCGCGTGGAAATCGTCTCGCCGTCGGCGAGCGCAACGTCGATCGCATGGTCCGCGTGTTCGAAACCGCTGACCGCGCCCGCCCGCAATTCGACGCCGAGTTCTGTCGCCTTCTTGACCAACGCATCGACCAGGTGCCGGTTCTCGACCATGTGGGCGAACGGCTCGCCTTCCTCCACCTCACCGCCGAAGGTGAGGAAGGTCGGCCGCACCGCATCGTCGAGCTTGGAGTCCGTCACCACCATGTCGAGGATCGGCTGCGCGTCGGCGGCGACCGCGTCCCAGACTTCGATCGCCTCGAACAGCCGGCGCGCGGCCGCCGCGATCGCCGAGGCGCGCGGGTCCTTCGACGCTGCGGCCCCGAGCGCGGGGTCCACGACCGTCACCGCGAACGCCTGGCCCAGCCCCTGGCGCAGCGCGATGGCCAGCGCCAGGCCGGCAAAGCCCGCCCCGCCGATCGCCACGTCGCGTCGCTGGTTTCCGATTCGCGCCATCTCACTCCTTATGACGGGGCGGCAGGGCCGCCGCCGGTGTGCCCGGACGGGCCGCCCGAAGCCGCTATCCTAGTCTATTCAGGCACTTGTGACACCCGCGTCCGGACTTTTGATCTGGATCAAAAACATAGGTGCGATATTAGACGAAAGTCTAACATTGAGGAGGATCGCCGAGGACCGGGAGGTCCCAGCCCTGCGGTCCCCGCCCAGGAGGAAAGGGCAGATCCATGACAACCCAAACCCAATCCCAATCACATGAAAGTATGACCCAACCCATGATCTGGTTGGGCGTCGCGATCGCCGCGATCATTGCGCTAGCGTATTTTTTCGTCTGGTAGCGATCGCCGGCGTCTGATGTGCGGAACGGGCGGCAGGCAATCTGCCGCCCGAAAAATTTTCGAGCCGCAGTCGTGCGACACCGAAAGCGCCCGCGCGCCTTGACTTCGCGCGTTGCCCCGGCGTCATTGGCGGCGGCCCGCATCGAAAGCGCGATTCATGTCCTCTGCCACTACCGCCGTCCAGGATTTGCTCCATCTTCTCGACCTCGAGCGGCTCGACGTGGACTTATTCCGCGGCAGCAGCCCGCAAGTCGGCTGGCAGCGTGTGTTCGGCGGCCAGGTGATCGGGCAGGCGCTGGTCGCCGCCGTGCGCACGGTCGAGGGCCGGCCGCCGCATTCCATGCACGCTTATTTCCTGCTGCCGGGCGATCCCAAGGTTCCGATCATCTACGACGTGGATCGCATGAGGGACGGCAAGAGCTTCACCACGCGGCGCGTCACCGCGCGCCAGCACGGCCATCCGATCTTCTCCATGCTGGCGTCGTTCCATACCGACGAGCCAAACCTCGAACATCAGGCAAAAATGCCGGACGTGCCGCCGCCGGAAAGTCTGCCGAGCGAAACGGAAATTCGCGAGAAGATTCTCCCGACCATGCCCGATCCGGTGCGGCGCTATTACGAGCGCGAGCGGCCGATCGAGCTGCGGCCGGTCGAATTCGAACGCTATCTCGGCAAGAAATATCCCGACGGCCGGTTTAACCTCTGGATGCGCACCACCGGCCGGCTACCGGACGATCCGGCGATCCATCAATGCGTTCTGGCCTACGCCTCCGACATGGGGCTGCTCGACACCGCGCTGGTGCCGCACGGGCGCACACTGTTCGAAAAGGAATTCATGGCTGCCAGCCTCGATCATGCGCTCTGGTTGCATCGGCCGTTCCGCGCCGACGAGTGGCTGCTCTACGCGCAGGACTCGCCTAATCTGCACGGCTCGCGCGGCTTCTCGCGCGGACTTATTTTCACCCGCGACGGCACGCTGGTCGCCTCGGTGGCGCAGGAAGGCCTGGTGCGCCAGCGGCGCGCACCTTAACTTAAATATGAAGCGATCGTTCGCTGCGTTCATTTTCATTATCTCGTTGTCGGCAGCGGCCCTCGCCGCCTCCGGCAAGCAGCCGGCGCCGCCCGGCTCGTTCCAGGGCGCGCCGCCGCAATACACGCGTTTCTCCACCGCCGAACTCATGCGCGGATTTCTCGCGCTCACATTTGGCTCCGATCTGCGCATCGGCGCAGTGCCACGCGGCATCCGCCGCTTCGATCATCCGATCCGCGTCGCCGTGATCGCCAGCGGCAGCGTCGATCGCGCGGCGGCGATGCAACGCGTGCTCGATGAATACGCGCAAAAGGTTCCTAACCTGCGCCTGAGCATCGCGGCCGGCACAGCGCCCGCCGACATCGAAGTGCGGCTGATCGACGAAAAAGATTTCACCTCGGCGCTGCGGGCCGCGTTCGGCGCCAAGATCACCAAGACCTTCGTCGCGCGCACTGATCCGC
>Ga0097691_1001813_pt1 | contig 15123 bp, 10 predicted proteins | sample NGESurdeep072012_8_FD_72858 | JGI IMG/M metagenome (GOLD analysis project Ga0097691, IMG submission 72858) | Arctic peat soil microbial communities from Barrow, Alaska - NGEE Surface sample 210-1 deep-072012 | ecosystem: Environmental > Terrestrial > Soil > Wetlands > Peat ... | reverse complement strand
CGGCTCCTACCCCCGCGGAAACCTCGCGCCAACCCCCGAGTCGTCAAACGCAAGTACACCAAATGGCACGTCAAACGATCCCATCACCACCGCTGGCCCCAACCCAACCGGCTACCAGAACAGTCTGCGGTGGTCTAATTGAACGGTATTGCGCTTAGTCCGGTAGACACACGCCGCAGGCTACTGGTGTCGCACCCGACCTGACGTCAGCGGCGCCCTGACAGTGTCGGCCACGAAAACGAATGAGACCGCCCAGGTGCTGGGAAGCGGCCGCTGACCCGGTCTTCCCTCCGGTGGCAGGGGGGTGATCTTGTGGTCAAGGTCCCTGGCCAGCAGCCTTCGGGATCGGACTCTCATGCGGAGCCAGTCATGACGCGTTGTGCCATGCGGCCAGCGTCGCGGAACCAGCCGCGCTCTCTGGCGGTTGACCAGGGTCCACCGCGGCGTGAGATCACCATCGCCTTGCTCGTCCGCCAGGCCCCGATCGAGATTCTGGCCCACAGAGACCGGGCGCCGCCATGACGTCAGCAGCAATCCAGGACGTGCGCGCGATGCGTAGGCAGCTGCCCGCCCTGACTTCTGTGCTGAGGAAGCGCGACCCCCCCCAGCGGTACGTCGCGGATCAGGAACGACTCGGTCCCGCACCGGCATCGCGGCGGCCAGAGGACGACCCGACCTGAGCTGACCGCGCCTGGGCCGTGATCCAGCCAGCTCGGGTTCTTAGCCAGGGGTTGGTATGGGTCGGCGCAACACGGATACGGCGAAGGGTGCGTCGTTCCGCCACGGGCGCAGATCCCAGGTGGCAAAGCGGTGCTCGAGTACCAGGCCCGCGGTGGCGCTCTGATTGTCGAAATCAGCAAGGGAGTAGCCGCGATCCAGGCCGAAGCCGACGACGAAGAGGCCATCGTCGCGTAGGTGCGCCCTGATGCGTGCGAGCACGGTGCCTTCGCTTCCCGGTGCGAGGTATGGCATCACGTTGCCGGCGCATACTGCGGCGTCGAAAAGCTCCGGCTCACCCTCGACGGCAAGATCAAGTTCGGCCAGGTCGCCGACAAGCCAGGTTGAGCCGGGATGATCGGCTTTAGCCGCCTCGATGAGCTCCCGATCGGCGTCGACACCGACCACGACATGATCACGGGCCGCCAGCGCGGCGCCTACCCGTCCTGTTCCGCAACCAGCATCCAGCACACGTGACATGCGCGCGAGCATCGTATCGAGCAACCGGGCCTCCCCGTCAAGGTCCACTCCCTCCTCGGCCATCCGGCGGAACCGTTCGATGTACCACTGGGCATGACCGGTGCCGTGGGCCGTGACCCAACGCGTCTTTTCACTCACCAGAGAACGGTAACCGTTGACCCCGCCTCGGTCAGCAGCCTCGGTCCGGCTGAACGGCACGGTCAGAGGTGGCGAACATCGCGATCGTGCTTGTGTCGTATCGCCTATTTACACGGCCTGTCTTGTTTTAACGGCCCATATCGTGGAAACTACGGATCGTGACGCAGCACCAAAATCCGGCGCGCAGCCCCGTGACCGGGCCACGAGCACCGGGCCGCTATCGGCATGGCCACGTGGCTTCCGGCCGCTCGGGAGTGAGCCATCATCAGGTGCTGGCCTGCACCAGTCGGATGGCGGTTCTGGAGCTGCTGCGTTCGCGGGCCCAGCCGCTGGGCGTCGCTGAGATCGCCCGCCGTGTCGGGCTGCACCAGAACACCGTGCGGTCCCACCTTGATCTGCTGGTGCACTCCGGGTACGGATCTGCTGGTGCACTCCGGGTACGCCATCCGGCGCAGCGAGGCTCCGAGCGGACCGGGGCGTCCGCGGGTGGTCTATGAGGCGACCGCGGCGCCTGACTGCGAGGGCAGCTACCGGCTGCTCGCCGAGGTGCTTGCCCAGTACCTGGAGGCGAACAGTGCGCGCCCCGGCGAGGCTGCTGTGGAGGCAGGGCGGAGCTGGGTCGGGTCAGGTCGACGTACGCAGAACGGCCGCGAGGGTACTGAAGAAGCAGTCGCGCCACCGGCTAGCGAAGACGCGGCCATCACCGAAGTCGTGCGGGTGCTGGGCGATATCGGCTTCGCGCCCGAGCTGAGCGCCGACGGCACGTCGATCTACCTGCACCGTTGCCCGTTTCGCGAGTTGGCCCAGAGCCAACCGGACGTGGTGTGCCGAGCCCATCTGGGGATGATCCAGGGCGCCTTGGTCGAGGTCGGTGCCCCGGTCAGTGCCACCCGCTTGCTCCCCTTCGTCGAGCCCGACCTGTGCATCACCACCCTGACCCGTCGGTCCGGCCTTCCGCCGCGGGCGGTTCCGCTGCGTGCACCAAAGCAGCTGTGAACTATGAGTTTCACCAGGCGCAGCGTCCGTGGATGGGATAGGAGTCAGACGTGAGGAATGCGATCAGGATATTGATGGCACAACCGAGGGAGTGCCAATGAACGGTCCAGCCAACTCCGGCGCGGCGGCCGGGTCGGGGAGCCGCCAGCCGATGGTGATGCTCGCTCTGGCTACGGTGGGTTTTGCGGTGAACTTCTGGGCCTGGGCACTGCTGAGTCCGCTGGGCCCGCGCTACAAGGAGCTCTTGGGCCTGTCGGGGTCTCAACAGGCTCTGATCGTCGCAGTGCCGGTGATCGTTGGAGCGCTGGGCCGGATACCGGTCGGGGCTCTGACCGACCGGTTCGGCGGCCGGGTGATGTTCCCGCTGGTCTCGATTGCCACGGTGATACCCGTCCTGTTCATCGGCCTGGCCGGTCAGAAGTCCATGGCGGCGCTGCTGGTCGGTGGATTCTTCCTAGGCATCGGAGGCACCGCCTTCGCGGTCGGTGTTCCGTTCGTGACCGCGTGGTTCCCTCGCGAACGGCGCGGACTCGCCATCGGAATCTTCGGGGCGGGCATGGGCGGGACCGCGATCAGCGCGCTGACCACGGTGAAGCTGGTGACCGGGCGAGGGGCGTCCTCACCCTTCCTGATCACCGCCGTCGTTCTGGCCCTGTATGCCTTGGTCGCCTGGTTGGTCATGCGCGACGCACCAGGACGGGAGGTGCCGACGGCGCCGCTGGGAGCCCGCCTGGCCGCGACGGCGCGGCTGTCCATCACCTGGCAGGCGTGCATCTTGTATGCCGTGGCATTCGGCGGTTACGTGGCCTTCTCGGTCTACCTGCCGGCATACCTACGGACCGCCTACGGCCTCGAGCAAGCCGATGCCGCCAACCGGATGGCAGGTTTCGTGATCGTGGCCGTGGTGATGCGGCCCGTCGGCGGGTGGTTCTCTGACCGGTATGGCCCCATGCCGGTGCTGACCGCTGTCTATGCAGTCCTGACGGTCGGGGCCACGCTGCAGTCCTTCACACCAGCCCTCGCGCCGTGGGCGACGGTCGCCTTCCTGAGCATGGCGGCTGCCCTTGGTGCCGGCAGCGGTGCCACCTTTGCCCTGGTGGGCAAAGTGGCACCGGCCAACAAGGTCGGGTCCGTCACTGGGCTGGTCGGTGCTGCCGGTGGCCTGGGCGGATTCGTCCCCCCGCTGGTGATGGGTTACATCCACGGCCGACTCGGTTCCTACGGCTTGGGTCTGGCGCTCTTGGCCCTGGTGGCAGCGGCAACCATGGTCTTCACGATGACCGTTGTCCGGTCCGCTGCCGTCGGCCGGGCCGCTTACGCCAGCAGCGGACCGAAACCACCGAGTCGGCAGAGCCCCGGGCATCGGGCGCGCCCCAGTGTGTGAGTACTGCGGGTGTCAGCAGATCGCCACCATCGCCGAGCTGACCCGCGAACATGTTGCGGTGGTCACGCTCAGCGGCCAGGTCCGGATCGCGACGGCAGGTCAGCGCCGCGGCGATGTCGTCACCAGCTGCCGGCAGATCCTGGCCATCCTCGGTCCGCACACGGTGGTCGAGGAAGAGGGCCTGTTTCCTGAGATGGCCGGCGAGTTCCCCGATCACATCAAGGCGCTGCGCTCTGAGCATCGCGAGATCGAGAAAGTCCTGGGTGAGGCTGCGGGCGGCTTCCCTGATGACCCGACCTGGCCGGAGCGGCTGGAGGGCGTTCTCTTCCTGTTGCGTGAGCACATCCTCAAGGAGCAGGACGGCGTTTTTCCGGCCGCACTGATCGCTCTGGACACCGACCAGTGGGAACGCATCGAGGCCGTGCGAGCCCAGCTCGACGCGCCGCCAGCAACATCGACACCTATCGAGAGGGACCGCGGGTGAGCACCGACCAGTGGGCAGGAGCGTCCGGTGACGGGCTGGACGATGGGATCACCCAGGCGTTGGTCCGGACTCGGAGGTTCTTCACCAAGGCTGAGGTCTCCCAAGACCTGCGCACCCTGCACCGCAGCGGCGGGCGCGAGGCGGACGCGTTCTACCGTGACCGATGGGCGCACGACAAAGTGGTCCGGTCCACCCACGGCGTGAACTGCACCGGGTCCTGCTCGTGGAAGGTCTACGTCAAGGACGGCATCATCACCTGGGAGTCCCAGCAGACCGACTACCCGTCCACCGGACCAGACCGGCCGGAGTACGAGCCCCGAGGCTGCCCCCGAGGCGCCGCCTTCTCCTGGTACACCTACTCACCAACGCGGGTGCGCTACCCGTACGTGCGCGGCGTACTGCTGGAGATGTACCGCGAAGCCAAGAACCGCCTGGGCGACCCGGTCCTGGCCTGGGCCGACATCGTCGGCGACCCGGTGCGGTCCAAGCGCTACAAGGCAGCGCGCGGCAAAGGCGGACTGGTGCGTGCCTCGTGGGAGGAAGCCGCCGAGATCGTTGCCGCTGCCCACGTTCACACCATCAAGAAATGGGGTCCCGACCGGGTCGCCGGGTTCTCCCCGATCCCGGCGATGTCGATGGTCTCCCACGCCGCCGGTGCGCGGTTCGTGAACCTCATCGGTGGCTCGATGCTCAGTTTCTACGACTGGTACGCCGACCTTCCGGTCGCCTCGCCGCAGGTCTTCGGCGACCAGACCGACGTCCCGGAGTCGGGGGACTGGTGGGATGCGGGCTACCTGATCATGTGGGGCTCGAACGTGCCGGTCACCCGAACGCCGGACGCACACTGGATGACCGAGGCCCGATACCGCGGCCAGAAGGTGATCGCGGTGGCTCCGGACTACGCAGACAACGTCAAGTTCGCCGACGAGTGGCTGCCCGCCAAGCCTGGCACCGACGGTGCCCTGGCTATGTCCATGGGCCATGTCATCCTCAAGGAGTTCTTCGTCGACCGCCAGGTCCCGTACTTCACCCAGTACGTGTCTCGTTACACGGATCTGCCGTTCCTGGTGCGCCTGGATGAGCGCGACGGCGCGTATGTCCCCGGCAAGTTCCTGACCGCAGAGGATCTGGGAGCTGAACAGGCGGCGAGTGAGAACGCAGCCTTCAAGACAGTGTTCCTGGACGCGCTGACCCAGGAACCTGTGGTCCCCAACGGTTCGATGGGACATCGCTACGGCGATGAAGGAGTCGGCAAGTGGAATCTCGACCTGGGCGACGCTCACCCGATGCTCAGCGCTCAGGGTGGAACCGAACCCGCTGTCGAGGTTCGGATCCCGCGCTTCGACAGCCCCGACGGTGAGGCCGCCCTGCTCAGCCGGGGGGTCCCGGCCCGCCGTGTCAACGGGCACCTGGTCACCACCGTCTATGACCTGATGCTTGCGCAGTACGGCGTCGCGCGTGACGGTCTGCCCGGCACCTGGCCGACAGGCTACGACGATGCCGACGAGCCGTACACGCCCTCGTGGCAGGAGAAGATCACCGGTGTGGCAGCCGGCGCTGCGGCGCGAATAGCTCGGGAGTTCGCGGCCAATGCCGAGGAGTCAAAAGGGCGTTCGATGATCATCATGGGCGCCGGCACCAACCACTGGTTCCATTCCGACACCATCTACCGGGCGTTCCTCACCCTGACCAACCTGACCGGATGTCAGGGCGTCAACGGTGGCGGGTGGGCTCACTATGTCGGCCAGGAGAAGGTTCGTCCGCTCACCGGCTACAACCAGATCGCCAACGCTCTGGACTGGGTGCGCCCGCCAAGAAACATGATCCAGACGGCGTACTGGTACCTGCACAGCAACCAGTTCCGTTACGACCACTTCGGCGCGGACACCCTCGTCTCAGCCACCCCGGGTGGGCAGTTGGCGGGCAAGACAACCGCCGACATCATCGCGCAGTCGGCCCGGATGGGGTGGATGCCCTCCTACCCGACCTTCGACCGGAACCCACTGGACCTGTGTGACGAAGCGGACGCCGCGGGTCATTCGGTTTCCGAGCATGTGGTCGATGAGCTGAAGGCGGGCCGGCTGAGCTTCGCCTGCGAGGACCCGGATACGCAGGAGAACTACCCACGCGTGCTCTCCATCTGGCGTGCCAACCTCCTGGGCTCATCTGCCAAGGGCAACGAGTACTTCCTCAAGCATCTGCTCGGGACCGACCACTCGGTCCGGGCGACCGAGACGCGTGAGAGGGACCGGCCCAAGGATGTCGTCTGGCATGACGAGGCGCCCACTGGCAAGCTCGACTTGTTGCTGTGCCTGGACTTCCGGATGACCAGCACCACGATCTTCTCCGATGTCGTCCTGCCGGCAGCCACCTGGTATGAGAAGCACGACCTCAACACCACCGACATGCACCCCTTCGTGCACTCGTTCAACCCGGCGATCAGCCCGCCCTGGCAGACGCGCACCGACTGGGATGCGTTCATGACCATCAGCAAGCGGTTCAGCGAGCTGGCAGCGCAGCACCTGGGCGTCCGCAAGGACGTGGTCGCGGTGCCACTGACCCATGACACTGCTGATGCGATGGCGAACCCGCACGGCGTCGTCGCGGACTGGAAGGCTGGGGACTGTGAGCCCATCCCGGGGGTGAGCATGCCCAAGCTCGTTGTCGTGGAGCGGGACTATGGCGCTGTCGCCGCGAAGATGGCCGCCGTGGGACCGCTGATGGACACCCTTGGCGCCACCACCAAGGGGGTGACCTTCACGCTGGACAAGGAGATCAACTACCTGCGACAGAAGAACGGCACCGTTCGCGGTGGGCCGGCCGACGGTCGCCCGTCGCTGGCCCGCGACGTCGATGCCTGCGAGGCGATCCTGGCGATGTCGGGCACCACCAACGGTCACCTGGCCACGCAGGGCTTTGAGACGCTCGAGAAACGGACCGGGGTCAAGCTCGCCGACCTTGCCGCCGAGCACGAAGGCAAACGGATCACCTTCGCCGACACCCAGGGACCCCCGGTCCCGGTCATCACCTCCCCGGAGTGGTCCGGTTCGGAGGCCGGCGGTCGGCGCTACTCACCGTTCACGATCAACGTCGAACGACTCAAGCCATGGCACACCCTGACGGGGCGGATGCATTTCTACCTCGACCACGACTGGATCTGCGAGCTCGGTGAGGGGTTGCCGGTATTCCGGCCGCCGCTGAGCATGTCGGCCTTGTTCGGCGAGCCCAAGATCGGCCAGACCGGTGAGATGGGCCCGGGAGGTGAGCTGGGCGTGACCGTGCGCTACCTGACACCCCACAGCAAGTGGTCCATTCACTCGGAGTACCAAGACAACCTGTTCATGCTCTCGCTGTCCCGCGGAGGCCAGACCATCTGGATCAGCAAGGAAGACGCAGCCAAGGTCGGCATCCACGACAACGACTGGATGGAGGCGGTCAACCGCAACGGGGTCGTGGTCGCGCGGGCGATCGTCAGCCACCGGATGCCCGAAGGCACCGTCTACATGCACCATGCCCAGGATCGGCTGATCGATGTCCCGATCGCCGAGACTTCTGGTCAGCGAGGCGGCATCCACAACTCGCTGACTCGTCTGATGATCAAGCCGAGTCACCTGATCGGTGGCTACGCGCAGCTGTGTTACGCCTTCAACTATCTCGGCCCGACGGGAAACCAGCGCGACGAGGTCACCATGATCCGCCGTCGCTCGCAGGAGGTGCAGTACTGATGCGCGTGATGGCCCAGATGGCGATGGTGATGAACCTCGACAAGTGCATCGGATGTCATACCTGCTCGGTCACCTGCAAGCAGGCCTGGACCAACCGGTCCGGTACCGAGTACGTGTGGTTCAACAACGTCGAAACCCGCCCTGGACAAGGGTATCCGCGCGGTTACGAAGACCAGGAGAAGTGGAAGGGCGGCTGGACTCTGAACCGCCGCGGCAGGCTCGCGCTCAAGGGCGGTGGTCGCCTCCAGAAGCTTGCGACCATCTTCTCCAACCCCAAGCTGCCCTCGATCTCGGACTACTACGAGCCGTGGACCTACGACTACAGCACCCTGACCGACGCCCCGGCGCAGAAGCACACGCCGGTTGCCCGGCCCAAGTCGCTGATCACCGGCAAGAACATCAACATCGCCTGGAGCGCGAACTGGGATGACGACCTTGGTGGCTCCATCGACCACGGGCACAAGGACGTGATGCTCAAGAACATCGCCGACAAGGTGAAGTTCGAGTTCGAGCAGACGTTCATGTTCTACCTGCCGCGGATCTGTGAACACTGCCTGAACCCCTCGTGTGCTGCCTCCTGCCCATCGGGCGCGATCTACAAGCGGGCCGAGGACGGCATTGTGCTGGTGGACCAGGACCGGTGCCGCGGTTGGCGGATGTGCGTCTCGGGCTGTCCCTACAAGAAGATCTACTTCAACCACAAGACCGGCAAGGCCGAGAAGTGCACCTTCTGCTTCCCCCGCATCGAGGTGGGGCTGCCGACCGTCTGCGCCGAGACCTGTGTGGGTCGCCTCCGCTACATCGGCCTCATGCTGTACGACGCGGACAAGGTGCTGGAGGCTGCCTCCACCACCGATGACCACGGCCTGTACGAGGCGCAGCGAGGTGTCTTCCTGGACCCCAACGACCCGACCGTAATGCGCGAGGCCGAGGCGGCAGGCATACCCAGGGACTGGATCCTGGCTGCTCAGCGCTCACCTATCTGGGCGCTGATCAACACCTTCAAGGTCGCCCTTCCATTGCACCCGGAGTACCGCACCATGCCCATGGTCTGGTACATCCCCCCGTTGTCACCGGTGGTCGACATCGTGCGCGACACCGGCCATGACGCGGAGGATGGCGAGAATCTGTTCGCGGCGATCGAGGCCCTGCGTATCCCGGTTGAGTACCTCGCCGAGCTCTTCACCGCCGGTGACACGGCCCCGGTCGACGCGGTCCTGCGCAGACTGGCGGCCATGCGTTCTTACATGCGCGAGATCAACATGGGCCGCCCGGCCGACGAGTCCCTTGCCGCAGCAGTCGGTATGACTGGGGTCGAGATCCAGGACATGTTCCGGCTTCTGGCGATTGCCAAGTACGACGAGCGTTACGTCATCCCGCCGGCACACGCCGAGCAGGCGCATTCTCTCGAGGAGCTCGCGACCGAGTGCAGCCTGGACTTGGAGGGCGGTCCGGGCATGGGCGGCTCGGGTCCGTTCGGTGAGGGCTCGGGCGTGCCGACCCCCATCGCGGTGGAGAACTTCCAGATGCTCAAGGATCGACAGACCAGCGACTCCGTGGTTGAGACCGATCACCGTCGCGGCCGCACCAACCTGCTCAACTGGGACGGCAAGGGCAAGCCCCCGGGGCTGTTCCCCAAGAGCCATGACAACAAACCCAAAGATGACTCAGCGCAGTCGGACTCGCCGGGGGCAGACTCATGAGGGTCAAGGCTCGGGCGGCGGGCAGGTCGCGGCAGCAGAGCGGCCTCACCGACACGCAGCTGGTTCTTGCGTGGCAGAGCGCCTCGCTGTTGCTGGGCTATCCCGACGAGGAGCTCCTGGCTCGTGCGGGGCTGTTGCGCGATGTGGCAGCGAGGTTGCCCGCCACGATCGCCGATCCGATGACGGCCTTCCTGGTGCATCTCGAGGCCACCGCGCTGCCGGAGCTGGCCGCGGATTTCGTTTCGACCTTCGACCACCAGAGGCGATGCTGCCTCTACCTGACATATTTCGAGCACGGCGACACCCGCAACAGGGGAGTCGCACTGTTGCGGTTCAAGACGGCGTATCGGCAGGCGGGCATGGTTCTGTCTGACGCCGAGCTGCCCGACCACCTCGGTGTGCTGCTCGAGTTCGGTGCCACCGCCGATGTCGCTGTGGCGCGGGCCTTACTGCTGGAGCACCGCGCCGGCCTTGAACTGCTGCGTCTGGCGTTGGAGGACGCCCACTCGCCGTGGGCCCTGGTGCTCAAGGCGGTCAGCGCGACGTTGCCACCTCTGGCCGGTGATGACCGCGAGGCAGTCATGAAGCTTGCCGCGCAGGGCCCCCCTGCCGAGGAGGTCGGACTCGCACCGTTCGCCCCGCCGGAGTACATGCCTGAGCCCGGTGGCGGCAATGGCAGACCTGGTGGCGCTGTCGCCCTGCCGTCGCCCACCTACGCGCCCGCCAGTACGCGTGCCAGCAGAGGAGCCCGAGGATGAGAGTGACTACACCCACAAGTGGGCTGGACACCTTCCTGTGGGTCGTCTTCCCCTACATCTGTCTGACCACCTTCGCCGTCGGGCACTGGTGGCGTTACCGGTACGACAAGTTCGGCTGGACCACGCGGTCTTCGCAGCTCTACGAAAGCCGGATGCTTCGACTGGGCAGCCCGCTCTTCCACTTCGGCATCCTGTTTGTTCTTGGCGGCCACGTCATGGGGTTGGGCGTCCCCAAACCGTGGACCGATTTCGTCGGCATCTCCGAGGGCGTCTATCACTTCATGGCGGTCAGCGTCGGGACGGTGGCAGGCATCTGCACCGTTGTCGGCATGGCGATCCTGATCTACCGGCGGCGGACGGTCGGTCCGGTGTTCTCGGCAACCACCCGGATGGACAAGACGATGTACGTCTTCTTGGGGACTGTCATCGTGCTGGGCATGGTCAACACGACCTTGGCCAACATCTTCGGCCACTACGACTACCGGGAAGGCGTGTCCGTCTGGTTCCGTGGCATCTTCCGGTTCTCGTTGCGTCCCGAGTTGATGGCAGCGGCACCGATTGGGTTCAAGCTCCACGCTCTGGCAGCGTTCTCGCTGTTCGCGCTGTGGCCGTTCACCCGATTGGTGCACGTCTTCAGCGCGCCGCTGGGGTACCTCACCCGCCCGTACATCGTCTACCGCAGCCGTGACGACCAGCTCGGCAGTCGTGCCCCACGCCGCGGATGGGAGAAGGTCAAATGACCGACACCGCAAACCCCACTGCGGTCAGGGCGGCCCGGGAAGGGCAATAGGGACTAGCTGAGGATGTCCTTCTGCTGGAACCGCCACCAGGCCAGGGCGAAGAACACCGCAGAGTAGAGGAGGACCAGTCCCGTGCCGCGCATCATGTCGTCCCAGACGACGCTCTGTCCCAACGCGTCCAACCACGAGTACTGGAAATGGGTGGGCAGGAAGCGTCGGTAGGGGTCGAGGGAGGTGATTGAGTCCAGAATGTTGGAAACGACGACCAGCATCGTGGCTCCACCCACCGCCCCCAGAGGAGCGTCAGTCAGCACGCTGAGCAGGAAGGCGAGTGCTGCCACCAGCAGCGACTGCATGCTGGCATAGCAGACGACGATGAGCAGCCTCTGCAACGCGACTCCGGTGGTGAATGTCCCGCCCAGCGGTGACTGCCCGGGCGCCCAGCCGAAGAACACGCCTCCGACCAGGTAAGACCAGGCAGGTAGCAGCAGGTTCGCACCGAAGCTGAGGCTGAGCGCCACGATCAGCTTCTGTCCAAGGAGCCGTGAGCGGGGTACCGGTATTGCGAGCAGGTAGCGCAAGGAGGCCCAGCTGGCCTCGCTGGCCACTGTGTCGCCGCAGAACAAGGCCACGATGACCACGAGCAGGAAGCCAGCCGAGGCGAACTCGGTGAAGAGCGCGAAGTTGGTCGCACCTGTGGTTGCCAGGGTGACCAGCGCTGAGCCGCCCGCGCGGCCTGAGCCGCCCTCTCTGCCGGCGCCTGCCGAGCCGCTGCCCGAGCTGATCTCGAACGCCAAGGCGATGATCACCGGCAGGGCAAGCAGGACCAGCGCTGTCAGCTGAGTGCGTCGTCGGCGCAACTGCCGGACGAACTCCACCCATACGCGCAGGGTCCGCTCGGGCCGGAAGCCGTTGTCATGCACCGCGCTCAGTTGCATCAGCCTGCTGTGGACGCCGCGCCGCGTGGGTGCCGGGTGACCAGTGGGAGGAAGGGGATTGGCCTGGGGCTGCGTCATCGGTCTTCTCCAACCAACTCGATGAACATGTCCTCCAGGGAACGACGAGCCGGCACAGTCTGCGACTCGACGCCCGCAGCGGCCAGAATCTCCTGTGCAAGCGGGGGATTGCTCACCACCAGCTGCATTCCGCCTGCGCCGGCAATCTCGGCCACCGACCCCACTGCGACGAGCCGGCCGTTGTGCATCACGACGACATGGCTGCAGGTCTGCTCGACCTCAGCCAGAAGATGGCTGGAGATCACCACGGTGCGGCCGGTCGCGGCGTAACGGCCGAGCACTTCACGCATCTCGGCGATCTGCAGCGGGTCCAGGCCATTGGTGGGCTCATCCAGCACCAGCAGCTCGGGAAGTCCGAGCATTGCCTGGGCGATCGCCAGTCGCTGCCGCATGCCGTGGCTAAAGGTCTTGACCCTCCGGTCGACTGATGCACCCAGGCCGGCGATCTCCAACGCCGTGTCGAAATCCGCGTCACGAGTCGGGCGACCGGTAGCCGCCCAGAACAGACGCAGGTTGTCTCGCCCGGACAGGTGCGGGAGCAGACCAGGTCCCTCAATGAATGCTCCGATCCGCGACAGGACGGGGGCCCCTGCCTCGATCAGCTCACCGAACACGCGCACCGTGCCTGACGTCGGCCGGATCAGGCCCATGAGAACCCGCAACACGGTGGTCTTGCCGGCACCGTTGGGTCCCAGGAGCCCGACAACCTGCCCGCGCTCGACGCGGAAGCTCACACCATCGACCGCCCGGTAATCGCCGTAGTCCTTGACCAGATCTTCGACAACTACCGGCACCCGCGACAGGTCATCATCTACGGCCCGGCGGCGACGACGTCGGACTGCCGCGACCACAGCACCCAGGATCAGGATCGCCATGGCGCCCAAGCCCGCCACCAGCCAGGCCCAAGGCGCGCCGGTGCGCACGAAACGCCCCTCGACGGTCGCCGCAGCGACTGCGCCGCCCGGTACGGAGATCGTGTAGCTGCGCGGCGAGGTCGGGAGCTGGTACGCCAGATCGGTCGTTGCCACCTCCACGACCAGCCGGTCCCCAGCGGGTACGTTCCTGACCACGCCGGGCAAAGCGACCGTCACGGTCTTGGGTACTGCGGCTGTGAGCCCGGTGAGCCGAATCGGAGCCACCAGCCCCGCCAGCATCGTGTCGGTCCCGTCGGCAGCAAGCTGATGCACGGACGCGAACAGCGTCGCGTCGGCGGCACCGCGGGCCGTGACTGCCAGCCTGACCGTGGAGGACCCTGCCACCAGCAGGCTGCTCGCAAGTGGCGCTGACGGGAAGATAGCGACCTGGCCTGGAATCGCGGACAGGGCCTGGGAACCGGTGGCTCTGGCTGCGGTGCCGAGCAGACTGCCCAGGCCGGGGACGGAGGTGACCGCGGCCGGACTTCCCCCAGCGGGAGCATAAATCGTCCGCGGAATGTCGATGACATTGACGCGCTGGGTCCGACCGCTCGTGTAACCACGATCGACCCTCAGGCTCTGCGAGACGTTCTGTCCGGTGGCTGATGAGATACCTGAACCGGGCACCGTGACGTCAAAGGAGGCGTCCACCGGTCCGCTCTTCAGCAAGACCGGGTCGAACCAGCCCTGCAGGTAACTCACCAGGTCTGATGTGACCGTCCCGCCGTCATGGCCTCCCGAACGCCAGATCACCTTGACCGGTGTGCCGTTGGCTGCGATTCCCTTGGCGTTCGCATCCGCCTGCCCGAGGGGGAATAGCGAGTCCTGCTCACCCTGGCTGAGCAGGGTTGGAGCGGTGATCCGGTTGAGCACGCCCGCCGGGCTGGAAGCCTTCAGCAAGGACAGGATCGACGCGTCAGGCTCGCCCGTGCTGGCGGCGTGCTGGTAGGTGACGCACAGGTCCGGCGCGAATCGCCCGCAGGCCCCGCCCTTGCGCCCTGTCGCGGAGGCGAACAGCTGACCGGCCCAGAGCTTCTTGAACACCCCGGGCTGGCCACCGGCGGCGTTGGGGAACAGCGCCTGGGACAGGTCGTTCCAGGTGATGTCCGCGCCCACGGCGTCAACTCTCTTGTCGTAGGCGCTCAGCAGCAACGCCAGCCCGCCGCCGTAGGAGGAGCCGGCCACCCCAACGCGTGGATCGCCGGGCGCGTCCTTCAGCACCTGCGGCAACGTGGCGAGATAGGAGATGAGCTTGCTGGCGTCGGCAACCTCGTAGGCCGGTGCGTCCAGATGGATGAGCCCACCCGATCGCCCGAAACCCCGTGCCGTGTAGGCCAGAACAACGTAGCCATGTTGGGCCAGTGAGCGTGCCTCGGAGGTCAGATCGGCCTTGGAACCGCCAAATCCGTGTGCCAGCAGGATCGCCGGAGCCGGAGTCTTCGCTGGAAAGTAGACGGTCACATCAAGCCCGACAGGGGCACCCGCCTCGGGGGTGCCCGCGACGAACGCCGTCCGGGCGCCAATTGCGGGACTCGAGCTCGCCATCGCGGCGATGACCCCGCCCGCGGTGAGCACCAGTACGGCCGCCGCGGCAGCCACCCAGCTCACCCTGCTCCGACGAGGGCCTCTCACGTCAGCAAGACGAGACGCTGCGTCGGACTACTCCGTCGTGCACTGATCGCCACCCACGCGACTATACCGATCCGCAGTGGGGGTTAGCCTTCTTCGCTGCCAACGGGTACGGCGCAAGCGGGAGACAGCGTGACGAAGTGTTGGTTCTCTCCGGCCGCCAGGGAGAAGTCTTCGGGCTCGCCTTCGGCGACATCGAGCAGGAACACATCCTGGTGCCACGCTTCGTCGAGGCGTTTGTCGATGTAGAACGGGCTGCCGTCGATGTCGCCGAGCAGCACGTCGACGTCGCCGAGGAGGAACTCCCCAAAGGGGAAGCACATCGGGGTGCTGCCAGCGCAGCAGCCGCCGGACTGCACGAACATCACCGGGCCGCCCCGCGCGGCGTGCAGGGCAGTGATCGCCTTGCGCGCCGCCGGGGTGGCCGTGATGCGTGCCG
>Ga0097691_1001810_pt1 | contig 15147 bp, 16 predicted proteins | sample NGESurdeep072012_8_FD_72858 | JGI IMG/M metagenome (GOLD analysis project Ga0097691, IMG submission 72858) | Arctic peat soil microbial communities from Barrow, Alaska - NGEE Surface sample 210-1 deep-072012 | ecosystem: Environmental > Terrestrial > Soil > Wetlands > Peat ... | reverse complement strand
TTACCCGATCACCCAATCAATTACTCGATTACCCAATTACCCGATTATCAAATCCCCTGTGTCATTTCTTGGTCGCATACGCGAAGGCCTCTCCCGCACCACACAGCAGATCGCCGCGCGGTTCGACGAGCTCGTTCGCGCGGCGGACGAGGACGAGCGGCGGTCGCGTCCGATCGACGTCGACACCGTCGAGGCGCTCGAAGAGCTGCTGATCTCGGCTGACGTCGGCGTGGCGGCGACCGCCCGCATCATCGCGGCGGTGACGACGCGCGCCCGGAACGGGCAGAGCCTGCGCGACCTCGTCAAGCAGGAAATCCGCGGCGTGTTTGCCGCCGTCGATCGACCCGTCGTCGTCGCCCATCATCCGAAGGTGGTCTTGATCGTCGGGGTGAACGGCACCGGAAAAACCACGACGGTGGGCAAGCTCGCGAACCGGTTGAAGAGCGACGGCGAGAAGCCGCTCATTTGCGCCGCCGATACGTTTCGGGCGGCGGCCGTCGAGCAGCTGGAGATTTGGGCGGCGCGCGCCGGTGTCGACGTGGTGCGCGCGCGCGAGGGCGCCGATCCCGCCGCGGTCGTGTTCGACGCGATCACGTCGGGAAAGGCGAAAGGGCGCGATCCGATTCTCGTGGACACCGCGGGCCGGCTGCACACGCGCGTCAACCTCATGAACGAGCTCGACAAGATTCGGCGCATCGCCGCGCGCGAAATAGAAGGCGCGCCGCAGGAAGTGCTGCTCGTGCTCGACGCGACGGTCGGGCAGAACGGCCTGGTGCAAGCGCGCGAATTCATGGGCGTGGCCGGCGTGAACGGGATCGTGCTGACCAAGCTCGACGGCACGGCGAAGGGCGGCGTCGCGGTGGCGATCGCCCACGATCTGAAGCTGCCGATCCGCTACGTCGGCGTCGGCGAGGCGATCGACGATCTGGTGCCGTTCAACGCGGACGAATACGTTGATGGCCTGTTCGAGGAAACGTGGTGAGCCCCGCTGACTACATGGCCCGCGCGCTCTTCCACGCCGCGCGCGGCCGCGGCCGCACCAGTCCCAATCCACTGGTGGGCGCCGTCATCGTCTCGGCCGAGGGCCTTGTCGTCGGTGAGGGGTACCACCACCGTGCCGGAGAGGCGCACGCCGAAGTGCACGCGCTCGAGATGGCGGGCGCGCGCGCGCGCGGCGCGACGCTGTATTGCACGCTCGAGCCGTGCTGCCACGTCGGCCGGACCGGTGCATGCGTGCGACAGATCGTGGCGGCGGGGATCGCCCGCGTCGTCGCCGCGGTCGAAGATCCCAATCCCATGGTGAGCGGGAAGGGCTTCGAGTACCTGCTCGCACACCGGATCAGCGTGCAAGTGGGGCTCGGCCGGGCGGCCGCCACGCGGTTGAATCAGCCGTTCTTCACGCTCGTGCACGAGGGGCGGCCCTTCGTCATCCTGAAGGCGGCGGTGAGCGCGGACGGACGAATCGCCGAAGCGCCAGGACGTCGGACGCGGCTGACGTCGGCCGCGGCGGATCGCCACGCGCATGCCGTGCGCGCCGAGGTGGACGCGATCGGCGTCGGCTCCGGGACGATTCTCGCCGACGATCCGCTGCTGACGCCGCGAGGGGCGTTCCGCGAACGGCCGCTGACGCGCGTCGTGTTCGATCGCCGGCTCCGAACGCCTCCCACCTCGCGCGTCCTCTCGACACGCGCGGCCGGCCCTGTCATCATCATGACGACGGCCGAGGCGGCGGCGCGCGCCGATCGGCGGCGGCCGCTCGAGGATCGCGGGGCCGAGATCGAAGTGGCCGCCGACGCGACGTTCGGGTCGGCCCTGCAGCGCCTCGGATCGCGCAGCATCGAATCGCTGCTCCTCGAGGGCGGCGCCGCGCTGCACGCCGCGGCGTGGGACGAGGGACTGGTCGATTTCGTGCGGCTGTACTCGACGCCGCACGTGGTGGGGCCCGGCGGCGTGCCGCTCCTCAACGGCCGCCCGTTCTCGTCCGGCGATCTGGTCGAACGGCATGTCGAGGCGCTTGGCGCCGATACGTTGATTGAAGGATATGTTCACGGGCCTCATTGAAGCCGTCGGCGAACTGGTCGAGTGCAAGCCGACGAGCGCCGGCTTCCGTCTGCGGATCGGGTCGCCGCTCGCGAGCGAGCTGTCGCCGGGCGACAGCCTCTCGGTCAGCGGCGTGTGCCTGACGGTGATCCTCGCCGAAGCGGGGGAGATTCACGCCGACGTCGGGCCCGAGACCGTGCGCGTGACCACGCTCGGCACGCTGGCGCGCGGAAGCCTGGTGAACCTCGAACGGCCGCTGCGCGCCGACGGTCGGCTCGGCGGACACTTCGTCCTGGGCCACGTCGACGCGATCGGGCACATCGAGGATCTCCGCGCCGACGCCGAATTCCAGTGGATGACCGTCGTCTTTCCGCCCGATCTCGCCGCCTACATCGTGCACAAGGGCTCGATTGCCGTCGACGGCATCAGCCTGACCGTCGTCGGAGTCGGCGCCGATCGCTTCGACGTGCAGGTCGTGCCGTTCACGATCGAGCACACCAACCTGAAGCGCGCGCAGGTGCGCGACCGCGTGAATCTCGAGTGCGATATCGTCGGAAAATACGTCGTGCGTGCCGCGCAGCTCGCGGGGCTGACGCTGGCCACCGTGCGGCCCGGTGAGGTGAGGCACTGACCATGGAAATCGCCAAGGGCGCGCGCAAGCGCCCCGTCCCGTTCGACCGCATCGAAGACGCCATCGCCGCGATCCGCGCCGGCCGCATGGTCATCGTGGTCGACGATGAGGACCGCGAGAACGAGGGCGATCTGACGATCGCCGCCGACAAGGTGACGCCGGACGCGATCAACTTCATGGCGCGCTACGGCCGCGGCCTGATTTGTCTGTCGATGACGCCCGAGCGGCTCGACGAGCTCGAGATTCCGCTGATGGTGTCGCAGAACAGCTCGCGCTTCGAGACCGCATTCTGCGTGCCGATCGAAGCGAAGGCGTCCACGACGACCGGCATCTCGGCCAGCGATCGCGCGGCCACCGTCCGCGCGGCCATCGATCCGGCGACGCGGCCGGCCGACCTCGCGCGTCCCGGCCACATGTTTCCCCTGCGCTCGCGCACGGGCGGCGTCACCGTGCGCGCCGGCCAGACGGAAGCGGCCGTCGATCTCGCCCGCATCGCCGGTCTCTATCCCGCCGGCGTCATCTGCGAAATCATGAACGAGGACGGCACGATGGCGCGCGTGCCAGAGCTCACCCGGTTCGCGAAGAAGCACGGGCTGCTGCTCATCACGATCGCGGATCTGATCAAGTACCGGGTGCGGACCGAGTCGCTGGTGAGGCGCGTCGCCTCGGCGAGGCTCCCGACCGCGTACGGCGAATTCACGGTCCACGCCTTCGCGAATCAAATCGACAAGCAGACCCACATCGCGCTCGTCTGCGGAGACATCAAGGACGGGAAGAGCGTCCTCGTCCGCGTGCACTCGCAGTGCCTGACCGGCGACGTGCTCCACTCGATCCGATGCGACTGCGGCGCGCAGCTCGACACCGCGATGCGGCGCATCGCGGCGGAAGGGCGCGGCGTCCTGCTGTACTTGAGTCAGGAGGGACGCGGCATCGGTCTGGCGAACAAGATCCGCGCGTACGAGCTGCAGGACGAAGGGTTCGACACGGTCGAAGCCAACGAGCGTCTCGGCTTCAAAGCGGATCAGCGCGATTACGGGATGGGCGTCCAGATTCTGCGCGAGCTCGGCGTTCGGACGATGCGCCTCCTCAGCAACAACCCGCGCAAGCTGGTCGGCATCGAAGGCTACGGCCTGTCGGTGTCCGAATGGCTGCCGCTCGAAATCCCCGCCTCGGACTCGACCCGGAAGTACCTCAAGACCAAAAAGGACAAACTCGGGCACAAACTATCTTCAGTTTGATTTGCGGCGGGGCCCCACCCCCGCCGCCTGTGCCTTCGCGGCCTCATCGGCCGCTCGGCTGTGTTTCGCGGCGACTTTCCGCTTCGTCAATGGCTCGGTTGTTGACACCTCTAGGGCGAGTCCGCTACCATAAGCGGTTCCGTTAGAGTGAGTTAGCGGCCCATGTTCCAGTCCCTCAGCACACGCCTCCAGGACGTATTCAAGACCCTGCGCGGCGAGGGGCGGCTGACGGAAGAGAACGTCGAGGCCGCGCTCCGCGAGATTCGGCTCGCGCTGCTCGAGGCGGACGTCAATTTCAAGGTCGTCAAGGCCTTCATCGACCGCGTGCGCGACCGGGCGATGGGGCAGGACGTCCTGCGCAGCCTGTCGCCGTCCCAGCAGGTCGTCAAGATCGTCCGCGACGAGATGGTCGCGCTCTTCGGCGATGCCGAAGGCGGCCTGCGGCCGACGACGAAACGGCCGCGGGTGATTCTGCTGCTCGGCCTGCAAGGCTCGGGCAAGACGACGACGGCGGGGAAGCTGGGGAAGTGGCTGGCCACGCAGGGCCGGCACCCGCTGCTGGTGTCGACCGACGTGCGGCGGCCGGCGGCGATTCAGCAGCTGAACGTGCTTGGCGAGCAGGCGTCGCTGCGCGTGCACGACCCGGCGGGCCAGCTCGATCCCGTGGCGCGCGCGAAGGGCGCGCTGGCGGAAGCGGCCAATCTCGGCTTCGACGTCGTCATCGTCGACACGGCGGGCCGGCTGCACATCGACGATGAGCTGATGACGGAGCTCGTCGCGATCAAGGACGTGACCGATCCGTCCGACCTGCTGTTTGTCGCCGATGCGATGATGGGGCAGGACGCGATCAAGAGCGCGGGCGAGTTCAACGCGCGCGTGGGCGTCACCGGCGTCGTGCTGACCAAGCTCGATGGCGACGCGCGAGGCGGCGCGGCGCTGTCGGTCGTGTCGGTGGTCGGCGTGCCGATCGCGTTTGTCGGCACCGGCGAGCGTCTCGAGGATCTCGAGCCGTTCCATCCCGAGCGCGTCGTCTCGCGTGTGCTGGGGATGGGCGACGTGCTCTCGCTCATCGAGAAGGCCGAAGCGGCGATCGACCAGGACGATGCGGCGCGGCTCGAGGAGAAGATCCGGAGCAACGAGTTCACGCTCGAGGATTTTCGCGATCAGCTCAAGACGATCAAGAAAATGGGTCCGCTCGAGCAGATCATGGGAATGCTGCCCGGGATGGGCGGCATGAAGATGCCAGACGTCGACCCGAAGCAGATGGAGCGGGTCGAGGCGATTATCGGATCGATGACGCCCGATGAGCGGCGCCGGCAGCACATCCTCAACGGGAGCCGCCGCAAGCGCATCGCGAAGGGCAGCGGGACGTCGGTCGAAGACGTGAATCGTCTGCTGAAGCAGTTCGTGCAGATGCAGAAGATGTTGAAGTCGCTCGGCGGGATGGCCGGGCTGGCTGGCGGCGGTGGCAAGAGCGCCCGCCGCCGGGCCACGCAGATGCTGCGCAACCGCGGATAGTCCGCGGTCTCGGAGCGCGCGCAGCGAACCAGGAGCGTGGGGACCGAGCCTCGCGCGCCGTGAAGGAGACAGACAGATGGTAGCGATTCGTTTGCGCCGTGCCGGTTCCAAGAAGCGCCCGTTCTTCCGCATCGTGGTGACCGACTCGCGCGCCGCCCGCGACAGCAGCTTCGTCGAAATCCTGGGCCACTACAACCCGCGCACCAAGCCGGCGCTCGTCGATATCAAGCAGGAGCGCGTCGACTACTGGATCAGCAAGGGCGCGCAGCCGTCCGACACCGTACGGACGCTCCTCGCGCGGCATTTGACCGTGAAGCCGGCCGCCGCCGCGACAGTCGCGGCGCCTGTGGCGCCTGTCGAGCACGGCGCGAAATGAGCGCGCTCACCGACGTGGTCAGCGTGCTCGCGCGCGCGCTGACCGATCGTCCCGACGAGGTGCGCGTCGTCGAATCGCAGCACAAGGGCACGACGCTCGTGGAGCTGTACCTCGCGCCTGGCGAGCTCGGGAAAGTGATCGGGAAGCAGGGGCGGACGGCCGCGGCGCTGCGGACGCTGGCCGCGACGGCCGGCGAAAAAGAGGGAAAGACCGTCACGTTGGAGTTCAGGGACACTCCTTACAAGGGATGAAGGGCAGAATCTCAGGATGTATGAATTGCAGAATTAGTGCTCTGTAATCCTGCAATCCTGTAGTCCTGCAATTCTGCAATGTCTCTATCATCCAAGTGGGACTCGATGGCCGTGGTCGGGCGCATCGCTCGCGCGCACGGCCTTCGGGGGCAGGTGTTCGTGAATCTCGAAACCGATTTCCCCGAGGAGCGGTTTCAGCCGGGCGCCGAGCTGTACGTGGAGCGCGGCGGGGTCGTCGAGCCGCTGACGCTGACGACCGTCAGGTTTCAGAATCAGCGGCCGGTGGTCGGGTTCGCGGGCATCGAGAGCATCGACGCCGCGGCGAGGCTGGCCGGACTCGAGCTGCGAGTGCCGGCCGATCGCCTGTCGGCGCTGCCGCCGGGCATGTTCTACCGGCACGACCTGGTCGGCTGCCTGGTGGAAACGCGCGATGGCCGGCAGGTGGGCACCGTGCGCGAAGTCGAGGGGACCATCAGCGGGAGCCGCCTCGTCGTCGCGGGGGCGAACGGCGACGTGCTGATCCCGCTTGCCGTGGCGATTTGTACGGCGATCGATCCGGGCGCGAAGCGGATTGTGATCGACCCGCCGGCCGGGTTGCTGGAACTGAACGAATGACTGTCGATCTCGTCACGATCTTTCCGGCGATGATCGAGCAGCCGTTGGCGACCGGCGTGCTCGGGCGGGCCATCGACCGCGGGACGCTCGACGTGAAGGTCCGCGATCTGCGCGATTTCACGATCGACCGGCACCGCGTGGTCGACGATGTGCCGTACGGCGGCGGACCGGGGATGGTGCTGAAGCCGGAGCCGCTCTTTCGGGCGCTCGACGCGATCGAAGGCGAGCGGGGGCGGCCGTTGACGGTCGTGCTCACGTCGCCGCAGGGGCGGCGCTTCACGCAGGCCGAGGCGCAGCGCTTGAGCGAGGTCGAGCACCTGGTGCTCTTGTGCGGCCGCTACGAGGGCATCGACGAGCGCGTGCGGGAGCGGGTGAGCGAGGAGATTTCGATCGGCGATTACGTCCTGAGCGGCGGCGAGCTGCCGGCGCTCGTGATCCTGGACGCGGTCGCGCGCCTGGTGCCGGGCGTGGTCGGCGACGAGCAATCGGTGGCGGAGGATTCCTTCAGCCGCGGGCTGCTCGATTTTCCGCAGTATACGCGGCCGGCGGAAGTCGCCATCGGCGGCAGCGCGGGTCGCGCGGGGCCGGCGGTGCTGAAGGTTCCCGACGTGTTGATGTCGGGGAATCACGGCGACATTCGGCGGTGGCGGAAGCGCGAAGCGGTGAGCCGGACGCTGGAGCGGCGGCCGGATCTGCTGGCGGGCGCCGAGTTGGACGAAGAAGAGCAAGAGATTCTGCGCGAGCTTAAAGGAGCCAAAGATGGGCGCGATTGAACTGGTCGAAAAATCGCAGGTGGCCGAGCGGCCGGCGATGAAATCGGGCGACACCGTCCGCGTGCACGTGAAGGTGCGCGAGGGCGACAAGGAGCGCATTCAGATCTTCGAAGGCGTCGTCATCGGCATGCACCGCGGCAGCACGCGCGGCACGTTCACCGTGCGCAAGGTGTCGTTCGGCCAGGGTGTCGAGCGCATCTTCCCGCTGCACTCGCCGACGATTCACAAGATCGAGGTGATGCGATCGGCCAAGGTCCGCCGCGCGAAGCTGTACTACCTGCGCGACCTCAAGGGCAAGGCCGCCCGCATGAAGGACAGCGGGCGGACAGACGGCGGCGCGTAGCGTCGTCGATCGAGCGTCAGGTCAAGATGTCCCGCGTCCCAGCCATGCGCACGCTGGAGAACGCGCTTCGGCGCGCGGGCTTCGTCTACGTCGCGGGGGTCGACGAGGTCGGACGCGGATGCCTCGCGGGTCCGGTCGTCGCCGCCGCGGTGGTGCTGCACCCGGACCGCCACATCCCCGGGGTCTGCGATTCGAAGGCCGTGCCGGCCGCCGAGCGCGAGCGGTTGTACGACATGATCATCGCCCGCGCGCTGGCCTGGGCCGTGGGCGAGGCCGATCCGTCCGAAATCGACCGCATCAACATCCACCAGGCGTCGCTGCGGGCCATGCAGCGCGCGGTGATCGCGCTCGTCCCGCTCCCGGACATCGTCCTGGTCGACGCCTTCCGCGTGCCCGATTTGCCGATGGCGCAGCGCGGCGTATCGCACGGCGATCGGCGCTGCTCGGCGATTGCCGCCGCGTCGATTGTCGCCAAGGTGACGCGCGATCGCCAGATGCTCGAGCTGCACGCACGCGATCCGCGCTACGGCTTCGATCGTCACAAGGGCTACGCCACCGCGGATCATCTCGAGGCGGTCGCGCGCTTCGGCTACTCGGCGATCCACCGCCGATCGTTCCGGCCTCCGACGCGGTTTGATACCATTGACTAGTTCTTAAGTGCCGCCCATCGATCGCACCGCCATTCTGCGCAACGCCGAGAAGCTCCTCCGCCAGGGGAAGCTCGATCTCGCCATCGCGGAATACCTGCGCGTGGTCGAAGAGCAGCCGCGCGACTGGAACACCGCCAACGTTCTCGGCGATCTGTACATCCGCGCGGGACAGATCGACAAAGCCGTCGAGCAGTACACGCGAATCGCCGACAGCCTGGCCGAAGAAGGCTTCCTGCCGAAGGCGGGTGCGCTCTACAAGAAGATCCTGAAGATCAAGCCGGACCACGAGCACGCCCTCATTCAGGGGGCGGAGATCGCCTCCAGCCAGGGCCTGCTGGCCGACGCGCGCAGCTACCTCAACACCGTGGCCGAGCGGCGTCGCAGCCGCGGCGACGCACGTGGCGCGGCGCAGATTCGGATTCGCCTCGGCAACCTGGATCCAGCCGACTTCGAGGCGCGCGCCACGGCGGCGCGGGCGCGCGTCGAAATCGGCGACACACCGGGTGCGCTGCGCGATCTGAAGGAGATCGCCGCCGAGCTGACGGAAAAAAGCCGGGATGCCGAGGCGATCGAGGTGCTCCGCGAAGCGGCCGGCCTCAGCCCGGACGACGAGGAGCTGCGCGAGCGTCTGCTGGCGGTGTACATCGGCGCCGGCGATTTCGCGCGCGCGCGCGACTGCGCCAGCACGGCCCCTCAGTTCAAGGCGCTGGCCGCCGCCCTCGAGGCCAAGGGCCACCCCGATCACGCCCTGGAAGCCCTTCGGCAAGCCGCACGGCTGGAGCCAGACGACGCCGAGCTCAAGGCGACGCTCGCGCGTGCGTTCGTCGCGCGCGGCGACCTGGCCACCGCCGCCGAGTACCTGACCGTCGAATCGGCCGGCAGCGATCCCCGCCTGCTCCTCACGGTCGCGGAGATGCGGCTGCGCGGCGGCAGAATCGACGAAGGCGTCGAGATCATCAAGCGGCTGCTCGCCGAGGATCCCTCACGCCGGGAGGACATTGCGCTCCTTGGCTGGAGCGTCGCCGAGCAGGCGCCCGATGCCGGCTTCCGCATCGTCGAGCTGGCGGCCGACACCGCCGTCGCGCAAGGCGATTGGGCCGGCGCCGCCGCGGCGCTTCAGGAATTCGTCACGCGCGTGACGGGCCACGTGCCCGCGCTCATGCGCCTCGTGGAAATCTGCGTCGACGGCGGCCTCGAGGCGACGATGTACAGCGCGCAGGGGCAGCTGGCGGACGCCTATATCGAGGCGGGCGCCGCGGCCGAAGCCCGCTTCATCGCCGAGGACCTCGTGGCGCGCGAGCCGTGGGAGCGCACCAACGTCGAGCGCTTTCGGCGCGCCCTCGTGCTGCTCGGCGAGCCCGATCCGGACGCCCTCATCGCCGAGCGCCTCAGCGGACAGTCGCCCTTCACCAGCACCGATCTGTCGTTCGGCGATTTGCCGCCGTTCGAGGACGCGCCGGTGGAGGCTCCGCCGCCGCCCGAGCCGATCGCGGCGCCGGCGCCCAAGAGCAAGAAAGGACATCGCGCGGCGGAGCCCGAGCCCGACGTCGTGGCGCCGGCCGCAGCGGACCCCACAAGAGCCGCGGCGGCACCCTCACCCAAGTCGGGCAGTGCGAAGAAGGGCGGCCGCAAAGGCAAGCGCGAAGAGGCGGAGGAATCGGGCCACTTTGCGCTGAGCAGCAACGCCATCGACCTCGAGAGCATTCTCGGCGAGTTCGAGAGTCCGGCGCGGGAGGACAAGAGGAACGAGAACGCGGAGGTCGACCTGAGCGTCGTGCTCGACGATTTCAAGAGAGGGGCATCGCAGCCGGCGGCGACGCCCGTCGCTCCGAAGCCGCCGCCCGGCGCGGCGGCCGGCGACGATCTGGACGGCGTGTTCGAGCGCTTGCGCGATCAGGCCTCCAAACAGGTCGACGCGGCCGAGGCGGAGCTCAAGAAGGGGCTCGCGCTTCGCAAGGCGGGCAAGATCGACGAGGCGATTGCCGCGCTGCAGGCGGCGTCGCGCGCGCCGAAGCTGCGGTTCCAGACGGCGTCGCTGCTCGGCCGGATCTACGTCGAGCGCAAGGCGCTGCCGCAAGCCATCGAGTGGTTCGAGCGCGCCGCGCAGGCACCCGCGCCGACCGCCGCGGACGGCCATCTGTTGCTGTACGAGCTGGCGGACGCGCTCGAAGGCGTCGGAGAAGTCGCGCGCGCGCTCGCGATCTGTCTCGAGCTGCAGGCCGACGCCGGCGACTATCGCGACGTGTCGGCCCGGGTCGATCGCCTCTCCAAGGTTCAGACGCGAGGGTAGCTTCTGATGCGCCGGTTGATCTACGTCGCGTTCTTTCTCGAGGTGGGGCTGCTGCTCATCGTACTGCCGTGGTCGGCGTTCTGGGATCGCAACTACTTTGCCTCCGCGTGGCCCGCGCTCCGGCCGCTGCTCATGAGCAACTTCTGCCGCGGTGCGATCACCGGCCTCGGGTTCGTGAACCTGTACGCCGGCTTCGCCGATCTGGCGCGCGTCTTCGCCGCGCGCGGCCGGCGTGATGGTGAGTAACCGCCGGCCGATCCTCTGTCTCGTCACCGATCGCCGCCGCCTCTGTGCCGGCTGCGACGACGACACGGCGTCGCGCTGCCTGATGGCACACGTGCGCGAGGCGGTCGCCGCCGGCCTCGATCTCGTCCAGATTCGGGAGCGCGAGATGGCCGCCGGCGCGCTCGCCGATCTCGTCTCGGCGGCCGTGGCGATCGCGCGCGGCTCGGCGACGAAAATCATCGTGAACGACCGGCTCGATGTCGCGATCGCATGCGGCGCGGACGGCGTGCACCTGCGGTCTGATTCGGTGTCGGCCTCGGCAGCCCGGCGGATCGTGCCAGCCGGTTTTCTGATCGGCCGGTCGGTTCACGACGCCGCGGAAGCGGTGTCCGCCGCCGCTGATGCCGACTATCTGATCGCCGGCACCGTCTTTCCGAGCGCGTCCAAGACGGGCCCTGGCGATGCCGACCGGCTGCTTGGCGCCGCAGGGCTCGCCGACCTCGTCCGGGCCGTGCGACAGCCCGTGCTCGCGATCGGCGGCGTGACGCTCGACCGGCTGCCGGAGGTGGCGGCGTCGGGGGCGGCCGGCTTCGCCGCGATTGGATTGTTTCTGAGTGACGATCGCAGGACACCGTGCCGGAGCGGTCCGTTTCGTGCCATCGTAGAGGCGGCGCGGGCGCGGTTTGACAGCATGAAAACGGCTCCCTAACATACACGCGGGTTTCACTCGACTATGGCCTCAGAGCGACCGTCCGGTGATTTCGGCAGCAAGCTGCGTGCGGCACGCGAGCGCCGCGGAATTTCGCTTCGCCAAATCGCCAACGCCACGAAGATCGCGGTGGCTGTCCTCGAGGCGCTCGAGCGCAACGACATCTCGCGGCTGCCCGGCGGCATTTTCGGCCGCGCGTTCGTCCGGTCGTACGCCGTCGAGGTCGGGCTCGACCCGGAGGAAACGATCCGGGATTTCATGGCGCAGTTTCCCCACGACTCGGTCACGGTCGGCCATCCCACGACCGAACAGATCGAAGATCACGACTCGCTCGAAAGCGATCGACGGACCGCGTCGACGTTTCTGCGCCTGATCGCCGTCAGTCTGCCGATCGCCGCGATTGTCATCTACCTTGGCGCGTCCGGGCGCCTGTCGCCGCGTCGGCACGCGCCGGAGACCGCGCCCGCGGCCGAGGCGGCGGCTCCCACGCCGGCGCCCACGCCCGAGGCGGCGACGCCGGCGCCCCCGACGCCCGTTCCGGCGATTGACGCGCCGGCCCCGACGCAGCTGACGGTCGCGCTTGCCGCCACGGGCCCGTGCTGGCTCTCGGTGATCGTTGACGGCCAGAAGCGCGTCGAGCGCACGTTCGCGGCAGGGGAGCAGCAGACGCTCGAGGTGCGGCGCGAGCTGGTGTTGACGGTCGGCGATGCCTCGGCGATCACCTGGACGATCAACGGCGCCGACGCGAAGCCGCTCGGCCACGCCGGCGAGAAGGTCACGGCCCGCGTCAGCCTCGCGAACTTCAAGACATTCCTGCCGGCGCGCTGATGGCCACGAGCGCGCTCCTGGAATTCTTCAAACGGGGTGAAGCGGCGCGCGACGTGCGTCTGCTGGCCGCACAAGGCGCGCTCGCGCCGCGCGCGTACGAGCAGTTGAGCATCCTCGTCGTGCTGCTCGAGGATCCCGATCCTGAGGTCCGCTTGACGGCGCAAGACACCATCGCGCGTATCCCGCCGGCCGCCCTTTCGGGGTTTCTCGCGCGCTCCGAGGTGACGGACAGCCTGCGCGAGTTTTTTGCCGCCCGCGGTATCGTCCCGGCCGACGTGGCCTCGGCCGACGACGAGGCGCCACTCATCGAGACCGACGAGCCGGACGAGTTCGCCGAGGACGAGGATCGCGAGTCGGTCCAGCAGAAGCTCAGCGCGATGACGATGCCGCAGAAGCTCAAGGCCGCGTTCAAAGGCAGCAAGGAGATGCGCGTGATTCTCGTGCGCGATCCGAACAAGATGATCTGCGCCGCGGTGATGAGCAGCCCGAAGCTGACCACGCAGGAAGTGGAAGCCATCGCGCGGATGGCCAGCGTGTCGGAAGACGTGCTGCGGATGGTCGGCGCCAACCGCGGGTGGATGAAGAACTACAAGATTGCGTCGGGCCTCACCAGGAACCCCAAGACGCCGATCGCGATGTCGCTCAACATCCTGCACCGGTTGAACGACAAAGATCTGGCGACGCTGGCCGTCGACCGAAACGTGCCGGAGCAGCTGCGCATCGCCGCGCGCAAGAAGATGGCCGGCGGCCGGACGTAGTGCCGTGGGATCGCCCTACGTGTTCTTTTCGACTTTTCCCTTTTTCATTTCTTTCCGAGTCCAGTCCGACCGCATCTGCGACAGGCCGTCCATGTACACGGCCGCCCGCTCGCGCTCGTCCTCTCCGTTCATCGACTTGAGGATCTGCAGCGCCTTGGCGAGATCGACGGTAATCGTCTGCCGGGTGGTCCGGTAGTAGAGCCGCTTGATCTCGGCGATCTTGTCGTCGGGCGTCAGCATGACGATCTTGGTCATGCGCGCGTCCTGTGGCGGCGCAGGCCCGCCTTGAACTGCTCGAACGGCCGCGTGTTGAGCACGTCGGCCGGCGTCAGCCAGGCCCGGCGCGCCACGAGCACGCCCCAGCGCAGCACGCCGAAGCCGCGGCGGGAATGCGCGTCGCTCGAGATGACGATCGGCGCGCCGCGATCGCGGGCGAGCCTGGCGTGGATATCGTTGAGATCGAGCCGGTCCACCTGGCAGTTGATTTCGAGCGCGACGCCGTGCCCCGCCGCCGCGTCGGCGACCGCTTCGATGTCGAACGGGTACGGCTCGCGCCGCAGAATCAGCCGCCCGGTCGGGTGTCCGAGGATGTCGACGTGAGGATTCTCGAGTGCGCGGAGCAGACGGTCGGTCATCTGCTGGCGATCCTGGTTGAACGCGGAATGCACCGAGACGACGACCAGGTCGAGCGCGGCCAGACAGTCGTCGGCCAGATCGAGTGAGCCGTCGGCCTTGATGTCGCATTCGATGCCGGCGAGCAGCCGCACGCCGCTCGACGCACGGTCGGCCACGCGAATGCGCGCCGCATGATCGAACGCGCGCGTCTCGTCGAGGCCGTTCGCCATCGCGAGCGCTTTGCTGTGGTCCGTGATGGCGATGTACTCCAGCCCCGCCTCTCGCGCCGCCTCCGCCATCGCCGGCACATCGTCTTTGCCGTCGGTTTCGGTGCTGTGCATGTGCAGGTCGCCCCGCAAGTCGGCGCGGTCCACGAGGCGGGGCAGCGCGTGCGCGGCGGCGGCCTCGATCTCGCCGCGCGCTTCGCGCAGCTCCGGCGGCACCCAGTCGAGGCCAAGCGCGCGGTAGATCCCCTCTTCGTCGACGCCGGCGACGCGGGTGTTGTCGGCCGTGGTGAACAGCCCGTACTCGTTCAATTTCAATCCCAGCCCAATCGCGCGGTCTCGCAGGCTGATGTTGTGCGCCTTCGAGCCGGTGAAGTATTGCATGGCCGCGCCCTGACTTTCGCGCGGCACCAGACGCAGGTCCGCCTGGAGGCCGCCGCCCTGTGAGCCGCCCTGGGAGTCAACGATGAGCACGCTCGACTTGGTCTCGCCGTGGCCGAGCACGCGTTCCACGAGGCGGTAGCCGACAAAGTCGTCCATCAGGCTCGCGTCGGCGCCGGAGGCGAGGATGTCGATGTCGCCGCACGTGTCGCAGCCTCGGCGAAGGCTGCCGACCGGCGTGATCTCGGCCTGCGGCGCGCGCGCGCGGAGAAACGCGACGAGGGCGGCCGCGGCGTCGTGCGCATCGGGCAGCAAGTGGCGGCCGGCGTGGCGCTTGCGCTCCTCGAGCGCCTTGAGAATCAGCGCTTCTTTTTTCGCGCCCATCCCGCGCAGCCCCCTGATGCGGCCGTCGGCCGCCGCACGCTCGAGGTCGTCAAGCGTCCGCACTTCGAGCTCGCGATAAAGCGTCGCCACGGTTTTGGGTCCGACGCCCTGCAGGTGCAGCAGGTCGAGAATCGTCGGCGGGAACTCGGCGATGAGCTCGCGATGAAAGGCGGCGTCGCCGGTGTCGGCGATCTCGCGGATGCGCGCGGCGAGATCCTTGCCGATGCCGGGGATTTCCCGCAGCCCCGTGTCGTTGAGGAGCGAGAGCTCGTGTGGATGGTTGGCCGCGATGTCGGCG
>Ga0097691_1001809_pt1 | contig 15151 bp, 15 predicted proteins | sample NGESurdeep072012_8_FD_72858 | JGI IMG/M metagenome (GOLD analysis project Ga0097691, IMG submission 72858) | Arctic peat soil microbial communities from Barrow, Alaska - NGEE Surface sample 210-1 deep-072012 | ecosystem: Environmental > Terrestrial > Soil > Wetlands > Peat ... | reverse complement strand
CATCCCCGGCAGAACCGGGTCGAACACTAGCGCCGGCGCCACGCTGTTGGCGATGTGCAGGTCGTGGATGGCGTCGAACGCCTTCAGCCGGTTCTTCAGATCGTCCACCATCATGTCGATCTGTTTGTCGTCGAACTCCAGTCCGGCGACGGCGGCCGCGTCGGCAATCATCGTCTTCGTGATGTCCTTGTGCTGCTCGGCCATCGCGTAGAGCACGGTGGGAAAAACGGTGGTGGCCACGCCGAACCGCGCGAGACCTTCCAAAAAGCTGCGGCGATTAATGAAGTTGGTAGCCATGGGAGCGGGGAATTATATCGGGAATTGAAAATTTGAAATTTGAAAATTTGGAATTGAAACGCAAATAGTGAGGTTTTGTCGCTTCTGTCCATCGGGGGCGAGAATTCGACACCCGGGCGGTGGATTGCAAATTTCAAATTCTCAAATTTGCAATTGCAAATGAAATAAGAGTCCCGAGGTGATTGTCACCCCCGTTCGTCTCGGCCGGCGGCTCGCTTGATTAGACCCTTGCTTGACCTGCCTCGTCGCTTCCTTGCGGGTCGCAACGCGCGATCTTTCGAGCTTGGGCTCCGGGCTTGCCTACCAACCGGACAAACTGGACTGACGTCTCGGGACTCTAACCTGCTCTTGACTGAAGCTCCCTGTTCTCCTCAACCAGCGCCTCGCTATAGACCGTCACCGCACCCCCAGTCCTTGTGTCGCGAAACATGGACTGTGACTTGGCTTCAGCCCCGGACTTAGCACCAACCGGGGAAACTCAGAAACTGTCAAAGAACGAGTGTCTTTTTACGCTCGCTTCCGCATAAGTCAAGTTTTTCGGGGGCAAAATATCTCCCGTGTTCTCAATCGAGTGCAGCTCGTCCACAGGCCCCTGCCGAAAAATTGTGCAGCCTCGTCGCCGCCCGCCCGTCAAGATTGCGCTTTTCCGCAAAATACGCGGCCGCCCAAGGGCGTTCGTGCAGCCTCATTCGCTGATTACCTCGACGTCGTGATGTGCAAATTTCATCCTCATCCGCAATCCACGCGGTGATTCGCCGCCTGACTCATCTCCCAAATCTGCGAATCTGTAGTTCTCGTGTAGATGTAGAATCTTCCATGGAATCACCATGCAACGCGCGATGAGATCGGCATTGGTCCTCTTGCTGTGGTGGGGCTGGCTTCCGTGCTGGTCGCAGACTTCGACGACGGCAACTGTCGTCGATCAATCGGAGGAGCCGAAGGCGGTCCAATTTGATGGAACCGTCTCCTTCAGCGAGCAGTGGGAAGGGAACGCGCTCGTAACTTCCTGCTCGCGGCAGGTGACGGCCAAGAACGTCTCCGGCAAGCCGGTAGTGCTGCTGATCGCGGCGCTCGACACGCGGGGTCCCCTCGGGGACTGCAACGCACATAACGTGATTCAGCTCGAGAACTTCTTTTCCGTTCCCATGGCGCCGGAGGCTTCCGTGGATGCGTGGCACAACGCCGCGCCGGAACGCAGCGTGACTTGCTGCCACAATCCTCTCGACAAGCCGGACGAACCAGCGGCCGAGGCGCACGTCATCTTCGTGCAATTTTCCGATGGCTCAGCCGCCGGCGACGCCGATGCCGCGAAAGAGATCCTCAAGACTCGCTCCGACATCCACGATGAGCTGCTCCTTCTCGCCGAGACTTACAAGAACAGCGGCGCGCAAGCTTTCCTGGACCTGCTACACAAGAAGCTCCCCGAGCAAGCGGACTGGTACTTCAATCGCTTCCGGAAAGCCGCAGAGAAGGACGGCCCCGCCGCCGCCAGTGCCGCTGTGCGGAACGCGCTCGACGCAGCGCAACGAAACTCCGCGTTGGTGGGCAAAGGCGGCGTGGCACAGTGACTGCCGCTGCGGGCTCACGTAGCACGCTGCGTTTCGGAGCGCTGGCCTCCAGCCGGCAGCTCTTTGGTGAGTTCCTCCCTTTGCGTCCTTTGCGGTAAAGGTATTTTTCCGCTGCTACCATACCCCGTGCCCCTGCTGGACCTCCAATCCGTCTCCATCGACTTCGGCTCCAAGCCCGCCGTCCGCGAACTGTCGTTTTCCATCGCGCCCGGCGAATCCGTGGGCTTGGTCGGCGAATCCGGCAGTGGCAAGTCGGCCACGGCGCTCGCCATCATGCGTTTGCTGCCTCCGCAGGCTTCCACGCGCGGCCGGATTCTCTTCCAGGGGGACGACCTCCTCACCGCCTCCGACGCCGCCATCCGCTCCATCCGCGGCCGCCACATCGCCATGATCTTCCAGGAGCCCATGACCGCGCTCAATCCGGTCATGCGCGTAGGCGATCAGGTTGCCGAAGCCGTTGTGGCCCACGGTGTTCCGAAGTACGTCATCGAGAGAATCAAGAGCAGCGGCAATGATGCGGAGTTCTTCAATTGGGCGCGTGCGCCGCTGCTGCATCGCGGTATTGCGAAGGTCACGGGTTTGGGGGTAGAAACGAAACTCCGCAAGGAAAAGGTCTGGGAACTCGCCGTCGAAGCCCTCCGCGACGTCGGCATCCCCGAGCCCGAGCGCCGTGCCCACAGTTATCCGCACCAGCTTTCCGGCGGGATGCGACAGCGCGTGATGATCGCCATGGCCATCGTCAATCGCCCGCAACTGCTCATTGCCGACGAGCCCACCACCGCCCTCGACGTCACCATCCAGGCGCAGATCCTGGAGCTGCTTGCCGATCTCCGACGCCGCTTCAACCTGGCGATGCTCTTCATCTCCCACGACCTCGCCGTCGTCTCGCAGGTCACCGACCGCGTCGCCGTCATGTACGCCGGATCGCTGGTCGAAGTCGGCAGCGTGCGCGATATCTTCACTGCGCCCGCGCACCCGTACACCCGCGGACTCCTCGCCTCCGTTCCGACTCTTGCCTCCGACCGCAGCCGCCCGCTCGCCACCATCGACGACTCCGCCCGCACCAGCAGCGACTCCATCCCCCTGACCGAAATCTCCGCCCGCCACTGGGCGCGGGTGAATCACTAAATCACTAAATCGGCAAATCCTCTATAATCCCATCCTTACTCGTGCGCATTCTCCTGCTCAGCGATATTCACGCCAACCTTGAGGCGCTGGAGGCCTGCCTTGCGGCCGCTCCCGAGCACGATGCTGTCGTCAACCTCGGCGACGTCGTCGGCTACGGCGCCAGCCCCAATGAGGTCATCGCCCGCGCGCGCGCCCTGGGCGGCATCTTCGTTCGCGGCAATCACGACAAGGCCTGCTCCGGCGTCAGCAACATGGCCGACTTCAATCCCATCGCCGGGCTCGCCGTCCTCTGGTCGCGCACCATGCTTGAGCGCGGCCACCTGAACTGGCTCCGTGACCTGCCGCAAGGCCCACTCAAGATCGAAGGCATCGAAAACGTGCAGTTCGTCCACGGGTCGCCCGCCGACGAGGACGAGTACCTGCTCATGCTGCCCGACGCGCAGCGCCTCCTCGATACCAACTCCCCCGGCGTCACTTTTTTCGGCCACACCCACGTGCAGGGCGGCTTCCTCGCCGGACGCGACGATGCCGCCGTCATCCGGCCCGTCTATCACTCCAAGCGCGATGCCGAGTCCTTCGACTTCGCTCTCGACCCCGCCTGCCACTACCTCATCAATCCCGGTTCCGTCGGCCAGCCCCGCGACGGCGATTGGCGCGCCGCCTTCGCCGTCTTCGACACCGAGCCCTGGCAAGTGTCCTATTTCCGCGTCCCCTACGATATGGAGACCGCGCAGCAGCGCATCCGCGACGCCGACCTCCCCGAACGCCTCGCCAGCCGCCTCGCCCAAGGCCGTTAACATTTGTGATTTAGTGATTTGTGATTTGTCCATTTGTGATTTAGTGATTTGTGATTTAGTAATTGGTGTGCGGCTCACGAAGGATCCGTTTTCAAATCGCAAAATCACAAATCACTCAATCGCCAAGTTCTCATGCCTTTCCGATCTTATCTGCGCAAGAAATCACCGTCTCTGTTCTCCGAGCCGGCTCCTCCCGCCCGTCCCGACCACTACCTCCTCGCGCACGTGGACGGCGGCGCTCGCGGCAACCCCGGCCCGGCCGGCTATGGCGTTGTCATTGAAGATGAGAAGGGAACTTCGGTGGCCCAGCTCAGCGAGTACCTCGGCCACCAAACCAACAACTTCGCCGAATACTCCGGCCTGCTGGCCGCGCTCCGCTACGCCGTTGACCACGGCCCCCGCGCGCTGGAAGTGGTTGCCGACTCCGAATTGATGGTCAAGCAGATGAACGGCCAGTACAAAGTCCGCGCCCCGCAGTTGATCGACCTCTACCAGCAGGCCCGCGCTCTCGTCCGCCAGCTCGACTGGTTCCGCATCCGGCACGTCCGCCGCGCCCACAACTCCGCCGCCGACAAGCTCGCCAACCGCGCCATGGACCAGGCAAACGGGCCCAAGGTGTAAGGCGTTAGGCGGCACAGAAAAACGGCCCCGGATATCTCCGGAGCCGTCTTGCCTTACGCCTTGAGCCTGCCTTACTGCAACAGCCCGATCCCCGTTGCCACCATTTTGTACCCGCTGTTATTGAACAGCAGCCCGCGCACGACCACCTTCTGGCCGTTCGCCAGCACCAGGCTGTTCCTCAGCGTGGTACCCGCCTGCTTGTAGACCGTGATCGTGGGCGTCTTGGTCAGGGTCGCGAATACGCCATCGGTGGGGACGGTCAGGGTGAACGAATTCGCCGTCAGGGCGCTGATTGTTCCCGCCACCGGTTGCTGTTCCAGTTGTACTTGCGTTGCGGTCAACGTGCCGAGCACAGGCAGCATGCCCATGATTGTGCCGCTGGTCAGGGAGATGTTGGCCCCGGCGTCTACTTCCACTACCTGCGCCGGCGACAAGGTGCTCGCGTCGAACGTCAGGCTCACTCCGGTCATGTCCACGCCGTCGGTATCAGGCTGGAAGTGCGTTCCGGTCGTTACATTGACCGTGACTGCCGCCTGCGGTACCGGCGCCATGCCGGACAACGCCGTGGGTGAAACTATGCCTTGCGCGAGCAGAGTGAATTGTGTCACCGGCGTTCCCGTGGTTTTCGCCACGATGCCGATCGCGCCGGTTGCGTTCCGCAGCCCGTTGACCACCATGACTCCGACTGCGAGCAGCGAGCCATCCGGCTGCGCTTGCCCGCCCACGATCACCAGCATGCCGGTCAGGAGCGAGCCCACTCCGCCGATGCCTTTGAACACCGTCGAGCTGTTGGTGGTGAAGGTCAGCGAACGCAACCCGATTGCTGTCGTGATCTTGAAGCTCGAACCGGAGACAGCGCTCACCGTGCCCAGCGTGCGCTCGACCCCACCGGTAAATGGATTGGGCCCGACACCCGTCGGCGGCCCCACCATCTTCCCGTGCGACGCGATAAACAGCGGGTTGAACGTGATGTTGCCGTTGGAATCGATGGCCACCGACGCGTGCAGGTCCATGTCCATGTTGATCACCAGCGCCGTTCCGTCCGACACGAACACCGGGTTCAAGTTGATGGTGAACGGATTTGCCGGCGCGGGAAACGTCTTCTGCACGGTCGTGCCGTTCGATGGGTCCACAACCGTGATCGTCGCGCCGCCCAGCGAGATCGTCGCCTTGTTGTAAGTTCCGGCCGCTACCTCAACGGTTCCCAGCGGCGTGGTCGTACCGGCCAGGCTGGAGATCTCGACCGTGGTCGGGCTCGATACCAGCGATACCGTCGATCCGCTAATGGACGTCAGCGTGACCGAGTTAATGGTGATGCTCAGCGACGCCACCCGGTCCGCCGGATCGTCGCCCATGGTTACCTGCACTACCGATGGCTTTACCGTCGGTGTGGAGGTGAGATTGGTGGTGGGCGAACTTGACCCGCCGCTGCACGCGACGGTGGCCATCAGCGCAACCACCAGAAGTACGAATAACAAACGAGAGCGCATAGCTCCTCCGACTCATAACGTATGAACTGCTGGTACTTCAGGGCCGGTACGACAGGTACTTTTCCATCGCCACGTCGAAGAACATCAGGTCGTGCCCGTTGGCGTCGCGCACGTTCATCACGTACAGGTGCGCGCCCGCCAGCGGCTGGCTGATTCCCCCGACGTCGAAAAACACAAATCCTGCCACCGTCGAATGTGGCTCTACTGCCTTGGCCATGAAGGGCGCGTATTGCAGTTCGCTCACGCCTTCCTTCGGTATTCCCGCATCCGGATGCCGCGGCAGCGGGATGGGCAGCGGGTTCCGGCTCACTTCGTCGCCCCGCCGCTTCACCCGCGAAAACTTCCGGTACAGGTCCTCGCTGGTCGCCGACAGGATCTTCGACCGGTCGGTGGTCACCAACTGTATCTTGACCGCCGTCAGCGCCACCGGTTCGTCACCATCGTTGGTGACGATCAGGTACACCGGCAGCAGGCCCTTTTCCCGGTAATTCAGGTTGAACACCGCCGACGCCTTGTCCGGCATGTCGTATGGGTCGGCCGCGATCGTCACCTTCTCATTGTCGTGTGCGTCGTGCGCCGGATACGTCTTGCCAGGAAACGCCTTTGGCGACACGTAATCCTTGGCCGCAAACGCCACCGCGCACAGCGCCACGCTCAGCGCCAGGACGCCCCACACATGCCCGGTTTTGCCATGTGTGGGAATAGCAAATCGCTTCCACCTTGAACTCACCATCGCCCGATTCTACTGCGTTTACCTTGGGTGTCCTACCGATCGCCGCTTTTGCGGCGTGTGGGTGCAATTCTCCCAACGGATATCCAGTTAAATGGCAGCACAGCCGTTTCCGATTAGTTGTGAAGAAGTGTGATTGCCTGCCGATGCGTCTTGGTTCTAAGGCCCAAAATGGGAATGGCCTTACAATAGCCCTTCGCTTGATGACTTTCCTCTACAGCGCCGTCCTCGCGGTCGCCCTGCTGTTGACCCTGCCCTATTGGGTCCTCCAGATGCTCCGCAGCGGCAAGTACCGCGCCGGACTCGCCGAGCGCTTCGGACGCGTCCCCGCGCGCCTCCGCTCCGACGGCCGCCGCGCCATCTGGGTCCACGCCGTTTCCGTCGGCGAAGTCCTCGCCGTCAGCCGCATCATCCAGGAACTGCGGACGCGCTTCCCCGGTCATCGCGTCGTCATCTCCACCACTACCGCTACCGGACAGAAGCTCGCCCGCAAACGCTTCGGCGAAGACAACGTCTTCTTCTTTCCCCTCGACTTCACCTTCGCCCTGCGCCCTTACTTCGACCTGCTCCAGCCCGAATTCATCGTCGTCGCCGAAACCGAGCTTTGGCCCAACTTCTTCCGTCTCGCCCGCGAGCGTGGCGCGAAGGTTGCCGTCATCAATGCCCGCATCTCCGATCGTTCTTTCCCCCGCTATCGCATGGGCTCCCGCCTGCTCGCGCCGGTGCTCGACAACGTGGACCTCTTCCTGGCGCAGAGCCACGAAGACGCCGGACGGATCGTCGCCATTGGCGCCTCTCCCGATCGCGTGGAAGCGGTCGGCAATCTGAAGTTCGACATTCCCGCCGGCTCGACTTCGGCCCTCGTTCAGCAGCTTCGCCACGCCGCGACCGGGCCCGTGATCGTCTGCGGCAGCACGGTCGCAGGGGAGGAGCCAATCGTTCTCGATGCGCTCCGCGCAGTTCAGCGCCGCTTTCCAGGCACACTGCTCATTCTTGCCCCCCGTCATCCTGAGCGCTTCGACGCGGTTGCCGGCCTGCTCGCATCGTCCGGCATGAGCTTCTGGCGACGCTCGCAGTGGGACGGCGGCCCCTTCCATCAAGGCGGCGTGTTCCTCCTCGACACCATCGGCGAACTCGCCGACCTCTATCAACTCGCGAATGTGGCTTTCATCGGAGGCAGCCTCGTTCCGCGCGGCGGGCACAACATCCTGGAAGCGGCGCGTTTCGGCGTCCCGATTGTCGTTGGCCCCTACACGGAGAATTTCCGCGACATCGTCAACAGCTTCATCCTCGCGCACGCTATCCGCATCGCCAATGCCACCCAGCTCGGTTCCACGATAGACGGGCTGCTCGCCGACCCGGGAGCGTGCCGCTCCCTGGGCGACCGCGCTCGCGAGACGTGGCAGGTCAATGCCGGCGCCACCGCCCGCACCCTCGCCCGCATCGAAACCCTGATGCCGCGCCCACTTTCGTCTGCTGCACTCTCGCAAAAGGAGAACGCCTGATGCCGTTCTCCGCCCTCTTTGGCGCCAGTGTCCGGCTGCGCAACTTGCTCTACGACTCGGGCCGTTTGCGCGCTCGCCGGCTGCAGGGCCCGGTCGTCAGTGTCGGCAACATCTCCGTCGGCGGGGCCGGTAAGACGCCCTTCGTCATCGCCCTCGGCCATATGCTCAAGCAGCGCGGCATCGCCTTCGACGTCCTCTCCCGCGGCTACCGCCGCAAGACCAAGGGCGTGCTCCAGGTCGATCCCGCGGGCTCCCCCACCGAATTCGGCGACGAGCCTCTGCTCATCGCGCAGCAGCTCGGTGTGCCCGTCATCGTGGGCGAGCGGCGCCACGCTGCCGGCCTCTGGTCGGAGAAAAAATACGGTCCCCGCCTGCACTTACTCGACGATGGCTTCCAGCACCGCCAGCTTGCGCGCGACTTCGATATCGTTCTGCTCACCGACGCCGACCTGCGCGACCGCCTCATTCCCGCCGGACGCTTGCGCGAGCCGCTCCGCTCCATCGCGCGCGCCGACGCCGTGGTTCTCGCGCCCGAAATCAGTGCGGACGAATTGCCTCTCCGCGCCGGCCAGCATGTTTGGCGCCTGCGCCGCACCGTCGACCTTGATTTGCCTTCCGGCCCGGTGCTCGCCTTCTGCGCCATCGCCCGCCCCAAGCGTTTTTTCGACGACCTCCGCGCCCGCGGCATCGTGCTTGCCAGCGAAGTCGTCTTCCGCGATCACCACTCCTACACGGCCGCCGACGTGGGTTATCTCACCGCGAAAGCCCAGCAGGCGCGTGCCACCGGCTTCGTCACCACCGAAAAAGACTCGATCAACCTCGGCCCCCTCGCCTCCCGCCTCCAGCCCCTCCACATCGCCCACCTCCGCCTCGAACTGCTCGACGCTCAGCGCGCAATCGACGACCTAGTGCAAACACTTGTGCGCTGCGGCAAGACGCCGTGAGAAAATCCGTTGTTCGTAATCGGTAATCCGTAACCGGTAATCGGGCGAAAACGCCCAGCAAGACGGTATCCTGCCTGGTGCGGTTTTCCGGATTACGAATTACGGATTACGAATTACGGTCTTGAATTGAAGACTTCCAAACATTCCGCCCGCCTGCGCCGCATCGTCGACGCCTTCCCGCGCCTGACCATCACCGTCCTCGCCGACCTCGTCGCCGACGAGTTCATTTACGGCGAAATCTCCCGCGTCTCCCGCGAAGCTCCGGTGCTCATCCTGCGCCACCGCGAGCGCACCGTGGTTCCCGGCGGCGGGGCCAACGCCGTCTACAACCTCGCCGCACTTGGCGTCACCGCGCTCCCCGTCGGCGTGGTTGGCGACGACGAAACCGGACGCCTCCTGCTCCAAGCATTCCACGAGAAACATATCGGGCTTTCCGGGGTGTCGAAAGTGAAGGGCCGCCCCACGGTCACCAAGACCCGCATCCTTGCCGGACAAACGCACAGCGCGCGCCAGCAGGTGGTGCGCGTGGACCGCGAGCCCGAGACCGATCTGCCGCGCCTCTACCGCAACCGGCTGCTCGAGGCCGCCCGCGAATTTTCGCCGGCATCGGACGCGCTGCTCGTCTCCGACTACGGCTACGGCGGCGTCACCCCTGACTTGCTCGATACCTTGCGCGCCACCGGCGCCTTCGACAAAGTTCCCATCACCCTCGACTCGCGCTACCGCATGCTCGAATTTCGCGGCGTGACGGCAGCCACTCCCAACGAGCCTGAAGTCGAAGAGGCACTCCGCATCCGCATCGGCGCCGACACCCCGCGCCTTCTCGACGCCGGCAAAGATGTTCTTGCCCGCATGGGCCTACAGTCGCTGGTCATCACCCGCGGACGCCATGGCATGGTCTGCTTTCAGCCTCACCGCGCCCCCGTTGAAATTTCGATCCACGGCTCCGGCCAGGTTGCCGACGTCACCGGCGCGGGCGACACCGTGATCGCTACCTTCACCGCCGCGCTCGCTGCCGGGGCCGATCCCGAAGACGCCGCCCGTCTGGCCAACTTCGCCGGCGGCATCGTCGTCATGAAGCGCGGCACCGCCGCTGTCAGCAGTGACGAACTGCTGCGCGCCATCGAGAGCGCATCGCATTGAGCCACGACGCCAAAGTCCTTACCCGCGATGAACTCCGCCGCCGTGTCGAGCACTGGCGAAACGCCGGCGAGCGCGTCATCCTCGCCAACGGCTGCTTTGACCTGCTCCACGTCGGACACATCCGCTACCTGCGCGCGGCCAAGGAACTCGGCGGACGTCTCGTCGTCGCCATCAACTCCGACGAATCCGTTCGCACCCTCAAGGGTGCGGGCCGCCCGCTCATGCCCGACACCGAGCGCGCCGAAATCCTCGCTGCTCTCGAGGACGTGGACGCCATCGTCATCTTCAGCGAGTCCGACGTCCGCGCCCTCATTCGCGAGATTCGCCCCAACGTCCACGCCAAGGGCACCGACTACACCGCCGACTCAGTCCCCGAACGCGACGAGGTCATCGCCTGCGGCGGGCGCGTCGCCATCGTCGGCGACCCCAAGGACCACTCCGCGTCTTCTTTCATCGCTAATCTTCGTGGCCAGAAGGACCGCTGATGCCCGAGCGCCTGCTCATCGTGCGCCTCGGCTCCATGGGCGACGTCCTGCACGCGCTCCCCGCCGCCGCCGCCCTCCGCGAGGCGTTCCCCGAATCCGAAATCGGCTGGGCCATCGAGCGCCGCTGGACCCCGCTTCTTGTGTGTGATGAAACTTCGCTCGAAGGGCCGCGCAGCCCGCAGCGCCCGCTCGTCGATCACGTCCATGTCGTCAACACGCTCGCCTGGCGCAAAGCTCCCTATGCAGTGGAGACCTGGGTGGAAGTGCTCAACACCTTTCGCGGCCTGCGTGCCCAACGATACGAAGTCGCGATTGATTTTCAGGGATCGATAAAATCCGCTCTGGTCGCGCAGCTTGCCGGCGCCGGCTCACGCATCGGCTTTTCAACTCCCCGCGAAAAACCGGCAACCATGTTCTATACCTCAGTAGTCGCTCCCTCCGGCCGCCACGTCATCGAGCAGAACTTCTCCCTGGTCTCGACCTTGGGTGTCCCACACATCGCCGGTTTTGCGATGTGTGGGAGTGTTCTCCCTCGCGATCCCGCCGCCGAATCTTCGATTGAAGCTCGGGTGCCCCACCCTGACTGGGGTTGGAAGGGTGGGCAACGTATCGCCCTCCTCAATCCCGGCGCCGGATGGGGCGCCAAGCAGTGGCCCGCCGCGCGCTACGGCGAAGTCGCCCGCCTGCTCGGCGACGACGGTATCCTTTCTCTTGTGAATTACGGTCCTGGCGAAGAAGAACTCGCTCGCGCAGTAGAAGCCGCCAGTGGCGGAAACGCGCGCGCGATCTTGTGCACCTTGTCCGAGCTCATCGCGCTCATCCGCCGTGCCGCTCTCTTCATCGGTGGCGATACCGGGCCCATGCATCTGGCGGCCGCGCTCGGCGTGCCCGTCGTCGCGCTCTTTGGGCCGACCGACCCTGCGCGCAACGGTCCTTATTCCATGCGCGCCATCGTGCTTCGCCATCCTGCCAGCCGCACCGACATGTCTCATTCCGCCGAACCCGATCCCGGTCTGCTCAGCATCACCGCCGCCGACGTCATCACCGCCGCCCGCAGACTGTTGGAGGTTGCTGCATGAGCTGGGCGCGCATCGCTCGACGCATCCGCGTGCCTCTGGGCTTCGCTCTCGCTGCGCTGTACATCTGGCTCGCCCGCCCCACTTGGTTGTCGTTCGCCATCGGCGCCTGCATCGCGCTGCTCGGCGTGGCCCTCCGCGCCGCGGCCTCCGGACACATCACCAAGAACGCCGCCCTCACCACCACCGGTCCCTATGCCCGCACGCGTAACCCGCTCTACCTTGGATCAATCGTTATTGGTGCGGGATTTGCCGCTGCCGCTTTGAACTGGTGGATCGTCGTCGCTATTGCCGTTCTGTTCGTCGCCGTCTACCTGCCGGTGATCGGGTCGGAGGAGGAATTTCTGCGCGGCAAGTTTCCCGAATTCGACGACTATTCCCGCCGCGTGCCGCGCCTGTTACCGCGTTTCCGAAAAGGCACTGCCGATACTGGGTCCTTCTCCTGGCAGCGCTACCGCAAGCACCGCGAGTACAATGCTCTTTTAGGCACTCTGGCGATGGTCATAGCGATGGCCGTGAAGCTGGTGTGGGTCCGCTGAGCGCTTTCTTCCGAATGCGACGATTCCACCTCACTCGGTTGCCCCGCCCTTCCGCCCGCTTTTGGCGGAGGTTGGAGGTTTCCCTTCGTGTCTCGCTGTGTCCTCTGTGGTGGATATTACTTTTGCTTTTCGCCTTTCCTCGCGCCACCGCCCAGCAGCCCGCGACCGAGCAACTCCCAGTGGTTTCCAACGCGTCCGCCATCCACCCGCCGCCGCCGAATTACCAATTTCCCAACGGCCTGACACTCATCTACCAGGCGGAATGGCGACTTTGGACGGCCGGCACGGCGCGCTTCACTCTCGAAGACGCCGGGTTGAATATGCAGCGCATTACCGGTACCGCCGAATCCAGCGGCTTCGTCTCCGCGCTTTACCCGGTGCACGATCGCTTCCAGTCCGTCTTCGACCGTCGTACTTCCTGCTCGCAGTCCATCAACAAGCACGCCGAAGAGGGCTTTCACAAGCGCGAGACCCTCATCAACTTCAACTACGCGCGCCGCAAGAGCACTCTCGACGAGACCAACCTCAAGAACAGCGAGGTCAAGCACGTCGAGTACGACATCCCTGGCTGCGTCACCGATGTTGTTTCCGGCATCTTCTACGTCGGCGCCCAGAAACTCGTTGTCGGCGACGCCTACATTTTTCCACTCAACGACGGCAACAAGACCCTCGACGTGATCGTGCGCGTCGAAAGCAAGGAGCAGGTCAAGGTTCCGGCAGGCGTGTTCAATACCATCCGGGTCGCTCCCCAGGCCAGCTCCGGAGTTCTCAAGGACCGCGGCCGCGTCTGGATCTGGTACTCCGACGACGCGCGCCATATTCCGGTGCAAATGCGGGCCCGCATGCTTTGGGGAACGCTTACGTTTAAACTGTTATCAACCGAGCAGAAGTAAGCCCTGCTCATCGTTGTTCGTGAGCAACATATGAAACGGCAACTCGGTATTCTCGCCGCTATTTGCGTTCTCTTCCTCAGCACAGCAGCCTACGCGCAACTGCTGAAAGCGCCCACCCCCTGCAAGCTCCGCATCACCGTCACCGACGAGCGCCAGAGTCCCATTCCCTACGCTACCGTCGAGGTGCAGGACGCGGTCGGATTCGGCGCTGCCGGCAGCAGCAAGCAGACCGCGCAGGACGGGCGCGCCGAGTTCAGTAGCTACTCCGGCTCTCATCGCATCCGCATCACCGGTTCTGAGATCGTCGACTACGAAGGTGAGTTCGAAATTGCCCCCAACGAAAACTCGCACATCGAGAATATCCGGGTCAAAATGAAGCCTCCGGTGGGCGGCGATAAACCAGCCCCAGGCCCGCCGATTCCCAGTGTTCGTTTGAAAATACCAAGGGCCGCGCAGAAAGAATTCGATCGTGGCAATAAGGCTGCTGAGAAAGCCGACTGGAAGGCCGCCGCCGAGGCCTACCGGGCCGCCATCCAGCAGTACCCAGATTTTGATCAGGCATACAACGGCCTCGGCGTCGCTCTCTCCAGCCAGGAGGACAACGCCGGCGCCAAGGCCGCGTTCGAGAAGGCCATCTCAATTACTCCGGAATACGCCATGGCCGGGCGCAACCTCGCCCGCATCCTCCTCGCCGAGCGCGATTGGAAGCGTTCCGACGAGCTTCTCCGCAAGTCGCTCCAGATCGAGCCTGTGAATGCCTGGGCCCTCACCAACGCCGCCTACGCCGAGCTCCAGTTACAGGACTTCGCCGCAGCTGCCGCCAACGCGCAAAAGGTCCACATGGTGCCGCACACCGGCTTCGAGAACGCGCACTACATTGCGGCCCTCGCGCTGGAACAGTTGGGCAAGAGCGAAGAGGCCCGTGCCGAGTACGACCTGTACTTGAAGGAAGCGCCCACCGGCCCCTACGCCGTCCGCGCGCACCAGGCCAGCGCCCGTCTCTCGAAACCTTGAATTCTGGCCGTAGCACCGGCGTCACGCCGGTCACGTTACGTTCCGCGCGCTCTTCGTAGCGCTGGCTTCCAGCCAGCAGTTGCGTTGGCATCCTGCCCGCGCTCACTTCACTTCGGTTGAAAGGTTCTCGCGAATCCACGACTTGTCGAATTTGGTGCGCTTGACGTTGGCGGCGGCGGTTTGGAGTCCGTAGAGCAGGGTGTTGGCGCGGCGGAGGTCCATCTTGTTGGCGAGGACCGAGTCGAGTACCTGCTGGAGGGCCATCTGGACGCCGTCGGCGTCTTCGAGCAGGGGGAGGTTGTAGAGGGCGCCGTTGGGATCGGGGCGGTAGGGTTGGCGGTCGGGCTGGCTGCGCCAGATGCGATGGAAGTAGCAGTAGATCTCGTCGCGCAGGGCGGGGGAGCCGCAGCGTACGCCGTTGGACTTGATGTGATGGCAGCGGCTGGCGCGGTGAGCGGGAGCGATGTCCGGGAGCCGGGGATAGATTTCTAAGTTCTGGTTTTGACCAGATTCAGGAGGAGGGGTCCCTAAATCTGGCGATTTACAGGGGTTAGCGGCAGGAGTTTCCAGAATCTGGTTTTTATTGGAGTTAGCTGCTGCTTCAGGGAAGAAACGGTTCATGAAGGCCTGAAGATCGGTGGAATCAGACATACGGATTGACTCCCAGAAAATACATTCACTGCGGATCGTCACGGATCTACGCGGGTAAAACCATTCACCACAGAGGACACGAAGGAAAACCGCCGGCAAGATGCCAGCGGAACTCGCACCCCGTCACGCGCAAAGGCGGCGCGCGTCGGGGACCCCGCCTGCCGGCTGGAAGCCAGCGCTACATGTAGAACAAACTCAGGCGCGGAAGAGCGTAACGCTCCAGCAGGCGCTTGTAGACGTACTGCTTCAGGAGTTGGGCGATCTGGGCCA
>Ga0097691_1001807_pt1 | contig 15151 bp, 15 predicted proteins | sample NGESurdeep072012_8_FD_72858 | JGI IMG/M metagenome (GOLD analysis project Ga0097691, IMG submission 72858) | Arctic peat soil microbial communities from Barrow, Alaska - NGEE Surface sample 210-1 deep-072012 | ecosystem: Environmental > Terrestrial > Soil > Wetlands > Peat ... | reverse complement strand
TGCAGGCCGGTAGTCAGGGGCGTTCCGAGCTTTGCGTAGGGGATACCCCGGCGGCGCCAAAGCGGCGATTCGAAGAGCGCGGCACGTCTCGTTTCCTGCAGTCGAAAGCCGCGCATGGTTCGTGCGTAACAACGGCATTTTACCGACGTGTCACAGGACGGCATCAACTCATTCAGCAGCTCACCAGGCATGACACGTGGCGCTTCTACACAGGAATGACAGGAACACAATGAACAGAGTTGAATCAGTCTACAAAACGTTGCGCGGCAGTGTCGTGGTACTCGGATTGGCGATTGTCGCGCTATTTGCGAGCGCCCCTCTCGGTGTGGTGACCGCGCAAGCCGGAAAGCCACCAATGACCGGTATGGACACGACAGCGCGGCGCAGGAATCCCCCGATGAAAGACATGATGGGCGCTCCTCTCCCATTTGGGATCATGATCGGACGGGCAGAACAGTGGATGGTCGGGTATCAGTACATGAACGAGAAGTTGGAAGGCATCCTCGACGGTACCGATGTCATCAGCGAGGCGACCGTTCTCAACCGATTCGCCACGACGCCAACTGGCATGACGATGCAAACGCACATGGGGATGATCATGTATGCCCCGACCGATAGATCCACCGTCATGGCGATGCTTCCGTACGTTCAGATGTCGATGGGAGAACTCCACCGCGATGGCACGCGATCAACCGAACGAAGCAAAGGCGTCGGCGACCTCGAACTACGCACTCTCTATTCGCTGCGCGCGGCGAAAGACCTCCGCCACAGGATTCTGGCGAGCTTCGGGATCGGCTTCCCCACCGGCTCCGTCAACCAGCTCGACGCGGAAGGGGTGCGAACGGAGTATCCGATGCAAACCGGATCGGGAACGTACTCGTTGTTGCCGGGCATCATGTATCTCGGCCAGGCAATGCCGTGGAGTTGGGGAGCAGAGATCAATTCAATGGTGCGCCTTGGTAAGAACGAGCACGGGTACAGGCTCGGAAACCGGTACGAACCGGGGATCTGGGCCGGCCGACAGTTCACGAGCTGGATGAGTGTGTCAGCCGGCGCCAGCGGGGAGTCGTGGGAAAACATCCATGGGTCCGACGCTCTGCTCAATCCAACGGATGAGCCGACAAAGGATCCAAACCTGCAAGGCGGGAAGCGCGTCAATGCCTCGTTGGGAGTCAACTTCAATCTTCCAGAAGGATTTTTCAGCGGCCAGCAGGTTCTGGTTCAGGGCGATGTGCCAGTGATCCAATCATTGGACGGCCCTCAGTTGAAGAGGACCCGTATGCTCCACGTTAGCTGGCAGTGGAGTTTCTGAAGGGCGAAAGCTCATTTCAGCGCGCGCTTGAGGAAGCTTCTCACTCCCAGCCATCCCACGATCAGAAGCATTCCCGTCAGCACAGTTACCACCACCGGCAACGGCATGTGCGGCGCTGCCGGCGTCAGTACGCCCCGCAGCCCTTCGGCAACATAGACCAGGGGATTGATGAGAACCGCGTATTTCATCACCGGAACCACGTCGAGCCCCCGCCACGGATAATAGGCGCAGCCAAAAAACAACATCGGCGCGATGATCAGGCTGAACATGAAGCCGATCTGCTGCGGCTTGATGGCGGTGCCCATGAACAACCCAATCGCCGAGAATGTTGCCGAGCCGAGCAGCGCGATGCCGACAGTCTCCCCGATGTGCGTGAGCGTGAGCCCGGGTATCGGTCCCATGATCACGCGCGCGATCGGCAGCACGAACAGTCCGGCGATGACACCCTGAATCGTTCCGACGACAATCTTTTCGATGGCGATCAGAGGAATCGGAATCGGCGCGAGGAGCCGATCCTCGATCTCATTGGTCCATCCGAAGTCCTGCATCATTGGCAGCGCCACGCTCTGGATGGCGGACATTGTGAGACTGATGCCGAGAATTCCCGGGAGAAGCGTCGCTTTGTACTGGGCGCCGAGGAAGCCCATCTTCGGCAGAAGAAAGCCGAACACGACGATGAACATCAGCGGCTGCATCGTCGTTCTGATGAGAAAGAATGGCAGCTCGCGGCGTGTCACCCGCGCATCCCGGGAAAGAAGCGCGAAGAATACTTTTGCCGGAGAGATCGACGGTGCCATTTCCATCAGTCGAGCCCTCTTCCGGCAATCGACATGAAGAACGTATCGAGTGATCCGTCCGGCGTGCGTGCCTTGAGATTGGCGGGCGTATCGAGCGCGAGCAGCCGCCCGCGGTCCACCAGCGCAATGCGGTCGCTCAGCTGGTCTGCCTCTTCCATATAATGAGTGGTCATGACAATCGTCCGACCCTCGGCGCGCAGGTCGCGCAGAATTCGCCACAGACTCTGCCGCGCATGAGGATCCAGGCCCCCCGTTGGTTCGTCGAGAAAAATTATCTGCGGCTCGTGAATGAGTGCCCTGGCGATCATGAGCCGCTGTTGCTGGCCTCCCGACATCTCATCCACTTTTGCCTCGGCTTTGGAGCCGATCTCCATCTTTTCCAGGAGCTCGAGCGCCCTCCTGGTGGCCTGCTTCCGCGGAATGCCGAAGTAGGCAGCATGGAATACGAGATTCTCAATCGCATTCAGGCTTCTGTCAGGGTTGGGACGCTGAGGAACTACGCCGATTCTCCTGCGCACTTCCACTGCGTTTGCGCGGACGTCGGCCCCGGCCACCGTTGCGGTCCCGGAGGTGGGCCGCACCCGCGTGGTGAGAATTCCTATGGTCGTCGTCTTGCCGGCACCGTTGGGGCCAATCATTCCGAACAGCTCGCCCTCGTGCACGTCGAGGTCGAGAGACTCCAGAGCGACGACGTCGCCCGCCGACGCGCGAGGTTCGTCACCGGGCGATGCGCCTCCCCGCTTTTTCCTCTTGTCTCGCGGCGCGGCGTACACTTTTCGCAGCGCGCGAGTCTCGATTGCGTTGGGCATCGCTCAGCTCTCTCCCGTCGGCGTTATCATCGCGTGGCAAAGATCACTGGAATCCGGACGGGTCGCTAGCCAACGGTGATTTCCTCTGCGCAGATTTCTCAGCCAGTATTCACGCACCGGGGGGCCCACACCATGTCCGCAACGGATAGCGGTTTCGAGATCATCGGCATCGGCCAGATCGCCATTGTCGTCCACGATTTGCCGAAAGCGGTGGAGTTCTATCGTGACAAGCTGGGACTGAAGTTTCTGTACGAATTCCCCGGCCTGGCTTTTTTCGACTGCGCCGGTGTCCGTCTCATGTTATCGTTTGCGGAGAGTCCGGAATTCGACCATCCCGCGTCGATCCTCTACTATAAGGTTGCCGACATCAACGCCGCCTGGAGCGTTCTCCAGGCCCGCGGCGTGAAGCTGGAGCATGAGCCGCACGTCGTTGCGCGCATGCCCGATCACGATCTCTGGATTTGTGCATTCCGGGACACCGAAAACAACCTGCTCGAGTTGATGAGCGAGGTTAAGCACTCCGACTGAACGTTCCGTTTTTGTTCGGCTTTCGTAAGAACTGTCCGTTTAGCGGTTTTGCAACAAACGGATCCCCCTCACGTAATGTCCAATGGGCATAGGGAAACAAACCCGATGCTCGTCAACACAGTGAGGAATCAATGACAGCTCCATGGCACGAAGGCGACACTTCATCCGGCATCTGCCACTCCTGCCGGAAGCTCGTTAACACGAGGTTCGAGAGCCGCAGCATCAAGCTCAACCGCTCCCGCATAACGTTCCCCAACGTTCTCGTGAGCGTGTGCACAGAGTGCAATGAGATGGTCGACCTGCCCAAGCAGTCGCTGGACCAGTTCCGGGAGCTTGGCTGCTGGAAATAGCTTCTCATAAAGACGGGCACAACGGCTGATTTCCCTCGAGGGAAACGAAACACCCCGCTCCGTGTTATCGTAGAGCAGAATGAGGGAACGCGATGCCACCATTGATCGCGTTTTTGCCAAATCGTTCGACTCTGCGAGGCAACATGCATTTCGAGATATGGTGGGCGTTCGCCTTCGTGCTCGGGCTGACTGGCATCCAGGCGTTTACACGGATCACGCTTGGGCTGATCGAGCGGAAAAAGTCCGCTTCTCCGCGCGCCCTCGAGGAAATCGCCGAAAAGGTCGAACGGATCAGCCAGGCCGTCGATGCGACGGCGCTCGAGGTGGAACGCATTGGCGAATCGCAGCGATTCCTGACGCGCGTGCTCGCCCCGCCCGATGCAAAAATCGGCAGCGGCTCGCCCTAGACCCTCGAGGGAAACCATCACCAATCATCAGTGCGGAACGGCGGGGCCGGCAGACCGGAGCTGTTATAAAGACTCGGATTCTCCGGACTATTGGCCCACGCGTACCTCACGGCTACCGGATTGGGAACCGCGTCACTCCACACCACGACATGATCACCTTCGATACGCGCCTCGGCCCACATAAACCGCCGGTCGGCAACGGCAACGGCGAAACCAAGCACACGATCACGCAGCGGCTCGACACGCGGCGCGAACGGCGCTCGCGACACGAGTCCACCTCCGACGTTATCAAACTCGACAGTGACTCTCCCGCCGCGCGCTTCGTGCCGACGATACGTTGGCCCCGCATAAATCACATGCTCGCCGTATGCGACGGAGCGCGCGGCGAGCGCGAGTCGCCGCCCTACTTCCTGCTTGTTCCGAGGATGGAGACTGTTGGCTTCGCCAACATCTATCGTCACCACCTGCGCAGTTGCCGGGAGCGACAGCGCAGCAGCCTGCGACTCACGCAGCGTCGCCCATCCTGCGTGAAGGGGCGGCAGGGAATCGATTGGGCCGTAGTTCGGAAGCTGAACCCACAGGAAAGGCAGCTCCTGTCGTCCTTCAGTCGCGGCCGGGCCACTTTCCCATTCTCGACGCCAACTGCGGATCAGCGTGACGAACTGGGCCCGGTAGGCCATCGCCTGCGCGTCGTTGTTGGCGTTCGACTCGCCTTGATACCAGATGACGCCCCTGATCGGAAATGGAAGCAGCGGATGCAGCATCCGGTTGTACAGATAGGTCGGAATCTTGTTGATGTGCTGGCCGTCCGGCCTGAACGCCACTGCGCCTACCGCAAATTTCCACTCACCAGAAAGAGCCGCGCGAGGAGTGTGTCACGGATCGCAGCGTCACGCGCTTTCTCGCGTTCCAGAATCGCCGCCCACGCACTGTCGGTGAGACCGAGCGCTGCACGGCTCATCCATGTCTCGATGTTGGCGCCGCCCCACGATGTGTGAATCAGTCCGATCGGAACGCCGGTTGCCTTCCGGAGATCGCGGGTGAAGTAGTAGGCCACCGCCGAAAAACTTCCAACGTGCTGCGAATCGGCGGCCTCCCAGCTGCCGCCCGCAAGATCGTCTGCCGGAGAATCAGCGAAAGATTCGGGAACGTTGAAATGTCTGAGCTTCGGGTCGCCCGCCGTTCCGATTGCCAGCGCTGAGTCCTTCGCCGCATTCACCGTGAGCGCCATGTTCGATTGACCGGAGGCGACCCACACGTCGCCCACCAGAATGTCACGGACGACAATCCGGTCCCCGCCCGCTTCGACCAGCAGATCGTATGGCCCGCCCGCGGTCATGGCAGGAAACGACATTCTCCACGTGGAATCACGGCCCGTAATTGCAGTCGCAGCTCGGCCCCGCAGCGTCGCCTTCACACGCGTTCCCGGCATTGCCCATCCCCATACCGGAATGAGCGCATCGCGCTGAATCACCATCCCGTTGCTCAGCAACCTTGGGAGGCGAAGGCGAGCAGAGTCCGCTTGCGCCCCGGATTCGCCGGCTTGTGCAAACACCATCCCGCCAGCGACCGCGACGAACGCGAGCTTGCGCAAGAGACACAACGGCGAACGATCAAGTCTCAGCATGTCGCCGAGATGATACAGGGAGAGACGAGGCTATGCGAGTAGCGAACCTGGTTTCCCAGATCCCGTAGCCAGTGCGACGATCTCCTTGAAGTTGTGCACCGTATAGTCTGCAACCTTGATGACGGGCTCGCGCGCAACAACGCCCGTGTAAGCGGCGAACGCATCCACGGCCGGCGGATCCGCTGTCTTCAGCTCCGCATCGGTCACGCCGTCTCCAACGGCGAGAATCGGACGAGGCAGCCCGAGCCCGCGCACCACACTGACCTTGCCGCCATTTTGCGTCAGCGGAGATGCGACGTTGAAACCCGCGTAGTTCCCTTTCTCCGTGAAGTACACGCGAACGGCGTGGACATCGGCATCGGAAACGCCGACTGCTCTCGCCAGCGGGAGAATGGCGTCGCGTATTCCCGCGGAAACGAGAACGATTCGCACACCGATAGCGGCGAGCTGCGCCAGCGCCTCGGCCGCGCCAGGCTCCATTCTCGCGACGTAGGCGTAGCTCAGACTCGTTACCTCGGCAAGCTGCGGCATTACCGCGACGAGTCTCTCCGCGTACACATCTTCCAGCGCGATCTCGCCGCGCATTGCACGGTCGGTGATCGACGCCACTCGCGCGCTCACGACATCGCCGCGCATTGCCGCCAGGTAATCGATCCCTTCCACGGCCGAAAGGGTCGAATCGACATCGAGAACCAGTGACCTGAAGCGAATGACCGGCACGCTCAGAAGATATTCCCCGGAGCCAGGATTCCGAGAGGATCGAGCTCATGCTTCACCGCTCGCATCACCCCCAGGGCCACCGCAGGCATCTGCAGCGGGAGCCACTGGCGCTTGAGCTTTCCGATGCCGTGCTCGGCCGACACTGTTCCGCCCATCGCCACCACGGCACGAAGCGTCTTCTCAACCACACGCTCGATGGCGTCAAGCTCCTCCGCGTTGCGGGCAACGTAATTCTGGTGCGGATGGCCGTTCCCCGCGTGGCCATAAGTCACTGCCTGCGAGATTCCAGCACGCCGGCCAAGCTCCCGCGACATCGTGATCGCTTCATGGAGCCGGCGATACGGTACTGCCCAGTCCGTCGATACCTTTCGGCCGCCCGCAACGCGGTACAGAGCGCCGCGCTCATTCATCACCGACGGAACCGAGTGCCGAATACGTCGGGCGGTGGCCAGCGCCTGTTCGCCGTCGAACACGCGGACCTCGTCGTCGAAAGCGCCGTGCACGAATGCCAGGCTCAGCCAGGCGTCCAGCACCGACTCGCTCGCGACCTCGCCTTCCGGAATTTCCTGCTCGACGTAAACCATCGTTCCCGAAGCCGGTACCAGGTCAACATTCAGGTTCGGCGGTCCTTTCCGTGCTTCGGCGGCGTGTGCTATCCCAACCGCCAGCTCGTCGAAATATTCGAGACACCTGGGCGATACCTGCGTATCCTCACGGGCGGCGGCGACAAACGCCAGGGCGTTCTGCTCGTTTGCGAACGAGATCTCGAGACCAATGACCCGCTCCGGCAGCGGGAGCAGCAGCAGCTCCGCCTCGACGACGACGCCGAGCGTTCCCTCGCTGCCCACGAACCAGTCCACCGGGTCGTGCGCGATTGCGTAGCCGGCCGTGTTCTTCTCCAGCTCTGCCCGGCGAAAGCTGGCTATCTCACCCGAGGCCAGCACCACCTTCACAGCGCGGACATGGTCACGAGTGGCGCCATACTTGAGCGTGCGGGCGCCGGAAGCGTTGCACGCAATCGCGCCTCCAACTGTGCACTCTTCTTCGCTGGTCGGGTCCGGGGCCAGCAGAAGTCCTTCCGCGGCCGCCGCGCGCTTCACCTCTCCGAGTATTGCGCCGGCAGATACGCGCACAAAGCGAGCATCACGATCGATATCGAGCACCGGCTTCAATCCCCGCATGGACAGCAGTATGCCTCCATCGGTGATCGAGGCGCCCGTGGTGCTGGTCTGCATCCCGGCAGGAGTGACTCCGGTTCGCGAGGCCGCAGCAGACCGCAGGATCTCACTCACTTCCTCCGCCGACTCCGGACGCGCCACTCCATCGGGCAGATACCGCAAGCCGGACGCGTCCGCCGAGAAGCTCGCGCGGACGTCGGGGTCGGTTTCGATTCGCGCGGTCACTCTTTCCTGAAGCTCACCACCGTCACCGATCGTACGTCGGGCAGCTCGAGCAGACGGCGTTTTACATCCTCTCCCACTCCGCCATCCACCGACACTGCGGCCAGCGCTTCCCCGCCCTGCGCCAGTCTCGCCTGATGATACTCGGCGATGTTCACTCCCGATTCACCGAGCAGCGTTCCAACGTGTCCGATGACGCCGGGCACGTCGCGGTTGGTGAGGATTACCAGCGTGTCCCGCGGATAAACGTCCACGCGAAAAGCCCCGATGCGCGTGATCCGGAAAGCTCCATCTCCATTCTCACCGACCGTGCCATGCGCATACGCGATTCCTCCGACGGTGATGTCGTTCATTCCGCCGGTGAGCCGCACCTCCACTGCGCGCGTCGCGCCGGCAATCTCCGTTTGCTGCGGGCCAAGCCCCGGCGCCGGCTCAAATGCCTCGGTGAACGACAGCTCGATACCACGCCCCTCGGCCAGTGTCTGGGCGTTGATGAGGTTGAGCCGCTCCTGTTCGAGCACTCCTTCCAGAACCCCCAGCGCCGCCGACGCCACGAGGGTCTCCCGCGCCGCTGCGAGCGCACGGCTGCCGCGAACGTCTATGCGGCCGACAACGCTCGTGCCCTGTGATGCCAGAATCGCACGGCCTATCGCGGCAGCCCGTCGCGCCAGCAGACGCGCTGGGCGAAGCTCTTCCCATTTTCCGTATTCCCCTTCGGGCACATTGATTGACCGGGAATATTCACCCGACAGCAGCGCGTCACGCACCGCCGCGCACGCGTCTACCGCCACATTGCGCTGAGCCTCCGCAGTGGAAGCTCCGATGTGCGGAGTGAGAAAGACATTCGGCATCCTGCTCAGCGGGTGGTCGCCCGTCACGGGCTCCTTGACGAACGCGTCCACCGCCGCGGCAGCAAGCTTTCGCGCATTCAACGCCTCGGCGAGCGCTTCTTCGTCCACGATTCCGCCGCGCGCCATGTTGACGACAATCGCCGAAGGCGACAACCGGGCCAGCTCGCGCCGGCCGATCATTCCCCGGGTCTCGTCGGTGAGCGGCGTGTGGACAGTGACGATGTCCGCATCGTCGAGCAGCTCGTCGAGCGACTCGGCCCGTCTCACGCGCAGCGATTGAAAGCGCGACTCCGTGATGTATGGGTCGTAGGCAACCAGCGTCATGCCGAACGTCTGGGCGCGGCACGCCACTTCCCCACCGATACGGCCAAGCCCGACAATCCCCAGTGTGCGCCCCTTGAGCTCCGAGCCGAGGAATGATGAGCGCTCCCATCGTCCCGCATGCATCGACTCGTAGGCGCGCGGCAGATGACGCAGCAGACTGATCACCACGCCAAAGAACAGCTCGGCAACGGCAATCGTGTTTCCGGCGGGCGCGTTGATGACTGCAATACCCAGCTCTGTCGCCGCGCCAAGGGCAATGTTGTCGACCCCGACACCGGCGCGGCCAATGACCTTGAGACGCGTTGCTGCCTTGAGAAGCTCAGCGGATACGCGTGTCGCGCTTCTGCCGACGAACGCGTCGTATTCGGGGATGCGCGCCAATAGCTCGGCGGGCGGAAGCGTCGGCACTTCATCGACGTTGAACTCGGGCTCGCCCGCAAGGAGGGCCACGCCCTCGGGGTCGATTTCGTCAGTAACGAGGATGCGAAAAGACATGGCTCAATTTAGCCGGACCCGAACGAGACCTACCAGGCGATGCCGTAATCCTCACCATGGTTGCTGGAGCCGCCCCACATCGAGCCGTGCTTCCTGTCGAAGAGGATCGCGTTGATCGGCCCGGACGTCAGCTTCTCGAACTGCAGCTTGTATCCCATCTGCTGAAGCTCCGCGCGCACACCTTCGGGAGTAGACGTAGCAACGAGCATCCGCCCGGGTCGCGATTCGTGCTGCCCGAATGTCGAGCGCATCTGGAAGCTGTTGATGTTGGGCGCCTCCACCGCCTGCTGCACCGTCATCCCGAATTCCACCACATCGAGAAAGAACTGGAGCAGATTCTGGTCCTGGGAATCGCCGCCCTGCACAGCGAACGACAGATACGGACTTCCATCCTTCAATGCGAGCGTCGGCGTGAGTGTAACGCGCGGATGCTTCCCCGGCTCGATCACGTTGAACGGGCCATCCTGCGGATCGGTGGCGAATGCCTGCGCGCGCTGGCTGAGCCCGACGCCCGTGTGTCCGGCGATCACCGCCGGCACCCATCCACCGCTCGGCGTCACGGACACCACCCACCCCTCCTCATCCGCCGCTTCGATTGACGTGGTACCGGCGTAAAACGCCTCGTTGAACGCAGTGTCGGCCGCGCCCGCGCCTGTAACGCCTCCGTCCATTTCCGCGATACGTGAATCGGCATGCGCGTCAGTCTGTGCGAGCGGCACGCGCCCGGTATCGGCGCCTGCCGGCTTGTCCTGCTGTCCACTTTTCGGAGCGCCGGCCGGCGCGCCCGTCACGGTCCATTTCGCAAGAAGCGTCGAAAACGGATTCACTGCGCCCTGGAACGGATAGGGATCACCCGGCTTCACTGTCGAGTCGTTGTGCTCCCAGTTGATCTCCGCGTAACGCTTTTTTGCGTAGTCCTTCGATAAGAGACCCTTCACCGGCTCGTCAGGCGGGAAATACGGATCGCCGTAATAAAAGTCGCGGTCGGCAAACGCCAGGCTCATCGCCTGATAGATGGTGTGAATGTATTTCGGCGAGTTGTATCCCATCGCCTTCAGATCGGCGTTCTCCAGGATGTTCAGCGCCTGAAGCATTGCCGGCCCCTGCTGCCAGAAAGGAAGCTTGTAGACCGTGATGCTCTTGTAAGTCGTGCTCACCGGCTCTTCGATGTGAACTTTCCAAGTGGCGAGATCGCCCATCGTTATCAGACCGCCGTCTTCCTGTATGCCGCGCACCAGCTCCCGCGCAATGTCACCCTTGTAGAAACGGTCGTACGCAGCGTAAATCGCCTGCTTCCGGCTCTTACCGCTGCTCAGCGCGCTCTGCTCGGCCTCCACCAGCTTGCGCAACGTCGCCGCCAGATCCTTCTGGACGAAAATCTCTCCGGCTTCCGGCGCTTCGCGACTCTGGCCAGGATGAGTGAGATAAATCGCCGGCGAGTACTTCCATTGCTTGATCCACTTTTTCTCCGTCTCGATGGAGTTCGCGGTCTGCGCTTCCATCGGATATCCGTCGGCCATCTGAATCGCCGGGCCAAGGATTTCCCTGAGCGAGAGCGTGCCATACTCGGCGAGCATCGTCATCAATCCACCCGGCGTGCCTGGCGTCACGGCCGCAAGCGGCCCGTACTCCGGCGGAAAGCGGTAGCCCTTCGACTTGTAATAGGCCGCAGTCGCACCCGACGGAGCGACGCCCAGCGCATTGATGCCGATGACCTTCTTTGTGTGTGGATTGTAGATGAGCGCCTGGGTCTCGCCTCCCCACGATAACACGTCCCACATCGTTGTCCCGGCGGCGAGCATGGCGCAGGCGGCGTCCACCGCGTTACCCCCTTTGGCGAAAGCCAGCGCACCCGCCGTTGCACTCAAGGGCTTGCCGGTGATTGCCAGCCAGTGCTTCGCATGGAGCGGCGGCTTGGCAGTCTTGAGGGGAGGCATTTGCGCATGCAGTGACGCGCTTGCGACAACGGCCGGCAGAATCACTGCGAGCATCGAGCGGCGGATTTCGAACATCACGTACCCAATAGGCGGATGAGAGCCGGCTTCGGCATCACTTGCCGGCAGTGAAAATCTGGAGCGCCGAAATCTGGTGCCAATGCACCATGAGCTGATTGCCCGGCAGAATCGTAACCGTGACGACCTCGTCGGCGCGGTTGCGGAGCACTTCCATCAGCTCCTCCACGGCGCCGGCCGCCAGTGGGATCTGGTGACCGCCGTTGAGATAGAGTTTTCCACCGGTGATTTGCTTTGCCATTCGCGGTTCGTCCTCCGAGCAACAATTCTAACGCTCTTCACGCGGGTGCGGGCACCTCGGCGCCATGCCGGTCGGGGACTTTCTGCATCATCCAGAGCGCGAAAACCATTGCCACCGCCACGGTCCCGACGCCGGCTCGATAGGCCACCTGCGGTCCATACTTCGGGAGGAGCCCATCAACGGCAAATCCCCAGATGAAAGGCCCTACCACCGCCGCCGCCCGCGACGAGAGGATCATCAAGCTGAAGAACCGTCCGGCATCGTGCGCCGGAATCAGCGTCAGCAGAAGCGGCCGCTCAGTGGTGGACACCCCTCCATATATGAGCCCGACGCACGCGCCTACAATCCAGAAAGCACTTCTCGTCCTGACACCGATCATCGCCACGAGCAGCACTACCCAGGCGAGCAGAACCAGCGACAACGTTTTCTTCGGGCCGAGCCGGTCGGTGAGCCGCCCGATGACATAGCTGCCCGCTACCGCCGGCAGTGTGAGAACGATGAACAGCCCCGCTTCGGTCCCATGCTCGAACCCCATCGCGAAGATCGCGTAGAGCGCCATGTTGGTGAGAATCGTTCCCATGGCGTCCTGGTATAGAAACGACGTCAGGATGAACCGCAGAGACCCCGGATATTTCCTGGTTTCGCGCAGCGTGGAGGCGACATCACGAAACGCCTGGCGCCATGCCACCCTGCGTTTCCCCGCCACCGCGTTATGATCCCGGCAGAACAGGAAAAGCGGAAGAGAAAACAGCAGAAAAACAATCGCTGTCGGCACGAAGGTGGATACTCGACCACCGGAGCCGGCGAATGGAACACTGGCGCGTAACAGTCTGAGGAATCTTTCCGGAAAATTGCCCAGCACGGGAATCGATCGCTGAAAGAACGGATACGCGATGAGCACGCCGGTAATCGCCCCGACGTAGGAGAATGCCGCGGCCATTCCGGACAGCCGTCCGCGCTCCGGGGGCGGGGCCAGCTCGGGCAGCATCGCGTTGAAAAAGGGCTGAGCCCCCTGGTAGGTGTAGTTGGCGATCGTATAGGCGAAAAGCGCCGCGAAAAGCGGAGGAGTCATCGAGCTTCCGAGCTGCGCCGCTGAGTTGCTGCCCTCCACCCCTTCTCCAGTCAGGGGCAGCCATCCCTGGCCGATTACGGCCACAATCACCGTCGCCGCGCAGGCGGCAAGAGTGAACCCCACCACCCACGGCTTGCGCCGCTGGGTCGCGTCGGAAATCGCCCCGAAAAAGGGAATCGACACTGCCACCATGGCCGATGCGATCCCGTTGATGGTCGCCATAAGGGTGAGCGAACGATGCAGATCCGCCACCATCCACGCCGAGAAGAAGAGCGTGGTCATGTTCATCGAAAAGACAGTGTTGGCGAACTCGTAGAGCGCCCACGAGACACGTTCGCGAGCGGGGGCCCGGCCAGGCGGTTTCTGAGGGTCCGGAAGCTGCGCCCCGTTGGCTCCCGGGGCTGTCACGGCGCCATTCCGGAGTTGAAACAAAAAGACCCCCGTATTCCGTTAAGGAATTGTATGGTATTCAGCACTGGCCTCATCTTCGCGCTCGCGATACTGGTCGCCGTAACGGGCCACGTCGCCAGATCCGTCATTGCCACCTTGCTCCATCGGGGCGAGGGCGGCCCTTCTGCCACCAGCCGGCTGGCGAAGATGGAGGAGCGAATCTCGAAGATGGAAGAGGCCACAAGTGGCCTTGTCGCTGAATTCGCCGCCGTCCGCGAGCGCGAGAGATTTATGACACAGCTCGTGGAGTCCCGTGCCCGGAAGGACGCTCGGATCTTAGAAGAGCATGCCGCCGCGTCATCCGCCTCCATCGCGCCGCCCGCCACCAACGACAGCACGTCGCCCTTCGTGGTGCAGACAGTGTCGGCAGCCCGAAGAGTGCCGAAGCCCGCGGGCTAGAACGACGCTCCCACAAGCTGGACGATCGGAGTGAGAAACGCCCGGACCGGCCGGAACGAGGACCGCCGCGAGGGCTTGCCTAGAACCGTATTGGTTGAAGTCCGCTTTCTGATTTGTTCGTGGCCTGCGCGCTGAGTTGGGTGGTGCCGACTAACAGAGCAAGCGCCAATATCGAAACCATGCGCATTCGATGCTCCGGGCAAAGGCTGGAAGGATAAACTTCGCGCCAACTTGCACGGTTCCCCGCACCCGGTCAACGGTCAATCTTCGGCGAGCCCATCCGAAAATGGGTTCTGCAGCATCAGGTCACGATTCTCGAAGCAGCATTCGTCACCTTCGCCGGCGTCGCATCGCCCTCGATGATTATCCCCGGGAATCTGGCTGAGGCGGCGTTCCTGGCTCGTCGGCGCGGGCGGCCGCCTGCGAGAGAGTTCGCGAAAAGACGCGCCGTCCCCGATAAAACGAAGGAACTCAGGCGATGCCATTGGGAACACGATCGACGAGCGAACTCATCCACACAGTTGTCTCGTTTGAAACTCCCGTCCGCAACCTGCCACGGCCGGGTACCCGCCGGCCATACGTCACGTGACGTAGCGGGACAGCCCCGGTTACGTCTCGGGGAGCTTCTCCGCGATCAACGCCTGGAAGCGCGGGTGCCCCCGGACATTTGCCAGGTCGGAATCGGTGAGGTACCACGCCCGATGGAGGAACCCGAGCTCGATTGCCCGCTCCAGGTGATCGAGCGCCACGTCCACTCGGCCGGCAACCGAATGGAAGCAGCCGATGTTGTAGAGCATCACCGGGTGGCTTGGGTCGAGCTTCAGCGCACGCTCCGCCCATTCCTGCGCGCGTTCGCTTTCGCCGAGACGCTCAAGATTGATCGCTCCGAGATACAACGCGCGCGAATCGCCGGAGTTCAATGCAAGGGCATGCTCGGCGGCAGACACCATGCGCCGTGATGCCTCGTCGAGCTTGTCCTTGTCGCCGATCGCCTGATACGCCATCGCCAGATACGACAGCGTCTGGTACTCGTCGGGGCGCAGGCTCACCGCCAACTCGTACATCTCGACTGCGCGCTCGAGTTTGCCCTGCGACTGGAGCGTTCGTCCGTAGTAGTATGGCGCTTCGTAAAGCGTGGGATCGAGACGGACCGCTTCCTCGAACTCCGCCTCGGCCTCGGGCCAGCGCTGTTGATGGGAGAGCGTCAGCCCCCGGGAAGCGTGTGCCTCAGCCAGGTTGGGATCCAGCTCCAGGGCGCGACGGCTGGCCGCTTCCGCCTGAGCGAGCGCCTCCTCGCCTCCACGGTTGTCCTGCGCGCGAAACACCGAGCAGTCGGCGAGTCCCGCATATGCCAGGG
>Ga0097691_1001806_pt1 | contig 15165 bp, 15 predicted proteins | sample NGESurdeep072012_8_FD_72858 | JGI IMG/M metagenome (GOLD analysis project Ga0097691, IMG submission 72858) | Arctic peat soil microbial communities from Barrow, Alaska - NGEE Surface sample 210-1 deep-072012 | ecosystem: Environmental > Terrestrial > Soil > Wetlands > Peat ... | reverse complement strand
AGAACTATCGGCTCCGGCTGTTGCTCCACTCGGGAGTCGCATGGAACACTCGATCAACTGCACGAATCCGAGGCCGCCACCCACGCCTCATCGAGTAGAGCCCGGAATGTCCCACGCGTAGCAGGGTCAGACAGTCGACACGGCCCGCCAACCAACGGCCCGACTACGGGTTCCTCCCCCAACGGTGGTCCGCTCAGGTGGATGGGCGCCCGCCCCCGAATGGACGGATGCAATCCCCCCTATGTGTCGAGTCGCCGTCACCACTGGTCTTACCCGCGAATCAAACCCGATACGCGCCGAGAGCGCACCCTTGGAGCGTGAGTGCGTGATATGCGGTGACGCGCCTCAGCGACGCGCAAAACCGGCTGGATGCCTCTCCCTGGACTTGCGCAACTGGGGTAGTAACTGTTGGCGAAATGCAAAGTCGGAACGAGACGTCGGCGGTGACCTTCGAGATTCCGGCGTCGCGAATCTGGCTCCGAGGGACCTGCATGGCAAGGTGATGACACGAACACCCTCGCAGATCGGCTCACGTTGAGCGATCTCAGTCTGCAGGCCCCGAAGAGTGTGATCGGACGATCGCAACGACAGTCCTGGTCTGACACCAATCAAGGATGTGGTCCATTCAACACGGAGCGGAAGGAATTCGCCGGGCGTGCAAATGACAGCCGCTTCGGTCCGGATGTTCAAGACCGAGGCGATGATATCGATTCTGTGCCTCCCTTGCAGTGGATCGACGCGATCTCCTCACCTCAACGTGGTGTCGTGCTTCAAACCCGGTATGCCAGGTCCTACACGGGGATTCGGAATGGAAGACTTGCTCAGAGCTTCGTGGCCAAAGTCTTCCTCGGATCTTGCAGCGAGGTCGCCGCCTCATTGGAAACTCGGTCAACCCGAATAGATGGGCGCCGTTCCGTGGAATTGTGCGACTCCGTTCCATGCCATCTGTCGGCACCTGCCACGCATCGACGGGTTGACCGTCTGATCGACGTGGGTCCGTGCCTCGCTCGAATGTTGCTACCGCACCAAGGCGTCTTCGGATTAGCTTCTGTTGGTGCGTATCGACCAACGAAGGAAGGATTCCGTTCGAAGGTCTGGCTGACCATCGCTCGAGGAGCCCCGTCTCAGGGTCCTGACATAACGGAATGACGAGGCGCATCAACCCGATGCCCGATGCGTCACGGAGGCCTGGCCCATGTGTGCGGGTGATCGTGGATCGGTTCCGAAGCGAGTTGATCGATCTTCGACCAAGATCCAGTCGACGCACAAGACTCTCCATGTCATTGACTATCCCCCTGGTCAGTAGCCAGATTGACGTCTTCGTAACATGCTGGTTGTACCTCAGCGGGCGGCGCCGCTCCGTTGCGTTGCCGTGAAGTTGTAGATCACGCTCAGCGAGCAGTTCTGGAGCTGCTCGCTCACGCCTGGGGTGCCCCCGGTCGAGCAGACACCTCCGTTGAAACCGAACGAGTCGGCGTAGGTGGAGGGAACGGCCACCGTCACCACGTAGTAGACCGACGCTCCCTGAATGGGAGCCGATGCGGTGATGTCCTGGATCGAGGTGTCGAGTGTCTTCAACGGGACGCTGTTCACGACAGTAGTGAATCCGCTGGAACAGGTGTAGGTCCACGGTCCGATAGTGCCTCCGGTTTCCGTGGGAGCAACTGGACACGACTGGAGGGTGACGTGAAGCCCGTTGGTGGTGTCGGTCACGAAGTCAGACCCGGCGTTGGCGCCAGCGACGCCAGTTTGCAGAGTGAGTCCCAGCGTGGGGGCAAGGCCGGTGGTACCGGCAGCACCGACCGAGGTGTTGTTGGTCAGCTGGACGATCCGAGACACCGTGTCCCCTTCGGCCAGATTGGTGACAGGCCCCACCGTGAGCGTGCCGTGGTCACCGGCCGGGGTGCCGAGGACGATGTGGACTTGACCGGACGAGATCGGCGTGGGTCCGGGGGCCTGGCTGTCCGTGAAATTGGCCACTACTCCCCCGATGGAGCCCACGGCCAATGTCACAGTCGCCGCGGTAAGGACCAGCCTCCTTGGAAACTGTCGTTTGCGAGAGTGACGACCCGGTGCCATGACAAGCCTTTCTGGAGCAGGTTGCGAGCGGTTGGCAAAAAGACATCCGTGCCATCGGCACAGAATTCCTTCGGCTTGATACGTCGATTCCGCGGTTGCTAGTTAGTTGGCCGAGATCGTCAACAACCGTTTACCTGGGAGGGAACATGTCTTCCTGACGCGGACTGAATGGACGGTCAAACCCGCGGCACAAGTGCGTCGGGGTCGGATGACCAAATCGTCCTCAAGTTATTTGCCACTCAGACCGAGAAAACATTCGATTCACATCTATTCGACCAGACACACATACCCAGAATGAGGAACTGACATGGATACGGAAGCACAAGACGAAAAGGGAAAGTCCACCAAGCGGATTGTCCTCACTGGGGCTGTCGCCCTGCTCGGACTGGCCTCGATTGGCGGAGTCTTCGCAAACTTCACCGATACCCAGGCTGCTGGACCCACGCCGATCACTACCGGCCAGGTTCACATCGTCCTCGGAACCCCGGCCGGTGACCACGGCGCCATGACCGTCGGACCCTTCACCAACATGGCCGAGGGTGACAGCATCTCCCGTGTCGTCCAGTTGACGAACAACACGACCATCGGCGCCGTCGGGACCACTGGCCTGTCGGCGCTCACGCTCCAGTCCAGCCCTGGGGGCACCGATGCCGCCGCGGACATCGTGACGGATGTCACCAATGGCCTGCATGTCACCGTGCAGTCCTGTGCTACCGCTCCCACTGAAACGGCTGGCTCGCCCACGGGTCCGTTCACGTACGCCTGCACCGGCGGTTTCACGGCCGTCGTGAACAGCGTCCCGCTGGCTACCCTGGACTCGGCTGCGCAGAACATCATTGCGTCCGCCCCGATCCAGGGTGCATCGGTCTACTTCGTGGTGACCGCCACGCTGCCGACCACCTATGCGGATCCGTACAGCCTGAACGGTGGGGCTTGCTCCACTGCCGGTGGCGTGAACGAGCAGCTCCAGAATTGCTCGCTGAGCGTGACCTACAACTTCACGGCAACGCAGCGTGCCGGGACCGTCCAGTAAGGCATCCCACTCGCTGAAGGGACACTACGAGGGGCGGGGGAGTTCACTCCCCGCCCCTCGTCCCTTCCTCCCCTCGAGCCAAGGAGAACTTGCCTCCCGGGTTCTTGGCTTCTGCACCTCACCACCAACGGGGCCGTTCAGTCCCCGCCCCTCGTACTTTCCATCTCTCGAGCAACGGGGCATCCATGACCACCCTCGGATTCGACATCACGCCGGAAGCGGCACCGACACAGAACGCACCCCTGCGCCTGTCGAGTCCCACCCCACGTCGCAATCGTCGCCGGCGACCGCCCCCGCGACACCGGAAGGCCCGGAGCAGGCGGAATCGGCGTCCACTGGTCTGGATGGCCAACATCGTGATGGCGGTCGCCATCGCCATCACGGCCGTCGTGGTGGTCGGCAGCTGGGTCGGTCACTGGCGCTTTGAGACAGTGCTGACCGGCTCGATGCGACCCGGCATCCAGCCCGGCGACGTAGAGATCCTGGTCCCCCAGGCCACTTCTGCCATCCGGGTCGGCCAGATCGTGGCATTCCATCCGCCCCACCAGACGTTCACCGTCACTCACCGGGTCATCGCCTTGAGCCATCACCACGGCGTGTGGATCACCACGAAGGGTGACGCAAACAACGTCCGTGACCCATGGGGAGCCGTCCACATCATCGGATCCTCGGCGTGGGTGGTCCACGACGTGATCCCCCGTCTCGGATACGTGAGCATGTGGGCCAAGAGCCCCATACCGCACTTGTTGCTGCTGGTCGTCGTTGCTCTGTTGATCTGCTTCGGCACGCTGAGATTGATCTGGCGCCGATGAGTATCCGGCCCACGGTGACATCCGAGGGATTGCCCATAGGCAACAACCCAGTCGGACCGCGGCCGAGGGCCCGGGTTGGAAGAGCGCGGCACCGGAGTCCCCGACGGGGCGCGCCGGGACTGCGCTGGATCGTCCTCGTCTCCATCTTGGTACTGACTGCGTCCTCATTCAGCGGCGAGGTGTGGGCCTCCAATGCCGACGGTGGCTCCGGAGGGCCCGAGCAACTGACCAGCGCCGTGCTCTCGCCCTCCCCTGCACCTGACACCGTCACCAACGGCGGGTGTGCCACAACCAACCAGCAAACCAACGTGAACACCAGTTGGACCGACAGCCAATCGCCAACTCAGGACGCCTCCGGTGGCTCATTGATCACCGGCTACACCGTCAGCCGGGCGGCCGCGTCCGGTGGGACGTACGTGACGGCCGGGACGACTAGTGGGAGTCCGCCTCCGACGGCGTTCGCCGATGTGCCTCCGGTGGCAAACAGCCCGGTCGCACTTGTTGTCGATGGCACGGCGGCCGGCTCCAAATCGGTCTACCCGTTCACCGAAAGTAGCCTCACCGTCGGTGCCGGGACCACCATCGGTACCGCGGGCACAGAAGTCAACGCCATTCAGATGACGCCCGACGCGCAAACTGCGGTCATCGCGGAGTACACATCCGGCCAGGTCCAGGTGTTCACATGGTCTGGAACTGCCTGGACACTTGCCAAGACGATCGTGCTCGCCACCCCCACTGCCGTAGCCATCAGTCCAGTGCTCAACGCTTCCGGCAAATACGTGGCCTATGTGGTGAGCGACCCGGGAACCACGGTCAACGGCTCGGTTACTCCAATCACGCTCAACGGGGCGAGCAGCGCCGCCGGTACGGCAATCGCGATCCAACATCAGGCGAATCCCACGGCCGCAGTGGTGACCCCTGACGGCACCGAAGTTTACGTCGCCAATTACAACTCTGGCACCGTATCGGCGATCAACACGGCGACGTCGGCGGTCGTGACCGTTGCCCTGTCGGGCAGGGCCCCGAATCCGATCGCCCTCGCCACCACGCCCGACTCGAGCCATATCTACGTTGCCGATCGCAAGAACAGCTACATCGACGACATCACCGTCGCCAGCAACACCGTCTCGACATACGTGACCCTGGCTGCCCGAGGACTCAACGACACGATCCTGACTGGCGCGGGCAATCCCAATGTGCTGGCCATGCTCCCTAACGGCCTCGATCTCTACATTGCCGAGTACGGGAAGAGAGTTGTCCAAGAAGTAAGTACCGCGCTGGCCGCAACACCGGACACCGTGGTGGCATCCATCGCCACCGGTAACGGCTCAGCGCCGATCAACCTGGCCGAATCGCCCAACGGGTGCCAGATATTCGTTGCGGACTGGCCGTCGAACAACATCTTCTCCATCACTACCGCCACCAACGCTCTGGCCACGGTCATGACGGACACGTGTGGGACCCAGGACCCCCAGCCGATGCAGGTGACGCCCGACAACCAATACCTGCTCATGCCCGAGAACAACAACTGCGGCGATCTCCAGATTCTCAATCTGTCCACCAAAGTGGTCACCACCTCCAATGCGGTCGGCGCCCATCCCACCATGGTTGCGGTGCCGCCGGTACCGATTTGGTACAAAACGACGGCAACCCACGCGCAATGGTCCTCGTCGCCGTCAACTCCGATCATGTACCCGGTGGGATGGAATCCAGGAGGGTGGCAGTAGCTGGCGACAATGCACACGGATGCTTCCTCGTGCTCCGTGCGCGCGAGTCGCCGATCAAGCACACGGTGCATCCGGTCGATAGAACATCAACGAAGTACTGACACGAGTAAGTGAGTAGGACTATGAGGGCAGGGCATTCCACAGCGTTTGGAGACGTCACCAAACGTCTTTTGGCGTCGAGTGTCATTGTCCTTGCCGGGCTGGCCCTCCTCGGCGGCGTCTACGCCAACTTCGTTGACGCCCGGGCCGCAGGTCCGGAACCAATCGCTACCGGCCAGGTGCACATTGTTCTCGGGACTCCGGCCGGTGACCACGGCGCCATCACCGTCGGTCCCATACACAACTTGGCCGAAAATGACACGGTGGCTCGAGTGGTGAAACTCACCAACAACGCCACGGTGGGCGCAGCTGGCACGAACGGCCTTGCCACCGCGCGCGGCCTCACCCTCCAGACTGCGGTATCAGGTCCCAACGCCGGATCGGATATCGTCACCGACACCACCAACGGCCTGCATGTAACTGCGCAATCCTGCACGGTCGCTCCGGTGGAGACTGGCGGCCCGACCGGTCCGTGGACGTACACGTGCGCCACCGGATTCGCGAACGTCTTCGCAAACGCGGCTCTCAGAACACTGGACACGACAGCACGCAACATCACCGCGTCTGCCCCTATCCAGGGGGCGACCGTGTACTACGTGTTGACGATGCACCTGCCCAAGACCTACGCCGACTCCTACAAATACCAAAGTGGTGTCTGCTCGACCCTCGGAGTCCCTGGGGTCACCGAGCAGCTGCAGAACTGCACCCTGTCGATCACCTACAACTTCGTCGCCACCCAGCGAGCCGCTGCCAAGCAGTAACTCCGTATCAGTCGAGAAAGCACTCCATCCCCACGCTGCCGCTCGGGTCCAGACAGGTGAGCACTGACCGGACTCGGCGGACTGGGTCGACCTGATCGCCTGTGCTGAATGGGCTGTGCCGTCGGTGCATGCCTGCCCCGACACCAGCTCCTCGGTGCCGGATGGTTTGTGAACCTCCGGAATACAGGTAGGCCAGCAATCAGATGGCAGTACGCGAAGTTGCTGCAACCGCAGAAGCGGTCGACCCCGATTCGACCGGCCATTTGCGACGTCGACACCGTCAGGCGGATGGGGCTTGACGGCGCTGGCGAAGGACGTCGGGATTGACCACATTGGTCGGTTCTCCTGCTGCAAAGGCCACGACCTGTTCGAAGATGTCGCGGAATTGCAGCTCCCACTCGTCACGGGTCACGTAACCGATGTGTGGTGTGCACACCATGTTGTCGAGTAGGAGGAGTGTGTTCCGCGCGTCGCGCAGCGGCTCGTCGTCGAAGACGTCGACCGCGCCCATACCTGGGCGACCCCGACTGAGGGCTTCGGCAAGGGCACCCGGCTCGATCAGGCCCGCCCGGCTGGTGTTGACGAACAGGGAGGACGAGTGCATCCGGTCCAGATCCCCGGAGGTGACGATGCCTCGGGTGGCGGGCACCAGGCGCAGGTGAAGCGAGAGCACGTCACTCCGCTCGAAGAGCTCCTCCTTGTCGGCCGCCACCTCAAAGCCGGCAACACTGGCATTCCGGCGAGACTCCTCGCGGGCCCACACCAGCACCGGCATGTCGAATACGGTCCCGTAGCCGGTCACCACCTCGGCGATCCGCCCGTACCCAAAGAGCCCCAACGTCTTGCCGGCGAGCGTCTGTCCCACACTCTCCTGCCATCGGCCGGCCCGCAGCGACGCCATCTGCTGGGGGATTCGGCGCATGGCGGCGAGCACCAGGCCCCAGGTGAGCTCGGCGGTTGCAATGGAAGGTGAACTCTGATGGAGGTCGGACGACACGACGATCCCGAGCCGGGTACAGGCGTCGATGTCGATATGGGGGAATGCGCTGCGCTAGCTGATGAGCCGTAGGGCCGGGAGGCGCTCGACGAGGTCAGCTGCGATCGTCGTCCGCTCTCGGATGAGCACGAGAACCTCGGTGTCGGCCAGGCGCTCGGCCAGTCGATCCACGTCCTAGACGTGGTCATTCCACACCGTGACGTCGTGGCCGTCGAGGACGGCGAAACATTCGAGGGTCCGGACGGTATCGAAGTAGTCGTCGAGGATCGAGACACGCATGCCGGCTGTCCTCCCGGTAGGGGTCGGCTCGGCCCAGGGTGGGCCAGACGACCAACGGTAGCGGCGGCCGGGCCCAGAGGCCATGTACTGTGCGCGTGTCCGACAACCCTGTAGGGAGAGTCCCATGCCGACGCTGGAACGCACCGACGACGTCTTCGTCCTCGACCTTGGTGACGGGGAGAACCGCTTCTCCCGCGACTGGATGACCTCCGTATACGAGGCGCTCGACGAGGTGGACGCCGCAGAAGGGCCCCGGGCACTGCTTACCGTGGCCTCCGGCAAGATCTGGTCGAACGGCCTCGACCTCGACGGGCTGACGAGCAACGTCGACCAGGCCGGCGAGTATGTTGGCCAAGTCCAAGGACTGTTCGTCCGGATCCTGTCGACCCAGTTCCCGACAGTCGCCGTCCTGCAGGGCCACACGTTCGCCGCCGGAGCGATGCTCGCCCTCGGCCACGACGTGCGCATCATGCGGGCCGACCGCGGATTCTTCTGCTTCCCCGAGGTGGACATCTCCATCCCGTTCTCCCCAGGCATGTCGGCCATGATCCAGGCCCGGCTCACACCGAGCACGGCACACGAGGCCATGTGCACCGGCCGGCGCTACGGCGGCACCGACGCCCTCGAGGCCGGAATCGTCAGCCAGGCCCTGCCGCTCGAGGACCTCGTGCCGGCGGCCACCGAGATCGCCCACGCACTTGCGCCCAAGGCGGGACCGACCTTGAGGACCATCCGCACCACCATGTACCGCGAGGCCATCGAACTCTTGTCGGGAGACAATGGGTTGGTGCTCCCGACCTGAGACGCCCGAATTGACGATTGGGCCGTAGCGAACACTCCTGACCGGCTCCGGGGGGTCCACTACCGTGTCCCCCTGATGACGACCCATCGGCAGGAGGACCACGGCCCGGGCACGCCTGCCGGCAACATCCCGCCCGACCGGTCGTCCGGCGAACCGCAAACCACCAGCCATCCCATCCCGGCGTCGGCCACCCCGGCGGATCCGAACAGGGGCTGGGCCACCGCCCTGGTGGTGGCCAGCTACGTCGCCCTATCCCTCGTCGTCTACTGGCACGTCTGGTCGGCCGGCCTCACCACCCACATGCAGCTCGGGGGAGACCAATTCGCCAACGTCTGGTTCCTGCGGTGGACCCCGTTCGCATTGCTCCATGGCCATAACCCGCTGTTCACCACGTACGCCAACTATCCCTTCGGGGTGAATCTCGTCACCAACACGAGCGCCCCGTTCCTCGGCGTGCTCGGCACGCCGGTGACCTTGTTGTTCGGTTCCATCGCCACGTTCAATGTGTTGAGCACGGTGGCCCTGGGCGGATCGGCAACCGCCGGGTACGTGTTCGCCCGGCGGTGGACGACCTGGCGTCCATCCGCCTGGGCGGCCGGCCTGGTCTACGGGTTCTCCCCTTACGAGATCGGCCAGGCCTCCGGCCACCTCAACTTGACGTTCATCATCCTTCCGCCCCTGATATTCCTGGCTGTCCACGAGATGCTGGTCCGCCAGGAATGGGCGCCGCGCCGCGTGGGCGTCGTTCTCGGGCTCCTCGTGACGGCACAGTTCTTCGTGTCGAGCGAAGTCCTGGCCTCCACCATTGTCATCGGTGCCATCTGTGCCGTCGCCACCGTCATTGTGGGGAGGCGATCCATCGTCGACCACTGGCGGCGGGCGATCAAGGGCGCGCTATGGGCTGCTGGCGTGGCCGGTGTGCTCTTGGCCTACCCAGTCTGGTTCGCGGTGAAGGGGCCGGGGTCGATCGCGGGTCCGATCCAGCTGGTCCCTGAGGCTTACCGGGCCGACGTACTCGGACTGGTCTACCCAGGCGCCTTCGTCTGGCTCGCACCGTCCTCACTCACCCGGACCTCCTCGTTGTTCGCCAACAGCGTGGTGGAGAACGGCTCGTACCTGGGCATCACCCTGGTGGTCATGGTGGTGGTCACGGTGGTGTTCCTGTGGCGCCGGTCACCCGTCGTCCGGGTGGCCGCAGTCGGCGGGGCGGCGGCCTGGGTGCTTTCCCTCGGTGGTGGACTCGTCGTCAGTTCCGCGCCTGCTGCATCCGTGAGTGGCTTCCCGCTCCCCGAACGGATCTTCACCAAGCTCCCCCTGCTGTCCAACACCATCCCGGTCCGCTACTCGCTGTACGTCGCCCTGTTCGCCGGGCTCGTTCTTGCCCTCGGTGTCGACCGACTCCGCCACCGAATTCAGGACGGCGCGGCGGCCGGTTGGCTGCGCACCTCTGTCGGCTCGGCCATCCTCCCCGGTGTGGTGGCACTGGCCTGTCTGGTGCCGCTTATCCCCGCTATCCCTCTCGGCGACGTCGCTGACCCCGGGGTCCCTGCGTTCTTCAACTCGCCGGCCCTGCAACGGATACCCCCGGACTCGGTGGCTCTCCTCTACCCGTTCCCCTCGACACCGACACCGCAGGGCCAGCTTTGGCAGGCCCAGGCCGAACTCCGATTCAAGATGCCCGGCGGCTACTTCCTGGTCCCCCAGCCCCCCGGTCGGGCTATCGCTTTCTCCCCCGCCCTCGGCTACGACACCGACACCTTGACGTCCCGCACCCTGATCGCATTGGCGGCCGGTACGCCACCTCCCGAGACGCCGGCCCTTCGCGCTGCACTGTTGGCTCAGCTCCACCACTGGCACGTGCAGACCCTGCTCGCCTCGACTGCCGGGATGGCCCAACCCGCTCAATCACTCCAGTTCCTCACGTGGCTGACCGGTCGGCAGCCGACCGCCCAGGGTGGGCTCCTGGTCTGGGAGCACCTCCTCGATTGATGTACCGCTGAGCGCGTCCCGAAGTCAGGCGCTGCGCCGATGGTACGTTTCGGTCCCGCCCGCCTCGCGGCGGGGACGGCAATTGAGGGATCCCATGCACGCTTCGAACAGTCCACCCCGGCCCTCCATCGTGCGGGCCATTCGCGCGCGGGAAGTCTGACCGTGCGGGGCGTCAAGATGACGACCGAGGGAATTCGTCTGGTCGGACCCACCCGTGACCCGGGCGGCGGCGACGTCCGGGTCACCGTGTCAAGCTCAGGCATCTGCGGGTCCGATCTACACGTGGCCTCGTTCGGCCCTTCCTGGGCGATCCTCGGACACGAGTTCAGCGGGCGGCTCGATGACGGCACCCCGGTGTCCGTCCTACCGGTCATCCGCTGCGGCAGCTGCGACCGATGCCTGGCCGGCGCCGAGCAGCAGTGTCGCAACGCCCTCGGGAGTATGTACGGGGTCAGCCTCGACGGCGGACTCGCCGACGAGGTATGGGTCCACCCGTCATGCGCCGTCCCACTGCCCGACGGCCTGGCCCTCGAACAGGCCCACCTGGTCGAGCCCCTGGCGGTGGCACTGCACGGGATCAACCGGGCCGGGGTCGTCGACGGGATGCGGCTACTCGTCCTCGGTGCCGGACCGATCGGGCTGTGCACCGTCGCCGTCGCCGGCCACCTCGGCGCCTCAGTGGAGCTCGAAGGTCATCGCCCCCGACGGACCGCGGTCGGTGAGCGATTGGGAGCGTCGCTCGACGTCGGGACCGACTACGACGTTGTGCTTGATGCCGCAGGGACGCAGTCCTCGCTCGACCGGGCAACGGACCTGGTACGGCCAGGAGGGACCGTCGGCATCCTCGGGACCTACTGGAGCCCCGTCACCCTCGGCCTCTCCTTCCAGATGAAGGAGCTGACGCTCATTCCCTCATTCACCTACGGCCACCACCACGGGGCGGTTGAGTTCGCCGAGGCGACCCGGATTCTCGACGCCGTACCGGACCTCGACGACGCGCTGACCACCCATCGGTTCGGATTGGATGATGCCGCCGAGGCGTTCCGGGTGGCCGCCGACCCGGACGAGGACCCCATCAAGGTGGCCGTCCACCCCTAGCTCACGATGCCTGGCCCGGCTCCGTCATCAGACCGGGTCCAGGGGCCCGCCCGATGGCGGAGCGGCCCGTCCCGAGCGACGGTTGCAGACCTGAGATGACGGACGGCCCTAGTGGGCGCGTCGCGGCCGCTCCTAGCGTGGGACATATGAGGAAAGGCGGAATCCAGGGACATCCCGTCCGCACACCGCAAACGGGTCCGGCACCCGACCGGGCGACAGGTCCCCCACGAAGCCCTCCCGACCAGGTGCCTGCACCCTGGACCCCGTCGACCCGTGACTCCCGCGTCGCGAAAGGCGAACGGACGATGCGAGTGGTCGTCGAGGCGCTGGTCGAACTCATCGACGAGGGCGAGGACCACCCGACCACCCGGAAGGTGGCCCACCGGGCCGGAGTGTCGGTCCGGCTCATCTATCACCACTTCGGCGGGGTCCACGGGCTGCTTCTGGCTGCGGTGGCCCACCAGTCTGAGCGACACCGTGACCTCTTGTTCACCATTCCGCCACGCGGTTCCCCGGAACTGCGCATCAAAGCGCTGTGCCGCCAGAGGCGCCTCTACTTCGAGGAGATGACCCCCGTCTACCGGGCGGCCCACTCCCGGGCCCACCTCGAGGCCGGCCTCGACACCCTCCTCGCCGACGACCGCACCATATTGCGCAGACAGCTGGCCCACACCCTCGACCCGGAGCTCGGACCACTTCAGAGTGCAGCACCCGAACTCCTCGATGCCCTCGAGCAGGCCACCGGATGGGATGCCTGGCGGTCGCTCCGGGACGGAGGGAACCACAGCGCACCGTCGGCCGAACGGGTCATCGCGTTCACGGCCACCTGCCTGCTCAACTGAGGTCGACCCGATCTGCCGGATCTGTTGTCACCGGTTCGACGACCATGGGGTGTGGTTGAAGCCGGCGAGCACCGGTCCGGCTGGGCCCCAGGTGATGCGAGTGACCGACGCATTGGCGAGGTATAGCCGCCAGGCGCCCTCGTCGCCCATGCCGAGCGACCAGCAGGTGGCGGCCTTGATGGGCGACACGTGACTGACGACAACGACCGTGTCCGTCCCCCGCGCCGCACCGTCGGGCTCGGCGAACAGCTCCTCGCACGCATCACGCACCCGGGCGCCGGCCGCGGCCAAGCTCTCGCCCCCCGGTGGGGTGAAGGTGGGGTCTGACCGCCACCGCAGCCAGACCTCGGCCGGGATGTCCCCCAACTTCTGACCGTCGTAGGACCCGTAGTCGACCTCGATCCACCTTTCGTCGACCTCGACTGGCAGTCCGGATCCCAGGGCCTGGGCCGTATCGCGGGCTCTGGCCAGTGGACTCGAGATGAGCCGGGTGGCACCGGCCACAGTGTCGGACAGCGAGCGGACCTGCTCGAGCCCCCGCTCGGTCAGCGGCGAGTCGATGCGGCCGAGCAGGAGGCCTTCCGCGTTGCCGGTCGATTCGCCATGACGCACCAGCATCAACACGGTGGTCGACCCGGATCGTGGAGGATGCAGCGACGACCCATCAGTGGACGAGGATCCGATCGCACTGGGGACACGTGGCGAAGGTCTCGGCCGACAGATGATGGATCCGCTCGATCTCGACCGAAGGAAGGGTCAAGTGACACCCATCGCACCGGTCCCCCACGAGGCGGGCCGCCCCGATGCCGCCGAGGTGGGATCGCAGTCGCTCGTACCGCTCGGAAAGTTCGGCTGGCAGGCCGGTGGCCGCCTCGGCCCGGGCCGCCGTCTCAGACTCGATGGCCGCCTGAAGCTCGACCTCGGACAAGGCCGCCGCCTCAGACAGGCGGGCCGCCTCGGCTTCCAGCTCTGCCGCCGTCGCCCGATAGGCGGTCAGTGCCTGGTCGAGCGGCTCCTCCTCCTCCATGAGGACCAGCTCCTCGTCCTCGAGCGTTCGCTGGCGCTCGGCCAGCTGGCTCACCTCGTGGTCCATGGCCTGGAGATCCTTCGAGGCAGTAACCGAGCCCGAACGCATCCGCGCCTCCAACTCGTGGCGGCGCTTGGCCGATGCTGCTATCCGCTCCTCCAGGGCGGCCTGGCGATCGGCCAGCTCGTCCACCTCGGCCTGGACGGCGGCGATCGACACCCGCAGAGCGCCCTGGCGCTCACGCACCCCGGCCAGGGCGATGCGCTCGGGCATCGCCTCGATGCGGCGTTGCAGCTGGTCGAGGGCAGTGTCGTGATCCTGGACCTGGATCAGGGTGTCGTACGGCTCAGCCATCAGTCTCCTCGGACGTCCATCCGAGCCCGTGTAAGGACCCGGTGTCGATCAGCCTACGGGCTGACCGGAGCGCCCCGACGAGGGCATCGTCGGCGATGGCGTCAGCTTCCTCCCATGTAAACCACCGCACCTCCTGGCTTTCGGCGGGAGGCGGGGCAGGGTCGGCGTCGGGACCGACGAGCAGGTAGCGGATGTCGAGGTGAATGTGATCGTCGGCCGCCGGGTGCACGTCGACATGGACCAGGACCGAGCCGCTGTCGGGATGGCGCAGGACGAGACCGGTCTCCTCCTCGCTTTCCCGCCGGGCACCATCCTCGGGCGATTCGGACGGTTCGAGGTGGCCACCCGGCTGGAGCCAGCGGTGCAGCCGGCGGTGCCGGTGCAGCAGTACGCCGCGGGGACCGACGACCACGCCGGACGCCGTCACGTGGGTCAGATCGCCATGCCGGTCGAAGGGCCGGGACAGGGTGGCAAGCGCATTGATGATTGTGGCCAGTGAACGCGCTTCGCGCTCGTCTTGCGGCCGGTGCGCGGACAACGAACTGACGAGCGCGACGACCTGAGGATCCACCGGTGGGTCAGTGCTCATGACAGGTGGCGTCGAACCCAGCAGCGCGGCGCGGTGGGTCGACGTGGATGGGGTGGGGTGGGGTCAGGCCGACTTGCGGCGCTGCCGGTGGATGCGCCGGCGTTCGCGCTCGGTGGTGCCACCCCAGACGCCCTCGCGTTCCCGGTTGGCCAGCGCGTGCTCGAGGCAGGCCTCGCGGACGAGGCACTGATCGCAGATGGCCTTTGCTTCATCCGCCTCCTCATCGGAGACCGGGTAGAACACATCAGGATCGATGCCCCGGCAGGCTGCGTGCTTGCGCCAGGTGGCAATCATGGGAACATTCCTTGCTACGGTTGGGGTCACTGGACGACCCGCCAGGGCAATGCGTCGGTGACCTGGGGGTATGTGGCCTCCCGACGGCAACTGGCGGAACGACCAGTATGGCTCACGGTGCCGGGCGGTGTCCACCACAGGAAACCGCGCTGCGTGGTTAGAATACCACAGCTTGTGTCAGATGGGGTCCGCACCCCCCGGTGTCGACCGGACGGCAACTATCCGTCCCGCCGAGAGCCCTCCCCCCGCCGTCCCCACCACTGTCCCCTAGGATGCCTCGCCACCGGACCGGACGACCCGGCCCCGACGTCCTCGAGGAGCGCATCCATGGACCGAGTCGATCTACAGGGGAAGACCGTCGTCGTGACGGGGGCGACCGGCCA
>Ga0097691_1001805_pt1 | contig 15173 bp, 12 predicted proteins | sample NGESurdeep072012_8_FD_72858 | JGI IMG/M metagenome (GOLD analysis project Ga0097691, IMG submission 72858) | Arctic peat soil microbial communities from Barrow, Alaska - NGEE Surface sample 210-1 deep-072012 | ecosystem: Environmental > Terrestrial > Soil > Wetlands > Peat ... | reverse complement strand
CCCGAGGGTATTGGGCATGACGGTAAATAGTAGGCGCAAGCGAGGGTGCGGGCTCCTAAGCGCGCGGCCAAATGCGGATGGATGCGAGCTTGATGAAGGCAAGGTCGTTGGCCGCGAGCTTGTCGTAGCGGGTCGCGATGCGCTGCCCGATGTCCGTTATCGGGAGTAGACCGGACTCAACGGCCAGGGGGCTTATTTGGCGGGTGACAGGACCCGCACGGCTTGCTGGCTGTCACCTTATTCGGGCTCGCATCTGCCGGATACGAAGTGAAGGTGAGCGCCGCACCGGCGATCAGGATTGCGGCAGCAACCCCGGTTGCGCGGACCCACCGCGTTGGCGTGCCGCGGTTTAAGACCTTGATAGCCTCTTCATGTTGCATGATTGATTGTTCTCCGATTCGTCGCAGCGATCCGCATTTTTAACGCATGCTCGCGGCGGTACGATGTGATCTACGTCAATGTTGGCAACTCTTTTATCGAACTAGCAATTGTCAGATGATGTATTTTTAGTTGCGTGACACAAGCTTCGCGTGTGCTCTGCAGGGGAACGAGCGCTTCTGGCACACGTGCCGTCTGATGCGAAGGACGTCCGCTTACGGCTCCAATGCGGACTCTGGCAAGCCGTTCAACGGCGCGTTTATCTGTTCACGCCCTAGGGAGGAAACCCTAGCCCGCCGGCGGAATGCCGATTGAGCTTCAGCGCTCCTCGATATCCAGATCCACATAGGCCGGCACGTGGTCGGACGGCTTGTCCCAGCCGCGCACGTGGCGATCGATCCCGGCATCAATCAGCCGGTCGGCGGCCTGCGGCGACAGCAGCAGGTGGTCGATGCGAATGCCGTCGTCCTTGGCCCAGGCGCCGGCCTGGTAGTCCCAGAAGCTGTAGAGGTCGGATGCATCGCTGCTGGCGCGGATCGCGTCGGTGAGGCCCAGATTGAGCAACGCGCGGAACTTCTCCCGGGTCTGCGGCAGGAACAGCGCGTCCTTGCTCCAGGCGGCCGGATGGCGGGCATCGGCTGCGGTCGGGATGACGTTGTAGTCGCCGGCCAGGACGAACGGCTCTTCCAGCTTCAGCCGTTCATGTGAAAAATCAATAAGTCGGTCAATCCATTTGAGTTTATATGTGTATTTCTCGGTATCGGGCGGGTTGCCATTAGGCAGATAGAGGCTGACCACCCGCACCACGCCGTTTTTGGTGGATACCAGCGCCTCCAGGAAGCGGGCCTGCACGTCGCCGTCATCGCCGATCAGGCCAGGCGCCACCTCGTCGAACGGCAACTTCGACAACAGCGCGACGCCGTTGAACGTCTTCTGGCCGTGCACCGCCACGTTGTAGCCGAGCGCCTCGAATGCCTCGCGCGGGAAGGCCTCGTTGACGCATTTGATTTCCTGCAGGCAGACGATGTCGGGCTTTCGCTCCGCCAGCCAGACTTGCAGGCTGTCCATGCGCTGGCGAACCGAATTGACGTTCCAGGTGGCGATTCGCATGGATTATAGCTCCAGCCGGCCCGAATAATGCCGTGTCCGGCGTGTTTACCAGCGAGCGCAGGGATATGCACTTAGGCACGTTTATATGCTAGTAAAGCCGCCAACGCGGCCCAGTGGTGAGACAAACGCTAATCCGCGGAATAGGGAGCGTCCGGGCAGGGCCCAAAAGTGCCCGGACCGAAAATTGCCGATGAGCAAGCGAAAGTGGCTATTTGGGGTGGCGGCGCTCGCCCTAATTGGCATTGCACTGCTTTTGCGCGGCTTGTGGACCACCGACGGGAAGGCGGCGCGTTCGCAAGGCCAGGCAGCCGCTGTGGTGCCGGTCGAAACCGCCACAGCCGAACGCAAAAAGGTGCCGGTGCGCCTCGACGCCCTCGGTAGCGTCACTCCGATGGCTAGTGTCGCCATCAAGGCGCGCGTCGACACCGCCATTGTCGACGTCCATTTCCGCGACGGCGCCCGTGTCAACAAGGGCGACCTGCTGTTCACGCTCGATTGCCGGGCGATGGAAGCGCAGATGGCGCAGACCGAAGGCGCGATCGCCCGCGACCGGGCACAACTCGCCGGCGCCGAGCGCGACGTGGCGCGCTACACTGACCTGGTCGCCAAGAGCGCCACCCCGGTCGTCAATCTCGACAATGCCAAGACCCAGTCCGATGTCTTTCGCGCCGCGATTAAATCCGACGAGGGTTTGCTGGAAAATTTGAAGGTCCAGCTCAGCTTTTGCACGATCACCGCGCCGATCTCCGGCCGCATCAGCGCCGCCAGCGTGAAGGTCGGCAATTTCGTGCGCCAGGCCGATCTCACGCCGATGGCGACGATCAACCAAATGGCGCCGGTCTATGTGAGCTTCACGGTGCCGCAGAAAAATCTTCCCGACATCCGCCAGGCTATCGCCGCCGAGACGGCGACCGTGGAGGCCGCGGTGCCGGGCGAGCAGAAGCGCGCTAGCGGCCAAGTCTCCATGATCGAGAACACCGTCGATAGCGCGACCGGTATGGCGACCATCCGCGCCACCATGCCCAACAAAGACGAATTGCTGTGGCCGGGTACGCTGGTCACCGCCGAGATGACGCTGCGAATCGAGGAGGCGGTGGTGGTGCCATCGAGCGCGATGCAGGTCAGCCAGACCGGAAATTTCGTGTTCGTGGTCAAGGATGGCGTCGCGAAAGTTCAACAGGTCAAGGTCGAGCGTCAGGTCGGCGGCGAGTCGGTGATCACTTCCGGCCTTAACGGCGGCGAGACAGTGGTGACCGACGGCCAGTTGCTGCTGTCGGAAGGTACCCGCGTCAATCCGCGCGCCGCCAAGCTTGCGGGCAGCTGAGCCATGAACATCTCTGAAGTCTGCATTCGCCGGCCGGTGTTGACGACGCTGATGACGGCGTCGCTGATCGTGTTCGGCGCCTTCGCCTACCGGCTGCTGCCGGTGGCTGCGCTGCCGGCGGTCGACTTCCCCACCATCCAGATCACCGCGACCTTGCCGGGCGCCAGCCCCGAGACCATGGCCGCCTCGGTCGCCTCGCCGATCGAGCGCCAGCTGTCGACCATCTCCGGCATCTCCTCGATGACCTCGTCGTCCTCGCTCGGCTCGACGCAGATCACGATCCAATTCGACCTTGGGCGCAATATCGATGGCGCCTCGCTCGACGTGCAGACCGCGCTCGCGGTGGCGCAGCGCCGGCTGCCGGTCGAAATGACCACGCCGCCGTTCTTCCGCAAGGTCAATCCCGGCGACTTCCCGGTGCTCTATGTGAGCATGCGCTCCGACACCATGCCGCTATCGGCGGTGGACGATTACGCCGAGACCGTGCTGGCGCCGACACTCTCGCAACTGCCCGGCGTTGCCCAGGTGCTGGTCTATGGCGCGCAGAAATTCGCCGTCCGCGTTCAGGTCGATCCGGCGGCTGCCGCGGCGCGCAATATTTCGCTCGACGACATCCGCACCGTGGTGGCCAAGGCCAATTCCAGCACGCCGGTCGGGACGTTGCAGGGCCAGCGCGAAGCGGTGACACTGCTCGCCACCGGCGCCATGGGAAAAGCGGCCGATTATCGTGACGTGGTGGTGGCCTATCGCAACGGCGCGGCGGTCAAGCTCAACGAAGTGGCGCGCGTGATCGACAGTGTCGAGAACGACAAGGTCGCCAGTTGGTTTAACGACTCGCGCGCCATCGTGCTGGCGATCCAGCGCCAGCCCGACGCCAACACGGTCGAGGTCGTGGATCTGGTCCGCAACAAGCTGCCGGCCATGCGTGCGCAAATTCCGCCCGCGATCAACATGGCGCCGTTGTTCGACCGCTCGATTTCGATCCGCGCGGCGGTGTCCGACGTGCAGGAAACGCTGATGATCGCCATTAGCCTGGTGATCATGGTGATCTTCCTGTTCCTGCGAAAAGTTTCCGCCACCATCATTCCCGCCCTGGCGGTGCCGGTGTCGCTGATCGGCACCTGCGCGGCGATGTATGCCTTCGGCTTCTCCATCAACAACATGACGCTGCTGGCGCTCACGCTGTCGGTCGGCTTCGTGGTCGACGACGCCATCGTGATGCTGGAAAACATCGTGCGCCACATCGAGGGCGGCATGCGCCCGTTCGAGGCGGCGCTGAAAGGTTCGCGCGAGATCGGCTTCACCATCATATCGATCACCTTTTCGCTGATTGCGGTGTTCATCCCGGTGCTGCTGATGGGCGGGATGGTCGGCCGCGTATTCCGCGAATTCGCGGTGTCGGTCTCGGTGGCGATCATTGTCTCGGGCTTCGTATCGCTGACACTCACGCCGATGCTGTGCGCGCGCGTGTTGCGCAGCCATCACGGCGACGAAAAGCAGAACGCCGTCTTGCGCGCCTTCGAGCGCATGTTCGAGTATTTGCTGAGAACTTATGAATGGACGCTCGATCGGGTGCTGGCCTACAAGTCGATCATGCTGATTGTGACTATCGCCACTATCGGCGGTACGATCTGGCTCTATATCGTAGTGCCGAAAGGCTTCTTCCCGACCGAAGACACCGGCTATGTACTCGGCATCACCGACGCCAAGACCGACATCGCCTTTGCGTCAATGGCCGAGCACCAACGCATAATTGCCGATATCGTCCGCGCCGATAAGGCCGTCGCCTATGTGAATTCGACGGTCGGCGGCGGCGGTCCGAATTCGGTCACCAATAGCGGCCGCATGCTGGTGGCGCTCAAGCCGCGCAGCGAGCGCGACAGCCTGCCGGAAATATTGGCGCGGCTGCGCAAGACCGCCAATGTGGTGGTCGGCATCCAGATCTTTTTCCAGCCAATCCAGAACATCAATCTCGGCGGCAAGCTGTCGAAGAGCCAGTATCAATACACGCTGCAATCCAACGATACCGAGTCGCTGTATCGCATCGCGCCCCAATTGCGCGACAAGATCGCCACGATACCGGGCCTGCTCGACGTCGCCACCGATCTTTATATCAAGAATCCGCAGATCTCGATCGAGGTCGATCGCGAGAAGTCTGCGGTCTATGGCGTGAGCGTCGACCAGGTGCGCCAGGAGCTTTACAACGCCTTTGGCACGCGTCAGGTCGCCACTATTTACACGCCGGCGAACGACTATCAGGTGATCCTGGAAAGCATGCCCGAGTACCGGGCGAGCGCGAATGATCTCACCCGTCTCTATCTGAAGACGACCAACGGCACCACGGTGCCGCTCTCGGCGGTGACGCGTTTCGTGCCCACCGTCGGCCCGCTCCAGATCAATCACCAGGGCCAGCAGCCGGCGGTGACTATCTCGTTCAATCTCGCGCCCGGCTTCTCGCTCGGCCAAGCGGTCGATGCGATCCAGAAGCTGGAGCGCGACGACCGCTTGCCGGCCACCATCAATACCGGCTTCCAGGGCACCGCGCAGGTGTTCCAGGATTCGTTGCGCGGGCAGGGCATCCTGATCCTGGCGGCGATCTTTGCGGCCTATGTGGTGCTCGGCATCCTGTATGAAAGCTTCATCCATCCGATCACCATCATCTCCGGCCTGCCGTCGGCCGGCATCGGCGCCATCCTGACGCTGATCCTGTTCAAGATGGATTTGTCGGTGATCGCCATGATCGGCATCGTGATGCTGGTCGGCATCGTGAAGAAGAACGCCATCATGATGATCGACTTCGCGCTCGAGCGCCGCCGCGTCGGCTTGTCGGCCGAGGCCGCGATCCGCGAGGCCGCCATCCTGCGCTTTCGTCCGATCATGATGACGACGTTCGCGGCGATCTTCGGCACGCTGCCGATCGCGCTCGGCACCGGCGCCGGCGCCGAATTGCGCCAGCCGCTCGGCGTCGCGGTGGTCGGTGGCCTCTGCCTGTCGCAGCTGCTCACGCTCTACATCACGCCGGTGATCTATCTATATCTCGACCGCTTCGACCGCATGATCAAGCGCCGGCTCGAGCCGCAGCTGGAAGAGGTCGGCGAGCTGCCGGGCAAGGCGGCGGTGGCGGCGGAGTAATTACAGCGCGAAGCTGGTGCCGCAGCCGCAGGCGGCGGTGGCCTGCGGGTTTTTCACCTTGAACGAGGCGCCGATCAGGTCCTCGACGAAATCGATTTCCGAGCCGGCCATGTAGTTGACCGAAACCGGATCGATCAGCACCACGGCGCCGTCGCGGGCGATGACGAGGTCGTCGCTGGCCTTGGCGCGCTCCATGTCGAATTTGTACTGAAAGCCGGAGCAGCCGCCGCCTTCCACGCTCACGCGCAGCATGGTGCCGGCCGGCTCGCCCTTGAGGATCTCGCCGATCCGCCGGGCCGCCTTGTCGCTGACTGTGACGCTCGCGCCCATCTAACGTCCTTGTACGGCCCCATCATGCTTGCGCATGATCTTATCCGAAAACCGATGCGCTTGGCATTCGGCCTAACCGATAGCTAAGTGCGCGGGACCAGCAGGTCAATGTCGCGCATGATCCCGAAAAGTGGGCACCGGTTTTCGGACAAGATCATGCGCAGATTCGTCGAATAGGGCAGGCATGGCGATCGAAACCGGAGTTAAGCGAGCCATTTATGCCGCCGATCCGGCCACCAGCCGGGGCCGGCGCTGGCCTGAGCCGGCCAGCCCGACCCGCAACGCGTTCCGGCGCGATTGCGACAGGATCATCCATTCCGCCGCGTTCCGGCGGCTGGCGCACAAGACGCAGGTGTTCGTCTACCACGAGGGCGATCACTACCGCACCCGGCTCACCCATACCCTCGAAGTCGCGCAGATCGCCCGTTCGCTCGCCCGCGCGCTCGGGCTCGACGAGGACCTGGCCGAGGCGCTGGCGCTTGCCCACGATCTCGGCCATCCGCCGTTTGGACATGCCGGCGAGCGCGCGCTTGACGAAGCCTTGCGCGGGTTCGGCGGCTTCGATCACAACGCGCAAGGCTTGCGCATCGTCACCGATCTGGAACGCCGCTATGCCGCCTTCGACGGCCTCAACCTTGCCTGGGAGACTCTGGAAGGCCTGGTCAAGCACAACGGCCCGCTCACCGATCGCGCCGGCGCCGGCATCGGCCGCTACGCCCAGCACGCCGTGCCGGCGGCGATTATCGCCTACACGCAAATCCAGGACCTTGAGCTGTGGTCGCAGCCCAGCGCGGAAGCGCAAGTGGCCGCGTTGTCCGACGACATCGCCTACGACGCCCATGACATCGATGACGGCTTGCGCGCCGATTTGTTCACGCTCGACGATATCGCCGCGGTGCCGATTATCGGCGACATTGTGCGCGCCATCGATGCGCAATTCCCCGGCCTCGAGCCGGCCAGGCGCGTGCATGAAACCGTGCGCCACCTGATCACCCGCATGATCGAAGACGTTATCGCCGAGACCGGCCGGCGCGCGGCGGCGCTTAAGCCCGGCTCGGCGGCGCAAGTGCGCCATGCCGCGCAGCCGCTGGTGGCATTTTCGCAAGGCATGGCGAAGGCCGACGCCGACATCAAGGGCTTTCTGCGCCCGCGCATGTACCGGCATGCCCGCGTGATGCAGGTGATGGACGAGGCGCAAGCCGTCGTGCGCGACTTGTTCGCCTATTATGCCAAATCGCCCGCCGACTTGCCGGCGGAATGGGCGGAGGGCATCGGTCTCGCGGACGCGAGCTCGCGCGCCCGCCGCATCGCCGACTACATCGCCGGCATGACCGACCGCTATGCGCAAATCGAGCACGCAAGGTATTTTAAGGAGACGCCGGAGTTGAAGTGAGGGTGGCGCGTGCGCGCTCGGACCCTCTTTGTCACCCTGAGGTGCGCGCCGGAGGCGCGCCTCGAAGGGCGACGGCCGGGCCGCTCATCCTTCGAGGCTCGCTTCGCTCGCACCTCAGGATGACGGGTCGAATTCAGCGGCGTAGGGTGCCATGCGTCGCCAATGAGGACACTCGTGAGCCCACTACCAAAAATTCAATTCGATCTTCTAGCAAATGCCCGGGACTCACTCAGGCAAGCCGTTGAACTGCTTGCTTGGAAAGACATTGGGTCTGATCACGCTAGGCTAAAGCACGCAATCACAAATGCGGCTCATTCGATTGAGCTGCTATTGAAAGAGCGGCTTCGCCAGGTAAACCCCGCCCTTGTTTGGGAGAACGTAGATAAATACCCAAGCCTTGAGGCTCGCACTGTTACCGTCGATACTGCAATATCTCGTCTGAAGAATATTGGTGGCATTACCTTCACTGACAATGACGCAAAGAATCTGCGGTCTCTGCGCACAACACGTAACGCCATTGAGCACTACGAATGGCGCACCACTGAAAAAGAGGCAAAAATTATTGTTGGCAACGCGCTTAGTTTCGCATTTTCCTTCGCCGTTGAACAACTCGGCACCGATCTCGCAGCGGACTTCAAACGCGACGATACTTGGCGTGCATTAATTGATGAATTGAACGACTTCGTTCGCGCTCATGGCGCGAGAATCGAAGCGAACCTTATAGAAAAGAGCGAATTTCCGACGTGTTGCGATGCCTGCGGCGAGCTAACCGTTCCCATGCGTGGCGGGAGTTGCGAGCTTTGCGGTCATTGGCAGGACGTCGATGACACTTAAGCGGGGCCATCAAATGCTCCATCCCTTTTGACTTGCCTCCCAAAATCCCTTACCCGCACCCCATCATGCCCGCCGCGCCCGCACCCCAACATCTCTTCGCCAATGTGCTCGCCCGCGTGCGCGCGGCCTGCGCGGCGCAGTTGGGGGCGCGCGCTGACCTCACGCGCGTGGTGGTCGAGCCACCGCGCGACGCCAGCCACGGCGACATGGCCACCAATGCCGCCATGGTGCTGGCGAAGGATGCCGGCAAGAAGCCGCGCGAATTGGCCGAGGCGATCGCCGTCACATTGCGCGCCGACCCGATTGTCGAAAAGGTCGACGTCGCCGGCCCCGGCTTCATCAATCTCACCCTCAAGCAACATGTGTGGGGCGAGGAACTGCGTGTCGTGCTGGCGAGCGGGCGCGACTATGGCCGCAGCGACATGGGCAAAAGCGAAAAGGTCAATGTCGAATATGTCTCCGCCAATCCGACCGGTCCGATGCATGTCGGCCATGGCCGCGGCGCCGTGTTCGGCGATGCGCTGGCCAATCTGCTGGCCTTTGTCGGCTATGACGTGACGCGCGAATACTACGTCAACGATGCCGGCGCGCAGGTCGATGTGCTGGCGCGCTCGGCGTTCCTGCGCTACCGCGAGGCGCTCGGCGAGGACATCGGGCCGATGCCGGAGGGGCTTTATCCGGGCGACTATCTTCGCCCCGTCGGCGGCGCGTTGGCGGCCGAGCATGGGCCCGAGCTCAGCGCCAATCCGGAATCCGAATGGCTGCCGCTGGTGCGCGCCAAAGCCATCGCGATGATGATGGACATGATCCGCGACGATCTCGCCGCGCTCAATGTCCGCCACGACGTGTTCTTCTCCGAGCGCTCGCTGATCGAAGGCAAAACCGATCAGGTCGCCGCCACCATCAAGTCATTGCAGCTAAGCGGCGAGGTCTACGAGGGCCGGCTGCCGCCGCCGAAAGGCGGCAACCTCGAGGATTGGGAAGACCGCGAGCAGACGCTGTTCCGCTCCACCGATTTCGGCGACGACGTCGACCGCCCCTTACGCAAATCGGACGGCAGCTACACGTATTTCGCCTCCGACATCGCCTACCACAAGTCGAAATTAGATCGCGGCTTCCTCAATATGATCGATGTCTGGGGCGCCGATCATGGCGGCTATATCAAGCGCATGCAGGCGGCGGTGAAGGCGGTGAGCGGCGGCAAAGCCGAGCTGGACGTGAAGCTCGTTCAGCTGGTGCGGCTGCTGCGCGCCGGCGAGCCAGTGAAGATGTCGAAACGGTCGGGCGAGTTCGTCACGCTGCGCGAGGTGGTGGATGAGGTCGGCCGCAACGCCGTGCGTTTCGACATGCTCTACCGCAAGAATGACGCCGTGCTCGATTTCGACCTCGCCAAGGTGATCGAACATACCCGCGAAAACCCGGTGTTCTACGTCCAGTACGGCCATGCCCGCGGCGAATCCATCTTCCGCAACGCGCGCGTGGAGATGCCGGACTTGGCCGTTTGGGCCGGCGAGCGGGCCGCGGTGCTCAAGCATGCGCCGATCGATCGGCTGGTTGACGAGGGTGAGCTCGGCATTCTGCGCCGGATCGCGCTTTACCCGCGGATGGTCGAAGCCGCCGCCGGCGCCCATGAGCCGCACCGGGTTGCCTTCTATCTCTATGAATTAGCAAGCGAATTTCACGCGCACTGGACGCGCGGAAAAGACTTGCCTCATTTACGCTTCATTATCCAGAATGATCCAGAAACAACGCTGGCGCGGCTCGCACTTGTGCAGGGGATCGTCACCGTTCTCGCCTCGGGGCTCGCGCTGCTCGGGGTCGAAGCGCCGGAAGAAATGCGATAATTCTCGTTCGCCGGCCAGCTGAATGATGCAAGCTTAGCGATTGCGTGGGCGAGGGCGCGCTTAAAAAGCCGGGGACCGAATGTCGGACGACCATAGCCAGCGACCCTATCGTTCGAACGACACGATCGCGCGCGGCGCGCCTGCTAAGGCGCCGGGTTCGCCGTCCGGCAGCGACCCGCTCGCCGAACTGGCCCGCCTGATCGGGCAAAACGATCCATTCGCCGAATTCGGCCGCGACGGTGGGCGCCGTCCCGCCGCGCCGCCGACCGCCGATTGGCCGGCCGAGCCGGCCGCGCCCGAAAACCGCGCTGCCGCCGCGCTGCCGCCGATGCCGGAAGAGCAGACCTATGCCACGCCGAATTTCGCTCGCCAGTCTTTTGGCGGCGCGCCGCTGGCGGCGGGCGGCGAGCTCTACCAGGTCGAGAACGGGGTCCCCGGCTATGCGACGGCAGATGAGCCCGGCTATGCCGACGAGGCTTATCACCAGAGCAAGCCGCAGCTCGGCGCCGAGCAAGAGGACTTCTACGACGAGGTCCCGCCGCCGCGCCGGCGCATGGGCGTCATGGTTATCGCTGGCGTGTTTGCACTGGCGGTGATCGGAACCGCCGGCGCGTTCGGCTATCGCGCCCTGTTCGGCTCGTCCGGCTCGAACCTGCCACCGCCTGTCATCAAAGCGGATTCCGCTCCGAGCAAGATCGTGCCGGCGAGCAGCAAGGATGCGCAGTCCAGCAAGCAGATCACCGATCGGGTCAATGAGCGCGGGCTGGGTGAGAAGCTGGTGTCGCGCGAAGAGCAGCCGGTCGAGATCAAGGACAAGCCCGCCGGCGTCATCATGCCACCAGGCCAGGACGCCGCGCAGTCTGCTACCCCGCCGCCGCTCGGCAGCGGTGTCGTCGGCAGCGAGCCGAAAAAGGTTCGCACCATCGCCATCCGTCCCGATCAGGCGGCCACCGCCGATACTATACCGGCATCGGCGCCGCCTGCCGCGGCCACGGAAGCGCCGGCGCGGGTGACGACCGTAACACCTGCAAAACAGGCGGCACCGGCGCAGCCGGCGCGCGTCATCAACAATCCTCCGCCGGCGGCCGATCCCGATTCCGAAACGGCGCCCGCGCCGCGCCAGCCAGTCGCGCGCAGCGCGCCGACCGTGCAAGAGACCGCAGCGCCTGCTCCGAGCAACGCCCCGCTGTCGCTGAGCCCCAATGCGCCGGCACGAGCGGCGCCAGCTCGGGCCGCAGCACCTGCGAAGCGCACCGCGGCAGTAGCGTCGACGCAAACCGCGCCCGCCGCAACAAGCGGCGCCGGTGGCTACGCGGTGCAGGTATCGTCGCAGCGCAGCGAAGCCGACGCGCAGGCTGCGTTCCGCAGCCTGCAGGGCAAATACCCCGGCCAGCTCGGCGGCAAACAGGCGCTGATCCACAAGGTCGATCTGGGCGAAAAGGGCACCTACTACCGCGCCATGGTCGGCCCCTTCGGCAACGCCAATGAGGCGAGCGCGCTGTGCAGCAGCCTCAAAGCTGCCGGCGGCCAGTGCATCGTCCAGAGGAATTAGCGCTCCACAGCTTGACCCTTGCGGCAGGCGCGGGCTAATCCGCGCCGATGACGGCACGCGCATTCATCACCGGATTGGCGGGGCTCACGGTATCCGCCAATGAGCGCGCGTTTCTCCGCGAGGCTCAGCCCTGGGGCCTGATCATTTTCAAGCGAAACGTGAGCACACCGAGCCAAGTGCAGGGCCTCGTTCGCGCATTCCGTGACATCGTCGGCCGGGAAGCGCCCGTGCTGGTGGACCAGGAAGGCGGCCGGGTGCAGCGGCTGGGGCCGCCGCATTGGCCGTCCTATCCGCCAGGCGCGCGCTATGGCGCGCTTTACGATCGCGAGCCTGCTGCTGGCCTGGCCGTGGCGCGCCTTGCCGGCCACCTGATCGCGGCCGACCTCGTGGCGCTCGGGATCGATGTCGACTGCCTGCCGATTGCGGATGTGCCGGTTGCCGGCGGCGATCCAGTCATCGGCGACCGCGCCTATGGCACCGAGCCCGGCAAGGTCGCCGCGATCGCCGCTGCGATCGCGCAGGGGCTGCAGGCCGGCGGCGTTCTGCCGGTGCTCAAGCACCTGCCAGGCCATGGCCGCGCCACCGCCGACAGCCACGCCAAATTGCCGGTGGTCGATACCGACCGGGCGACCCTGGAAGCCACCGATTTCGCCGCGTTCCGGCCGCTCGCCGGCCTGCCGCTCGGCATGACTGCACATGTTGTGTTTACCGCCATCGACCCCGTCGCGCCGGCCACCACTTCGGTCACAATGGTGCAGGAAGTGATTCGCGGATTTATCGGGTTCCGGGGTCTGCTGATGAGCGACGACGTTTCGATGGGAGCACTGTCCGGCACGATTGCCGAGCGCAGCCGCGCCGCGTTCGCGGCCGGGTGTGACGTCGTGCTCCACTGCAATGGCGAACTCGGCGAGATGACGGCGGTAGCGAGCGAAGCGCCCGCGCTGACAGGCGCCGCCGCCGGGCGTGCCGACGCCGCGCTGACCGTGCGGTCGGCGCCGGAAGAATTCGATGTCGATGCCGCGCGTAAGGTTTTCACCCAGATGGTCGCCGGCGAACGGCCGACATCGCAACGGATGACGAACTCATGAGCGCCGACGAATTCGACACCACGCTTGGTGGGACTCTTGGCGCCGACCGCGGCACCACCGAGCCGGCCATGATCGTGGACGTGGAGGGCTTCGAGGGCCCGCTCGATCTGCTGCTTGCGCTGGCGCGCAACCAGAAAGTGGATCTCGCCAAGATTTCGATCCTGGCGCTGGCCGATCAGTATCTCAGCTTCATCGAGGCGGCGCGGCAAGTGCGGCTCGAACTTGCCGCCGATTACTTGGTAATGGCAGCCTGGCTCGCTTACCTGAAATCGCGGCTGCTGCTGCCAGAAGCAGCACCCGGCGAAGGACCGAGCGCAGAAGATATGGCGCTGGCGCTGGCCTACCGTTTGCGCCGGCTGGAAGCGTTCCGCGAGGTGGCGACACGCCTGATGGGACGGCCGCAGCTCAATCGCGACATATTCGCACGCGGCGCGCCGGAGCCGATTGCCGAGATCAAGCGGCCGGAATGGTCGGCGACGCTCTACGATCTGCTCAGCGCCTATTCCACGCAGCGCCAGCGCAGCGTGCTCTCGCGCGTGCGCTTCAAGCAGCGCACGGTCTGGTCGCTGGCCGAAGCGCGCGCCGCGCTCGAGCGTTTGATCGGGCAGTCAACGGACTGGTCGCGGATCGACATGTTCCTGATCAGCTATGTGGTGGAGCCGGCGCTAGCGGCCACGGTGTTTGCGTCCTCGTTCGCCTCCGCGCTCGAATTGGTGCGCGAGGGTTTCGCCGAGATTCATCAGAAAGAGTCATTCGCGCCGATTTACATGCGCAAGCGCGTCGGCGCGAATGGAAATGCTATGACGCATGACGCGCAAGAAAACGCATAAGGAGACCAAGCCCATGCCAAGCACGGCAAAAAAGCTGGTGATTGTCCAGAACGACGAGCCGGCCCAAGCATCGTCGCAAGGATCGTCGCAAGAACCGTCGCAAGAATCGTCGCAAGAGCCGGCCGCGCGGCCGGAGGAATTGCGGCTGCTGGAAGCCTTGCTGTTTGCCGCCGGCGAGCCGCTCGACGAGGCGACGCTCGCCAGGCAGCTTCCCGATGGCGTGGATTTGAAGGATGCGCTAGCGCGGCTCAAGGCCGAATATGCCACGCGCGGCGTCAATCTCGTGCGCATCGGCAAGAAGTGGACGTTCCGCACCGCCGGCGATCTGTCATGGCTGTTGACCAAGCAAACCGTGGAGCAGCGCAAGCTTTCGCGCGCGGCGATCGAGACGCTCGCCATCGTCGCCTATCATCAGCCGGTCACCCGCGCCGAGATCGAGGAAATCCGCGGCGTGGTGACGGCCGCCGGCACGCTCGATGTGCTGCTCAAGACCGGCTGGATCCGCCCGCGCGGACGGCGCAAGGCGCCGGGCCGGCCGATCACCTACGGCACCACCGAGGTGTTCCTGTCCCATTTTGGGCTAGAGGAGGTGGGCGACCTGCCGGGTCTCGACGAGCTCAAAGGTGCAGGCCTTCTGGAAGGCAATATGCCAACCGGTTTTGCCATACCGATCCCGTCCGACGACACCACGCTGCGCGATGACGAGGACCCGCTGGAACCCGGCGATCTCGACCTCGGCCTTGCCCCGCCGCCCGCGTCATCCGAGAAGTGACGGCGGCGAAATCAAGGTAAATACCGGTATTTAGCGCGCCATCGCGGCCTTGGTCGGGGGGCGGTAAGTCCTTGTTTTTGCCACTTCCGCGGCCTAGTTTCTAAACGAAATCATGGGCGGGACGAGCGCACGTAAAGCCCGTCGCCGCGGAGGATTTGCCGATGGGTTCCTTAAGCATATGGCACTGGGTGATCGTCCTCGTGGTGGTCATGGTTATGTTCGGTGGCCGCGGTAAGATTTCCGGCCTGATGGGTGATTTCGCCCAGGGCATCAAGGCGTTCAAGAAGGGCATGGCGGAAGACGACAAGACCGCGGATGCCAAGAGCGAGCCGGTCAAGACGATCGAGGCCGCCAGTAGCCCGGCGCCGAAGACAGAAACCGAGCGGCGCGCCGAAGGCGTGCGCTCCTGAAGGTTGCGGGCCGCGGCGTAAAGAGGGCGGCCGCAGCGTAGGCCGTCGCGACGCCAGTGCCCTGGAGTTGACTAATCCATGTTCGACATTGGTTGGGGCGAGCTCGTCGTCATCGGCATCGTCGCGCTGATCGCGATCGGGCCGAAGGAGCTGCCAACCGTATTGCGCTCGCTGGC
>Ga0097691_1001804_pt1 | contig 15179 bp, 17 predicted proteins | sample NGESurdeep072012_8_FD_72858 | JGI IMG/M metagenome (GOLD analysis project Ga0097691, IMG submission 72858) | Arctic peat soil microbial communities from Barrow, Alaska - NGEE Surface sample 210-1 deep-072012 | ecosystem: Environmental > Terrestrial > Soil > Wetlands > Peat ... | reverse complement strand
CTCAACCTCCATCTTGTCAGCCTACCGATTGATCCATCTTCCGAACACGAATACCTGCTGCCACAGCGCACGCGCAGAGAACCAGAACAAGAGGAGCGAGCAGCCGCCAAGTCACGCCCAGGACGCCTGCTTTTATCCACCAGATGTCGGGGGCGAACTGATTGACGCTGTTCGGAAATGTCAGCAGGTGTCGGTCGGGCCCAGTCACACGGGCGGAATCTGCCGTGGCTCCGATGCCTTGGCGAATAGAACCCGGGAGCAGTACGTCGCCGCGTACTCTTCGCGCACGTGCAGCGTACGACAGGACTTTCGGCAAAGCCACCACGTTGTCCAGCAGCGCGCTTCTCTCCAGCCAGGAATATTCAGGATTGAGTTGGTACACCGACTTCAGATAGTAATGCCGACTGTACGGGGGCACGATGCCGATAACCTGTACCGTCACGGCAATCAGGATCACCAGACCAGCGACTCGCGCCAATGTCCGCCCTGGCGCACGGAGGTTCCCCGCCTTCGATAGCAGGGGTACCAGGGGGAGGATAAGAAAGGGCAGGATCGGCGTGAGGAGCCTGGGGCCATATGACCATCCGCCATGCCAGGACGTATATCCCGCAAAGAAGACAAGGCTCGAGCCAGCTACGCCGAGGCAAGCAAGAGATTCGAGCCGGTGCTGTCGATGAAAGCGAGGCCAGGTGACGGGAAGCAGGAAGATCAGCGGCGAGAACCAGGCGAGGCCCACCTCTCCATCGAACAGGATTCGGCGCAAGCCGAGCACGGACGGAGTGGTGAACAGCGAACCGGCCGTAGACCCCGCGGTGTGATACCCGGTGTTCAGGGGACTGCCAAACCGCGACAGGTTCAAGCCTCCCAGCGCGACGAGGCAAACGAGCACCGCCATCAGAAACGATGAGGTTCTCGCGACTCTCCAGTGGCGAAGCGAATCACCGGAGGTCGCACCCAGGGCGGCGGGTGTGGACACCAGATACGCGTAGGGAGCGAGGATTGGCAAGTAGATCAGGCCGAAGACGCGGGTTCCGACCGCCAAACCAAAGAGCAATCCCGCTGCGGCTGCACTGCTCCGCGAGCTGGCTCGACGTAGCGCCGCGAATGATCCTACAAGAAAAAGTGCAAAAAGCGGCTCGGAATACAATTCCTTGGTGCTATGGAACCAGAACGGCGTCGCGAATGCCAGCAGTATTGCTGCCAGCGCGGATTCCCGGAGACTGCACCCGGCTCGCACTGCCCAGAGAAAAAACAGGACACATGCCAGAGCGCCGACAAGCGAGTTCATGAACGACACGAACGCAGCCGCGACAAGATCGGGATCGAAGCCCAGCGACTGTCCGGTCAGCCGGCCCGCCGCGAAGAACGGAAGAGCGGCAATCGAGGTTACAACGCCATAGGCACTGTAGTATCGGCCGTCAACGCCGGGCACGCACTGGAGACTTCGCGGCATGAGAGCGGGATCTGACTTCATCGCGGGATGGCCAGGAGACTGAGCGGCCGGAGTACAGCCCTCGACATCGAGGCGCCCGTGACTGTAAAGGGAGCGGGTGACGGCGAACATGCTTTCGGCATCAAAATTCGCGAACCGCCCTGCCGCCGTCAGCAGGTAGATGCTCGCTATGAGAACGGAGAGCGCTGCGCCGGTCGCGGATACACTCGGCCGACGCGTCGTGGTTGCGGTGGACAGTGAAGGCTCATCCAGCCGTTGGCGCGGGTCATCCGCCAGCATTCGTCGCCAGATCTAGAAGCTCTTGAAGTAGTCGAACGGCTGATGGCAGCTATTGCAGTAATGGATGGCCTTGCAGGCGGTGGATCCGAACTCGCTTTTCTCTTCGGTATTCGACGAGCCACAGTATGGGCACTCCACTGCCGGCCGCCCGCGACGAATCGTCACCAGCTCTTCTGCGGTTCCCGCCTTCGACGCGCCCGACGGGGGCGCGATACCGTATGCACGCAGCTTTTCCTTCGTGCTGGCCGAGATCCAGTCGGTGGTCCACGGTGGCGAGAAAACGCTTCGCACCGCCACGTTGCTGAAGCCGTGTGAATTGAGCGTTGTCACGATGTCTCTCTCGATGACCTCCATCGCCGGGCAACCGGAGTAGGTGGGTGTGACGTCGATGCGCACCCTTCCGCCATCGAAAACCACGTCGCGCACGATTCCCAGCTCGACGATGTCGATCACCGGCAGCTCGGGATCCTTCACCTCCGCGAGGATTTCCAGAACTTCTTCCTTCGTCGCTATCGTCTTCGTCACCACTCCACCCCCGGATGCGATCGCGCCACTATCTGCATCTCGGCCAGCATGTGCCCGAGGTACTCGGTGTGCCCTTTTCGCCCACCGCTCAGCATGAACGTCTCGGCCGGGACGGACAGAGTTGCGCGACCAAGTACGTCGTTCACGATGGAGTGCCATTTCTTCCCGACTGCGGGAAGGTCAGCGCCCACGCCCCTTGCCTGCATCCGCTCGTCGATCTCGTCCGGCGTGAACATCTCGCCGGTAAAACGCCACAGGTCGTCAACCGCCTTCTGCGCTCGAGCGTGACTTTCCTCAGTACCGTCTCCAAGTCTCTGAACCCAGTCGCTGCTGTGACGGAGATGGTAGCGAACCTCCTTGTACCCCTTGGCCGCAATGCCGGCCAGCTCTGCGTGCGTACTCCGCAGAAGCTGCTCGAGCAGGTGGTAGCTGTAGGCGTCGAAAAAGAACTGCCTGACGATAGTGAAAGCGAAGTCTCCCCGGGGCAGCTCCACCATTTGAACATTGCGGAACTCCACGCCCTCGCGGAAATACGCGAGCGCGTCTTCGTTACGCCCCTTTCCCTCGGTTTCGCCGGCAAGGCGAAGGTAGAGCGTGGCCTGCCCGATAAGGTCGAGGGCAATGTTGGCGAGAGCGATGTCTTCTTCTAGGATGGGACCGTGGCCGCACCACTCGCTCAGCCGGTGACCGAGGACGAGCCGGTCGTCGCCGAGTCGCAGCAGGTACTCGAAAAGTTCGGCGCTGTCAGCGCTGGTTTCGGATTGCGTCATTCGTTGTGTCGTCGGCAAGGTTACCGCCGACTCAGAAACCCTTGAGCCCGCGAGGAACTTTATAGAACTGCGGGTGGCGGTAGATCTTGTCCGCGCCGGGATCGAAAAAAGGGCCTGCCTCTTCACTCGGCGAGGCGGTGATCGCCGCCGACGGGACGACCCACAGGCTCACCACGGGACCTCGCCGGGCGTACACGTCGCGCGCATTCTGGAGGGCCATCTCCGCATCTGCGGCGTGGAGACTTCCCACGTGCTCATGCGGAGCGCCGCCCTCCCCCTGAGAGAAAACCTCCCAGAGTGGCCACTGACCGGCGCCGTCACCGGCGCTGGCGTCGTGACTGGCGTCGTGACTGGCGTCGTCGGTTATCCGCGCGGCCGGCTCGCCGACTGCGGGAATCGGTCCGGCGGAATTCGGTCCGCTGAAATTCGGTGCTTTTGACATCAGCGACTGCTCACGCGGCGGACTCGGCCCGCTGGTGCTTCGCGGCATAGGCTTCGGCCGCCTCCCGCACCCAGCGTCCCGCTTCGTGCGCCTCGCGCCGCGCCTGAAGTCGCTCGCGGTTGCAGGGACCGTTGCCTTTTACCACTGACCAGAATTCGTCCCAGTCTATCGGCCCGTGTTCCCAATGTCCCGTCGCCTCGTTGTACTTGAGATCAGGATCCGGAAGCGTGAGGCCCACTGCCTCCGCCTGAGGCACGGTGAGGTCGATGAACCGCTGCCTAAGCTCGTCGTTGGTTTTCCGCTTCACCCGCCACCGGATGAGCTCCGCTGTGTTCGGAGAATTTGCGTCGCTCGGCCCGAGCATCATGAGCGACGGCCACCACCAGCGGTTGACCGCATCCTGCGCCATCGCTTTTTGCGCGGGCGTGCCACGCGCGAGAGTCGCGATTATCTCGTATCCCTGTTTCTTGTGAAAGTTCTCTTCCTTGCAAATGCGGATCATCGCGCGCGCATACGGGCCGTACGACGCTTTTGCAAGCACAGTCTGATTCACTATCGCTGCGCCGTCCACGAACCAGCCGATGACGCCCATGTCGGCCCACGTCAGCGTTGGATAGTTGAAGATGCTCGAGTACTTCGCCTTTCCGCTCAGCAGCTGGTCGACCAGCTCGGCGCGATCGACGCCCAGTGTCTCAGTGCCACAATAGATGTACAGCCCGTGTCCCGCCTCGTCCTGCACCTTGGCGATGAGGGACATCTTCCGCTTGAGCGACGGCGCTCGTGTGATCCAGTTGCCCTCGGGAAGCATCCCGACTATCTCGGAATGGGCGTGTTGCGACATCATTCGGATGAGCTGTGTGCGGTACCTGTCGGGCATCCAGTCCTTGGGCTCGATCGTCTCGCCGGCCGAAATCCGGGCCTCGAAGGCCGCGTTGAGGGCTTCCTCGGACTTGTCGGTTGTCTGCTGCTCCATCCACACTCCTTGAACGACCGGCTCACTGGCGCCCGCGCCCTGGGCGCGCCATTTCTAAACGTACCGGCGGCCCTCACTGAAAGTTAGCCGACACGGGTCAAGAAATAGAACTACTTGCTGGGAGCCCGGAGGAACCCAAGCCGGCAGCCGGACTTTCTGTTGGCTCCCGGCATGTCTTTCTCTTTGGTAGTTCCGCTCCACACCTTCGTCGCACAGACGGTTCCCGATAAGGGGGAAGCCAGTGACAAACGTCGAGACTCATTCCATGGAAGGCGGACGCGTTCATTCCGAGACTGTCAACGGCGTGATGTCCATCACCTTCTGGCACCCCAGGAGCAACTCGCTGCCGGCGGCGATGCTGCTCGACCTCGCCCGGACGGTAACAGCGGCCGGGAGAAATCCGGACGCCCGGGTGATTCTCCTCCGCAGCGAAGGCGAGGGCGTATTCTGCGCGGGGGCGTCGTTGGCGGAGCTTCAAAAGATATCGGACGCTGTGAGCGGCAAGCGATTCTTCATGGGATTTGTGAACCTGATCATCGCCATGGTCAGGTGCCCCAAATTCATCGTCACCCGGGTGCATGGCAAAGCCGTCGGGGGCGGAGTGGGAATCGTCGCCGCATCCGATTACGCAATCGCTGCGGAGGGCGCGGCTGTGCGGCTGAGTGAGCTGACAGTGGGGCTCGGGCCGTTTATCGTCGGCGTCTGTATCGAGAAGAAAATCGGGCAAGGCGCGTTTACCGCGATGGCCGTGGACGCAGACTGGCGAAGCGCCGAGTGGGGTCATCAGCACGGCCTGTACGCGGAAGTTCATCCGGACACCGCCTCGCTCGATGCCGCGGTTGAGAAGCGGCTGGCGATGTTGAGCGGCAGCAACCCCGAGGCGATGGCTCAGCTCAAGTCAGTCTTCTGGGAAGGAACGGAAAACTGGCCGGCGCTGCTCGAGAAGCGAGCCGTGATGAGCGGCAGTCTCGCCCTGTCCGATTTTACCAGCAGGGCGGTGGGACGGAAGCCGAAGTAAGTCAGCCTGGTGGAGGAGCCGCCGGCCGTGGCGGCCCAACTGCCCGCTGCCCGCTATCCGCTAGCCGCTCGCTTGTGCCCCGAGCGTCGGAATGAAACTCGGCGGGCGCCGATGATGAGTTGACTGCTCGAACGCGTAGGCGATCCTGATCAGCGTCGGCTCGCTCCACGCGCCGCCCATTATCGACATCCCCACCGGGAGACCGAAGGAAAATCCCGCCGGCACGTTGATGTTCGGATAGCCGGCGACCGCCGCCGGTGTCGCGCTGGCGCCCGTGAAATGATCTCCATTAACCAAGTCCGTGGTCCACGCCGGCGAACCGGTGGGCGCAACGATGGCGTCGAGCCGGTACTTCTTCATCACGGCATCGATTCCCTGAGTGCGCGACTTGAGATGGTTCTTCACGAGCGCATTCAGATATTTCTTCTCCGTGAGCGGACCCTTCTTCTCCGCCATCAGCATGATCTCCTGCCCGAAATAGGGCATCTCGCTGGCGCGATTCCGTTCGTTGAAGTCGATCACGTCCTTGAGCGATCGCACACGCACGCTCGACGGGAGCGCCGCCAGATACTTGTTGAGATCTGCCTTGAACTCGTAGAGCAGGACGTCGAACTCACTGTCATCGAACGTCCCCGCCGTCGGGATGTCGGCGGGGTCGACTATCACCGCGCCCTGTTTCTTCATCGCGTCGATCGCCGCATTCACCACAGCGTCGGCGGCGTCACTGTAGCCGAAGAACTTCTTGCGCGCCACGCCGATGCGCGCGCCGCGCAATCCATTGACGTCGAGCGAGCGCGTGTAGTCGATTCGCGTGTGTGTGCGGCTCGCGAGCGTAGCCGAATCTGCGGTATCGACGCCGGCGAGCACCGTGAGAAGAATCGCCGCGTCGGAAACTGTCCGCGCCATCGGACCGGCAGTATCCTGGCTGTGGGCGATGGGAATAATTCCGGATCGGCTCACGAGCCCGAGCGTCGGCTTGATGCCAACGATCCCATTGGTTGCCGACGGACAGACAATCGAGCCGTCAGTCTCGGTGCCGACGCCGACAGTCGAATAGTTGGAGGAGACCCCCGCGCCCGACCCGGAGCTCGACCCGCACGGATTCCGGTCGAGAATGTACGGGTTTTTCCCCTGTCCGCCTCTGCCGCTCCAGCCGCTCGACGAATGCGTGGAGCGAAAGTTCGCCCACTCGCTGAGGTTGGTCTTGGCGAGCAGAATGGCGCCGGCGTCACGCAGCCGTCGGGCAATGAAAGCGTCGTGCGCGGCGATGGATCCCTCGAGGGCAAGCGACCCCGCCGTCGTCGTCATCCGGTCGGCGGTGTCGATGTTGTCCTTGAGAAGAATTGGAATTCCGTGCAGCGGCCCCCGGGCCCCTCGCGTTTTCCGCTCGCGGTCGAGTGCATCGGCAATTGAAAGCGCATCGGGATTCGTCTCCAGGACGTGCCTCAGTGTCGGGCCTCGCCTGTCGAGTGATTCAATTCGCGCCAGGTACTGCTCGGTTATCGAGCGAGCGGTGCGTTTTCCGGACGCCATGTCCCGCTGGAGCTGGACGATGGTCGCCTCTTCGAGGTCGAAATCCGCGTCGTCGCCGCCGTGCGACGGCTCTTCATCTGAGCGCAGATTCGACAGGGGGAACGAACGCGCGCCCTTGCCCGCTGCCAGGAGCGCCGCGCCGCCGACGGCGCCATGCCGGAAGAACTCTCGTCTCTTCATCAGCCGATGTGGCAGCTGGTGAGACCCCGTTTCTCCAGATACTGCTGATGGTTGTCTTCGGCGGGATAAAACGTCGACGCCGGCGTAACCTCGGTGACGATCGGGCGCCGGTACTTGCCGCTCCGGTCACGCTCGTCCTTCGATGCGAGCGCCGCCGCCTTCTGTTCCTCGTCCCTGTAGAAGATTGCGGACCGATACTGCTCGCCAACGTCCGGACCCTGCATGTTGAGCGTGGTCGGGTCGTGATTCTCCCAGAACACTGTCAGGAGGTCGTCGTACGTGATCCGCGCCGGGTCGTATGTCACCTCCACCACCTCGGCGTGACCCGTGTGACCACTGCAGACATCCTCGTACGTCGGTTTCTCCATTGTTCCGCCGAGGTAGCCGACTCTCGTCGACAGGACGCCGGGAATCTGCCTGTATGCCGCCTCGACTCCCCAGAAGCAGCCGGCGCCAAAAACGGCGGTGCCTGGAGTCTGAGTCATCTCATCCTTTTGCATGGTCGCTCCGTGCATTTGCCGGTTGACTTGCGTTCATATATTGCGCCAGCAGGTAGTGGAAGTGATGCGTTCCTGTCTCGCGCCTCGGCGAAAAGCGCCCGCGATCGTAGAGGCGCGAGCTCACTCCCCGCTGCGCCGATTCCACGATTTCTTCGTCTTCCATCTCGACCTTGTGCAGATCAGCGCCGACACCCTTGTCCCTGAGCGATTCCTTCCAGACGTATGAAACGAATGATACGCGCGAGCGCGCCGGGCCGAGGGGGCTTACGAGATTCAGCGAAAGTCCCCACGGGTAGAAGTTCAACATGAGGTTCGGAAAGAGCCAGAAGTAAAAGGCCGCGACCGGCTTGCCTGCATCAGGGTGGTCGGCGGGAAGGTCGAAAACCGCCTCCCCCGGCTTGGCGATTCCCATCTGCAAGCTGCCACAGGGAAAAAGTTCCGTGTAGTAAGCGTTGTAGTCCAGCTTCTCCGACAATCCCTTGTGGACGTAGGGGATGTGGAACTCCTCGAGATAGTTGTCGCAGTAAAGAGCCCAGTTGGCGTTGATCATATAATCCCGCGAGGTCGCTGCGTCGCGACGGAACTCCTCGAAGGGCATCCACGCGGTTCGCGCCTGCACTGGTGCAATCCACTCGTCGAAGACAATCGCCGGGTCTATGCCCGTGAAGACCAGCGGCCCCCAAATGTGCAGTGGCAACCGCGGCAGATTGTCCGCAGCGCTCGGGAAATCGTGTGCCCCGTCGAACTCAGGCATGGAAACGAAGGAGCCGTCCATCCCGAACCGGCGTCCGTGATACCGGCAGCGCAGACCACGGAGTTCACCTTCTTTTTCCACCACGAGCGCGCCGCGATGCGTACAAACGTTCGAGAGACAGCGCACTTCGGCGGATTCGTCCGAAGCGAGGACGAGCGGCTCGTCGAGACACCCCTCGAGCAGAGTGAATGGAAGCACGTGTCCCGCTGTCTTCACCTGAGCAGAGTCGCCCGCCCACTGCCAGCTCCGCGCGAACACCGAGTTCTTTTGGATGGCGTAATATGCCGGGTTGGAGTACGCTGCGGCCGGAAGAGTGGAGGCGAGCGAAATGTCCGCGTCCACCTGGATCGGCGGCGTATCCTGGCTCGCTTCGGCGGGACGCCTGGCCCCCAATACCGTCTGTTCGTGCTTGTTGGTCATGAATGAGATTACGACCTTTCGGCGAAACTTCCAGACGCCCGGGCCAGTAGTGAATCCCAAAGGGAGGCATCAATGTTCGGCATGATTGGGCTGTTGATCGCCATTGCGGCGGTCGTGATTGGATATTCGGGAGCACGGCGTTTCGTTCGCGATCGGCTCCGGTACGTCGACGGTGCGCAGAAAACCACGGCGCCGATTATCGCCGGCATCGTCGCGTTTCTCATTGCCCTGCCCGTGGTGTGGCTTCTTCCCCTCGTCGGGATCGGTACGGCGATCGCTTTTGCGGTGAGCATTGCTGCCGGAGTCGCGATCGGCGCTCGTGACATCAAGAGCGGCAACTACCCGGCTCTCCCGCGCGCATAGGCGTGCCCGCTCAGAAATAGAGGGGCCTGCGTCCCACGCGAATGACAGATAGGACACTTCTCTGTCCATTCCGCATGACAGCACGCTCTGAAGCGTGATTCGCGAAAAGCTCCCAACGTGAATCGCTACAAGCGGTTAACACCGGTGGCGAATTCTCGCTTGCTCCCGGCACCAGACATGCCTCCCTACGTGCGTACAACAGCGGTTACATGGCGACCGGGAGGTCTTGTGTTCAGGAAATTCGTCTTTTCATCTGCGGCTTCGGCTGCCGCATTGGTATTTATTGCGCTGCCGGCATCGGCTCAGCGCGCAGGCGTGAGTCGGCCGGCGGCCAGCTCCATCGCCATTTCACCTTACGCCGGCTACATCACGTTCGGCACGCTCGTTAACGGTCCGCTCAGCACGAGTCTCCACAGTGCGGTGTCGCCGGTGTACGGGGCGCAGGTCAACCTGCCGCTCACCAGCGTCGTGTCGATTCTCGGCAACATCGCCTACACCGAGCCCGATCTCCGCGCCGGCATCCCGATTATCGGGGATGTCTCCGTTGGCAAGAGCTCGGTATGGCTGTACGATGCGGGACTGCAGTTGAGCGCGCCCGGCTATGGCAGCGGCGACCGTGGCATTTTCCCGTTCGTCCAGGCGGGCGTCGGAGCGATGAGGTATGACGTTCAGATTTCGGGGCTCAGCCGCACCGCAACGAATGCCGCATTTACCGCTGGCATCGGGGCTGATATTCCGCTGGCGCCAAGCATCGGCATCCGGCTGGCCGCGCGCGACTACATCGGGAAGTTCGATTTCAACCAGGCAGCGTCGCTCGACGTGACCACCAATACGACGAACAACGTTGCGCTGAGCGCGGGGATCAAGCTCGGGTTCTAAAACCGGCTACTTGCAAGGCAGGGGAAGGGGGACAGGAGCACACAGAGAACAGGGAGAAGGGCGGCTTGTGGTTTTTTCGTTCCCACAAGATAGTGCTCTGTGTGCTTCGTGTTCTCTGTGGTCAGTTCATCATGGCCGCACACGCGGAGTCCGGAGCGGGGTCGGCCGCTCCGTAGTGTTGCCTCACAACCGATGGCCACGGCGACCCGGACACGTTCACGACGAACAGGTCCGAGTACTCGCTGTCGCACAGGTTTGGAAGTCTTGGTCCACCCAGCGCGGCGATGATGGCCGTGATCGTGTTGCTGTGTCCAACCACCAGCACCTTTCCGCCGCGGTGACGCATCACGGCAGCGGCCACGCTGTCGGCGTGAGCCGCGCCACCCGTCGGCACGACCTCCGGAGTCAAGCCGAGCTGTGCCGCCAGCGGCGCCGCCGTCTCTCTGGTGCGCTTGAGCTGAGTCGTGACGATCGCCGTGACCCCCGAGCCGCGCAGCCTCGTGGCCAGTGCCTCGGCCCGGATCCGGCCGGCGGCCGAAAGGTCGGGATCGGGATCGTTCGGAATCGTACCGGACTTCTCACCGTGGCGAACGAGATATACTGTGGTTGTCGCGACGGGTGCCGGACGGGCCGTGGCGCAGCCGACAACGGCCAGTGCGGCCAGCCACAGCCGGCAATAGTATTCTCCTGGACGGCGCGTGTGTCTCATCGCGATTGAATACCCTGGGTCGCCCGCGTTTGCAAGGCGACATTGAACCGGCCCACCAACTGCTTTCATCGAGCATGACGTACAAATTCTCTTCGTCTCGAGCCATCGCTCTGGCATTCATTCTAGTGGCGTCGGGAGCGTGCGACGCCGGCAGCAAATCGAGAACACCGGCCGACATTGCGGCCGATTCAGCGCTTGCCGCCGACCTCGCCCTCACGAATCGCGACACCGTGCTGGTCGACTCCATTGGACAATACCGCGGCGCCCGGAGCGCGCTTGCGGACACTGGCAAAAGCGATTCGGCCAGGCTGAACGCGGCCTCAAAACCGGCATCGATTTCCAAGGCACCGGCCACGGTTGCTGTAGTTCCCACTGCTCCAGCTCCCGTCGTTCCCACAACTCCGACGCCCATCCGGCCGAAGCCAAAACCTGCGACCATACGCGTTGCCCGGGCTTCGCCTTCCGCGCGAGTGAAGGCAACTTCGCCCACTCCGGCGACGCTGCCTGGCCGAAGGACAGGCAATCCGTGCGATTCTCCGATTACCGCGGACCAGCAGACCTGTTTGCGCACGTCGCTCGCCGCCGCCGACAAGCGGCTCGACGGCATCTACCGCGCGCTCATTGTGGAGTTGCGCCGAAAGGAAAATGCGGGCAGCGGCGAGCCGGCGTCCGTCACGAAGCTTCGCGCATCTCAGCGCGAATGGCTGGCGTCACGTGATGCTGAGTGCCGGCGTCGAGGCCGCGGAAAGGAAGGGGCGCTGTGGGCATACCCGCGGGTGCACTGTCTTGCCCAGTTCTCGGATCAGCGGGCCAATGAGCTCTCGGATGAGTTCAGCCGGCTCATCGCGCGATAGGCAGCGCTACAGCCAGCGTCTCACGCTCGACTTGTAGGTCGTGTACTCGTCGCCGAATTTTCGCTCGAGATAACGCTCCTCCCGCTCGATCACTCCGCGCTGCATCGCAAACAGCACGAACGGCAGCAGAACAAGCGGCCACACCGTGTTGACGAGCAGGGTTATTCCGAGATAGAGCAGCGTCATCGCCACGTAGAGCGGGTTTCTAGTTATTGCAAATGGGCCGCTCGAGATGATCGCCGTCGTCGGCTTGTACGGCATCATCGGCGTGCCCGCCTGGGAGAACTTCGGCAGTGCCCAGATGTTGAGCGCGATCGCCAGAACAGCCAGCACTCCGCCGATCGCCAGCCCCAGGGGGCGGGGCATCACCTGAAATGGATAAGCGCGGCCCACGAGGATGCCCGCGATGAGCGGAATTGCGAAGATGAGCGGCGGGGGCGCGATCACGCCGGGATTGTCGTTCTGCTCAGTCGCCATTCATCCCTCCTGGTGCAACCGTGTCATCGCTGCGGTGGCGCGCCCGCGTCGAGAAGCGCTACCGCCTCTTCGACGTCGGACTCTCTCACCATCAAGCGGATAGGATGAAGCGCGTTCAGCCACGGCATCGCTCCGCCAGCCGTGTCTGAAATCAGCGTCGATGGAATTCCATTCGCCTCCAGCACCGCCTCGGCCAGACTCGCCTCGACGTCGGTGGAGAAAGAGCGAATCACATAAAGCTCGTCGCTCACGATGACTAGTACGTGACTCGCGCAGTCTTTTGCGGCGCGATCATGATGTGCGCCCACGGCTTTCCCGGATACATGATCCATGGGCCACCCTCCAGCGGATTCGCAGTGAGTCCGCCGGTCTCCGGCGTCAGGTAGGGGATGTAGACGACGTAGAGATAAGACGCACCGTTGATCACCCGCGCAGCTGCATCGACGCTGTCGCGTGGAGCGAAGTACTGATAGAGCGCCGCTGGCTTCGACGGCATCGCAAATCGGCCGGCCTTCACGTCGGCGAGGCGCATGCTGTCTATCGCGGCGTGCGATTTCTTCTGCGCCCTGAGCTCGCGGCCACGCGCCATGAACGGCTCGAGCGAGCGGTGATAACAGGCAACGTGAAATTGCGTCTGGTGGGGATCGTCAGCGAGACAGATCATGTCGCCTGAGCCCTTTCGGAGCGTCACGAGCTTTCCCGCAGGCGTGTAGCCGAGAACGGTGGCGCTGCTGTGGAGCGACGCCGGCAGCGGACTGAGCGCAGCCGCGATCTGCCGGTCTGCCGGCGCGTAAGTCACCGTCTGCGCCGCAACATTCCCCGCTGCGATAGTGAACCCGATAACAGCGATGAACAAGCCGCGCCGCGTCACACTACTCTCCAACCGCGATCTTCGATCCCTTGCTCTCGTTGATGACGCGCTGCGCCGCGTCACCAGGCATCTGCTCGTAGCCCTTGAAGTGTTGAACGAATGTGCCGTGTCCGTGCGTCTTGGAGTAGAGATCGGTGGCGTAAAGATGCAGCTCCGCCTGAGGAACCACAGCCCGCACCTTCGAGTTGCCTCCGGGAAGTGAATCGGTGCCCAGTATCTGTCCGCGACGCGATGAAAGATCGCCGAGTACGTCGCCAAGGAAACGGTCCGGCGTCGTGATCTCCAGCTCGTCGAGCGGCTCGAGCAGAATCGGCCGGCATTTCTGAGCGACGGTCTTGAATGCCTGAGTGCCGGCCATCCTGAAGCTCATCTCGTTCGAATCCACCGAGTGGTAGCTGCCGTCGTATACCTCCACCTGAAAATCCACCATCGGATAGCCGGCGAGAATGCCATGCGCCGACGCTTCCTGGATGCCCTTGTCCACGGCGGGAATGAACTTCGACGGAATTGACCCGCCGACGACCCCGTTGACGAAATTGTAGCCGGCACCGCGCTGCAGTGGACCCATTCGAATCCAGCAGTCACCGAACTGGCCGTGACCGCCGCTCTGCTTCTTGTGTCGTCCCTGGCCCTGCGCTTTGGCGGCGAATGTCTCGCGATAGGCGATCTCGGGACGCTTCAGCTCGGTGTCGACTCCGTACTGCCTCTTGAGCCGCGCCATGACAACGTCGAGGTGACGCTCACCGAGGCCGGCGACGATCGTCTCGTGGGTCTCGGGATTGTAGTGCGTCTGAAAGCTCGCGTCCTCGTCGTGCAGTCGATGCAGCCCCTGCTGCAGCTTTTCCTCGTCGCCCCGAGCGGCTGCATGAACGGCGTAAACCACTCGCGGCTCGGGAAACTCGATGCTGGGCAGCCGCACCGGGTGCTCGCGGGTGGACAGAGTGTCGTTCGTATGCGTGTTCTTCAGCTTTGCGACACACCCGATATCACCGGGATGGAGCAGCGGCACCTCGACGCGCTCCTTGCCCTGTGGGATGGTGATATGAGCCATCTTTTCGCCGATGTCGCGTGTTGCGTTGTAGACATCCTGGCCGTTCATCAGCCGCCCGGAAAACGTGCGGAAATAGGAAACGTCCCCGACGTGCGGTTCGGCGTGCGTCTTGAACACCAGGGCGGTGAAGGGAGCGGAGTCAACGGCGTGGATCTCCACCGTCTTGTCGCCTTCCGCGCCGACAAAGGCATGGACCTCCTCCATCTCGAACGCCGTCGGCATCAGCTCCACAATCTTCGTCAGCAGGGCCTGGGTTCCGTAAGTCAGCTCCGAAGAACAGCAGAAGAGCGGAAAAACTTCCTGTCGCTTCATCGCTTCCTTCATCGCGTTGAGCGCGTCGGCGCGGGCAATCTCCTCGCCGCCCAGGTAACGCTCGAGAAGAACGTCGTCGGTCGCCGCGATGGTCTCGATCAACTGCTCGTAGTAGCGGTCGAAGAGTGGCTTCTGGTCGGCCGGGATGTCGACCTCGTCGTACTCGCCAAGCTTCGTTCCCTTTTTGAAGAGATGCGCCTTCTTGTCGAACAGATTGAGAATGCCGTGAAAGTCAGCGCCTTCTCCAATCGGCACCTCCACCGGAATGACGCGGGGCGTGAGGCTCGCCTTGATTCCTTCGTAAACCGAATCGAACGAGGCGTGCTCCTTGTCGATCATCGAGGCGACGAACAGAATCGGATCTCGGCGCTCCATTGCTTCGTTGAACATCCGGGTAGTTCCGACCTCGACTCCGGCGGTGGCGCTGACGACGACCAGCGCGCCATCGGCCGCCGTCAATCCGGCGATCGCTTCGCCCTGGAAGTCGGAGTATCCCGGAGTGTCAAGGAGGTTGATTTTGGAATCCATCCACTCGGCGTGGGCGCACGCCAGGCTGATGGAAAAACCGCGCTCCGTTTCTTCACGATCGAAGTCGGTCAGCGCGGTTCCGTCACGAACTGAGCCGTGACGCTTTGAGGAGCCGGACACGAAGGCCAGGGCATCTACGAGGGTAGTCTTGCCACAGGCTCCGTGTCCGACGACGGCAATGTTGCGAATGTCTTCGCTTTTATACTCGCGCATGGTTTCAGATCAGCGAGGGTGGAGGGAATGACTGTCGCGCGCGGCCTCGTCCATTACTGCATTCTGCATACTCGC
>Ga0097691_1001801_pt1 | contig 15192 bp, 15 predicted proteins | sample NGESurdeep072012_8_FD_72858 | JGI IMG/M metagenome (GOLD analysis project Ga0097691, IMG submission 72858) | Arctic peat soil microbial communities from Barrow, Alaska - NGEE Surface sample 210-1 deep-072012 | ecosystem: Environmental > Terrestrial > Soil > Wetlands > Peat ... | reverse complement strand
TGCTGCTGCGCTCAACGGTGGACCATGTCGTCCCCGCCTCAAGCTCGGCATTGATCCTGTCCAGGATATCGAGCCGCGACGTCACCGAGGTCCTGCTCGAGGACTCGTATCACGTTGCCACTATTGACAATGACGCACCGCGCATCTTTGACGAGTCCGCCAAGTTCATCGATCGCATCGCAGTGACGTGAACGATCCAGACCGTCGGCGCCGGCCCGACGGCTTCGATGATGACGCGATATTCGCCGACATCGTGGCTCACCTCAACGATGACGCACCAGAAGCCGGGCCAGCAGTTCAGCCCCCCGCCGAGGAAGCGGCGGCCGACATCGAGGCGACGGGTAAGCCCGTCGAAGAGCCCACCGGCGAGCCGACAGCCCAGACCACCGCCGAGCCGGCCGACCTGCCGCCAGGTGACAGGCCGCGAGATGACCCGAGCCAGTGGCACATCAACCCGCCACCGTGGCAGCCGGCACAAAGCGACCCACAGGCCGTTCCCGCTGCGCAGCCCTGGCGGGGCCACGAGGTGGACGACGACTACGAGGAACACTTCGAACCACCTCCGGTAACGCCCCTGCCTGCCGGTGACCTCGCGTTCTGGGCCATCATCGTCGGTATGTGTGGTGGCCCTCTGCTGCTGCTCTACCTCGTCTTCTTCAACCCCGACCCGAGCAGCTACTGGATACTCATCGCCATCGCCATGTCGGTTGGCGGCTTCGCGTTGCTGGTCTCACGGATGCCGGGCCATCACGACGACGACGACGGTGCACGGCTTTGACCCCCGGCGATCCGCCGTGCAAGCGCACGCACAAGGCATCACGGCACGCCCAGGCGCCCCGACACCGGGTCAGTCTGCCTGTTGCTCCGCAGGATAACGAGCGAGGTCGGCCGCCCCGATCAGACCGGCATCGTTGCCCAACTGCGCGGCCACGATGCGAGCCTCCGGCCGGTATCCACGCCCGGTCAGCTGCCGCTTGAACGTCTCGCGCGCCGAGACCAGCAACAGGTCGCCAGCAGCGCTTACCCCCCCGCCGATGACGAACATGCCTGGGTCGAAAGCCGCAGCCAGATTGGCAATGCCCAGCCCGAGCCAGTGGCCGATCTCTGCCAGAAGTTCACGCGCCGTCGGGTCGCCATCGCGTGCGGCCTCAGTGATCAGCGGGCCGGTCAGGTTGCCAACAACGCCGTCGACGCGATCGAGCAGGTCGCTGGCGATGGGAGAGTTGGCCGACAACAGTGAGCGAGCTTCGCGCACCAGCGCATTCCCGCTGGCGTACTGCTCCCAGCACCCTCGGTTACCGCACTCGCAACGGTGACCTCCGGGCACCACCTGCATGTGTCCGAACTCGCCGGCTATCCCAAAGCGACCGCGTTGCACCTGGGCGTTGATCAGGATCCCGCCACCGATGCCCGTGCCCAACGTGATCATCATGACGTGGGTCTCGCCCTGAGCTGCCCCGAACTTCCATTCGGCCCAGACGGCCGCGTTGGCGTCGTTGTCGACAAAGATGGGCACCGACACGCGCTTTTGCAGGGCCTGCCGAAGGGGCTCGTGACGCCACGACAGATGCGGGGCGAACACGACCGTCGCCCGGTCCGCCGCCACAAACCCGGCAGCACCGATCCCTACTGCAGCCACGGATTCGGGCCCGACGAACTGCAGCAGCTCAGTGACGACCTCGACGATGGTGCCTTCGACCACCGATGGGCTCTTGGAACGGTCCGGGGTGTCCCTGCGTGCGCGGTGGGTCACGTTGCCATCGACGTCGACCACCCCGCCAGCCACCTTCGTGCCACCGATGTCGATTCCGATGGCAAGTCTGCGGGTCACCCGTAGGCCTGAGAAGCCAGGGCTGCCTCGGGCACCCTGCCGGGCTCCCACCCAGCGCTCATGCGTAGGCCAGGGCGGCGAGGTCAGCGGCCCCGATCATACCGGCGTCATTACCAAGACTGGCCAGAGCGAACCGCGCCTCCGGCCGGTGTCCGCGGCCCGTCAGGTTGCGCCGAAAAGCAGCCAGAGCCGGATCGATCAGGAGCGCCCCTGCCTCGGACACCCCACCGCCCAGGACGACCAGCTCAGGGTCGAGAATGGCTGCCACCGAGGCCAGCCCCTCCCCGATCCACACTCCGAGATCGCCGAGCAGCTCGATGGCGGCTGGATCGCCCTCCGCTGCTGCCCGGGTGACGTCCGGACCCCTCAGTGTTGCGGGATCCCCCCCGCAGAGCTCACCCAGGCGCGCAGCAAGGGGTGATCCGGACACGACCAGCTCCTGTGCCTCGCGCACCAGAGCCGTGCCGCTTGCGTACATCTCCCAGCAACCACGATTGCCGCAACCGCAACGGATACCGCCCGGAACCACACGCATATGCCCCAGCTCCGCGGCCACTCCGAATGCGCCATGCATCAGCACGCTGTCGACCACGATGCCTCCACCGATGCCGGTGCCGACAGTGACCATGACCATATTCCCGGCGTCGGCAGCGGCACCGAAACGAAACTCACCCCAGGCCGCCGCGTTGGCGTCGTTCTCGATGGTGACCGGCAGCTCGAGGGCCGACTCAAGGCGTGCCTTGAGCGGTTCATCTCTCCATGCGAGGTTCGGGGAAAAATACACGGTGGACCCTGAACGGTCGATGAAGGCAGCGCACGCGACCCCGACGGCGTCGATCTGGTGCTGCGAGGACAGCTCCCGAGTCAGGCTGGCTGCCTCTGCGATGATGGCCGCAGGGTCAAGGGCCGGAGTGTCCCGGCGCCCCTGAGACAAGATCACCCCCCTGCCGTCGATAACGCCACCACAAATCTTCGTGCCACCGATGTCAAGCCCGATCGTTGCGCTCACCAGGGTCACCCTCCGCTCTCGTCATCTACAGGAATGTGCTGGACCGGCGCACGGGCCGGTGCCGGCGCGCCCGCGGAAGTCGACCGGGCGGACGACGCAGGATCCGATGTCCGTGACCACACAGCCACGTCTCTGAGGGTGCCAGCCACAGACATGGCGAAGTCCGCCAGAAGGTCAACTGTCTCGGGCCGGACCGAGCGTAGCAGGGCGATTCCCCGGCACAGCGGGCAGATCCTGCAGGTTGAAGGGGTGTCCTCGCCCGAGGTGCCGTGGTGCTCAGCCCCACACATGCTGCAGGTACCGTCCAAGGGCTCATCTGCTGCCTCAGAACCCTCTGCCTGGTCATGCTCTGCGTGGCCCGCGGCGCGCGGTGCCTCCGGCCAGAGCGGCTCTTGAGCCCCCTGACCCGCGTAGGCGCCGGCGGCATCGTCACGGCTGTGGCTGGAGCGTGCCATGGTGGCCATGTCCTCGATCAGCCGCGCGGCCTCCTGGGCAACCGTGCCGATCGAAGACGGGTATTGCTCAGTCATCCACGGGCCACACTTTCTGGTTCGTTCACGGGCCACACTCTTTCGTCAGGAACGAACCGCACCCGAAGGGTCGCGTCGCGCACGACGGCGCCGGTCACGACACACCGCCGCAGGACGCTGGGAAGTGACAGCACCCGACGATGGTCGGCCACCGATACGAGCAGCTCGTCGTCGCGTCTCTTGAGGTCCACCTGCGCAGCCGTGACCAACGGCAGCGGCAGGGTCAGCAGATAGCCGCCGTCTTCGGGCCGCACCGTCATGCCTTGTGCAGGCGCCGGCAACAGGACGTCTGCGATCTCCCCGGTCCGCGCCCGGGCAAGTGCGGCAAGTGCGTCCGTGCCAACGGGCTCGTGCGACAGGTAAGGGGTGATGACGATCGGCAGGGGCTCGAAGGAGTGACGGACCTCGGACAGTCCCCGCTGCTGGGCCTCATTCCAGCCGGCCAGCCAGGCAGTATGTGTTGACTCCTGCCCCGACTCGGGCGGATCCGACTCTGCCGGCGCCGCATCGGGAAACACCCGATTAACCACAACCTGGTCCACGGTCAGACCGAAGAGCCGCAGGGATGTCAGGGTCCGACGTGACTCGGCGATAACCACCCGCTCCGGGGTGAGCACCAATCGCACTGAGGTCGTTTCACAGGCAAGGATGGACTGGATCTCGAGCAGGGACTCCTGCCAGCGTCGCAGGGTGTCCAGCAGCTGCACCCCCGGTAACGGAAGGCCGGTGGCCGTCGCGGCGGCGGGGCGAAGCGCGCGCAGCAGACCTCGCTGAGCCGGTATCAGCCTCTCAAGGTGCCACGCCAACGCTTCAGGCAAAGCCAGCAACCGCAACGTCTCCGCAGTCGGCGCGCAGTCAACGATCACCAGGTCCCACGGACCGGACTCGACCTGTTTCCGCAGCTCGACCAGAGCAACGATCTCGTCGGCTCCGGGGAGCTGGGTCAGCTCGTCGGCGACCACCGGGTCGATACCCAACCCTTTGAACACGGTCAGAAGATAGTCCTGCATCGACCGCCAGGAACGGCGGACGCTGTAGGAGGCACTGAGCTGAAGTGCGGACAGGCCAGGCTCGATCTCAACCACCGGGTCAGGGTCGTCCGGTGAGTCCACCAGGACCACACCCAGAGCGTCGCCCAGCGAGTGGGCCGCATCCGTGGACATGACCAAGGTCTTGATGCCTGCACGAGCCGCTTGTACCGCGGTCGCCGCGGCAGTCGTTGTCTTGCCGACGCCCCCCTTGCCGGTGAAGAGAACGACTCTCACGAGATGCCCGAACGCCGGTTCAAAAGCTCGGCACGTTTCTTCAGCTCCTTCAGCGCCGTGTCGATGATGACCTTTTCGGCTTTGCGCTTCAACAGGCCGAGCATCGGGATCTTGACGTCGACCGAAAGCCGGTAGGTGACTGCGGTACTAGTGCCTTCGTCCTCAAGGGTGTAGGAGCCATTCATCGCCTTGAGCACCTGGGCTGTGACCAGATGCCACGAGACCACCCCGGTGCCGTCCTCAGCGACGTCCCAGTCATACTCCAGAACGTAGGTGTCTTTGATCGCACCCGCGGAAAGGGTGAACTCGACCTGATCGGCCCATCCGTCACCGTCTTCGGAAACAAGCGTCGCTTTCTTCACCTCGCCAGCCCACTCGGGATAGCGATCGAAGTCGGCAATGACATCGAGTATCACCCCAGCTGGGGCGGCGATGTCGATGCTGGACTCAGTGCGATCGGCCATGCAGCGAAGATTACCCTGCGGGGCCGCTGTCGCGACGTAAGGCAGGTGGTGGCAACTGGGTCACCGGCACCGCCTGTCGAGTCAGGGCAGCGAAGCCATCTGTGAGATGGGTTATGCGCATGAGTTGGGCTTTGCGCAATCGGTTAAGGTACCGGGGCAACACCCATACGCCGTCGAAGGACCCTTCGTGAAGCACATCTCGATTGCCCCACTCGTCACACCGAAGGTCAAGGGGAACCTCTCGGACCTACCTGCGCGCAACAGCGCGAGCCGACCTCGCGCCGTGGCGTTCAGCAAAAGAACGTCGGGCACCTGGGTTGATGTCACGAATGCAGAGTTCCTCGCGGACGTCCGCGCCGTCGCCAAGGGTCTGATGGCCTCGGGGATCGGCCTCGGAGAACGCGTCGCGATCATGAGCAAGACACGCTACGAGTGGGCCTTGGCTGACTTCGCGATCTGGACAGCGGGGGCAGTGTCGGTGCCCATCTATGAGACTTCCTCGGCCCATCAGGTCGGCTGGATCGTCAACGACGCAGCGTGCTCGGCCGTGATCTTGGAGACGCCGGCGCATGCCCGGATTCTCGCCGAGGCAACGACCGGCCAAGGCGAGCGTCATCAGGTGTGGCAGATCAACGCCGGAGGTCTTGACAAGCTCAGGGCGGCCGGGCGCGAAGTCACCGATGAAGCCGTTGAGGCCCGGCGCAGCCAGGTCAGCCGCGGCGACGTCGCCACGATCATCTACACCTCGGGCACGACCGGGCGCCCGAAGGGATGCCAGCTCACCCACGACAACTTCATGGCTCTGGCCGAGAACGCAACCGAGCGGATGGAGATGGTTCTTCGGGCCGAGGGCGCGTCGACACTGTTGTTCCTGCCTCTGGCCCACGTCTTCGCGCGGTTTATCCAGGTTGTCTGCGTCAATGCCGGGGTCCGGATGGGTTTCACCTCTGACATCAAGAACCTGGTCGCCGACTTCGGCACGTTCTCCCCCACGTTCATCCTTTCGGTGCCGCGCGTGTTCGAGAAGATCTACAACTCCTCGGAGCAGAGAGCTGTTTCCCAGGGCAAGGGCAGGATCTTCGCCGCCGCCGCCGCCACAGCGATCGCCTGGAGCCAGGCACAGGAGAACGGCAAGCCTCGTGCACTGCTCACGGCCAGGCACGCGTTGTTCGACCTGCTCGTCTACAGCAAGCTGCGTGCCGCCTTGGGTGGCAAGGTCGCTTATGCGGTCTCCGGTGGCGCCCCGCTGGGACCCCGTCTGGGCCATTTCTACCGGGGCATCGGGCTCACCGTGCTCGAGGGATACGGACTTACCGAGACCACGGCCCCAGCAACCATGAACACCCCTGACCTGATCAAGATCGGCACCGTCGGCACGCCGCTGCCCGGTGTCGCCATCCGGGTCGCAGAAGACGGTGAGATCCTGATCAAGGGCCACAACGTCTTCTCGGGCTACCGCGCCAACCCGAACGCCACGCACGAGGCTCTCGTGGACGGATGGTTCCACACCGGCGACGTTGGTCAGCTCGACGACGAGGGGTTCCTGAAGATCACCGGCCGCAAGAAGGAGCTCCTGATCACCGCCGGCGGCAAGAACGTCGTCCCCGCGTTCCTTGAGGACCGCCTGCGAGCCCATCCGCTGGTCTCACAGTGCATCGTCGTCGGCGACCAGAGACCCTTCATTGGTGCGCTCATCACCCTCGATGCAGAGATGCTCCCCTCCTGGGCAAAGAACAACCGGCTGTTGGACCTCTCATTGAATGATGCCCGCACGAACCTCGTCGTCCGCTCCGAGCTCCAGCGGGCGGTCGACTTCGCGAACAAGACGGTCAGCAAACCCGAGTCGATCCGCAAGTTCACGATCCTGGCCGGGGACTTCACAGAGAACAACGGCTATCTGACCCCTTCGCTGAAGCTCAAACGCAACATGGTGATGAAGGACTATGCCTCCGAGGTCGAGGCGTTGTACTCAGGACCCAGGCAATGACCCTTCGGCGCTGACGGGTCGCCGGCTCCACATCGCCCCCAAGCACCCGCAGGCACGTGCACAGCAGCCGGCGGCTCAGCCCTGCGAGTACGCAAGAGTTCTCAGGTAGCGCTTCCAGCCATCGACGAACTGCGCCTGGGTCACCCCAAAACTGTGAGGGAACGCCGAGGCTGCAGCATTGTCGGGGTCGCGCTGGGCCGCCCCGGCCGAGCCGGTGGAGGAGGCGATGAGGCGATAGAACGCGACAACCTTGACCTGTCCATAGATGTCAACGAGATGACAAACCGCCAGCCACGACGCCGCGTAGGACGGCGCGATGGTGGACCGGGAGGGGTCGAAGTCGACGTCGGTCGGCAGTGCCGTGGGGCCCTTGCCCGCACGCACCAGAACCAGCAGCGCGCCGGCCACCCGTTGGCGCGGAAGGTCAAGGCCGGAGTACCCGACATAGTCGGCCATACCCTCCGTCAACCAGATCGGGACCGGACCGGTAGTCGACGAACGGGCCGCGACATGAGTCAGCTCATGGGTGATGACCACGCGTCGTCCCATGGGCTGCAACGCGGTGAATGCCTTGGGGTTGATGAAAACTCGGTCCCCCTGAGCCAGCCGGCCCGGCTCGATCAGTCCCTGCGTGATCGCAGCCACCTGATCGAGCCCCTGGCCACGGGAACGCAACAACAGCCTGGCGAACTCGTCGTCTGTCGACGGCGTGACGACAACCACGTGAGAATTCCAGTCCGTGCCCCAGACGCTGATAACCCGGCCGATGGCCGAGTCCGCAATCGTGCTGTAGTCCGCCATCTGCGCCTCGGGGGCGTTGCCGACCACGATGCTGGACCTGCCTCGCAGCACTCTCAGCCCTGGCAGGTCCCACATCTGCAACGGGGTGGCGCCATCAGTGTCATCGGCAATGCGCCACCCACCGGGACGCTCCACCAAGGTGTACGTCGCCGCGAAGGTCTGCGGCGCCCGGTCAAATCCAGCCAGCGAGTAGGTCCCGGTGACCGTGGCTGCCCAAGCCTTGGGCCCTACCTGCCGGATGCGGGTCGCGGTGAGCGCGGGAGCCAGCTGCGCGGCGCCGTAGGAGAACTGGCCGAGCGGGAGCTTGACGAGGTTGTCGAACTCCACGGACTGTCGCCCCTGGAACGCCGAGCCGGACGGGTCCACCGTCGCCATCCAGGAGCTCTTGCTCCTGGCCTTCACGGCTGCGGCTCGCCGCGACAGCAGATCTTGGACGGCCGCCAGCCGCACCGTCTGCTCGTCCACCGTCGGCACCGAGGACGCGGCCTGGCTGGCGTCCTTCTTGCCAGACCCTGCACCGGCGCTCTGGTGGAGGCCGAGTGCCCGGGGAAGGTCAAGCTTTGCAGTCAGCTGCCCAGCGACGCCGACGGCCAACCCCGCACACAACGCGATCGCGGCAACACGCCTGGCTCTGGTCACTGCGCCATCGTAGGTTGCCTCGCTGTACCGGCGGATCGCCTTGTCTGCGCTCAGCCGACGTCGCGCACGGTACCCCCGTGCCGCAGGCTGTCGCGGCGCGCGCGAAGGCTCGCCGCAGACCCGGCGTCGACCAGCCCGGCACCTACCAGGATTGACACCACCTTGCTCTCGGCGGCGTCCAGCTGAACTTCGGCCGATGTCAGGTTCTCGGCCCACCCCGGTTCTAGCAGCACCATGACGGCACAGTCGTCACATCTCTGGCCGCGTACCGGACATGTCATGCAGTCGACGATCATCACTGGCCCTCCACTGTCCATCTCGGCCCACCTCATCGATGGACCCCACTGGCGAACCCTTGCCGGCGCGCCGTGTGGGAAACGCTAGGCCAGGGATCCGACAACCCTCCTGACCTGTGCGCGGCCCACCCCCTCACCGCGCGAGCGCAGCGCGCCTGCCGGACCCTGTCAGCCGCGGCACCTAACGTCGTGACCATGCAAGGCGTCCAAGGCACACTTGACGAGCTCGGCACCCCGTTGTCCGAGGTCACTTTCGTGGTAGTCGACCTCGAGACAACCGGTGGCAGCCCAGCTGGTGCGCGGATCACCGAGGTCGGAGCGGTCAAGATCCGAGGCGGCGAGGTGATAGGGGAGTTCCAGACTCTGGTCAACCCTGCTGAGCCGATCCCCGCCTTCATCTCGGTCCTGACCGGCATTACCGACCAGATGGTGGCCGGCTCCCCCCGAATCCACAGCGTGCTGCCCGCGTTTCTCGAGTTTGCCCGCCACAGCGTGCTCGTCGCCCATAACGCGCCCTTCGACATCTCTTTCCTGAAGGCCGCCGCTACGCTCACCGGTCACAGCTGGCCGCCCTTTCGCGTGGTCGACACTGCCCACCTGGCCCGGCAGCTGATCAGCAAGGACGAGGCGCCGAACCGCAAGCTCGCGACACTGGCACAGCTGTTCGGCGCTGCGACAGCCCCGGATCACCGGGCGCTGCACGATGCCCGTGCCACCGTCGACGTCCTGCATGGGCTGCTCTCCCGGGTCGGCAGCCTTGGCGTCGTAACTTTGGAAGAGCTCAGTACGTTCTCCTCAAGGGTCAGCTCGGCCCAGCGCCGCAAGCGGCACCTCGCGGAGGGTCTGCCCTCGGCGCCGGGGGTCTACCTGTTCAAGGACAGCCAGGGTCGCGTGCTCTATGTAGGTACCTCACAGGACATCCAGCGACGGGTCCGCACCTACTTCACGGCATCCGAACAGCGCACGCGGATGGCCGAGATGGTCGCGATCGCGGCCAGCGTGACACCGGTAACCTGCGAGACCACCTTGGAGGCGCAGGTTCGCGAGCTTCGCCTGATCGCCCTGCACAAGCCGCGATACAACCGCCGCTCGCTGCACCCCGAGCGGGCACCGTGGGTCAAACTCACCGTCGAGGCCTTCCCGCGACTGAGCATCGTGGCAGAGGTCAGGGCTGATGGAGCGCGTTACTTCGGCCCTTTCACCTCCCGGCTGGCTGCTGAGTCCGCGATCGCCGCGGTCCACGAGGTTCTCCCGTTGCGCCAGTGCACCAAGCGCCTGTCGGCCAGCGGTCGATCCGCTGACTGCGTGCTGGCCGAGATGGGCCGCTGTGGCGCCCCGTGCTCAGGGGCGCAGAGTGTTCAGGACTACGCCGTCGTCGTCGAGCAGGCTGCCCAGGTGATCGGGGGCGACTCGCGCGAGGTCGTGGCAGCCCTGCGTGAACGGATGCGAGCTCTGTCCGGCCAGGAGCGCTATGAGGACGCGGCAGCGGTCCGTGACCGTCTGGTGCACCTGATCCGGGCTGCAGCACGCGCCCAACGCATCGCGCCGCTGGCGAACAGTGCCGAGATCGTGGCAGCGCGACCAGGGCTGCAGGGCGGCTGGGAGATCATCTGTGTCCGGTTCGGGCGGCTCGCCGCCACCACGGTGGCCCCCCGTGGCGGCGACCCTCGCGTGTATATCCAGGCCATGGCGGCAAGCGCCGAGAACGTGAGCCCATCCCCGGGACCGGCCGCCTCCGCCTCAGCCGAAGAGACAGAGAAGGTGCTGCGCTGGCTGGACTCCCCCGGGGTCCGCCTGGTTACCATCGAGGGTGAGTGGACCTGCCCGGTGCACGGCGCGGCAGGAGCCCGCGACACCCTCAGAGCAGACCCCACGGCATACCACGACGTCGTGAGCTTCGACGAGCCGAACGACCCCCGGCTACGCCATCGCCCACCCGCTGCGCCGCTCGTGGTTCCCAAGACACTGGTGGGCGCCAAGTCGCTGGTCGTTCCCATGGCGCTGCCAGCTAGGCTGGACCCGTGATTTCCGCCATCGTCTTGATCAGCGCGGAGGTCGACCGTATCCCTGAGGTCGCCGCCGCCATCGCCGAGCTCAAGGGAGTCAGCGAGGTCTATTCGGTCACCGGGGATGTCGACCTCATCGCCATCGTGCGTGTCCGGCACCACGAGGAGCTGGCCGACGTCATCGCCGACCAGCTCAACAAGGTCAGCGGCGTCCTGGGCACCCAGACCCACATCGCATTCCGGACATACTCCCAGCACGACCTGGAAGCAGCCTTCAGCCTCGGTCTGGACGACGCCTGACCCTTTCCGGTCTGGATGACGCGAGGAACTACCCGTGGGTCGCGGTGACCCATCGCTGCAACAGTGCCGTGGCACGTCCGTCATCGATCGCAGCACTGGCTCGGCCCATCCCCGCGTGCAACGCCGCGATGAAATCGACCTGGTCCCGCCCCACGTCAGGCACTGTGAGCGCCAGAGCAATCCCCGCGTTGAGCAACACAGCGTCGCGAACAGGTCCCACCGCCCCGGCGAACACGTCCCGGACGACCTGGGCGTTGTAGGCCGCGTCCGCCCCTCGCAACGTCTCCAGCGGATGGCGCTCCAGTCCGACCCATGCGGGATCCAGGCTGTACTCGCGAACGGCACCGCTGCGCACCCACCAGACCCTAGATGTCGTGGAGATGGTGAGCTCGTCCAGGCCGTCGTCGCCGCGGAAGATCGCAGCGTCCTTATGCCGGCCTGCGAAGACCCCGGCCATCAGAGGTGCCATCCGTAACTCCGCGACACCCACCGCGGCATATGTCGGCCGGGCAGGGTTGGTCAGCGGACCCAGGAAGTTGAAGACGGTTCCAATACCAAGGTCACGGCGCGCTTCGGCCGCGTGACGCAACGAGGGGTGGAACTGCTGGGCAAAGCAGAAGGTGATCCCGGCCTTCTCCACCACAGCCGCAACGTCCGAGGGGCTCAATGCCAGGTTGATACCCAGCGCCTCGAGAACGTCAGCAGACCCCGATGACGAGGAGGCTGCGCGGTTGCCGTGCTTGACGACCCGCACCCCGCTGGCCGCCGCAACAAGGGCTGCCATCGTCGAGATGTTCACGGTGTGGGCGCGGTCCCCACCGGTGCCGACGATGTCAAGGGTGGTCCCGCCAACGTTGATCTTGCTGGCGTGAGCCAGCATGGTGTCGGCAAGGCCGAGCATCTCATCGACGGTCTCACCCTTGGCACGCAGCGCCATGAGAAACCCGGCAACCTGTGCAGAGCTCGCTTCCCCGCTCATGATCTGGTCCATCGCCCAGGCGGACTCGGTGGTCCCCAGATCCTGTCCGGCAAGAAGCGCGGTGAAGACCGTTGGCCAGGCCATCGCGTCGCCGGCCGAAGTCGCAGCGGTCACCGGCTAGGCGTTCGTGGTGGTCGCGGCGCCTACCCTGCGACCGAGCTCGGCGACCGCACCAGCCACCGCGATGGGGTCCAGGGGGTGCGGAACCGCCAGATCCGCCTGGGACCACGCGGCCAACCACCCATCCTGCGGACGTCCGGTCAGCACCAGCACCGGCGGGCAGCTGAAGATCTCATTCTTAAGCTGGCGGCACAGACCGAGACCGCCAGTCTGCCCGGCCTCCCCATCCAGAACGAGCAGGTCGAAGCTCCCGGTCTCCACCGCCTCGATCACGGCGGCCGCGGTAGCGCACTCAAGCCACGTGCTGACCTCGACGTCGTGTGCCGGCCGGCGACCGACCGCAACCCGCACAGCGTCCCGGGTTGCAATGTCGTCGCTGTAGAGCAGTACCGACAGCTGGTAAGGGGTACCTGACGAGGCAGGGTCAAGGTGAGAAGCCATCGGCGTTGCGTGCGAATCGGTCATGGGGAAGATGCTACCGGTGCCTATTTCTCGAAGCAGCGCGCCCGGGGCCGCGTTGCTAGTGCATTGCGAACCCGAATAGGGCAATATTGGCGCTCGTGGCGACCGCATCCGCAGTTCAGTCAGGCACCCCTACGCCCTCGCCGGGCTCAATCCCCGGTCATGGCCCGGTAACACGACCCAACATGGTTGCCGTAGGAACGATCGTGTGGCTGGCCAGCGAGCTGATGTTCTTCGCGGGGCTGTTCGCGATGTACTTCACGATCCGATCAGTGTCCCCGACTCTGTGGCAGGACAGGACGGTCCATCTCAATGTCCCGTTCGCGACTGTCAACACGCTGATGCTGGTCATCTCCTCGGTCTGGTGCCAGCTCGGGGTCTTCAAGGCCGAGCACGGCCAGCCCGCCCGCACCGGGTCCTTCCTGCAGTTCAAGCAGTGGGGCATGCGCGAGTGGTACGTCCTGACCTATGTCTTCGGCGCCCTCTTCATCTCCGGTCAGATGTTCGAGTACGCCCGCTTGATCAGCGACGGGGTGACCATCTCGTCCGACGCATACGGCTCGGTCTTCTACCTCACGACCGGCTTCCACGCCATGCACGTCACCGGCGGCCTGATCGCGATCCTGCTCATCATCGGGAGGACCTTCACCACCCGCCGCTACACGCACGCGCAGGCTTCCGGCGCCATCGTCACCTCCTATTACTGGCACTTCGTCGACGTCGTGTGGATTGCCCTGTTCTCGACGATCTACCTGCTCAAGTGATGCCAGCCGCCCTTCACCTCCACCAGGACAGGAACAACCTGTGAAAGCACTGGCCTCCCGTCGCCGTCATCCCGCCGCGATCGTGATCCTGCTGCTTCTGGGGCTCATGGCCACCGGTGGTCTCTACTCCCTCCTGGCTCCCAAGTCCGCGCAGGCCGCCGTGGCCAGCGCGGACGACCTGACAACAGGCAGGAAGCTGTTCCTGGCCAACTGCGCCACCTGCCATGGCCTGAACGCCGAAGGAACCAAAGCCGGGCCGAGCCTGGTCGGCGTGGGTGCCGCCGCGGTTGACTTCCAGGTCGGCACCGGCCGTATGCCGCTTGCCGGGCCAGCCATCCAGGCTTCGCGCAGCGACACCATAAAGTTCAACGACGCGCAGATCGCGTCCCTTGCCGCGTACGTCGCCACTCTGGGCCCAGGTCCATCAGTTCCCGACAGCCAGTTCACGAGTGGTGACGGCAACATCGCCCGCGGAAACCAGCTGTTCAAGGTCAACTGCGCGATGTGCCACAACTTCGCCGGTTCCGGTGGCGCTCTGACCCGTGGCAAGTTCGCCCCCAGCCTGCGCAACGTCAGCGGGAGGCACATGTACGAGGCCATGGTGACCGGACCCCAGTCGATGCCGGTCTTCAACGACACCAACCTGTCCCCGACGGACAAGAACGACATCATCAGCTACATGCACGAGCTCGACAAGGACCAGAACCCGGGTGGGATGACCTTGGGCAACCTCGGCCCCGTGTCCGAGGGAATGTTCGCCTGGATCTTCGGCCTGGGTCTCATGATCGCCGCAGCTGTCTGGCTCGGCACCAAGGCAGCCTGACGTGATGCGATGCCCCGTGACGACACACGACGCGATGATGCACAACGCCCTGTCACACAAGCGAAGCACGTCGAGTCGACGGGATCGGACATCATGAACGAACAGGGCACGGAGCCCATGGGTGCCGACGAGAGCCAGCCGGGCACCGCGCTGCGCCTCGACCGGGGGCACATCCAGGGCCACGGCGGCATACCCGAACGTTTCACCGATCCCGGGCTGGCTCCCCATGTGCACCGCCTGGCAGACCGCGAGGAGCGAGCCGCCCGTCGCGCCGAACGTCAGGTCGCGCTGCTCTTCGGGATCTCGATGCTGGCAACGATCGTCTTCCTGGTCGCCTACTTCGCTGTCGACCTTCACACCTACGCGTTCATCCCCGGTATCGGCCAGGCGAACCTGTCCAACGTCATCCTCGGTTCCAGCCTTGGCGTGAGCCTGCTGTGCATCGGCCTGGGCGCGATCCACTGGGCCAAGACACTGATGCCTGACACCGAGGTGGCCGAGCAGCGACACCCGCAACGCTCCTCCGACGAGTCACGTCGTGCCACGGTCGAGACCATGAAGGCCGGCGCCGAGGCGTCGCAGCTGGCTCGCCGTCCTCTGATCAAGTACGCGTTGGGGGGCGCCCTTGGTCTTTTTGCCCTTCCGCTGGTCCTACAGCTAGCCGGCAGTCTGGGTCCTCTCCCCAAGGCCGAACTGTCAACAACGTTCTGGCGCAAGGGAATGCGGCTGATGCGAGACCCCGAACTGACTCCCATCAAGGCGTCAGATGTCACCATCGGATCGGTCTTCCACGTCATGCCCGAGGGCATCGACAAGTCCGCGCACTTCATCGAGGAGAAGGGCAAGGCCGCGGTTCTGCTCATGCGTCTTGATCCCAAAGACATCCTCATTGCCAAGGAGCGTGACTGGGGCCCTG
>Ga0097691_1001800_pt1 | contig 15193 bp, 18 predicted proteins | sample NGESurdeep072012_8_FD_72858 | JGI IMG/M metagenome (GOLD analysis project Ga0097691, IMG submission 72858) | Arctic peat soil microbial communities from Barrow, Alaska - NGEE Surface sample 210-1 deep-072012 | ecosystem: Environmental > Terrestrial > Soil > Wetlands > Peat ... | reverse complement strand
CCGTTGTCGCAATCAGCTTTATAGCGGGTCAGGTAATCCCGACCTGGAGTGACCCGCCGGTCGGGTCGCCGGGCCCCGAATCGATCTCGCTTCAGCTGTCCACTGCGGGGCCGGACGTCGTCCCGGGCCCTGGTGCCGGCGGGCACTGATGCGGCTGACCTGCGCGGTCGCCGGCCGGCCGACAGATAGGTCGGACCCTGCACCGCTGCCTCCGCCGCCGACATTCCGGCGGCGCGAAGCTGCTGGCCCCGCCGTGCCGGAGGCACCTGACTCTGGCGAGCGTGCGGCCGGCCACGGCGGAGGCGGCACGGGACCACTCGATCGGCGAGCTGCGGCTGAACCGATTGGCGGGAAGCGGTCGCCGGTCGGACGGTGCGGCGGCGGCGGCGCGGGCGGCCGGCCGGTCGCCGAAGCTACCAGCCGCCGTTTCGCCCGTCCCGCAAAGCGGTCGACCAGACCAGAGTTTCTCGAAGGGCCGGCGGTGGCCACGACCGCTGGCGTGGTGAGCCCGCGAAGCGGTAGAAACCTGGGACGAGACTCGCGGTGACGGCAACGCGCTGGAGGCGCCGAAACGGGCGAGTGGCCCCGCCTCGGTGCCGGTAAGGGGTGGCAAATGTCGGCAGGCGTCGGAAATGGCCCTGAGGCCTTCCAGGACGACCCGCAGCCCACGCCCAGCTCGGCAGGTCAGGGCAAGCAGCGGTCAGTGGCCGGCGGCCGGAGCCCGCGGTCGCTCGTTGTGCTGGCTGGGGTGGCGGGCTTCGCCCTGGGCGGCCTGCTGACGGGGATCGTGGCCCAGTCCCGGTGCCAGCGCAGGTACCGGCGGCTGTGCCGCCGGTGGTTTGCCGGGGACCCGGATGGGTTGGCCGGGTGCCTGGAGCGGGCCGACGACGTCTGCGGCTGGTAGCCAGCGGGTTTGCCACCCCCGCGTACCAGGGGGACCTCCGGCTCACTGCCCCGCAGCTTCGACGAGCGGAGGGCGAGCATGCGGGCGGATGAGGCCGCGGTGCGCCGACCGGGTTGAAGCCCAGCGACGGGTCGTACCAGTAGAACTCGACGATGCTGCGGCATGGCGGGCGTATCGCGGCTTCTACCGGCAGGGCTCGAAGTACCTCTTGTCGGCTGGGCCGACCGGTGCGATGCTTCCGCGATCAATCCAGCTGGCGAGGGGACCATGGCGCATCCGAACGAGGACTTGGTCCGAGCGCAGTACGACGCCTCCTCGCGCGGCGACCTGGACGCGCTGCGACAGACGTGGAACCCGAACATCGTCTGGCACGTGGCCGGGCGCAGCCCGCTGGCCGGGGACTACGAGGGCGTGGACGCGGTGCTCGGGTTCTTCGGAAAGCTCATCGAGCTCTCAGGCGGCACCTTCCAAGTCCAGCTGCACGACGTGATGGCCAACGACATGCACGTGGCCTCCCTACACACCAACCGCGCGGAGCGAAACGGGCGGCGGCTTGACCTGCGAGTAGTCCTCATCTCCCACGTGCGCGATGGCAAGAGCGTGGAGGTGTGGAACTTTTTCGAGGACCAGTACGCCGCGGCCGAGTTCTGGTCGTAGGCCGCTCCTTGGCCTGCGGAGCCTTACGTCACGTGTGCTCAGGTGAACTGGTCGATATCCAGGCGGACGCGCACCACTACTTGACCACTAGCTAAGCGACCTGGCGCACCCGCTGGTCGATGCCGGGATAGACGTGGCGCTGATGCGGGGACCGCCCCGACAGCGCAGCGGTGACAGGCGTGGGCAACGCGCGCTGCCGCGCCGGCTGATCATGGCAGGCCCCCATTCGACCGGTGAGACTCCAGATACCGCGCCGTACCCCGGTGCCAGTTCACCACCGGCAAGGACGCCCTGGTTCGTCAGTCTGATTCCCGCCTCACCTGCTATCGGATGTCGGTGCAGGTGCCCGGGGCGCGACTCACCAGCCGCGGGGTGAACGCATGTGAGGACCTTCGGCCAGCGCGGTGCGTGGGCGGCTATATACGCTGTGAGTCACCGGGAAGAGCATGGCTTCGCAAGGTGCTCGGAGTGGCGAAGGCCGTCATGCCCGAAAGACTTGGGGTGAAGGACATCCCGTCATCAACCGTGCCATTTAGAGCCCATGAACCGCCCGGCTGGCCGGCTACCTTCGCGCGGATAGCGGCCGCCGCCGCCATCGCGGTCGCGGCGGTCGTGCTGCTGGGATGGCTGATTGACGCCGACTCGTTGAAGCGTTTCTTGCCCGGCGCGGTCGACATGAAGACGAACGCTGCTGTCGGCGTCGTGATGGCTGGTGTCGCGGTGCTGCTCAAGGTCGGTGACCTCTCGCATCGGCGCCGCCTGGTCGGTGACGGTCTGGGGCTCGTGTGCGTCGTGCTGGGCCTGGTCACGCTGGCCGAGTACGTCACGGGGTGGCAGCCCGGGATCGACGAGCAGCTGTTCTCCGAGTCGCTGACGGTAGTGCGCACGTCCAGCCCGAACCGGATGGCCGCCTCGGTAGCCATGTCCCTGGTCCTCCTCGGCGCCGCGGTCGTGCTGACGGGCCGCGGCCGACGTCGCACAGCCGCCGCGCAGTGTCTGGCCGGCTTGGTCGGAATGCTCGCCGCGCTTGCGCTTGTGGGCTATGGCTACGGGTCATTGCTGCTCTACCAGTGGCGGCGCTCGACGGCGGCCGCGATACCGGCAGGTATCGCGCTCCTGCTGCTGGGCGCCGCCGTCGTCGTCGCGGCCCGAGGTCCGCCGATCTCGCTGCTGACGTCCCAGCGCCCCGGCGGGATGCTGGCCCGGCGACTGCTGCCGCTGATCGTCGTGATCCCGCTCGGGGCCGGCTGGCTGCTGCACGTAGCAGGTCAGCGGGGCTGGGCGGACCCGGCCTTACAGACCGCGCTCGGCTCGCTGACGACGGTCGCGCTGTTGACCTTGCTGACATTGGGGACCGCGCTGGGTCTCGAACGCGCGGACGCGGCCCGCGCCGCCGCCGAGGCGCCGCTGCGGCTGGCGCTGCAGACGACCCCGATCGGCGCGGCGATCCTCGACCTGGACGGGCGGTTCGTCGAGGTCAACGATGCGATGTGCCAGATCTTCGGTATCGATGCCGCGACGCTCGCGACCATGACCAGCTGGGATGTGTCCCACCCGGACGACGTGGCCGCGGACCGGGAGCGGTTCGCACGGCTCGTCCGCGGCGAGACCGCGACGACCGTGACGGAAGAGCGGTACGTCCGCGCTGACGGCGACATTTGCTGGCTGTTGGTCGCCCGGGCGCTTGTCCGTGACGACAGCGACGCCGCGGCCTACGTCATTTCCCAAGCGCAGGACATCACCGACGCCAAGCGAATCCAGGACCGGCTCGCCCACCAGGCGTCACATGATCAACTGACCGGGCTGCCCAACCGCGTTCTGCTGCTCGACCGGCTCCACCAGGCGGTGGCCCGGTCGGCGCGCACCGGTTACTCGGTCGCGCTGATGTTTTGCGACCTCGATCACTTCAAGGTCATCAACGATAGCCTGGGGCACGAGGCGGGCGATCGCGTCCTACTCACCGTCGCCGACCGGATGACCTCGGCGGTGCGGACCAGCGACACGGTCGCGCGGGTCGGCGGCGACGAGTTCGTCGTCCTCGCCGAAGACATCGACCTGGCGTACGCCGCCGCGCTCGCCAACCGCATCCGCCTCGGCGTTCGGCAACCGCTCGACGTCAACCATCGTCAGCTGCTGCCGACGGTCAGCGTCGGCGTCGCGTTGGGCGAAGGGACGCGGGGGATCGGCGCGGGGGATCTATTGCGGGACGCGGACTACGCGCTGTACCGGGCCAAAGAGCGCGGTCGCGACAGCGTCGAGATGTTCGAGGAGGCGCTGCGTCTGCGGGCGGTCGAATGCTTCGAGGTAGAGTCCGAGCTCCGCGCGGCCGTGGCCGCCGACGCGCTCGCGCTGCACTACCAGCCGATCATCGATCTGGACGCCGGCCGCGTCACCGGGTACGAAGCGTTGCTGCGCTGGCCGCGCGGAGCCGACACGACGTGGACACCGGACAAGTTTCTCCACGTCGCCGAAGAGACCGGCCTCATCATCCCGATCGGTGACTGGGTGCTCGACCGGGCCGCGGCGTTCGCGGCCGCTCATCCCGACGCCTTCGTCAGCGTCAACCTGTCGGTGCGTCAGCTGTACCACCCCCAGCTGATCGAACACGTTCAAGGAGTACTTGCCCGGCACGACCTGCGCCCCGACCGGCTGCATCTCGAACTGGTCGAGAGTGCCCTCATCGGCCCCGGCGGCGCGGCGCTGGCGACTCTTCGCGGCTTGCACGACATCGGCGTCCGGTTCGCGGTCGACGACTTCGGGACCGGGTACTCGGCGCTGTCCTACCTTCACGACCTCCCCGTCGCCGAATTGAAGATCGACCGTAGTTTCACCGGGCGGATCGGGCTCGGCACGGGCGCGGAACGGATCATCGAAGCCCTCATCGTCCTCGGACGCACCCTCGGTCTCGACGTCGTCGCCGAAGGGGTGGAAACCCGGGACCAAGCCGAGTGGCTCGTCCGACGCCACTGCCCCAAGGCACAGGGCTTCTACTACGGTCGACCCGCCCCCGCCCCCGCCGACGCTCGCGACAGCGTCGCGTGACCCAGGGCTCCGGCAAAGTCCATTAGCGCCGATTTTCGCGCAGGGGTGTTGACCCCCATCGAGTGACCGTAGGAGCGGCTGCGGCGGCTCAAGTTCCCTTGCAGGCGTGGAGTTTTGGTCGTCCGTCCCGGGCGGCACTGCGGGATGAGTAGGCCAATTGCGCTGACCAGTCGCCCGGGTTCCAGTTTTCCTGCTGTGGCTGAAGCCCGGCGCTGATCAGTGCTGAACGCGCCCAGATCCTTGAAATAGCAGGCATGTAGTTCCATTACTCGGCGTGGCGTCTTGCTCCGCCGTGCTGAACGCGCTGAACTGACTGCATCGACCAGTCAGCGAATAGCCCTCAGCCTCGGGTGCGACCGGGAGGTGAGTTCTTCACGTCCCCAACCCACCCCGGCCAGCGCCGGTACGAAGCCTTGCGGGCCTACCTGCACGACGGCGAGGCCGCGGCGGTGGTCGCCCAGCGGTTCGGTTACACCACGGCGGCACTGAACTCCGCGGTCCGGGACTTCCGGGCTGGCGGTCAGGAGTTCTTCCTCACCGTCACCCCCGGGCCCAAGAGCGCGCCGGGTAAGGACGCCGCCCGGGCAAGGATCATCGAGCTGCGTGCGGATGGCCACTCCATCGACGAGATCGCCGTCGCGCTCACCGCCGACGGGCTGGCGTTGAACCGGACCGGGATCGCCGAGGTGATCGCCGAGCATGGGTTGCCGCGGCTGTGGCGGCGTCCGGACATCGTCCGGGGCGGGCCCCGGCGGGAGGTGCTGCCCCGCGCCGAACTGCTCGACTTCAGCCAACTGCCAGACCGGTCGGCGACCACCATGGCCGGCCTGCTGCTGACCATCCCAGACCTACTCGCCCTTGACCTACCTGCGCTGGTCACCGCGGCCGGCTACCCCGGCACCCAGGTGATCCCAGCGGTCAACTACCTACTCAGCCTGCTGGCCCTGAAGCTCACCGCTACCCGCCGCGTCAGCCACGTCGAAGACCTCGCCGCCGACCCCGGCGCCGCGCTGTTCGCCGGCCTCACCGCACTGCCCAAGACCACCGCCCTGACCAGCTACTCCTACCGGCTCTCCCACGCCAAGCAGGCCGCGTTCCTGACCGCCCTGGACAAGGCCACCCTCAACACCGGGCTGGCGACCGGAGAGGCGGTCAACCTGGACTTCCACGCCGTCATGCACTGGGGACAAGATCCGGCACTCGAAAAGCACTACGTACCAAGCAGATCCCAACGCACCCGCTCAGTGCTGACCTTCTTCGCCGAAGACGCCGACAGCCACACCCTGCTCTACGCCAACGCCGACCTGTTCAAAGCCACCCAGAACAAGGAGGTCCTCACGTTCGCCGACCACTGGCACACCGTGACCGGCCACGACCCGAAGCTGCTCATCATGGACAGCAAAGTCACCACCCAACCCGAGCTCGGCAAGCTCAACGCCCGCGGCATCACCTTCATCACCTTGCGGGCCCGCACCCCCAAGCTGTCCGCCGCCCTCCACGACCTCCTCGCCAAGGCCTGGACCGCAATGACGATCGCCCGCGCTGGCGGCAAGACCCGCCGAGTCCAAGTCATCGACGACCCCACCGCCACCCTGAGCAGCTACCCCGGCACACTGCGGCAGATCGCCGTCGCCGGCCTCGGTCACGACGAACCCACCATCCTGATCACCAACGACCTGACCAGCCCCGCCAAGAAGATCGTCGAGCGGTACGCCCGCCGGATGAACATCGAACAGCGCCTCGCCGAATCGATCCGCTCCTTCGGCCTGGACGCCCTCGCCGGCGCCGTCCCGCTCAACGTCGACCTCGACGTCGTGCTGACCGTGCTGGCCCACACCGTCTGCGCCGCCATGCGCCGCCGACTCCCCGGCTACGCCACCACCACCCCCGACATCCTGCAACGCCGGTTCCTGCAAACCAGCGGCGAGATCCTCAACCGCGGCGACGAGATCATCGTCCGACTCAACCGCCGCGCCTACTCACCCGTGCTACGCCAAGCCGAACTCCCCACCGTCACCGTCCCCTGGTGGGGCAACCGACGACTCAGCTACCAGTTCACCTGAAACTAGGGTCGAACTCGCTGCGTGAAAATCGGCGTTAGCCGGTCGGTCCGACCGTCTGCAACTCGAAGCCCAAAAAGCCCATCATCGCGCGTCCGTGCCGTTCTAACGTCCGTTAGTCGGTCATCGTGCTGTTCTAACGTCCGTTAGTCGGTCATCGTGGCTCCGTCCATGCTTCGGCGAACTGAAAGCGCGCCGGCTGGCACGGTTAGGGGTCCACCAACTCGACGGTGACCGCGTCGGTGGCATGCCCGTTCGAGCTGGCGACCAGTCCGTGCCGGACGTACTCGCCGCGTTGGCGACTGATCGCCGCCTCGACGAGGCCGGCCGGGCGCCACTGGGCGCCGTTCACGAGCCTCCGGTCCTGGGACCACCTGAGCCGCTGGGGCACCGAGCCGCTAGAGAGAGAGGAAGGCCTGCCGCCGGACCGGTTCGGCGCGCTCTTCGTTTCGCCACTCATCGCGGCGCAACGCCTGCTCCTGATCGGTGAGGCCCGTGACGGTCAACTCGAACTGGGCGCTGGGCGTGCTTGCCGTGGCCGAGGCGGCGGAGCTGTTCCCTTCGATCGAGGGTACGGCGTGTTCTTCCGATTCAGCCATGGCATGGCCGATGACTGCGTCGTGGCTGCGGACTCGTGCGCTTCTAACAGACGCTCTGAGCGCACGGTGTCAGGCCAGAACCATTACCCCGAAGGAGACGTACTCCGAAGGAGACGAGGTTGAGCGACACCGACACCACCACGACGACCGGCAACAGGCCGAATCGCGGTACCGCCAGCGACGAGTGGCACCGCGACTGGTCGTATCGCGGTACCGCCCGCGCGGCGTGGCAGGCCAAAGCCGAGGCCGACGCCCGCGGTCGGGACCACTACTCCGACCAGCGGCTGCACTACGGCGTCCGGTACAACAAACACCCCCGAGGAGGACGCCGAAGCGAGCACGCTGGCCACTGCGGCAGCAAAGGCGGTCCGCCCGCTGCTCACCGCCGAGATCAACCGTCTGCGCGCGCATCTTCCCGACATGCCCGGCGGCTCGTCGGGGAGCGCATCGCCTGGTATCTCGCCCTGGCCGCCGACCGGCATGAAGCGTACGGGGATCTCATCACCCGCGAAGAAGTGCGCCTCAAGATCGGTCGCGCCGCCAACGGCAATAGCCGCGAATGGGGTCGTACTGGTGGTTGGGACGGCGCCGCGTGGCAGCTTGATCGAGTCCATGACGACTGCCCCCGACCGAACGGGCCGCGGTCGAGCATACGCAGGCCTTGGCGGCCCAGCGTGTTCGTCACCCTGCCCGCCGATCTGGCCGCGTGTATCGACCGGCGCTGCGAGCTTGACGGGCTGGCTTACACCCGGCGCGTGGCCGCCAGCAACCAGCTCAATGCCGAAGCGGTCCGCGCGGAGATAGCCCGACGGACCACCGATGGAGGGTGGGCGGAGGAACTCGCGTGGCGCGCCAACATCGAGGCGTATCTGGCCGGCGCTAACGGAGTGACCACCCGATGACCAGGCCAACTTGCACGCGTGGCAAGCGATGAAAGCGACGACCAGGTAGCAGCCTCAGACAGCGCAAAGCGCCCGGTTACAGGCCGGACGCTCTGCCTTACCAAGAAGGGCCACTTCAGCCTCAGTCAGCGGGCCGCCGCCGAACTGTGCGGCCTGACCTTCGGAGAGTGGCAAGGGCTGGAGGACGACCGCGCGGTCGGGCGGGAGACCGAGAAGGCCCAGAAGATCGCCCGCGGGCTAGGGGTCGATCTGTCCTGGTTGTTGCTCGGTGGCTGCCGTGACTGCGCGGGGAGGCTCGGCGTTGGCCGGACCGTTGAACCGTGAACCTCAGCAACGCTTTCCCTCGGGGTCGCGTAGTTGGAATCCTCGTCCTTCCGAGGGCGGGGAGGATGTCACGAGTTGGCGACCCCGGGATACCTTCGCCACGCGCCTACGGCTCATCCGCGGCGAACTGGGCATCGACATCAGCCAGGCGGCTACGCGCTGCGGCCTGCCCATAGCCACCTGGTCGTACTGGGAGCGCAAGGGCGCCAACCCGCGCGATCTGCTCGATGTAGTACTCCGAATCGAGCATGCGCTCCATGTGGACCGGGACTGGCTGATGTGGGGTGGCCCGCTAGAGCGCCGTGACCCGGACGCCGAGCCCGCGCCGTGTACCTGTCACTGCCACGACAAGAGCTAGGTCCACGGACAGACGAGCGCCGCCGGCCCTACGGGGGGTGAGAGTCCGGCGGCGGTGTGGGCAGCGTACACGGCAAGGTTGGCGGCTACAGGCGCCGCAGCGCAACGTCGAAGACCTCGGTGGCACCCCGTTGGAATCCGGCCCAGTACGTCTCGCCGCCGTCGTCGTCTACGCCATCGAACATACCCAACTCAGAGAGACGGTCGAGTTCCCGATCGAGCAACATCGACACGTACCCAGCCGCAGACTCGTCGGGAGCAGCCTCGGCCAGCGCCATCAACTTGGAGCGGGTTGCGTCCAGTCGTGCCCACTGAGCGCCGTCGTCGCGGCCATCCTGTGAGCGCCGCTGCGCTTCATCACTCCACCGGCGACCGCATTCCCTACAACGGTCGCTAGTCATGCGTTCACGCGCCGGCCGCTGGTCGAAGTGGTGGAGCGCTCGGAGTCGCGCCGTCCACATCTCCGCGACGAGACGCTCGGCGTCGGCCACACATCGGTCCAGCTCGCGAAGTCGCTCTCGAACATCGGCGGCGACCTGCTCGCCTAGCCCCCGTAGCCTCACGGCTTCGGCTAGGTAGCGCTCGGCTTCGACCATCTCGGCCAGCGCGTCCGCCTCGGCCTCGGTGCGGTCGGTACTCGGGTCGGTCGGCGTCGCTACCCCCCATAGCCGGGGCCGCTGAGGTCACGCGGCATCGGGACTGAGCGTAGGTCAGCGTTCTTGAAGTACCAGGTGCCCATTAAGGTGCCGGTACCTGCGAACCAGTTGACCGTCCAGGTGCCCCCGCTAGTCCAGGTGCCATCTTTTGCCAGGCTCGCCGTGCATCTCCACGGCTTCGGCTTCGGGCGGGGGCCGCTGTACGTGTATGTCGTGTCGTCGAGGACCTGTTGGTCGGTCGAGAAGGTACCCGGCCAGTCCTCCTGTGCAGTCCACGTGCCGTCCGGCTTGACGCTCGACCTGCTACCTAGCAACTCGTCGCGTGGCGCGTAGCTTGACGAGCGACAAGCCTTGATCGCGTTATCGGCAGTGGCCTTGGCCGCCGGCGGCCCGCCGTTCAGTCCGCCGAGGACTAGGCCGAGGATGATCGGAAACACGACGACGACCCCGAACACGATCAGTACGATCTTCCACCACGTGTCGACCAATCTCTTGATCTTCATATCTTCCTCTTAGCTACTGCTAGCGTCCCCGCCATGCGACGAGTGCTGACGCTGACTCTGCTCACGTTCGTCGCCACGACCGACCTACTGCTCGACGACGTCAGCCTCGGCCCCCGCGCGATCCTGGCAGCCTTCGGCCTGGCCTAGCTGATCGGTCCGGGTCCTTGGGACGACACCCATAGGACCACACCGACGATCAGTCCGACGACCGCGCTCTCGGTGATCTCGGCCACCAGCATCGCCGGGTCCAGCCCAGCAGCGCCCAGAGCCGCCTCCACCACGTCCATGACGTCCGTCTGGCCGAGCTGGTAGGCGGCCACGTTGACATGTACCGCCACGCCGTTCCAGCCCGTAGCGGCCATACGGGCCTGCCACAGCACCCAGGCACCGATCTCGGCGATCAGCCCGCTCTCCTCGGCGATGGCGATGACAGCCGGGCGAGGGCCGGCCAAGGCGACTCACATGCTCTGGCTGTGCAGGTGACCCACCGTTCGAACAGACTATCGATGTACCCCCCGAGCATTTGCCATACCCTAATCCAACTCGTCGTCATCAATCTCTGGCAGAGGGCTCACCGGGTAACACAGCACTCCCGCATAAGTAGCACTGGCAAACCGAGCAGACATTACCCGACGCTCTTCCTCAGGCGAAAACTCTGCTCCTTTCGACTCGATCTCGCGTTGAAACTCGGCCTCGGCGCTGTCCCGGCAGATCTCGCTGCAGAACGGCTCCCAGCCGTCGGTGGTGATGCGCTGCTTCCAGACCAGGCACTTCACTGGCTGAAGTACCGACCTTGTATGAGGCGCATCGGGAAAGGCACGGCAACATCAAGAACCCAGCCGGTGCTCGTGGCCAACTGCCGGTACTGGCCCTCCTGCAATTGCCACATCGTCATACCGTCCAGGTCGGCGATCAGGTAGAACTCGACGCCGGCCCGCTGGTAGAGGGCGAACTTGGTCACCCGGTCACGTTCGCGCTGCCCCGGGCCGACCACCTCGACGACGAGCACCACATCGGCGGCGGTGAACGCCGCGGGCAGTGACACTTGGTCTCGTACGACGACCAGATCAGGGATCGGCGCATCCGTGCCCAAGTGAAGCTGGGCACCAGGAAGGACGACAAGATCAGGCGAGCCGGCCTTAAAGATCTGCTCGAACAGGAGCCGGACAAGTGGCTGGTGCTCGCCGCCGGCCATCGGGGTCACGACCAGGCTTCCGTCGATCACTTCGTAGCGCTGGCCGTCGTCCGGCGTACGGACGAGATCGTCGAACGTGCACAGACCATTGGTCATGGCGCAGGCTAGGCTACCGATCAGGCTCAGCCCGGGACAGTGGGACGCACCAGCAACTCCTCGGCCAAGTCCCTTATGGTTGGCCCAACGGCATACGATGAGGCTCCTGAGGGCTTCACCGGCAAGTTTGCTAAGACGTGGAAGGACAAGGACCCATCTGCTCGGCCCTGCTAGCTAGAGTGGAACCGTCTGCCCGTAACGACCCGCCCTGAACAATTCGTGTATTGTGCGGACGTTACTGCAATCCGCAAAGATCTGTAAAGTCAAACGCCCTTCTGCTTGAAGCGGAGGGGCGTTTGACGCAATCAAAGAGGTATCTGCTTTGTGCAGGTGCCTTTTTGGCGTATAGGAGTTGAAGAATGTCTACTCAGGAGGAATAGTGGTAAGATTAAGGTCGTATGCGATAAGTTGGCGAACGCTGGCCTATTCGTTTATAGTGTCAGTAGTATTGTTTATTATAGCAGCGCCCTTGGGAGATGATAAACACGGCATAGGTAAGAATCATCCTTTGGTAGCGAACATAGGTAATTTCGTGTTCGCTATCTTTTTGATTAGTCTAGTAGTGTTGGTATTGCTGTCCGCTATATTTTTAGTACAGTCAATACTTCGTAGGAGAAATTGATGTTGAAGTGGGCAATAGTCCCGGATCGAGGCGATCAGACCATCGGGGATCTCCGGGGTCGGCAATGCAATGCGCAAGCCGCTGGGATCAGTTCGGCGAAGAATGATGAACGGCCGTTCAAATATCCTTGTTCTCTCCAGCCGGCGAAATCGCACTTTCCCGCATCTACGACCCGGCTTCGAAAGACGTGCCGACTCTGAAGATCATCCGCGAGGCCGAAGACCAGCTAAAGAGATCTTGTTGCTGCGAAAGAGCATCTTGATCATCCTTAGACTGGTTACCGTGAGTGAAGGATGTTCGTCTAACGTCCGTTAGTCGAGCATCTGGTCGCTCAAAGTTCTTCCAAGATCAGTTTGACAGCTTCGATAGGAGCGATACAACTCCCGGAATCAGCGGAGCGCCGGGATGAAGCACTAACCAGCCAAAAACAGTCCTACAGCAACACCAGCGGGTGAACTGGCACGAAGTGCCATGGGGCTTCTCACCAAGCCGTTACAGCGAGTAGCAATGCGCAGGACGGTCGGCGCCTGTTAGGCCAGCCAGGATTCCAGGCAGTGGGCAATATGATGAGCCGCTTCAAGAATCATGGCCATTTCAGCAAGGACTTTCCACGTGCGCAGCAAGCTGTCCTTCAACTCCGAGCCCGCACTGTGGATAGGGCTACTCGGCTCGGTGTTCTCCCTGGCGCTTGCTTTCGGCCTTAGGCTGACGGTCGATCAGCAGGGAGCCATTATCGCGGTGACGATCGGCGTTCTCGCCCTGGCCACACGGCAGAGTGTCGTCCCTGCCTACCGGCGAGACCCTGTAGCGGTGCCTGTAGTGCCCGCTGCGCCCGTCGTCGTACCTGCTCCGGTGTTCTGTGCCACCCGTCTCCGATTCCGTGGCGCCACAGGTGGGCGTAAGCGAGCTGTAGGCCAGCCGCCGTGCCATTGGCCTGGCGGCTCTTCCCCTCTTCGAAGAGGAGGCGGCGCGGCGAACTGGCGGACGACCGTCGAGACGAACGGGAGAGGCGCGATCGTGCTTGTGCACCTCGAAGAAGGGAAGTTGACTCGTCGACTGGTACGGCGCAACCGACTACGCAGAGCAGGCCGCAACCGCCTGATTGCCAAGCCAAGAGCCCTCGTTGCCTTTCCCTGGCACGGGGCTCTTGCGTATAGGCAGCGGCCAGGCCGGTGATCAAGTCCGGCCCGACCGCCTGCGCGTCGCACGAACTAGCACCTACCGGCGAACCCCGAGGTCGCTTTCTAGGGTTTCCCTGCGCGACAGCGCTCGGGCATGCTACCTTCCCCGGCCAAGATCAGGCCAATCTCAAACAGGCGGGGGAGCTTCATGAAGTCTGCATACCGCGTTATCGCCGGTCTAATCGCTCTCGGCGTCGTCGTCCAGGCTGCCAGCGTCGCCTACGCAGCTTTCTCGCTATCGCATGCTGTCGACGATGGAGCGACCCTCGACAAGAATTCCAAGATCGGCGACGCCGGCTTCATCGTCCATTCGCTCGACGGCCAGGTCATAATCCCTCTGCTGGCGATCGCCTTGCTTGTTGTCTCGTTCCGCGCCGGCGTCCCAGACGGCCGCAGGTGGGCTGGCTTTGTGTTTCTGGCCGTCGCCGTGCAGGTTGCGCTGGGCCTCATCTCCCACAGCGTTCCGGCCCTCGGATGGCTGCACGGCATCAACGCCCTAGTGCTGATCTTCCTTGCCGTCTATGCCGCGCAGCTTGCGGCAAGAACCGCATCTTTGCCTATTGACTGACGCTGACCCTGCAGGCAGGGTTCCGGCCACATGACGACCAGTCGGGTTCGAGAGGAGAACGCGGTGCGCAAGGTAGCTGACTGCCGGGACTTCCCGAGCGAGTCGAACTGCACGCTGACCATCGCCGGTGAGGAGGAAGAAGTGCTTGGGGCGGCAGCCGAGCACGCCGTGTCGGTACACGGGCACACCGCCGGCCCGGAGCTGCGCGAAGAGATCCGCGGATCGCTCAAGGATGAGGCGCCCACCAACGTTTGAGTTTGATCAGACACCTCGAAGAAGGGAAGTTGACTCATGCCAGTGTCGACCCAGATAGTCGAAGACAAGGACTTCAGCGAGCCCGACGAGGTCCGACACTTCAAGAACGGCCGGGTGGAGCTGCTGAACATGCAGGGCGGGGTGATCGGACGCCTCGTTCTGCAGCCCGGGTGGCGGTGGAGCAACGACGTCAAGCCGATCGCCGGCACCGACTGGTGCGAGGCTCCGCACTTTCAGTACCAAGCGTCTGGTCGGATTCACGTCGCCATGAATGACGGCCGGGAGTTCGAGGCGGGACCCGGCAGCGTGGTGTCTCTGCCCCAGGGCCACGACGCCTGGGTTGTCGGCGACGACGACGTCGTGCTCGTCGACTGGTACGGCGCAACGGACTACGCAAAGCAGGCCGCCACCACCTGATCGATCTTTCAACCTAAGAGCCCTCGTTGCCTTTCCCTGGCACGGGGGCTCTTGGTTTTAGCATGCAGGTACGCGGTGCTGGGCCGAGGCTTCACGACGGACTGGGCGTCATGGGAGAGATGGGCTGGACGGAGGGAATGAGTACGGAGGGAATGAGTACGACGGAGCCGGTGGGTACGACGACGGAGTGACGTAGGACGGAATCGTCGGCAAGTGATGCTCGTTAAGGACTCGGTGGATCAGAGACACCCCGATGACCAATGCTAGGGGGCAGCCACCAGGAGGACCAGCCACGACACCGGGACGAACATGCTGTTCTGGATGAACCACACCGAGACCACCACGGCAGTCACGCAGACGATCGGGATCGCGACCTTGATCCGGAACCTGGCCAGATCGCTGTTTAGCCCGAAGTTACGTGATCTTGAGCAGCCGGAGCAGCAGCCCGGTGAAGGAGACCGACAAGCAAAGCGCCGCCGACAACCATGGTGATCACGCCGTACGGTTCGTCTCTGCGAAGCCAGCCGTAGCACCCCACGACGACACCGACCGCCATCCACAGCAGCGGTGAAGTGATCACATGCTTGATCTCTGCTACTCCTGTCCCCGAGTGTGCGCGCAAAGAGTAGTGGGTGGCTAGCAAGCAGTAGCTGTGGGGTGTAGGGACATCGCAAACGTAACCCGCACTGGGCCTTTATGCCCATGGACGCAGGACTTTGGTCCGTAGTGCTTCCAAGGTCGAGCGACGAGCCTCCACCACGCAAGGGGGATGGGGGCAAGGTCATGCGGATACGTGCGCCGCCGCAGTCAGCGGATGTTTCCGTTCGCGACCCGTCTTCACCGTACTGAGCATGC
>Ga0097691_1001799_pt1 | contig 15194 bp, 15 predicted proteins | sample NGESurdeep072012_8_FD_72858 | JGI IMG/M metagenome (GOLD analysis project Ga0097691, IMG submission 72858) | Arctic peat soil microbial communities from Barrow, Alaska - NGEE Surface sample 210-1 deep-072012 | ecosystem: Environmental > Terrestrial > Soil > Wetlands > Peat ... | reverse complement strand
GGGTCGGGCGGGTCGGGCGCCGCCCCGCCGATGTTGAGCTTGACCCCTCGCTGGGTGAGTTCATCGACGATGTCGCGGGCGTCGGGCAACGACCGGGCGAGTCGGTCGAGTTTGGTGACGACGAGAGTGTCCCGGGTGCGGTCGGCGGCGAGGGCTTCGAGCAGCCCGGGGCGTGCTGTTGTCCGTCACCGGGCTCGGCCTCGCCATGCTGCCGCGGTGGGCGCGCCGGCCTACCGGCTTCCCGCGCTTCCCACGACCGACGCGGTCGCCACCGTGCAGGGTCGGGAGCTGCGGCTTGCGCTGTTGCGCCTGCCGCCGGCCGCGCGAGAAGGGCCGCACCTGCGCGCGGCCCGAGAACGGCTCGCGGGCGTCACCTTCCCGGCTGAGCCGCTGGCCGTTGCCGGATCAGCCTGACCGTCAAGGCGGCGGTCTGCTGACCGGAGGTACCGCCCCGCCTCATAAGTCTCCACCCCCGCCGAAGTCACCGCCCCCGCCGAAGTCACCACCCCCGCCGAAGTCACCGCCGTCCTGCTGGTCACCACCGTCCTGCTGGTCGGCCCCGTCCTCCCGGCCCTCGTCGTAACCGCTCTCGTAACCGCTCTCGTACCCGCCGCCGCCCCAGCCGCCGCCGAAGCCGCCGCCCATCAGGCCGCCGATCATCATCCCTTCCCAGAACGGCATGGCATACCAGCCGCCCGGGACAAAGCCGCCGCCCACCATGCCGCCGCCGAAGTAGTGCGGCGCGCCGGGGGTATAGCCGGGGTAACCCTCATACTCCCGGTCCCCCACCCGGACTCGGCCGGCTTCCGTCAAGGGTGGCCCCGACGACGGCGTTGGCGAGATCTCTGGACCGGGGTCGAAGCCGAGCGCGCTGCGCGCCGCCCGGGTCATCGCCAGCCCTTCTAAGGCGGTACGCCGGACGACCTCCAGCTTCTCCTTCGTGTCCGCGCTGGCGATCATCCCGCCGGCGGCGGTGTAGCGCTCGGACGCGTCGTTGATCGCCTGCCGGGCGACCGCGTTGTCCCCGGGGTCCAACGTGGTGACATCGCCGCCGAGCCGGTCAAGCACGCTGCGAACGTCGGCCTTGAGGTTGGACAGCTCCCGCTCGCGCCGGCGGCGGCGAGAGACGACGAAGCCGCCGAGGCCCAGCGCGCCCAGCAGCAGCAGGACCAGCAGGACCACGACACCGGCGCCGCTCGATCCGCCACCGGAGCCAGAGGTCGACCCGGAACTCCCGGAGGCCGCCCTGGCTTTCGGTGCCGATTGAACAGCGCCGACGAAGTCGGTCAGAACGGCGGTGACGCCCTTGCTCTCAGAGCGGTTGAAGACCTCGGTGGCGGTCCTGCTGGCGACGCCGGACGCGAGCGCGCTGGATGCTGCCCGGAACAACGTGCCGGCCACCACCGCGACCGTGACGGAGCCACCCAGTTGACTGCCGATTCGCGCCGGCAGCTGGTCGCCACCGACCTCCTGCGCCGCGGCCGCCGGCAACACGGCGACCACCACCGGCGACGAGCTCGACCGGATCTTGGCGCGGACAGCGTTGGCATCGACCTGGGACGCCAGCTCAGCCGTCGGGTCGACGTACACCGGATCGGAGCGCAACTGCGCCACGGCCGTGTCGACGTACGACGCTGCCCCGGCGGGGCGATCGACCAGCACGAGCAACGGCAGCAGCAGTACGGCGAGCACGCTCGCGCGGTGGCGACAGGTCACCTCACCCACGCTAGCCGAGCCCACGCTAGCCGAGCCCACGCCAGCCGAGCCCACGCCAGCCGAGCCGCGAACGTCACCGAAGGGTCATGGACAGGTCAGCCCGCGACAACGAACCCGCGCACCGAGTTGGCGATCAGTTGGACCGCGATGGCCGTCAGCAGCAGGCCGGAGATACGCGTCAGCAGCACGATGCCGCTCTCCCGGATGACGCGGATGATGGCGACGGAAAACCGCAGCGACAGCCACAGCACCAGGTGTACCGCCACCAGTCCGGCCGCGATCGCGGCCACATCGGCCGACCCGTGCGCCCGTCGGACGAACACGATGGTCGCGACGATGGCGCCCGGGCCGGCCAGCAGCGGCGTACCCAAGGGGACCAGCGCCACGTTGACGTCCGGCACCTCGTTCGGCGCATCGCGGCGGTCGGTCAGCAGCTCGAGGGCGACCAGCGCCAACAGCAGCCCGCCGGCACCCTGTAGCGCCGGCACGCCGATCCCCAGGTACGTCAGGATCTGCTGGCCGAAGACGGCGAACGTGGAGATCACCAGACCGGCCACCACGACCGCCTGCCCAGCCAGGCGACGGCGGACCCGCGCGCTGCGACCGCTGGTCAAGCCGAGGAACAGCGGGATCGTGCCCAACGGATCCATGATGACGATCAGCGTGACGAAGACCTCGCCGGACAGCCGGGCGTGGAAGTAGGTGTTCACGCGGCGAGCGGGCGTGCGCCCGTCGCCTGCGCCACTATCGCGTCGTACGCCGCCGGACCGGTGCAACCGGCACCCAGCGGCACCATCTTGTTCGTGCCGTGGTAGTCGCTGGATCCGGTGACCAGCAGGCCGAGGTCGTCAGCCAGCCCGATCAGGTGCGCCCGGTCGGTGGCGTCGTGATCGGGGTGGTCGACCTCGAGCCCGGCCAGCCCCGCCGCCGCCATAGCGACGATCACGTCGTCGCCAACGACCCGGCCGCGTCGCCGGGCGAGCGGGTGCGCGAACACCCCCACCCCGCCGGCCCCCAGCACCATCCGGATGGCCGCCAGCACGTCGAGCTCGTCCTTACCCACGTGGTACGGCCCGCCGCGGCGCAGCCACGCCGTCGTGAACGCCTCGCCGATGTGGTTGATCCGCCCGATCTCGACCAGCGCCGCCGCGATGTGCGGGCGCCCGACGGTCCCGCCGGCCAGCTCCCGCACCCGCTGCCAGGAGACGGGGTGGCCGGCGGCGCGCAGCTTGGCCACCATCCGTTCGGCCCGGTGGATCCGACTCTCGCGCAGCCATGCCCGGGCGGCTCGGAAGTCCGGCTCGGTCGGGTCGAACAGGTAGGCGAGCAGGTGCAGGCTGATCGAGTCCCCGTCGGGACCGGTGCTGCGGCAGGAGATCTCCGCGCCGGGCAGCAGCACCAGCCCGGGGGGGAGCGCCGCCGCCGCCGCTGCCACCCCCGCGGTGGTGTCGTGGTCGGTCAGCGCGACTACGTCGAGGCCAGCCTGGCGAGCCGCCCGCACCAACTCCGCCGGCGACGTCGTGCCGTCGGACGCGGTGCTGTGCGTATGCAGGTCGATGCGCAGGTGGCACTCCGAAGGTCATCGCTGAAGGTCATCGCGGCGTCCGGCCAGCGTATCGCGGTCGGTCGTGCAACCCCCTCGATGCCGGGCGCGGCCCGTGGCAGGCTGCGCACATGCCATTGGAGCTGCAGGGACTGCGCACGATCATCTACCCAGCGCCGGACCTCGACGCCGCCCGGGCGTGGTGGACCAGGGCCCTGGGCCGCGACCCCTATTTCGACCAACCTTTCTACGTCGGGTACGACGTGGCCGGCTACGAGCTCGGACTGCTGCCCGAGGGCAATCCGAGCGACGGCGCGCTGACCTACTGGGGGGTGCCGGACGTGCCCGCCGCCGTAGCCGAGTCCCTGCGGGTAGGAGCGACCGAGCACACCCCGGCAACCGAGGTCGGCGACGGGATCATCACTGCTACCGTGCGGACGTCGACTGGCAGCGTTGTAGGGTTCATCGACAACCCGCACTTCGCTGCCCGCTGACCCGCCGGCGAGAGGGTGGGCCGCCGCGGCTGCCCTGGTCCGGCGACCTATCTCGGCTCCTCGACCCGCAGCCGCGGGGTCGGGGCACCGAAGAGCACATCCAGCGGGTCCAGATTGCGCAGGTCATGCAACTCCACCCGCTCCATGAAGATCAGCGAAGCGTTCGCGGGCCACACCAAGGCCCATAACCACAGCCCCTTGGCCTCGCCGGCGAAAGCCGCCCGGTCGGCGGGGGCGGGAGTTGCCCACAGCGGCGTGGGGTGGCCGGCGGCCTGCACCTTGACGTCGGGCACGTCGTCCGCGGCGATACCGGGGTCGGGACCCGGCAGCCCGGCGAGGAAGCAACCCAGACCGACGCCTGGCTCCTCGGCAATCAGCAGCAGGTCCGCCGGGCCGCCGAGCGGGGACGGCCCGGAGATCGCCACCACCGTGGCCCGACCGCCGGACCGCTCATCGCCGGCGTGCCCCAGGCCGGAGACCGTCCATCCCGGCAGCATCGGTTGCGGCAGCCACACCGGCACGATGGCCTGGGCCAGAACGTGCTGGAGCGCTTCCACGCACACCCGGGCGGCGACGTAGAACGGGGCCACGTCGCCGTGCACCCCGCAGCGCCACTCACTCGACCACAGGTCCGGCGGGCGCAGGGCGCCGGCGCAACGGGGGCAGACGGGTGGCTGACTCATAGATGTCACGGTCCTAGCGGCCGCCCCGGAGCGCAAGTGACCAACGCCCCTGGCCGATGGCACCGCCCCGGGTGCCGGCACGACCTCCGCAGCCTGTCAGGCTGACGACATGCCGCCGCCACCCGTCGACCCGCGGAACGCGTCGCCCGGCACGCGTATTGCGGGTCGACCACAGCCGAGTGAGGTCAGCGGCCGGCCAGCTGGACCAGTGGTGCCGTGCGCGGGTGCGGTCGTGCTTGACGGCGCCGGCCGGTTGCTGCTGGTACGCCGCGGCCGCCCGCCCGGCCAGGGTTTGTGGTCCGTGCCCGGCGGCCGGCTGGAGCCCGGCGAGACGGTCGAGCAGGCCGTGGCCCGCGAGATGCGCGAGGAAACCGGCCTGGAGGTCGACGTCGGCCGACTGCTCGGCACGGTCAGCCGCCCCGGACCGGGCGACGTGACGTACGAGATCGCTGACTACGTCGCCACGGTCTGCGGCGGCCAGCTTCATGCCGGCGACGACGCGGCTGAAGCGGAATGGTTCGGCCCGGCCGCGCTGGTCGAGGCCCCACTGGTGCCTGGCCTGCTGGCGACGCTGCGGTCCTGGCACGCCATCGAGTGAGCCTGGCCGGCTACTCCACCAGCTCCGGCCGGCCCGGCTGCTCGCCGCCGCGGGTGTCGCCGTACGACCGCTTCGGCACCATCACCTTGCGCCGGAAGACGCAGACCAGCCGGCCGTCCTGATTGCAGCCCTTGGTCTCGACGTACACCACGCCGCGGTCGTCCTTGGACTTCGACTCGGTCTTGTCCAGCACCGTCGTCTGCCCGTAGATGGTGTCGCCGTGGAAGGTCGGCGCGACGTGGCGCAGCGACTCGACCTCGAGGTTGGCCAGGGCCTTGCCGGAGATGTCCGGCACCGACATGCCCAGCAGCAGCGAGTAGATGTAGTTGCCGACCACGACATTGCGCTTGAAGTCCGACGTCTTCTCGGCGTAGTTGATGTCCATGTGCAGCGGGTGGTGGTTCATCGTCAGCAGGCAGAACAGGTGGTCGTCGTACTCCGTCACCGTCTTGCCCGGCCAGTGCAGATAGGTCGCACCGACCTCGAACTCCTCGTAGTACCGACCGAACTGCATCGCGCGTCCCTTCCTGTCCGTGGCGTCCCAACCACCCGCCGCCCGCTCGATCCTGCCCCACGCTGCGCCGGTGACCTGCAGTGGGGTCGCCGCGTCAGGACGGCGCGCGCAGCGGCGCGGTCCGCCGGCTGGGATCGCGCAAATCGGTGCCAGCGTGCAGCCACTGTTCCTGCAGCGCCGCGGCGCCATGCACCCGCTTGTACGCCGCTTCCTCGGCGGTCATGGGTAGCAGCGGCAGGAAGCGCACCGGCGCCGCCGGCGCCGCCAGCTCCAGGTTTGGCACCAGCCCACCCGCTTCCGCCACCAGCACGGCCTCAAACCGGGCGCCGTCCCACAGCGGCTCGCCCAGGGTCAGCGAGGTTCCCGGCGCAACGATCAGTCCCTCGACCGCCGAGGTGGCGGCCAGCACGGTCAGCCGGCGCAGCACCGAGTCGTGCAGGCCGTGCACCGACAGCAGCAACTCGGCCCGCGGCCCGGTCGGGTCGGCGACCGTGGCCGTCGGGTCGCTCATCGGCGCCCGCGACATCCCCAACGTGACGTAGCGCACCAGCCCGTCGTCGTCCGGGCCGAACCGAAGCACGTCCACCCGGTCAGCACCGAGAAACGACACGCCGGCCCGGCCGGAGTCCTGCCCGAGCACGGTGAGCAGGTGCGCCTCGACGGCGACGAGGACGTCGTCACCCGGGGCCATCGTCACGGGCAGAAACTCGGGCGGAGGCGTGAACAGGCGCTATCGGGAGCTCAGCGCAGCTTGTACTCCTCGAGCAGCCGCCGACCGATGATCATCTTCTGGATCTCGGCGGTGCCCTCACCGATCAGCAGCATCGGTGCCTCCCGGTAGAGCCGCTCGATCTCATACTCCTTGGAGTAGCCGTAGCCGCCGTGGATGCGGAAGGAGTCCTGCACCACCTCGCTGCAGTACTCCGAGGCGAGGTACTTCGCCATCCCGGCCTCGAGGTCGTTGCGCTCGCCGGCGTCCTTCTTCTTCGCCGCCATGGTCATCATCTGGTGCGCCGCCTCGACCTTGGTAGCCATCTCGGCGAGCTTGAACTGGATGGCCTGGTGCTGGGCGATCGGCTTGCCAAAGGTGACCCGCTGCTGGGCGTAGGCGATGCCAAGCTCGAAGGCCCGATGGGCGACGCCGCAGCCGCGCGCGGCCACGTTGACCCGACCGACCTCGACCCCGTCCATCATCTGGTAGAAGCCCTTGCCCGGGGCCTCGCCCAGCACCATGGACGCCGGCACCCGAGTGTTCTCCAGCACCAGCTCGGTGGTCTCGACGCCTTTGTAGCCCATCTTGTCGATCTTGCCGGGGACGGTGATGCCGTTGCCGACGGCGCCGAAGCCCGGCTCCTTCTCCACCAAGATCGTGCTCATGTTCCTGTAGACCGAGTCGGCGCCCTCGTCGGTGCGCACCAAGACCGCCACCACGCCGGCGCGGGCGCCGTTGGTCAGCCACATCTTCTGGCCGTTGAGCACATAGTCGTCGCCGTCCCGGACGGCCTTGGACTTGATCGCCGAGACGTCGGACCCGCAGCCGGGCTCGGACATCGAGAACGCGCCACGGATCTCACCCGTGGCCATCCGCGGCAGGAAGTGCTGCTTCTGCGCCTCGGTGCCGTGCTGGCGGATCATGTACGCGACGATGAAGTGCGTGTTGATCACACCGCTGATCGACATCCAGCCGCGGGCGATCTCCTCGACCACCAGCGCGTAGGTCAACAGCGACTCGCCTAGCCCGCCGTACTCCTCGTCGATCATGAGGCCGAACAGCCCCATCTCCTTCATGCCCTCGACGATGGCCTCGGGGAACTCGTCCTTGTGCTCGAGGTCGGTGGCGTAGGGGATGATCTCTTTGTCGACGAACCCCCGGACCGTGGAGATGATCTCCTGCTGTACGTCGGTGAGGCCTTCGGTCTGCGCCAGACGTCCCATGGTTCGGCCGCCCTTCCGGAAGCAGTGGTGGAGCGAAGCGGGCTGTGACCCGCGGCGTGCGATCCACGAGTCGTCGCATCTAGTATCCTCGCGGCCCCCGACAGCCGGCCTGCCGGGTCAGCGCCTCAACTGGCCCGCTAGATGGCGCGCTGCGCCCGGAGCTCGGCAATCTCGTCGTCGCCGAGATCGAGCACCTCGCGCAGCACCTCGTCGGTGTGCTGACCCAGCCGGGGTCCCAGGTGCTTGATCCGGCCCGGCGTCCGCGACAGCCGGGGCACCACGTTGGGCACGATCACCGTCTCGCCGAGGTCGTCGTCGTCGATCGAGACCAGGTTGCGCCGGGCGTGGAACTGCCGGTTGCCGAATATGTCGGCGATGTTGTTCAGCGGTACGGCCGGCGCGCTGTACGCGTTGCAGCGCTCCAACACCTCCTTGCGCGACAGCGAGCCGCACCAGTCGCGCACGATCTCGTTGACGTCGTGCCGGTTGCTCAATCGGGTCCGCTGGTCGCCGTAGACGTTGCTCGAGGCCAACTCGGGCCGCCCCATGGCGTCGGCCAGCCGGGCGAAGAGCTTGTCAGTGGTGCAGGCGATGGCCACCCAGTCGCCGTCCCGGGTGGGGAAATGGCCGTACGGACAGGCCGTCTCCAGGTGCGGGCCGTGGCGCTCCCGGACCGTGCCGTACATGGCGTAGGCCGGCGCCAGCTCCTCGGTGCACCGGAACACCGACTCGTAGAGTGCGGTGTCGATGTACTGTCCCTCGCCGGTCTGCTCCTTGTGCCGCAGGGCGAGCAGTACGCCGATGCAGCCATACAGCCCGGACAGGTAGTCGCCCAGGGTGGTGGAACCCGGCGTCACCGGCGTGCCCTGAGGCATGCCGGCCAGATAGGCGATGCCACCGACGGCGTGAGCGATCCGGGCGAAGCCGGGCCGGTCCCGGTACGGGCCGGTCTGGCCGTACCCGGAGATGCGCAGCATCACCAGACCGGGGTTGATGCCGTGCAGCACCTCCCAGCCCACGCCCCAACGCTCCAAGGTTCCGGGGCGGAAGTTTTCGCAGACGATGTCAGAGCGGGCCACCAGGTCCTTGAACACCTTTGCCCCCCCCGGACGGTGCAGGTCGAGGGTGAGCGACTTCTTGTTCCGCGCCTCGGACAACCAGGTCAGCGTGTCACCGCGGCTGGTCGGCGTCCCGAAGTGTCGGAGTACGTCACCGCCGACCGGATTCTCGACCTTGATCACCTCGGCCCCGAACTCGCCGAGGATGCCGGCGCAGTACGGGCCGGCGATGACCGTGGCCAGGTCCAACACCCGCAGGCCGGCCAGCGGCAGCTTGTCCTCGGGAGTAGGGGGCAGCGTCATCAGATCGTCCGCAGCTGGCGCAGCTCGCGGATCTCGGCGGCGGTCATCCCGAGCAGCTCGCGCATAACGGTCGCGGTGGCGTTGCCCAGCGGCGGTCCCAGGTTGGTGATCCGACCTGGGGTCTCGGACAGTGTCGGCACCACGCCCGGCACGACCACCGGGCCGACGTCCTCGGCCTGAACCTCGACCAAGTTGCCGCGGGCCTGATAGTGCTCGTCGTCGAAGATGTCGGCGATGCTGTTGAGCTTGCCCACCGGCACCTCGTTGGCCAGACACCGCTCCAGCAACTCCTGCCTGGTCAGCGAGCTCGCCCACTCGGTGACGATCCGGTCCACCTCCTCGCGGGCGGCCAGCCGCTTGCGCTGGTCGCCGTAAATCTGGCTCGACGCCAGCTCAGGGCGGTCCATCGCCTGCGCCATCCGCTCGAACATCTTGTCGGTGGTGCAGGCGATGGCCACCCAACGGTCATCGGAGGTGCGGAAGTGGCCATGGGGTACGGCGACGAAGCTGCCGGAGCCCTCTCGCTCGCGGATCTTGCCGAACATTCCGTACGCCGCGGCCATCTCGTCCAGCGTGCGGAAGACGGCCTCGTACCCGCCGATGTCGATCACCTGGCCGAGCCCACTGCGCTCCCTGTCGCGCAGGGCCAGCAGCACGCCGATGGCGCCGTACAGACTCGACAGGTAGTCACCGAGCGGCGCGGAGCCCGGCACCACCGGCGACTCGCCGGGAAAACCGGCGAGGTAGGACAGGCCGCCGAAGGCATGCGCGACGTGGGCGAAGCCCGGACGGCGGCGGTAGGGGCCGGTCTGGCCGAAACCGGAAACCCGGAGCATGACCAGGCCGGGGTTGACCTCGCTGAGCACGTCCCAGCCCAGGCCCCACGACTCCATCGAGCCCGGGCGAAAGTTCTCCACCAGAACGTCGCTCTTGGCGACCAGCTTGAGGAACAGCTCCACGCCGCGCCGCTGTCGCAGGTCGATGGTGACCGACTTGCGGTTGCGGGCCTCGCTGAGCCAGGCCAGTGTCGCGTCCTCGCGCTTGGTCGGTACGCCGAAGCGGCGCATCGGGTCACCGGAGATCGGGTGCTCGACCTTGATGACCTCGGCACCGAACTCGCCCATGATGCTGGCGGCGTAGGGGCCGGCGAGGAACGTGCCGACGTCGATGACCCGTACGCCCGCCAGCGGCAGCGCGGATTCCTGATTCTGCTCCAACAGTCCTCATCTCGCTGTCCGCCGCAGCCGGCACGTCGGGACGGCGCTCGGCTCCGCCGGCACCCGGCGAGGCCCCGCCCAGTCGATGTCCGAAGTCTGCCAGCCCCGACCGGTCCTCGGAGTACGGTCGCGATGGCCTTCGGCCGCGGGTGCACAATGCGCGGGCGGGCATCGACGGACTCGCGTCATTCAACGGACTCGCGCCATTCAGGAAGGACTGCCATGAAGCTGCCCTCGCACTTCTACGAGCGGCTGGCGTTAGGTGCGCCGGAGCCGGTGCGGGAGCTGCCCGTGCGCCCGGAACGCTCGGTGCACTTCTTCCCGCCGCACCTGGAGCGGGTGCGGGCCAAGGTGCCGGCCCTGGCGGCGCAGGTCGATGTGCTCTGCGGCAACCTCGAAGACGCCATCCCGGCGGACGCCAAAGAGGCGGCCCGGGCCGGCCTGATCGAGGTCGTCAACAACACCGACCTCGGCGGAACCGCGCTATGGGTGCGGGTCAACGCCCTGAACAGCCCGTGGTTCCTCGACGACTTGACGGAGGTCGTGACCGGTATCGGCGACCGGCTGGATGTCGTCATGATCCCTAAGGTCGAGGGGCCTTGGGACATCCACTTCGTGGACCAGCTGCTCGCGCTGCTGGAGGCCCGCGCTGGGCTGACCCGACCGATCCTGGTGCACGCCCTGCTGGAGACCGCCCAAGGCGTCAAGAACGTCGACGATATCGCGGTGGCCAGCCCCCGCATGCACGGCATGAGCCTCGGCCCGGCCGACCTGGCCGCGTCCCGGGGCATGAAGACCACGCGCGTGGGCGGCGGGCATCCCTTCTACGGCGTACTGGCCGATGATCCCGACGAGACCGGCCGCCGCGCCTTCGCCCAGCAGGACCTGTGGCACTACACCATCGCCCGGATGGTGGACGCTTGTCTGTCCGCCGGGATCCGGCCGTTTTACGGCCCCTTTGGCGACATCGCCGACCTGGAGGCCTGCGAGGCGCAGTTCCGTAACGCATTCCTGATGGGCTGCGTCGGGGCCTGGACACTGCACCCCAACCAAATCGCGATTGCCAAGCGGGTCTTCAGCCCGGCCGTGGACGAGGTGCTGTTCGCCAAGCGGATCATGGAAGGCATGCCCGACGGCACCGGCACGGTGATGCTGGACGGCAAGATGCAGGACGACGCTACCTGGAAGCAGGCCAAGGTGATTGTCGACCTGGCTCAGCTGGTGGCGAAGCGGGATTCAGAGCTGGCCGCGGCCTACGGCTTTTGACCGGTCGGCCGGTCGGGGCCTTTCGTCCGGCGACACCCTCACGGCGTACGGCGACAGCGCCGCCCGGTGGCCGCGCTGCTGGGTGCCGAGGTACGCCACCGCGATGGTCATCGACGTGCCCGGCGGCGAGTTGCTCGCTTGGTCAGCTGAGTTTCAGCACAGTTCAGGACTACGGTTCGGGTGTTTCCGCCTGCTCGCGGCCTACTCCGGCGGCTCGAACTTGGTGGTGCGCTGCATGCCGGCTGCCCGGCCCTTGGCGGAGAGGACCAACGCCATCTTCCGCGACGCCTCGTCGATCATTTCGTCGCCGAGCATGACCGCGCCGCGTTCACCGCCGGCCGCTGAGGTGTGGTAGTCGTAGGCGTCCAGAATCAGCTCAGCGTGGTCGTAGTCCTCCTGCTGCGGCGAGTAGATCTGGTTGGCCAAGTCGATCTGGGTCGGATGCAGCACCCACTTGCCGTCGAAGCCCAGCGTCGCCGAGCGCTTGGCGGCTTCCTCGAAAGCGACCAAGTCGCGGATCTGCAGGTAGGGGCCGTCGATAGCCTGGATGCCCCGGGCGCGGGCTGCCATCAGCAGCCGCATATGGATGTAATGGAAGGGATCGCCGACGTAGTCGGGGTGCAGCGCGCCGACGTTGAGCGAGCGCATGTTGATGCTCGCCATGAAGTCCGCCGGGCCGAAGATGATGGTCTCCAGCCGGCTGGAGGCAAACGCGATGTGGTTGACATTGGTCAGGCCGAGCGCGCTCTCAATCTGCGCCTCGATGCCGATTCGCCCGTTCTCGTAGCCCATGGCTTGCTCGATCTGCGTCAACAGGATCGACAGCCAGTGCACCTGCTCGGCGTTCTGCACCTTGGGCAGCATCACGCAGTCGATGTTCTCCCCGGCGCCCTCGACCACCTGGATGACGTCGCGGTAGGCCCACTGCGTGGTCAGGTCGTTGACCCGCACGACCCGGGTCTTGCCGGTCCAGTCGCCGTTGTTCAGCGCCGCGACGACGTTCTTGCGCGCCGCCTCCTTCGCTCCCCGGGCAACCGCGTCCTCCAGGTCGAGGAAGAAGGAGTCGACCGGCAGGCCCTGCGCCTTGTCGATGAACTTCGGCGAGCTGCCGGGCACGGCGAGAACCGAGCGGCGGGGGCGCAGGTGCGGGTCCACGATGTCTCCCACGATGGTCTCCCTACACGCGAGCAACGGGTACGGCGGAAGCGACGGCGTACTGGCCCCTGGCGGCGCGGCCTGGACGTCTCCGGTAGCCCGATGCTAGCGACGGTGTCGATGCGCCAACGCCTGCGGGTGCGGGGAGCCTGCGGCTGCGCCCCGATGGCTGCTGACCCGTCGGCAAGCTGCCCTCAGCCCGGACGAACGATCTCGCCGGTCGCCACCGGCACGACGTCCCCGGCCACCCGGCACTGCACCGCAACGCCGGCTCGGGTGACGACGGCCCCGGCGAGCACCGACGGCCGGGACAGCTCCGCGCCCTGCCGGACGACGTAGCGACTCTCCCCGTCGCCGGGCACGAGTCCGGAGGCCGCGAGCCACGCGCCGTACCCCAGAGCGGACGAGCCGGTGGCCGGATCCTCGGGTACGCCGACCGCACCGGCGAACACTCGGGTGTGCGCCGTTGTCCCGTCCCAGGCCGACACCGACAGGCCGCCAGCGACGCCAAGCGAGGCCAGCTCGCGCAGCCTCGGCAGGTCGGGCTTCGCCCGGACCACCGCGTCCGGCCGCACCGAAAGGTAGCCGAAGTCCAGGCCGGTGCCGCAGACCCGCGGCGGCGGACCGGCCAGGTCCGGGGCGGAGAGGCCGACCGCGGCCAGCAACGGCGTCGCCTCGAGCGGCCGCCCGGCCGACGGCACGCCACCGGTCAGTTCCACCGACCCCGGTCGGCCGGGGACGGTCCCGTCTCCGGGTGCCACTGTCAAGGTCAGCACGCCAGCACCGCACGACTGGGTGACCGCGCCCGGCCACCGAACTCGGCCGAGCCGGGCCAGCACCCAGGCGGTCCCGACCGACGGATGGCCGGCGAAGGGCAGCTCAGCGGTCGGCGTGAAGATCCGCAGCCGGTAGTCGGCGCCAGTGCCCGCCGGCTGCATGGGAAACGCCGTCTCGGAGAGGTTGAACTCGCGCGCCAGCGCCTGCAAGGCGTCGGGGGGTAGGTCGTCGGCGTCCAGGACCACCGCTAGCGGGTTGCCGACGAACGGCGTCGCGGCGAAGACGTCGACGACCTCGTAGTAGAGGGTTGGCACGGCGGTGTCCCCCGGTCAGCCGGTGAGCAGGCCGCCATCGACCGGCAACGTCACGCCGCTCACGTAGGAGCCGGCGTCCGAGGCCAGGAACAACAGCGCCGCGCACAGCTCGCTGGCCTCCCCCGACCGCCGCATCGGAATGCGCTGCTGTTGGCGCTCGAGATAGCCGTCGGGGTACTTGTCGGTCATTTCGGACACGAAGAAACCGGGTGCCAGGGCGTTGACCCGGATGCCCTTGCGCCCGGTCCACTGCTGGGCCAGGTCGCGGGTCAAGCCGATGATTGCCGTCTTGCTGGCCGCGTACGCCGCCTGCGGCAGCGCCGCGGTGGTCTGCCCCAACACGCTGCCGATGTTGACGATCGAGCTGCCCGGCTTCATCACCCGGCCACAGGCCTGCGCCATCCAGTATGAGCCGTTCAGGTTGATGTCGATGACCTGCCGGAACTGCTCCGGCGTCTCGATGCTCGCCGGCACCGCCGTACCGATGCCGGCGTTGTTGACCAGGATGTCGACCCGACCGAACTCCTCCATCGCGCGGCGCACGAGTGCTTTGCAGTCCTCGGGTACGGCGACGTCGGTCCGCACCGTCACCGCTCGCCGGCCTTCGGCCTCGACCAGCCGACGGGTGTCCTCCAGCCGCTCGGCCCGGCGGGCACCCAGGGCGACGTCGGCGCCGGACTCGGCCAGCGCCTGGGCGAACGCCACCCCGAGGCCGGAGGATGCTCCGGTGACTACCGCAACCTTGCCGTCGAGCCGGAACCGGTCCAGAAGCGTCATGCCGGGCAATCTAGTGCGCTGACGCGAGTCGGTACGACGGGCAGCGCGGGTTGTTTCCCCCTTCCGGTCAACGGCAGCCCAGGCCCGACCGGCTCGCCGGCGTCGCGCTCGCCAACCGCAACGTCGACCTCGAATGGGTTCGTCGCTCATCCGCGCGCTGCGCCTGACGCGCGGCCGGGACTCCTCCACCCAAAGTGCCCGGGTGAGGGGCAACCCCTTCCTCACGCTGGCTCGACACTCAACGTTCCCGAGGTGGTGGTGGTGGTCGGGCCCGGTTATATAGCGGGTCGGATAACGCCGGCCTGGAGTGACCCGCCGACGAGGTGGCGACACCCGAAAGCGAACCCGGATTCCGGGGCCGGGGGCGCCGATCCGGCCACCGGCCGGCGCGCCGGCCGCTTCCGCAGGTTGGCCGCGGCGCGCTGACCTGCACCGTTGCGGTGCTCGACGGCGGGCAGGGACGGGTCCGGGCGGCGCCGGCCGGGGGTGCGGATTCGGCGGCCAGCGGGCGATCAAGTCGGACGGCCGACGGGTACTCCCCGAGTGGCCACGCGGGGTCGGGAGTTGGCTCAGGCCGGTCGGCGACCCATCGCCGCTGCACCCAGCCGCAACCCGTCTTCAGCGGTCACGGCCGGCGACACCTCCAACTGGAACATGTCACCCCAGGTCAACCCGATCTCCATCAGGGCGCCGTGGTCGTCGGTCTCAAAGATCGACACGACGGCAACGCTCTCCGATGACGGCCAGTACTCGCCGTGCGGCTTCACGCCCTCGGGGTACTGCCACTGCGCCCGCCGCATCAACGCGCTGTCACGTTGGTCCCGGGTGAGGCCTGGCTGCCACT
>Ga0097691_1001798_pt1 | contig 15197 bp, 10 predicted proteins | sample NGESurdeep072012_8_FD_72858 | JGI IMG/M metagenome (GOLD analysis project Ga0097691, IMG submission 72858) | Arctic peat soil microbial communities from Barrow, Alaska - NGEE Surface sample 210-1 deep-072012 | ecosystem: Environmental > Terrestrial > Soil > Wetlands > Peat ... | reverse complement strand
GCCTGCGGCGTCTTGGCCATCTGATCGTCGAGCCGGTAGTCGGCAAACGTTTTAAAGCCAAGCAGCTTCGCCCGCTCGGCGCGCAAAGCCACCATCTCGGCGATCGTTGCGCGGTTGTCGGTCGCCCCGCCATTCTCGCCGCGTTTGATCCAGGCCTGGAAGATTTTCTCACGCAGGTCGCGGCGCGACGAGAACTGCAAAAAGCTCTCGCACGAGGAACGCGCCAAAGTGATGGCGTATTTGCCGGTAGCCCCTCGTTCCTCGGCGGCGGCACGGGCGGCGGCGCGGGCAAAATCCGGCAGGCCGGCAAGATCGCCCTCCTCCAGCACCAGGGCGTAAGCCTTCTCGTCTGCCAGCACGTTCTGCCCGAATTGGGTACCGAGGCTGGCCAGCCGCTCGTTGATTGTTGCGAGCCGATCCTGCGCCGGCTTGTCGAGCGCGGCCCCGGCCCGCACAAAGCGAGTGTGATAGCGGTCGAGCACGCGCGCCTGCTCGGCCGATAGGCCAAGCCTATCGCGCCAGCGGTAGAGCTCGGCGATGCGGGCGTAGAGCTTAGCGTTGAGATAGAGCGCGTTGCTGTGGCGGGCGAGCAGCGGTGACACGTCGCGCTCGACCGCCTCGATGGCCGCGTCGCTCTCGGCGCCGGCCAGCACGAAGAAGACGTTGGAGACGCGGTCGAGGTCGTGCCCGCTCCGCTCCAGCGCTTCGATGGTGTTGTCGAAACTGGGCGTCGCCGGATCGGCGGCGATGGCGTCGATCTCGGTGCGATGCGCCGCCATCGCCCGCTCGAAGGCGGGGCGGAAATGCTCCGGTTTGATCGCAGGCAGCGGCGGCAGGCCGAACGGGCCGGTCCAGTCGGTCAGCAGAGGATTTTGCGCGTCGGGGAACGATTGCGGCTTGGTCATGCGGCCTATCTAGAGCGTGGACACCCAAACGCCAAGCTATAGCCCGCTAATCGAAGCTCATCTGAGGCCAAAGCTAGTCCAAGCCCGCGCGGCGGAAGGCTTCCAAATAATGCTCCCGTTCGGCGTCCTGCTTGATCGGCATTTGGTTTGCGATCCAGGCCAGCGAAATATTAGGTTGTGCGCGGCGAAGCTCCTGCAATGCGGCCTTGGCGACGTCGGCCTCGCCGGCCATGCCGGCGGCGGCCGTCAGCACCCGGTGGGCGCCGACGAAATCGCCGCGCTGGCGGAGACCTTCGCGCGCCAGCCGCATCGCCTCGGCGTAGTTGCGCCCGATGAACTGGGCGTAGGCCGCGATGCCGTAATAGACCGCCGAGAACGGATCGCGCGGGCTCAGCCGCAGCGCACGGCGCGCGGCCACGTCGGCTTCTTCCCAGCGCCCGCAATAAGACAGCGCCAGGCCGTAATAACCCTGGGCCAGCGAGAAATTCGGATTGAGGCGCAGCGCCAGTTCGAATTCGGCCAGCGAGTCGTCGAAGCGCCGCGTGTGCAAATAAACGCAGCCCAACGCGTGGTGAGCCCACGCGTCCTCGCTGTCGGCCAGGATCGCCGCCAACGCCGCGCGCTCGGCGATCGGCGCCGCCGTCGCCATGTCCGCCCAACCCATGTGGGCGCTGAACGTATGGCTGGCGGCGAGCACGCCCAGCGCCTGGCCGTAATTCGGGTCGATGCTGATCGCCTTTTCCAACAGCGCCTGCGCGACGACATTGTCCTGCCGCGTCACGCGCCAGTAATGCGACAGCGCCCGCATCACCAGATCCCAGGCGTCCATGCTGCCCGGCGGCTTGCGCTGGGCGTGGAAGTTTTCGGCGGCGTAGAGCTGCGGTTCGATGGCGGCGACGATGGCTTCGGTGATCTCGTCCTGCACCGCGAACACGTCGGCGAGGCCCCGGTCGTAACGCTCCGCCCAAAGGTGGCTGCCGGTGGCGGCGTCGTTGAGCTGCACCGTGATGCGCACGCGGTCGCCGCTCTTGCGCACGCTGCCTTCGACCACATAGCCGACGCCGAGTTCCTCGGCGATCTGCTTCATATGGACAGCCTTGCCCTTGTAGATGAAGGACGAGTTGCGCGCGATCACGAAGAACCAGCGCAGCTTGGACAGCGCGGTGATGATGTCCTCGCTGATGCCGTCGGAGAAATACTCCTGCTCCGGATCGCCGCTCATGTTGATGAAGGGAAGCACGGCGATGGCGGGCCGGTCGGGCAGCGGCAGGGCGGGACGCGACGGCTCGCGAATTTCATCCGGCGCCGAAGCAGCAGCATGCGCCGGTACGGCGCCGTTCGGCTGCGCCCGCACCTCTCCGACGAAGCGCAGCCCCTTGCGGGCGATGGTACGTATCACCTTCTGGTCCTCGCCGCTGTCGCCGACCGCCGTTCGCGCGGCATTGATGCGGCTGGTCAGGGTCGAATCCGACACGATCCGGCCACCCCAGACTGAAGCGATGAGATCGTCCTTGCTGACGACGCGGTCGCGGTTCTCCACCAGATAGACCAGCAGGTCGAACACCTGCGGTTCCACGGCGATTGGCTCAACGCCTCGTCTCAGCTCCCGCCGGGCGACATCAAGTACATGATCGTCAAAGAGAAATTGCACGCTTGCGGCCCCACAAGACAAACAGGTGCCAAGCCATAAATCAAGCTTGTCTCAAGGGCAAATCAAGCCGCTGTCAAAGCGTTCTGGCGGCGGCAACGGCATGGTCCGCCCGGTTGATCGCGAAAAGCCCGATCAAGACTTGATGGAGGATACCATGACCCACTTACACGCCGCACAGGCGCGAGACACCAAACATCGCCCCTTCCTCGCCGAGAGCGGGGGAGTCGTGGGCCGGGTTGCCGCATTTCTCTATGGGCTGGTGGCCTACGCCGTGTTCTTTGCCGCGTTTCTCTACGCCATCGGCTTCGTCGCAGACCTGGTGGTGCCCCAGACCATCGACACCGGCACGGTCGTGCCGATCGCGGAAGCGCTCATCGTCAACCTTCTCTTGTTGTCGCTATTCGCCGTTCAGCACAGCGTGATGGCGCGCCGGCAATTCAAGCAATGGTGGACGCAATACGTACCGAAATCGGTCGAGCGTAGCACCTATGTATTGTTCGCCAGCCTCGCGCTCGCTTTGCTGCTCTGGCAGTGGCGTCCGATCCCGACCGTGCTGTGGCAAGTCGCTGATCCGCAGATCGCCATGGCGATCACGGGCCTGTCGTTCGTCGGCTGGTTCATCGTGCTGACCAGCACATTCCTGATCAACCATTTCGAGCTGTTCGGGCTGCATCAGGTCGCCAACAATCTCGCCGGCCGCCCGATGCCGGCGCCGCGCTTTCGCACGCCCTTGTTCTACAAGCTGGTGCGACACCCGATCTATCTCGGCTTCATCGTCGCCTTCTGGGCGGCGCCCACGATGACCATCGGCCACCTGCTGTTCGCGGCGGTGACGACGGCCTACATCATCGTCGGCACTCTGCTGGAAGAGCACGACCTGATCGAGATGTTCGGCGACGAATATCGTCGTTACCGCGAACGCGTCTCGATGCTGGTGCCCTGGCGCAAGTCGGCCTAATCGATCATTTCAGGCCCAATTGAATGGCGGCACCGGCGCCCCACCGGTGCCGCAGTTATTCCGCTAACCGGCATGACTTATTATTTATGCCTGCTTCTCACGGATGAGCGGACTGGCGAGCGGCCTCACCCGCGCAGCGCCCGCAGCGCGTTGAAGATGACCGCCACGTCGATCACCTCCTGCAGCAGGGCACCCTCGACCGGCACGATGTAGCCGAGCGCCGCCGCGATCATGGCGAGGATGGAGAGCCCCATGCCGGCGATCACGCTTTGCAAGGCGATGAAACGCGAGCGGCGCGCGATTCGAATGGCGGGCAGCACGCGGTCGAGCTGATCGACCAGCAACACCACGTCGGCCGCCTCGGCCGAGGCCGCCGCCCCTTTGGCGCCCATTGCCAGCCCGATATCGGCCGCCGCCAAAGCCGGCGCGTCGTTGACGCCGTCGCCGATCATCATCACCGGGCCGTTCTTGCGCTCCGAGAGCACCACCAGGATTTTCTGGTCGGGCGTGAGCTCCGAGCGCACCAGGTCGATCGACAGGCCGGCGACGACCGCTTCCGCGACCTCGTGGCGGTCGCCGGTCGCCAGCACGATGCGCTCGATGCCCAGCGCGCGCAGCTCATCCAGCATCGTTTGTGTGCCGGCGCGCAGCTCGTCGGACAGGATCATCAGGCCGGCGAGCTTGCCGTCAATCGCGACGGCGACCGCGAGCGCGCCGGACGGCCGGTCGCGTCCCAGCGTGGCGAGGCCGGAGTCTGCGACCTTGCCGGCGATGAAGTGCGCGCCCCCGACCATGACGAGGCGGCCGTCGACGCGTCCCGTAATGCCCTCGCCGGGCGTTTCCACCACGTCGGTCGGGATCGCCAGCGCCAGACCCTTGCCGCGCGCCTCGGCGACGATGGTCTGCGCGATGATGTGCTTGGAGGCCTGGTCGAGCGAGGCGGCGATCAGCAGCAGCCCGTCGGGCGTGATACTGTCGGTCACCCGGATGGAAACGATCTTGGCCTGGCCGTGGGTCAGCGTCCCGGTCTTGTCGATGACCAGCGCGCGCACCTGCGCCAGCGTCTCGATCGCCTTGCCGCCTTTGATCAGGATGCCGAGCTTGGCGGCGCGCGACAATCCGGCGACGATGGCCACCGGCACCGCCAGGATGAGCGGACAGGGCGTCGCCACCACCAGCACGGCCACCGCCCGGATCGGGTCACCGGTGAGCGCCCAGGCAGCAGCAGCCAGTGCCGCGGTCACCGCCAGGAATATGATCGCGTAGCGGTCGGCCATCCGCGACATCGGGGCGCGCGAGCGCTGGGCGGCCTCCACCAGACGGATGACGCCGGCATAGGTGCTTTCCGCGGCCAGCCGCGTGGCCTTGAGATCGAAGGCATCGCCGACATTGGTCGAGCCGCTCAGCACCGATTCGCCGGTGCGCTGCTGCGCCGGCAGCGACTCGCCGGTGAGCGCCGACTGGTCGAGCACCGCCACGCCCTCGACCACCGTGCCGTCGACCGGCACCACGTCGCCCTGCCGGACCAGCAGCCGGTCGCCGGGCACGACCAGGTCGAGCGCGACCTCCTCCAGTCGTCCGTCCCGGTGCCGCATGGCGGTGCGCGGCACCCGCGACAACAGGGCGGTCATCTCGCGCCGGGCCGCCCGCTCGGCATAGCTCTCCAGGTACTGGCCGCCCGCATACATCAGCGCGACGATCGCGGCGGCGAGGTTCTCCCCGACGAGCAGCGCCGCCGTCATCGACAGCGCGGCGACGATGTCGAGCCCGAGATCGCCGCGGCGCAGGCTGGTGACGATCTCCGCCAGCAGGGCCAGCAGCACCGGCACGGTGACGGCGGCCCAGATGGCCGGCGACCAGGCGCCAAGCCCGGCGAGCCTGGCGGCGAAGCCGGCGGCGAGGCCGAGGGCCACGAGCGCGGCGAGGAACTGCCGGGCGACTTTGAGCGTGCTGGCGATCGACATGGCCGCAACATCGCCGCTTCGGCCAGCCGTGACCATGACCAAGATCAATCCCGGCAGCTTCGCTATGGACTTGATCCGGCGGCCGAATTCAGGTTGATTGCCGCCACCAGCGCATGATCCCGAAAAGTGGAAACCGGTTTTCGGACCAGATCATGCGCAGGCTCCACGAGGAGGCCTCCATGGCCACTGCCAACCGCCGCATCGTCTGGCTCAATGTCGTCACCGTCATCAGCGCCGCCATCCTGATCGGCGCCGAGGTGTTCGGCGCCGCCTTCGCCGGCTCGTGGGCGCTCGCCACGCTGTTCGACCTCGGCGGCATCGGGCAGCGCATCCTCGACGGCGTGTTCGTGCTGTGCGGCATCGCCATCATGGCGCAGTTCATCCGCGCCGCACACCGCATCGAGCCGTTCACCGCGCGCAGTTGAGCGCGGCGCGCCTCCGTCGAAACAAATCGTTAAGAAAGTTTTCGCGCGCTGAGAACTATTTCTCTTGCATCGCGCGAAAAATTTGTTATTTCAACGGTGCCCAAATTCGCACGTGCCTGTGGCCGTGTGTCGGTCGGTAGGTAGCGGGACAAGAGGCCCGCCAGCCGCCTGGAGAGAGAAGCCAAAGCTCTCCAAGAAATCTGACCGGCAGCCGGAGGCGAAACCGGCAAACTCTGCTCTCAGCAGGGGACGCGGCTTGAAGCAACGACGATCGGGCTTCTCTGGTCTCTGCCGGCCTCCACCACCGGCGCGGGTCACCGAAGAGGCTTGTTCATCTTTGCCGGCCGTGCGGACGGGGGTCTCCCCTTTCCAATCCAAGGCGATATGAGCGGATCAAGAGCGGAAGCGCTCGCGCGTCCCCATCGCGCGCAGGCGGCATGCTTGGAAATCCGCATCATCGGGGGCGTTAAACCGCCCCCTTGAGTGGGGAGAGCGCCATGACTGAGCGCATCCGCGAGTTTCTACGTAAACGCAACGACGAAGGGCCCTGCCTGGTCGTCGACCTCGACGTCGTGAAAGACAACTACAATGCCTTCGCCAAGGCGTTGCCCGACACGCGCGTGTTCTACGCCGTGAAGGCCAACCCGGCGCCGGAGGTGTTGTCGCTATTGGCCAAGCTCGGCTCCTGCTTCGACACCGCCTCGATCCCCGAGACCGAGATGGTGCTCGCCGCCGGCGCCACGCCCGACCGCATCAGCTACGGCAACACGATCAAGAAGGAGCGCGACATCGCGCGCGCCTTCGCGCTCGGCGTCCGCCTCTACGCGGTCGACTGCAAGGCCGAGGTGGAGAAGATCGCCCGCGCGGCGCCCGGCTCGCGCGTATTCTGCCGCATCCTGTCCGACTGCGTCGGGGCGGATTGGCCGCTGTCGCGCAAGTTCGGCTGCGAGCCGGGCATGGCCGTGGACGTGCTGGAGCACGCCCTCAAGCTTGGGCTGGAGCCGCACGGGGTGTCGTTCCATGTCGGCTCCCAGCAGCGCAATCAGCATGCCTGGGACCGTGCGCTCGCTTCGGCGGCGGCCGTGTTCAAGGAGTGCGGCGAGCGCGGCATGGCGCTCAGCATGGTCAATCTGGGCGGCGGCTTCCCGACCAAGTACCTGAAGAACGTACCGTCGGTGAAAACCTACGGCACGGCGATCTTCAAGGCGCTGCGCAAGCACTTCGGCAACCGCATCCCGGAGACCATCATCGAGCCGGGCCGCGGCATGGTCGGCAATGCCGGCGTGATCGAAAGCGAGGTCGTGCTCGTCTCCAAGAAGAGCGAGGAAGACGATGTGCGCTGGGTCTATCTCGATATCGGCAAGTTCGGCGGCTTGGCCGAGACCATGGACGAGTCGATCCGCTACCCGATCCGCACGACGCGGGACGCCGACACCATGGGCCCTTGCGTGCTGGCCGGCCCGACCTGCGACTCGGCCGACGTGCTGTACGAGAAGCAGCCGTACCCGCTGCCGGTGAGTCTGGAGATCGGCGACAAGGTGCTGATCGAGGGCACCGGCGCCTACACGGCGACCTACTCGTCGGTGGCCTTCAACGGCTTCGCGCCGCTGAAGACCTACCACATCTGACATCGACGGGAGGCGGCGAGCGCCCGCCTCCCCTTCCCTCTATTTCGAGCTGACAGCGTCCGTGTGCGCGCATGCGCGCGCGAGGACGCCGGGAAGGACCTAGAGATGATCACGTTGCGTCAAGAGCGGCCGGCCGACGTCGAAGCGCGCGAGGCGCTGCTCGACCAGGCCTTCGGCGACACCCGCTATCGAAAGACGTCGCAGCGGCTGCGCGAGAGCCGCCTGCCGGCCGAGGGACTTAGCCTTATCGCCGTAGACGGCGGGCGTGTAATCGGCACTGCGCGGCTCTGGAGCGTGGTCTGCGGCACCGGCCAGCCGGCCTTGCTGCTGGGCCCGGTGGCGGTCGAATCCTCCTGCCGCAACCGCGGCATCGGCGCCGCCTTGGTGCGCCGGAGCTTGCGCGAAGCGCGCCGGCTCGGCCATGGCGCGGTCATCCTGGTCGGCGATGCGCCCTATTACAGCCGCTTCGGCTTCGCGGGCGAGAAGGCCGCCGGCCTGAAGCTGCCAGGTCCGTTCGAGCGCCACCGGCTGCTCGCACTCGAGCTCACCACTGGCGCGCTCGACGGCGCCGGCGGGCTGCTGCGTGCGACCGGCCGCCTGCCACACAAGTCGCAAGCCCGCGCCGCTTAAGCAAAAACTGTCAGATTTTCGTGGACGCCCGCCTGAATCGAGTGGCGTCGCCCTTCCGTTTGCGCGCCGCGACGGATATCACCCAAAGGTCGCTGGAGGCTTCGAAAAATGACGAGTTGGCCCGTTCACGCCCGCATCACGGGCCCCATCGTATTGATCGGCTTCGGCTCGATCGGCAAAGGCACGCTGCCGCTGATCGAGCGTCATTTCAGCTACGACAAGTCCCGCTTCGTGGTCATCGACCCCGAGGACAAGGACCGCCACATGCTGGACGAGCGCGGCATCCGCTTCATCCATCAGGCCGTCACCAAGGAAAATTACCGGCACCTGCTGACGCCGCTGCTCACCGCCGGCGGCGGCCAGGGCTTTTGCGTGAACGTTTCGGTCGATACCTCCTCGCTCGACATCATGGAGCTCTGCCGCGAGATCGGCGCGCTCTACATCGACACCGTGATCGAGCCCTGGATCGGCTTCTACTTCGATCCCAAGCTCGGGCCGGAGGCGCGCTCGAACTATGCGCTGCGCGAAACCGTGCTCGCCGCGCGCCGCAAGAAGCCGGGCGGCCCCACCGCGGTGAGCTGCTGCGGCGCCAATCCGGGCATGGTGTCCTGGTTCGTCAAGCAGGCGGTGCTCAATGTCGCGACCGACATCGGGCTCAAATTCAAGGAGCCGAAGACGCGTGAGGAATGGGGCCGGCTCGCCAAGAAGGCCGGCATCAAGGGCATCCATATCGCCGAGCGCGACACCCAGCGCGCCAAGCAGCCCAAGCCGATGGACACCTTCGTCAACACCTGGTCGGTCGAGGGCTTCATCTCCGAGGGCATGCAGCCGTCCGAGCTCGGCTGGGGCACCCATGAGAAGTGGATGCCGTTCAACGGCCGCAAGCACAAGACCGGCTGCGGCGCGGCGATCTACATGCTCCAGCCCGGCGCCAACACCCGCGTGCGGTCGTGGACGCCGACCGCGCAGGCGCAATACGGCTTCCTGGTCACCCACAACGAATCGATTTCGATCGCCGACTATTTCACGCTGCGGGCGGGCCGCAAGACCGTCTACCGGCCGACCTGCCACTACGCCTACCACCCTTGCAACGACGCCGTGCTCTCGCTGCACGAGATTTTCGGCCAGGCCGGCAAGCGGCAGAAGGACCTCCACATCCTCGACGAAAACGAGATCGCCGACGGCATCGACGAGCTCGGCGTGCTGCTCTACGGCCACAAGAAGAACGCCTATTGGTATGGCTCGCAGCTCTCGATCGACGAGACCCGCGACGTCGCGCCCTACCAGAATGCCACCGGCCTGCAGGTGACCTCCGCCGTGCTGGCCGGCATGGTGTGGGCGTTGGAGAACCCGAACGCCGGGATCGTCGAGGCCGACGAGATGGACTACCGGCGCTGCCTCGAGGTGCAGATGCCCTATCTCGGCCCGGTGATCGGCGCCTACACCGACTGGACGCCGCTCGCCGGCCGGCCCGGCTTGTTCCCCGAAGAGATCGACAGACGCGACCCCTGGCAGTTCAAGAACGTGCTGGTGCGCTGAGCGGTCCGGCGCCGCGCACGGCGCGCACGCGACACATAAAAACCAAAAAGTTAACGCGCGACATTCACCACGCGGTGGATGCGGCGCGTTCGCGCGAGAAAAATTATTGACTCTCGTCGCAGTTAGATTATTCCGGTGATTGCCCTTTTTCGCACGTGCCTGTGGCCGTGTGTCGATCGGTGGGCATCCGGACAAGAGGCCGGACAGCCGCCTAAGAAAGTGAGCTCACTTTCTTGCTCATGCGATCGGCAGCCGGAAGCGAAACCGGCGATCCCCGCGCTCAACGGGGTACGCGGCTTAAAGCAACGACGGATCGGGCTTTTTTGGTAACCGGCGTGCATGCCGGATGTCCGAAGAGGCTTGTCCATCTTGCCTAGGTGCGGAGCGGGGCACATCCCCAATCCAGACCATGGCAGCAGACGGCTGCAATCGTCCGGGTCACAGCGGCGTATCTCGCTGTCCCGGAATGCTCGCAGCCATTGGCGCTTTGACCTGAGGGGATACTTGAGCAATGACCGATCGCATCCGCGAGTTCCTTAAGAACCGCAAAGAGGAAGGGCCCTGCCTGGTGCTCGACCTCGACGTCGTGCGCGACAACTACGGCGCCTTCGCCAGGACCCTGCCCGACACCAAGGTCTACTACGCCGTCAAGGCCAACCCGCATCCGGAGATCCTGAGCCTGCTGAACAAGCTCGGCTCGTCCTTCGACGTGGCCTCAGTGCCGGAGACGTTAGCCGTGCTCGCTACCGGCTGCACGCCGGACCGCATCTCCTACGGCAACACGATCAAGAAAGAGAGCGAGATCGCGACCGCCTTCAAGCTCGGCGTCACTTTGTTCGCGGTCGACTGCGAGGCGGAGGTGGACAAGGTCGCTCGCGCCGCCCCGGGTGCCCGCGTGATCTGCCGCATCCATTGCGACGGCACCGGCGCCGAATGGCCGCTGTCGCGCAAGTTCGGCTGCGAGCCGGAATTCGCCGCCGACATCCTGGAACGTGCCCATAAGGCGGGCCTCACCGCCCATGGCATCTCGTTCCATGTCGGCTCGCAGCAGCACAATGTGGAAGCCTGGGACCGCGCGCTGGCCTCCACCGCGGCGGTGTTCCGCACCTGCGCCGAGCGCGGCATTATGCTTTCCACCGTCAATCTGGGCGGCGGCTTCCCGGCCAAATATGTGCGCAAGACGCCGAAGCTGGAATCCTACGGCAAGGCGATCTTCCGCTCGTTGCGCCGCCATTTCGGCAACCGCATCCCGGAAACCATCATCGAGCCCGGCCGCGGCATGGTCGGCAATGCCGGCGTGATCGAGGCCGAGGTGGTGCTGATCGCCAAGCGCAGTCCGGAGGACGACACCCGCTGGGTCTATCTCGACATCGGCAAATTCCACGGGCTGGCGGAGACGATTGGCGAATCGATTCGCTATCCGATCCGCACCCGCAGGGATCGCGACGAGAGCGGGCCCTGCATCGTGGCCGGCCCCACCTGCGACTCGGTGGACGTGCTGTACGAGAAGACGCCCTACCCGCTGCCGGTTTCACTCGCCATCGGCGACAAGGTGCTGATCGAGGCGACCGGCGCCTATACCTCGACCTACTCCTCGGTCGGCTTCAACGGCTACCCGCCGCTCAAGTCCTATGTGATCGCACCGACCGAGCCCGCGCTCGCCGCCTAGCTGACGGGCCCAGTCTCCGGACATGCAACGGGCGGCCCATGTGGCCGCCCGTTTTGTTTTTGGCGCTGCTGGATGAGCGCTATTTCGGCTCGTCCGGCTTCTTATCGCCCGGCTTCGGAGGAGGAGCCTTCTGCTGCGCCGCTGGCGGCGGTGGCGCGCGCACGGCTGGAGGCGGTGGCGGCGGTGGCGCGTGCACGACTGGCGGCGGAGGTGCATGCACAACCGGCGGCGGCGCGTGCACGACCGGCGGAGGTGGCGGCGGTGGCGACGGTGCATGCACGACGGGCGGCGGCGGTGCGTGCACGACCGGCGGCGGTGTGTGAACGACCGGCGGCGGAGTGTGCACAACCGCTGGCGGTGGCGGTGGCGGTGGAGGCGGCGGCGAGACCGGATGAACGACCTGCGGCTGCGTCGTAGGTCCGGCAGGATGCGGCGGGGGTCCGCCTGCGCCAGCCGGAGGTCCGCCCGCGCCGGCCGGAGCTCCACCGGCACCCGCCGGCACTCCCGTGCGCGGGGTGCCTATTGGCCCCTGCTGCTGTTGCTGTTGCTGCTGTTGCTGCTGTTGCTGTTGCTGTTGTTGCTGCTGCTGTTGCGGAGCGCCGCCGCCCTGCGCGGCGCGCGGCGGATGGCTGCCGAGCCGCCCGTGCTCGCCCTTGGCGAGCGGCTGCGGCGCGGCCGTCGTGGTGGCCGCCTGGATCGTCGTGGTGCTGCGCTGCACGGTTATCGGCGCGGCGCGCCTGACCGCGCCCTTGATGCGCAGGTCCTGCTGACGCACGATCACCGCGCCCTGCACGCTGGTGGTGGCGCCGAACACGCGCGGGCGCACCTGGTAGGCGTGCAGCGCCACATGCGTGCGGCCGGCGATGAAGCCAGGCGCCAGGCCCGGATTGACCCAGAGCCGGCGACCCTCGACCCGCACCGGACGGTTGATGAGGCGGGTTTCGCGCAACATGATCATGCTGCGATCCCGCGGCATAAAATGACTGCGCAGCTGCGGCTCGCCGATATAGCGCAGCGGCACGTACACCCAGTAGTCCGGCTGCTCGTCGTAGGCGTCGACCAGATCGTCCGGCGGCAGCGGCGCCCAGCCGACGTTGTCGCCGCCATAGCGCCAGTCGACCCAGGCCGGCGCCCATTCGTCGCCCGGCACCCAGAACCAGCCGATGGCGCGGTCGAAGGCCCAGCGGCCGTAGTGATAGACCACCCAGCCCCAGTCGTCCTCGTTCTCGTCGGAGACCCAGTACCAGCCCCAGTCGTCGGTGAAGACCCAGTGGCCGTATTGATAAGGCTGCCAGTCGGGTGGCACGCCATCCGGCACCCAGACCTCACCGTAAGATGCATGGCGGACCCAATGGCCGTAAGCCTCGAGCGCGGCGGTCATGTCTTCGGAGGTCTGCGCCATAGCCGGCGTGAGCGAACCGGCCACAATCGGCACCGAAACGCCGGTAACGGCGAGCGCGAGGCCAGTCGCCGCGCCGAGCAGGAGGCGGCGGATTAAGGATTGGTCGATCATTTTTTGGTCCCCATCAGCGATCGAATGACAGCATGCAACGGCCGGCAAACTGGAAAGTTCCAAACATTAGGCCTGCCAAGCTGAACGGCAGCCGAATTGTTTGGGCGGAATGCCGCCGCAATTAAAACGACAAAGCGCCGGCTTCGCCCGCCTCGGTGCCGAAGGCCAGCGTCTGGCCGCCGGCATCCCAGCCAAGCGCGCTGACCGGCGCTAAGCCCGCGGCCTTCACTTCGATCAGCGCGCCATCGTCAATACGCGCCAGCACCACCACGCCGTCGGCATAGCCCACGGCCACCACCGGCTGATGCGGATGGCAGGCCACCACCACCACCCGCGCCTTGGAGCGCGCCATGATTTTCGGCTGCCGGCCCATGGGGCCGTCCTTGCCGTCGAACGGCCACAGGATGAGCTGCTCGGAGCCCGAGGTGGCGAGGAAGTCGCCGTCCGCGGTCCAGCCGAGCGAGCGCACGCGCGCCGAATAGCCCGACATGCGCATGTGCTGGCCCTCGGGCAGCCGCCAGCCGTGCAGCATCGGCTCCTGCATGGCGGTGACCAGGAATTTTCCGTCCGGGCTGAAGGCAACGCTGAGATGCGAGCCTTTCCATTCCAGCGTCTCCGGCTTGGCTGAGGCGTTGGGAAACCAAAGCGTCGCCCCGTTGTAATGCGCGATACCTAAGCGGAAGCCTTTGGGCGCGAAGGCCAAACCCGCCACGGTGGACGGCGCTTCGAATGAACGCGGCTCGCCCTTCTTGGTGAGCACATGCGCGGTCTTGCCGGCCGACCAGGCGAGCGCGCCGTCCGGGCCCAGAGCAACTTGATCGATCCATCGCCGCTTGTCGTCGGTGGCGAGGATCGCGTGTTCGCCGCGAGCATCGGTCGCCACCAAGGTACCGTCGTCCCCGCCGGTGAGGATGCGAATACCGTCAGAAGCGCTGGCGAGAATGGCGCCGTCATGAATGGCCACGCGCTGCTCGCCTTGTTCGGGTGCGAAGAGCAAGTGTTCTTCGCCCAGCACGAACACCGGTGTTCTGCCTAAAAAATGCACGCCGACGATTCCGCCGCCCGCCGCGATCGGGCGGACGCGGTCGGCGAGCGAGGCAAGCGGGGTGGTGGTGTCAGTCATTTTCACTCTTTGTCATTCCGGGACGGCGCTTTAGCGCCGGACCCGGAATCCAGATACACAAAAAATGCTTCCCATGCGCGTCTGGATTCCGGGTTCGCCGCATCTGATCTCGGGTTTACCCGAGATCAGCACTTACGATTCCCAAGTCGGCTATAGCCGACTTGGGTGGCGCCCCGGAATGACCGGGGGAAACCTTACGCCACGCAGCTCTCAAATCCGGTGCGGATTTTTTCTTCCGGCAGATTGCGGCCGATGAAAATAATGCGGCTGTTGCGAACTTCGTCGGCTTTCCAGGGGCGCTGGTGGTCGCCGTCCAAAATCATGTGCACGCCCTGGAACACGAAACGCTCGGGATCGTCCTTGAACGACAAAATCCCCTTGCAGCGCAGGATATCCTTGCCATCGGTCGCCACCAGATCCTGCACCCAGGGGAAAAACTTGTCCGGGTTGAGCGGCTTGTCGGTCTTGAGCGCGACCGACTGCATGTCCTCGTCGTGGTAATGCTTCAGGCCGTGGTGAACGTGGACATCATTGTGTGCATGTTCGTCTTTTTGGCCATGATGATGAACGTGATTTTCCCCATGTTCATGCTCGTGCAAGCCCTCATGAGAGTGCGCTTCCTCGGGCTCGAGGAAGGCCGGCTCGATGTCGAGGATGCGGTCGAGGTCGAAGGCATTGCGGCCGAGCACTTCGGCGATGTCGATCTTGGCGCGCTCGGTGCGGTGCAGCCGGGCATAGGGATTGATGGCGCGGATGCGCGCCTCGATTTCGCTTAACTCGGCCGGCGATACCAGGTCGGTCTTGTTGATCAGGATCACGTCGGCGAAGGCGATCTGGTTCTTGACCTCGGGCGCGTCCTTGAGCCGCTCGTTGAGCCATTTGGCGTCGGCGACCGTCACCACGGCATCTAACTTGGTCTTGGCGCCGACCTGCTCGTCCATGAAGAAGGTCTGCGCCACCGGCGCGGGGTCGGCCAGCCCGGTGGTCTCGACGATGATGGCGTCGAACTTTCCTTTTCGTCTCATGAGCCCGTCGATGATGCGCACCAGGTCGCCGCGCACGGTGCAGCAGATGCAGCCGTTGTTCATCTCGAACACTTCCTCGTCGGCGTTGACGATGAGCTCGTTGTCGATGCCGATCTCGCCGAATTCGTTGACGATGACGGCGAATTTCTTGCCGTGCGGCTCGGACA
>Ga0097691_1001796_pt1 | contig 15212 bp, 23 predicted proteins | sample NGESurdeep072012_8_FD_72858 | JGI IMG/M metagenome (GOLD analysis project Ga0097691, IMG submission 72858) | Arctic peat soil microbial communities from Barrow, Alaska - NGEE Surface sample 210-1 deep-072012 | ecosystem: Environmental > Terrestrial > Soil > Wetlands > Peat ... | reverse complement strand
GATTCGCTGCTCGACCCTTGGCCGACCAGTCGGCCAGACATCCCAATTGTTCATCCGGTCCAGCAAGTGTGGGATCTCTACGATCTTGGCGACGAAGACCGGATCGAATCAGCAGAACGGCTCATCGTCAGGACACTGGGCTAGTGAAGCCACAGGACGCCTGTCATGACTGGCTTCAAGGAGGAGAAGCACCAGAGCGAGAGCCATCTGGATCGCCAAGGGTCCGCACCACCGGTTCCGCTCGGGCGCGTTCCAACTCCACCTCGCGGGCGAAAGTCTCCAGAGCGGCGGCAGCCTCGCCACGTCCGTCGCGGTCCCGTTGAGTCACATGGACGACCTTGGTCCGCTGTCCGGTTTCGCCAGGGACGCGAACCCTGAGACGTGCCCGTCGTGGGCCCAACGTGATGCCGCCGGTGCCGTACGTGCGCTTGGCGGAGTCCGTCATCGAGCGAACCCGAGAAGAGATTGAGTCATATGTGAGTCACGATTTCCCCTTGTCGGGGTAAAAGCCCTGGTAGTGACGGTGAGCCGGCTTATAGGCGGGATAGAGAAACCGCCAGATCCGTGACCTGCACGAATGCCCAGAAAGTGCCCTTGACCTGCGAAAACAGGAAACCAGGGGTGACCTCCGTTTACCCAGGTTTGCCAGGCTCTTGTGTCAGATTTGTGTCAGATCTGAGTCGATGCTGACCTCCCACTCAGTGCCACAGATCCGATATCGTTCCATCATGCGGGTCGGCGGCCAGTACAAGAGGATCGGAACAGCACTCGGAGATTCGCAGATCCCGCAGTCCGTGCGTGCGTCGGTCACCATCTCTCTTCTTGTGGCCCTGGGCTTCTTCTGGCTGGCAGTTGGCCAGACCTACTACTCGGCCGCAGGCAACGGAATCCCTGGGGCCGATTTGGTCGTGATCCTGGTCATCCTGATCGCCATCGCTGCGTCCCTAGTCGTTGGTGCAGATCGGCTGGTCGCAAGACGAAAGAGCACGATCCTTGTCATTGGCATGTGTGTCGCCATCGCATGGTGGGTCACCCACGACGCCATGAACGGACCCATTGGCGGAGGTGTCTCCGTGTCCATAGTTGGGGTGATCTTCCTTCTGCCGGCCGTGGCCGCCGTAGTACTGCTCCTGCTTCCTTCATCTCGGCGGTGGCTGCGCATCGACCAGACAAGCGGCGTTGAAAGCCAGACAGCGATGACGACCGTCCCCTAGCGCCGGATATGAGCCAGCTCTGGTGTGGGACGCTCATCCCCTAACCCTGCTTCAAGTCCTCGACTCGCTCGGCCCACCACGCCAGCAGATTGTGCTCCATCTCGTCGGTGAGTACTCCATCGGCCATGAGAACCCGGTGATCGATCTGGCCGAGGTTCACGGCACCGACCTCCTCCTCCTCCATCCACTCGCCGCACTGATCGACAAGGTCAGGATGGTCGCCGGAGATCCGATCTGAGAACCAGACCTCATAGCCGCCAGCCGTGACCTCGAAGTTCACGTCGTACGGCCACGGTGGCTGTAGAGGGACATCCTCCATAGGTTGATCCTACGTACGTTGCTATTGGGGTCACTGATAGGTGGCACCCGCCGAGCGAACTTGCCGACCCGGCCGGGTGTACTAGCCGCTGCCCTTCCCTCGACGCTTCCATTTGCGAGGCACCAGAAAGGACGCCGCTACGGGCGCAACGGAGGCAGCCAGTGCAGTAGCGACCGAAGTTCGATTCTCTAGCCCCATTGCTAAAGTTCCGGCCATCAAAATGCCGATGGCAAGGAGGGCGCTGTGTTCAGTCGAGTGGCGGTCCATATCCAACTAGTCGGCAAGGACCCCCGTCACCTGAGGTGTACCGCCACGAGATGCTGTCAAATGACCACGTAGAGTGGCATGAGGCGTCGTCGCACCCTCCTAGCCGGTGAACTTCTTCCCGTGGCGGTGTTCAGGTCGACTGGGTTGCGAGGTGACGATAGATCGTCTTCCGGCTAACCCCGAGGGTCCTGGCGATGGCCTCAACTGCGTGTTCACGGCTCTCGTACATCTGGCGAGCGATCTGAATTGTGTCCAGGGTCATCGTCGGACCATAGGTGACTACGCAATCTCCTCGGCTGGCCCGGTCGGCTCGTCATGAGCAGATGGGGAGTCACCTACGAGCCGTGCCAACATGGCTTCCATGCGGTCGAGTCTCTCCACCAACTCGGCCCGCTCCTCGTCGTTGCTCTGCTCAACGAAGTAGGAAGCCACGGTGGCGGTGAGGACGCCGATCAGCCCGATTCCAACCAGCATGAGGATCACGGCAACGCCTTGGCCTCCTGGCGTGACCGGGTACTTGTCTCCGTAGCCCACCGTTGTCGCCGTGACGATGGCCCACCAGAGTGCTTGCCCGTAGTTGTGGATATTCGACCCGTGGGCGTGTGCTTCGAAGGACAACACCAGTCCAGCGCAAGCAAACGCAATCAGCATGACGGCGAGCAAGACGAAGTGGAGACCTCGGTGAGTCATGAGCTTCCGTGTTCGCAAGAGTGCATTGGCTAGCACGATTCCAACCCGAGCCAGGTTGAGCAATCGAAGCAGCCGGAGCGCACGGAGTGGCCTAAGCATTGGAAGCGTCACCACTGCCAGATCAATCAGATGATGGGTGAAGAAGTTCCTTCGACTGGGTGAGAGATAGAGCTTCACCAGATATTCGAAGACGAATGCGGCCCACACGAAGAGGTCGATGGCATCAAAGGTGTCGGTGACTGTGGTCGGAAGGTGCATCACGTACGGCAAGAGCAGGATCGGGAGCCACAGCAAGGCGAGCACGGTGAGCGGTGCTTCAACTGCCGCAGCGAACCGCTCGTAGGCATCCTGGGACCTAGCGAGGGAGCGCACCCGCTGGCGTCTACGCATACGAGGAGGCGAGTTCGGGCGTCCGTTCTCGCTCGGAGGCATCGTGGAAGAATCAGTAGGGACCGCCATGGAGAGAAACTACCTAATGACCTTCGCAAAAGACCCTGCGAGCCGAGATCATCGGGAACCCAGTCGTAGCCTGGTCGCCTGTGGAAAAGAGTCCGCGCGGTATTACGCGAAGGTCATTAGACCGTGATGCGGATGCAGAAGGTGCTTCTAGCGCTTTGACACCTCGAAGCGCATCGTCGTCACGGTGGAGGCTCATGCATACGACCGGAAGGGTGCGGTGCGAGCCGCTGTCAGAGAAGTCGCAAGGCATCTACCCGCTCATGCAGTTCGAGGCGAGCGGCGAACCGAGGCTGACGTAAGTGGAAGGTGCAGTTAGCCTTCGATCATGGGTGAACAACTGGCGAAGGGCTTCGCACTCTCCACGGCGTGGGTCGACGGCGACATGGAATCGTGGGCGGAACTGGCGGCCATGTGGATCGAGCAAGACGCTCTAGACCTGGTGGGGGAACTCAGCCACATCATCGGTCAGATGGCGAGTGCACTGGCTCTCATCGAGGGACCGGACTATTCACCAGAGATCATCCTTCAGCAGCTTGCACTGGATGCGGAGCGCCCTTCGGGCAACGAGTAGCCGCAACTAGCGAGAGTTGGCGAGGTTCGACTGGTCGACCTGGCGAGATAGCTGGCTGGCCAACACCTCCGTGACCCGCTCAATGGTCACCTCGTCTCGCTGCGAACCGCCGAGTTGCGGCAACCACAGCTTCTCTCTTCGACCATCACAGACAAGCACGCCTCCAACCTCCTGCCACCCCCGGTCGAGCCGGAGTCCGCCTGGTCCCCACACCACGACGACCGGCGTGACTTTCACCACAAGGCGCTGAGGAGGAGAGCGAAGCATCCCCTCGATCTTCCGAGCACCCACCCGAGCTTGGTAGACAGGCTCCCGCCCAAGGATTCCAATGACGGCCACGTCCTTGATCTCACAGTCATTGGTGGTCCACTTCGATTCGATGGCGAAGACCCCACCGGGGCCGACCAGTACGTGGTCGATGTCTCCGTGAGTCGCCAAGTAGAGGCCGTTGACGATCCGCCAGCCCTTCCGGCGCCGTCTCCAACTCGTGACAGCTTCGGCGGTTGCCTCTTCACCGAGCTTGCCCATGCTCCTTCCGTAGGACCCGGACGTGACGAAGACCATCCATCCGAAGCAGGCCAACGTGGATGCCGCCAGGAACCCGAGTAGGAATGCCCCGAAAGTCACTGGGATCGGCACAACCACAATGGCCTCAGTCAGAATGACTGCGAACAGGATCAGGCACACCCACACAATGGCGTTCTTTCGAATCGTGCGGATCTGAGCATCACGAAGCATCTGGCGTGCATGTTCGCCGAGTCGATTCTTCACGGAGGGATTCATCGACCATCCCACCCAGGTCCTGAAGCCGCCCCATCACCGCCTCGGAGTCTTGTTCGGCGGGCGAGACGCAGGACGACGACGGCCCTTGCTGGTGCGAGTCTTCTTCGCTACGTACCCCACTCGGTGACGCTCTCGATCGCAAGTACGACAAGTTCTCGTGTTCTTCCACCTGTAGGTGTTCTCCTCGGTAAACGGGTGACCATGAATGCAGGAACTCTTGCGGGCATTTTTTCCCCATACCGAGTTCCTGCTCAGCCGAGCATGCTCCCCAGCCGTCAGCAAGCACATGTGAGCCTCGTTCACGCACTTCCTCAGCTCGCAACGGTGATGGATCTGCATCCCGGGAGGGATCGGGCCGTGAACCTCCTCCCATGCCCGCCTGTGGGCCAGCCCGCTACCTACTGTTCCGTATCCGTCTTTGTTCAGTCGCCCTAGCCACTGATGGCATCCGAACAAATCTTCCTGCGTGTGCTCGCTGACGACGATGCGCTGCATACGACACCCCTTCCGACGCAGACGATCTGCATCTCCACTCCTTTGTTGATTTCGTGGTGCGAAAGGCAGGGGCAGACGGGAGGGTTGGGTGAAGGCCGCAGAGTGTCAGAAAGGCCAATCAGGCTCAGTCACGCAGGCCGGTTGCGGTACGAACATATGTTCGATACCGTCGCCTCTATGCACTACGAGGTCGATGTGGTCGTCCAGCATCCGCTTGACGAGCAAGCGGAGCGATTCCTCTCAAGCGTTCAACGGTCAGCCAACCGAGTGATCCGGTTTCGTGGAGACGATCAGCACATCGTGGTCACGGTGGAGGCTCATGTCTACGACCGGGAAGGTGCGGTTCGGGCCGCCATCAGAGAGGTCGTTGGCATCTACCCGAACAGTCAGTTTCATCCGGTGGGGGTGCCCAGGCTTGAAGTCCCATGACTATCCCAGGACCTAGCCCATCTCATGTGGCACCTTGGACAACAGGGCCATCGGAATCGAGAGATTGGAGACGGCGATGGGAGAACGAGATATGCGGGAGCGCCTTTGGCTCGCTGAAGCGGTGAACGCCATGCACTCCGGTGAACTGTCGGGTGCCGACCAGGATTCCCTTGATGCTTGGCTCTTCGATCACCAACAGGACCCATCGGGTTGGCCCGGATGGGATTGTCATCCGATCGGTCCTGCGCCTCAGGAATCGAATCCAGCAACGTTGGCGTAGCAGGTGGGCTGAAAGCAAAGTGAATGAGAAGCACAACGAAGATGCACCGGACCCTCAGAATCCTGATGCCTTCGAAGAGGCGATTCGGATTGCGGCGCAGTCGTTAGGTTTTGACCCCGCCCCGTACATAGCAGCGGTTCGGGCGGACAACGCATCTCAACCATCGATTGCCGACCTCTTTCAAATCGAAGAAGCGTTATGGAAACAGTTCTCTGCCGCCGAGCCGGAATGCAGTGGAGACCGACCACAGGTGCAACTTGTGGCATGGGGTTGGGTAGCCCAGTCATTCCGGCAAGCGCACTCGGCGTTCATTCTTCATCGACTCGGTTTTCCCGATAGTGCCGTCGCAAACGCTCGTTCTGCCGTCGAGCATGGAGTGCTGCTGTCGCTGCTCGCCGGTGTCGAACTAGCTGAGGACGTACTTGAAGCACTTGAGTTTCAATACTTGCGGCGTGCGAAGGCTTCCATTCCCCTGGTACCCGATGAGGCAGTAGCCGAGATGGACTTGGTTGATACCCTCTTGGGCAATCTCACCGGGCAGCGAGCCACAGGGGTCACGGCATTCGAGCAGGTCTGTGGGCATCTCGAATCCGGTGAGCGTGTCTATTTGCACTATCGAGGACTTTCGAATGCAGTACACCCAGGGTTCGCTAGCGCTGGCCCCATCATGTTGTCGGCGTTCAAGTCCATCGAAGACGAACTCCCGACGCTCTCCAACGAGCCTGTGTACATCGGAACTGAGATGGCACTCACTCTGGCTATTGGCGGGTGCCTTTGGGCGGGATGGTCGGCTGATCTGCTACTGGACAACGAATACTTCGGACCATCCCTTTCGCAGATTGCATCGGAGCTTGGTCTGAAGCCTCTGAAGATGAAAGAAGGTGACCCACTTGGACGGGCTCCCCAATGATGCTCGCTGTCCTGCCTAGCTCTCAGCCCACGCCGTACGGGGTGCCGGTGACTTCGATAGGACCCTCCCGGCAGGGGATACTGGCGGTCACGCCATGAACGGAGAAATCGATGAGTGAAGAGAACGCAAAGGGTCCTAAACCTTACGCCATTGACCCCGAGATCGGTCAAGGACCAGTGCGCCCTGACCTGGCGGTCAAGTTCGAGGAAGGAGCGAGTGAGGGGGCCGAGGGCTGTGGGAACCGGCCTGCGCTCTAGCAGGCACCCAGGGTTCCGCCCCCAAAGCTGGATCTCGCCCGTATACCCAGCCCCCATGCCACTGCCAGGATTCACCTACATCGATGGTGGGCGTGGCGCCTACTCCAGGGGAGAGTTCGACGGGACGGGTGCGGTCGGTCACGGAGTACTGGCGACAACTTGGTCAACTGCGGCCTCGTGGATGCGATTGACCGAGAGTACGCCGTCTTCGTCCCAACGGTGGGGTACACGGGCCTGAAGGAGCTTGACCGTCACGCTGGCCCGCTCGCCGTGGGTCCATCCGGGCGTATCCCAGTAGACCAGCCATCCGCCCTTGACGCTGTTGTATGCCTCGGTCACTTCCTGAAGCCTGCGGTTCGTCTGCGCCAGCACCATGTCCGAAGACTGAGCCAGACGGTCGGGGTGGTAGATCTGCACCAGAGCCAGATAGGCGCTCTTGATCTCTTCCGGGGTTGCGTCCGATGTCACCCCAAGCACCTCATATGGATCTTGCATGCGGTCCTCCTCAGCCGGTCGCCGTCAGCCAAGCCGAACAATGGCACCTGATATGACAAGCATGACAACCAGACCGGTTCCCGCTGCGATCGTTCGCAAGGTGAATCTAGGAACGGCACCGCTGTTGGAGAGATGCACCATGAGGCTCACGAACTTCTCAAGGGATGTGCTGCGTCGTCACGAGAAGGGGTAGAGCTGCCCATCCTGGCCGATGAGGGTGTAGCCATTTCCGTTCGGGATCATTCCTGCAATCGGTGCGGTCAACGTCTGACCGCCAAGTGATCCGTGAAACTCTGCATCTCCGAAGGCAAAAATCCCGCCATCACTTGCAACCATCCAATACCCCTGTCCGTCAGCCGTGGGGAGAATCGCCTCGATGGGTTGGTTAAGGTGGAGGCTTCCGGTTGACCCGTAGAATGGTGCGTTGTATGCAAAGACGCCACCATCGCTTGCGACCAGCCAGTAACCACTTCCATCTGGCGTGACCGCCATTCCGGTCACGGGCTGATTCAGCCTGATGTTCCCAGTGGATCCGTGGAACTGTGCGTCTCCGAAAGCGAAGATCCCGCCATCACTTGCTACCAGCCAGTAGCCGTTGGCATCGGCGGTGGGACTCATACCCACCATTGGCTGATTCAAAGGCTGCCCGGCCATGCTGCCGAAGTTGTTCGCCGGGGGTCCGCTGAAGTCTGCTTGGCCGAAGACAGCGCCGCTCGCATCGGTCACCCAAGCGTTGCGAGAGATTGAAGAGCCGAAGCAGTTCGTGCTGTTCTGCCAGGCCGCCACAAGGTGATCAGTCGTTCCAATGGTTGACAGTGCCCCGATGACGTCGAGGCTTCCGCCGAGGATTGAGTATGCGGAGTACGTCGCCGGGAACAGTGGCCACCCGCTGAAGTCGGGAACGATGACGGCAGGTTGCACGGAGGCATCAGCCGTCGACCTGGAGTCCCCACCGTCCTGGGAGCAGTCGAGCGGCACGACCTTCGGTAGCGCAGTCGCATTCGCTGATGCACTCAGCACGACGCTTCCGCCGCCTAGCAGTCCGACGAAAAGACTCGTCGCTAGCGCAGCCTTAAACAAATGCGATGTCTTCACGTCCGCCTCCTGCTCGGGTTCCCCTTGGCACCGAACCTAGTTGAATGGCTCACATCGCAATTTTTGACGGAAACCGACCCATTGATCTGGTCTCATCAGCGTTCATTTCGGCTCAGAGCTGGAATGCCTCAGATCTAGGTGGACAGGCAACGGCCAGGTGACCCGATCAGCCTTCGAGAGCCAGGATCCGATTGATCGTCTTGCTACCAACCCCAACCGACTAGGCGATGGCCACGACCGTGTGTTGGCGAGAGTCGTAGAGCTTGCAGGCTGTAGCGAGCTTCTTCGGATCCATCACGGAGGGTCAGCCTCATCCTGACCCGTAGCCGTTGATGAGCCATTGGCCATTCGCCTCGTGGTGGAAGCCGATGTTCCAGAATGTGTCATTCTGCTCGCCCGGGAAGACAGTCTCATCAAACGTGCACTCAGTGGATGCGTTGCTGGGAGACGAACCGATGTACTTGCACTTGACGTTCTTGAAGGTCGGCCACATCGACGTGTCGCCGCCGTTCCAGTCGCCTGACCCTCGACTACGTGGCACGAACGCCGCAAGGGAGGCCGCTCGATTCTTTGTGTCTATGTCCTTGAACCATGAGTACGCAGCCTGCACTGGAGTTTCAGTGCCGGTTCTCACGGCGATGGCAGACGGTGGTGAACTCGTGCTTCCCCCGCTGCACCCCGCAAGTCCAATCGCCAGCACACCGATCACGGCCAACTTTGCCCTCATGGCGTCAAGCTAGTGCGTGATGTCCAGGCAACTAGTGACGACTCGGTCCAACCTCGAACCGAACAGCTTGTGATTGCAATGCAGCCCTGGTGTCCCCGACCGGCACTTTCGGGCTATGTCAGGACCGGGGCCAACCCGCCCGATAACGAAGACCCTGAATCCACACGTCGGCTACGGCGTCGATGCAGAGGCGGACTGGGACTCGCCGCCAATGGGAGCGTGACAGTTGGTCACCTTCCACTGTCCGTCCTGGTATCCATACGAAACCCAGTTGTCGTTGCCAACGACTGACGCAGGTAGGGCGTACTGCACCTCGGCATCCCCGGTCGTCGCCGTGACGTTTCGGACTTGGACTCCCGTGATCCGGATCGAACCGAGCGGGGCACCAAGGTGCTGCTCCATCGCAGACCGCATTCCCGTGAGGTAGGACTCCATCCCCGTCGAGTTGGCGTTGGTGGTCGAGAGGCACGGCGCCCCCTCCATACTCCGGATTTCCACCACGGTCCCGGTCAAGAAAGCATCGGACCAAGCTGTTGCTGCCACCCGGAGGCCAGCAGTGCCCGTCTCGGTTGGCGAGCCAGGTGCTGAGTGCGAACTCGACCCAGTACTGCAGGCGGCGCAGAGCACTATGAGGCTCCCGACCGCCATCCACCGCTTGACTCCTGGCACCGACCCATCATCGCACTCAAGTGCGGACGGCTCAGACATGCCGATATGGGGTGGTGTTGGGTATCCCATACCGCCGGTTATGCATCGAGGTCGATCAGGCGGGCTGACTCTCAAGATGCCGGTAGATCGTCTTCCGACTGACACCGAGGGACGTGCGACTAGTCGTGCGGGCGGTATCGAGCCGTTCAACCTTGGCTGGGACCGGCCTCAGACGTTCCTGGCCACCACGACGGTGCATCGAAGAGTGGGTTGAAGAACACTGACCGCCACCGAGGAGACGGCAACGGATCATCAATGAGGAAGTGAGTTCGGGTCACCTTGCCGGCGTAAGAGATGAAGGTGTCGGCCACCTCCTTGATCGCCGAGTCGAGCCGATCAAGTTCGAGTGCATGAGCAGTTGGAGACTTGTGGACGTGCGCCACTGTCTGATCAGCCCATGAGATCACATCGTCGGCGACTCTGTTCAGTTGGGAACGATCCTGAGAGATCTCTTGCGCACTCAAGCCCACAATGTGCGGCTGGTCCTCAAGGCGAAGCAGCAGGCTATTCAGTGAGACGTGAGGGTCCTTGTTGTTGGATCGAACTACTCGACGGATGGCCATCGCCTGGGAATCGATGTAGAGCCTTGAGTAGTGCATCTGCCATGTCTGATCTGCTCGTGACGCTCGCTCACCGACTGCTTTGACAACTGAAGACCACAGTTCACGGTGGAAGTGGATCAGCAAGAGATCGTTCATCAAGAGCCGAGCGTCAGCCTCCCAGGCTGCTCGGAACCGATCATCATCCTGATCTGACATGCTCATCGTGCTACGCAGCCGACCTTGAAGACTCGCCCTTCGTGATGTCGATGTATCGATACACCGTCTGACGACTGACACCCGCCAACCGGGCGATCTCGGTGACGGACAACTCGCCCTTGTCGTACTGCTCCTGCGCTTTGCGCACTGCCGCACGACTGAACTCCCTCTTCCGGCCACCCTTCCGGCCACGGGCACGGGCAGCAGCGAGGCCCGACTGAGTGCGCTCGATCAATAGCTCACGCTCCATCTGGCTAACGGCAGCAATGATGTCGAAGACAAGCCGACCGGCAGACGTGCTGGTGTCGACACCGACGTTCAGGATGCGCAGGGCGATGCCTCGTTCGGCCAGTTCGTCGGCTAGGGCTGCCAGTTGCGAGGTGGATCGCCCCAGGCGGGACAGTTCGGTCACCATCAAGGTGTCACCAGCCCGCAGGGATCGGAGACACTCGTCCCAGCCGGGACGGTCGGCGCCCTTCTTGCCGCTGGCCACGTCGCTGTAGACACGGCCGGCGCCCTTTGCCTCAACCTCGTCTCGCTGTCGGTCAAGGTTCTGATCGGCGGTGCTGATCCGGCAGTACGCAACGGTGAGGCCATTCGGGGCACTGACTTGGGCCTTCTTCGTGGGTGCCATGGAACGCAGTGTAACACAATCAACAACCCTTATCGTGACATTGATTCTATGACGGTTAGTTGACCGCTACAGCAGGCATGAGCGGCACTGAAGACCGAGGTGTCACGAAACCGGTCGTATTCGGACGGCAGTCCCCCATATCCAATCCACTGCGAGTCACCATGATGAAAGGGCTGAGCATGGAAGGTGAGTTGAGATGGTGGATAGCTCAAGTGGAGACGATCTCTCCGAGGATGAGCATCGAGCCATTGCTGCCGAGATGTACGCCCGCTGGGAGGCTGGCGAATCCAAGTCGCCGTTAGAGGTCGAATACTGGGACAACGCCACCAGCCACGGCAAAGCGTTCACCTCCTACATCCGTAAGTGGCTTGGCCAAGAAACTGAGCGAAAGTCTGTTCAAACCCAGGAGATCAAGCGACTTCAAGCGCTCCTCCGAGTTAGCGGAATCAGTCCAACTGAAGCCGGTGACCTGAATGAGGAGTTCCGGCTTCTGGCCAAGGGACGGGAGTCCGTTCTTGCAGCAGTGCGGGTCTACAACGACCCGCTGTCAGGATTCCGCACCGAGACGTTCATCCTCTTGATGGTGATCGGCTGGAACTCACTCCTTCAGGCAATGTTGGAGCGGGACGGTGTCGACTACTTCGTCCGTGACAATGAGGGTCAGCAGGTCAACCTTGATGGAAGGCCGAAGGTGAAGGAGACCTGGGAACTCGTCAACCTTGCACTGGCTGGGGACAGCCGTGCAGCAGTTCGAGCGAATCTCGACTTCTTCCTCAAGCTCCGCCACATGGTTGCCCATCGGTATCTCCCCGCACTTGATGAGCAAGTCGTGAGCGAGGCGCAGGCCATGCTCCTGAACTTCGAAGACCTGATCGTGGGCGAGTTCGGCGAAGAGGCAGCTCTCGGTGACCGACTCTGTATTCCACTGCATCTGTCTGGCTTCAGGAACCCAGGCGGTCTCACGTCTCTGAAGAGAGCGCAGGCCCAGTTGCCAACGGACGTACAAGACTTCCTCTGCCGCCATCGAAACGAGGTGCCCGAGGACGTGCTTCGTAGTCCCGAGTACGCCCTTCAGATCTTCTTCGTGCCAGTAACCGCCAATCGTGAGCGAACCGCAGACGCCCTCGTTCAGTTCATTCGACCCGGGGAGTTGAGTCCAGAAATGGAGGAGAGCTTGCAGAGGCTTGCGGTCATCACCAAGCCGAAGCAGCTCGCAATCGTCTCTGGTGATCTGCTCCGCCCAACTGAAGTCTCCAATTTGGTCGCTGCACGCATTCCGTTTCGCTTCACCTCCAATACTCACCAAAGAGCATGGAAGCACTACAAGGTGCGCCCAGCCACCAACTCAGCCGAACCGGAGTCAACGGATCAGCGTTACTGCAAGTGGGACCGGCTGTCAGGTGGATATGGCTACACGCAGGCATGGGTGGAGCTACTTGTCGGCGATCTGAGCGATCCGTCCATTTATGAAGAGGTGGTCGGCTTCAGACCAGAGACACGATGATTGCGCTCACGGGTTGTGACATGGTCGTCCAGGCGTGGACCTCAAGGGTCGAGTCGGTGGGTCGCAGACGACCGATTGTGATGCACCGAGCGATGTGGCTGGGTGTCTAGGTCGGAACGGCCCCGACGACGTTGTTCACTCTCACGCCCAGTCCGGGAAGAGATCCTTGGTTCTGTGCATCCCCGAAGGAGAAGACGCCACCGTCGCTCCCGAAGAGGTTGTAGCCCTTGCTGTCAGGAGACACGACGATGCCGACGATGTTGTTGACTGACACTCCAATGGAGGGGAGATCTCCGAACTTCACGGCATCCCCGAATGCAGTCACGGCACCATTGGCTCCGACCACCCAGTAGCCACCTCCATCGTGGGTCACCGTGATCCCGACCGCTCCGGCTGGGGCATTCCCGTAAGCGTGGGCATCACCGAAGGCGTAGACGGTGCCGTCCGAACCGACCAGCCAATAGCCATTGTCATCAGCCGTAGCAGCGATGCCGACAATGTTGTTGACGTGGACGCCGATGCCAGGGAGGGAGTTGGCGAATGGAGCGTTGAAACTGAACACACCCCCGTCACGACCTACCAGGAAGTAGCCCTTGTCATCCAGGGTGGGCACGATGCCGACAATGTTGTTGACGTGGACGCCGATGCCAGGGAGGGAGTTGGCGAAGGGTGCGTTGAAGGCAAACACACCTCCGTCCGAGCCGACTAGGAAGTACCCGTCGTCCGTGGCAGTCGGCACGATGCCGGTGACGTTGTTCACGTGGATGCCGAGTCCCGGGAGTGAGCCGTAGAAGCCTCCGCCGAAGACGAAAACTCCTCCATCGGAACCGACGAGGTCATAGCCGTGCTTGACCGGTGGAGGAGGGGGCACTGGGGTCACCGTGATCGACTGCTGCACCTGGGGAGCTGAGCTGTAGGTCGAGTCACCCGCCTGGTTTCCATCGATCAGGCATGTCCCGACAGCCGTGAAGTGCACGACACCTGAGGTCAATGTGCACCCGGTGGAAGCCGGATCGAGGGTGATCGCCACAGACAGTCCGGAGGTTGCACTCGCCATCGGAGAGTAGGGACTGCCTCCGATCGAGATACTGGTCGGAGCCACCGACGTGAAGTTGATGGACTGGGGCACTGGGGTCACAATCAAGCTGAAGGACTGGACGCCATTCGGATCGATGCCGTTCGATCCCGTGATGGTGATCGGATAGATCCCACCAGCTATTGCGGTGCCAGCGAGTGTGGCCGTGCCGTCGCCGTTGTCGGTGAAGGTGACGCCCGGAGGTAGGGCACCTTGCTCAGATAGTGCTGGGGTTGGTAGGCCAGTAGTCGTCACTGTGAAGTTGTCGGGCACGCCTTGAGTCATGGTTTCTGAGGAGGCGCTGGTGATGGCCGGGGGCCTACTTCCGGTCTCCACAACTGTCTGGTCGACGATTGCGTTGTTGGTGTGCCCCACCGCCGTGCAGTCGGTGGCGCTGACGCAGGCCACGCCCAGGAGTACTCCTACGGAGCTTCCGTTCACGTTGATGCTGGGGACGATCGACCAGGAGGTGCCGTTCCACGATTCAACCAAGGTCGAATAGGTGCCGCTGCTAAGGGAATACCCGACCGCCGTGCAATCGCTAGCGCTGACGCAGGCCACCGCCTCAAGGACACTTCCAGTACTACCGCTCACGTTGGGGCTGGGAACAATCGACCAGGAGGTGCCGTTCCACGATTCCACCAGAGCCAGATCGCCGCTGGCAGTGGACCACCCAACTGCCGTGCAGTTGGTGGCGCTGACGCAGGCCACCCCGGTGAGAAAGCTCGGCGTGCTCCCGCTCACGTTGGGGCTGGGGACGATCGACCAGGAGGTGCCGTTCCACGATTCGACCCATGTCGAAACAGTGCCGCCGCTCCAGAACTCCCCGACCGCCGTGCAGTTGGTGGCGCTGGCGCAGGCCACCCCGAGGAGTTCGCTCATCGTGCTGCCGTTCACGGTGGGGCTCGGCATGATCGACCAGGTGGTGCCGTTCCACGATTCGATCAAGGTCGGAGGAGTGCCGCTGCCATTGGCCCGTCCTACCGCCATGCAGTTGGTGGCGCTGACACATGCAACCCCGCTGAGGACGCTCTGCGAGCTTCCGCTCATGTTGGGACTGGGGACGGTCGACCAAGAGGTTGGTGCGGCCTCAGCCGTCCCCGTTTGCAGCACAATTCCGCCAATTGTCCCGGCGAGGAGCACGCAGATCACCATGACCGATGCCCCAAAGATTCGCCCCAAGCCAGCCCGACCGCACCGTCGAAAACTTCCGCCCATGCCCCGCCTCCACGTAATCGATCATCGCTGTCCCAGGGTCAAGCTAGTCAACTGATCGGACAGTTGCCCGCTCGACCGTCCTAGTGAGTGATGTCCTCGTCTGGATCATGCTCGTGAATGAAGGCAGTTCTTGACCGGATCATCAACTCCATCGCCCGTTCAGCGAAATCATCGGCATCCTCGTCAGGTCGGCGCCTAACGAAGGACTTTCTTCGTCCCTCGGGGTCGCCGTATAAACCATCTACGACATCAGCCATGGTGCCTCCTCATCGAACCTGATTGAGCCACCGATGCCCGTAGGCCGGTTGGCGGAGTGTCATAGGG